>Ga0137369_10001067_pt1 | contig 26870 bp, 29 predicted proteins | sample SagtaG_12_FD_104918 | JGI IMG/M metagenome (GOLD analysis project Ga0137369, IMG submission 104918) | Vadose zone soil microbial communities from Sagehorn Ranch, Mendocino, California, USA - Sage1_L_113_16 metaG | ecosystem: Environmental > Terrestrial > Soil > Vadose zone | place: USA... | reverse complement strand
TGCTCGATCTTCCGGTGAATCCGCCAGCCCAGGGGCAGGTACGACCACAGGCCCGCGCTGACCTGGCGCACGAACCCGCCGCGGACGAGCAGCTTATGGCTGACAGCCTCCGCGTCGGCCGGGTCCTCGCGCAGGGTCGGCAAGAACAGCTTTGATGCCCTGGCAGCCAACGCTGGCAGGTTAGTCGTTCAGCGGAATCAGCGACGCTTCGGCCATCGCCAGCGCGGCCGGCTTGGCCATCTTCAGCCGCTTCGGCCGTCGCATGCCGTCGGCGATCCAATTGTCGATCTCGTGGAAGAGCTCGTCGATGAGGATGTCCGAGGAGACCTTCTTCAGCACGCGGCCGTGCGCGTAGACGAAGCCGACGTCGCGGCCGCCGGCGATCCCGAAGTCGGCGTCGCCTGCTTCCCCGGGCCCGTTGACGGCACAGCCGAGCACGGCGACCTCGAAGTGCTCGGGATAGGCGCGGAGCCGCTCCTCGACCGCCTCCGCGAGCGTCTGGACGCCGACGTTGTCCCGGCCGCAGGAGGGACAGGCAATCATGATCGGCCCGCGCTCGCGTAGGCCGAGCGACTTGAGGATCTCGAAGGCGGTCTTGACCTCCTCGACCGGGTCGGCGGTCAGCGAGACGCGGATCGTGTCGCCGATCCCGTCCACGAGCAGCGCGCCCATGCCGACCGCGCTCTTGATCGAGCCGGAGAAGGGCGTGCCCGCCTCCGTCACCCCGAGGTGGAGCGGGTAGGGGACCTTGTCGGAGAGCATGCGGTAGGCGCGGATCATGGTCGGAACGTGGCTCGACTTGACCGAGATCTTGAAGTCGCGGAAGTCGAGCTTCTCGAGCAGGTCTACCTCCTCGATTGCGGCGGCGACGAGCGCCTCCGCCTGGTCACGCTGCGCAACGTGGTCGAGGTGCCGAGGCAGCGAGCCCGAGTTGGCGCCGATCCGCATGGGGACGCCCGCCTTCTTCGCCGCTTTGACGACGAGCTCGACCTTGTCGGGGCCGCCGATGTTCCCGGGGTTGATCCGGACGGCCGCGACGCCGCCGTCGATCGCCTTCAGCGCGAGCGACGCGTTGAAGTGGATGTCGGCGATCACGGGGATCGGCGAGAAGCGGACGATCCGCGGCAGCGCCGCCGCGTCCTCGGACTTGGGAACGGCGACGCGCACGACCTCGCAGCCGGCCGAGGCCAGCGCGGCGATCTGGGCGGTCGTCGCCTCGACGTCGTGCGTCTTCGTCAGGGTCATGGACTGCACGACAACCGGCGCGCTGCCGCCGATCGCGACGCCGCCGACCTTGATCTGGCGCTGGCTGGCCATTTCCGGTGGAAGCTTAGCTTCCGCCCAGCCGGCCGATGTCGTTCGAGAGCCCGATGAAGAAGAGCAAGACGACGAGGACGATGCCGACGGCCGAGACCCGCTCGTATACCTCCCGTGCAACGGCGCGGCCGCGGATGCCCTCGATCAGCGAGAAGGCGATGTGCCCGCCGTCGAGCGGCAGCAGCGGGAGCAGGTTCAGCAGCGCGAGCGACAGGCTGATCAATCCGAGCACCCACAAATAGTCCTGGACGCCCTCTTGTGCAGTCTGGTTGAGCGTCTGTGTGATCCCGACAGGGCTGGAGATCTCCTTGCGGCCCTCGCCGCGCACGAGCCGGGCGAGTGACTTGCCGATCTCCCGCGTGACGATCCCGGTCAGCTTCACCGACTGCCACGCGGATGCCCCCACTCCGAGCTTCTCGCCGCGCAGGACGAAACCCAGCCGGTAGGCGCCCTCGATGGGCTGCGGCCGGACAGGCCCGAGCCTGACGACCTGCGACCCGCGCCGGACGACGATCGTCACCGGCTTGCCTTTCGAGCCGGAGATGCGAGTCGAGATGTCCGGAGGCGTCACGGGCGCGCCGTTGACCCGGAGAATCGTGTCGCCCGGTCGCAAGCCGATCGTCGCCGCGGGCCGGCTCGGCAAGACCTCTCCAACGGTGGTCGTCGCCTTGCCGCCGCCGACGAGGAACAGGCAGGAGAAGAGCACCACTGCGAGGATCAGGTTGGTCGCCGGCCCGGCGAGGATCACAACCACGCGCCTCCACGTTCGCTGGCGCCAGTAGGCATCCGTCGCCAGGCCGTCGGAGATCTCCTGCACGCCTCGCTGGGAGCTCTCGCTGCCGTTGCCGAGCTCCTCCAGCTCGCGAAGAGCTGTCCGGGCGGCGTCCTCGTTGTCCTCCGCCAGGGCGCGCTTGAGGCGTTGCACGGGGCCGACGAGCTCGGGCGTCTGCTGGAGCGCGCGGCCGAAGTAGACATCGACGTCGCCCGGCGCCGGGCGGTGCATGCCGGGGATCTTCACGTAGCCGCCGAGCGGGATCGCGCCGATGCCGTATTCGATCCCGTTCCGGGTCGTCTTGGCTATCGCCGGCGGGAACCCGATGTAGAAGCGCCGCGGCCGCATGCCGACGGCGCGGGCGGTGAAGAAGTGGCCGGCCTCGTGAATGAGGATCAGGAAAGCCAGGCCGATGATCGCGATGAAGACGCTCATGCCGGAGTCGCGTGTCGCTCCGTGAGCCGGCGCGCCTCGGCGTCGGCCTCGACGAGGTCGGCCAGGTCACGGGCCCGGGCGCCGTCGACCGCTGCAAGGGTCTCCTCGACGGCGTCCGCGATCCCCAGGAAGGGCAGCCGTCCGGCGAGGAACGCGGCGACGGCGACCTCGTTGGCTGCGTTGTACGCGCAGGGGTAGGTGCCGCCCTGCTCGCCGGCGCGCCGCGCCAGGGCGAGCATCGGGAAGGTCTCCAGGTCGGGCGCGTGGAACTCGAGCGCCAGCCCGGCGGCCAGGTCGAGCGGCGGGACGGGTGTGGCCGCACGCTCCGGGTAGGTGAGCGCATAGGAGATCGGCACGCGCATGTCCGGGTAGCCGAGATGGGCGAGCGCGGATCCGTCCCGGAAGCGGACGAGGGCGTGAACGACCGACGTCGGGTGCACGACAACCTCGATCCGCTGGTAGGCGAGGCCAAACAGGAAGTGCGCCTCGATCAGCTCGAGGCCTTTGTTGGCCAGCGAGGCCGAGTCGATCGTGATCTTCGGCCCCATGCTCCAGGTCGGGTGCGCGAGCGCTTCCTCCGGCGTGATGTCATCCAGCTCGTGGCGGCTTCTCCCGCGAAACGGCCCTCCGGAGGCGGTGAGAACCAACGAGTGAACGCTGTCCCTAGCGCAGCCGTCCAGTAACTGGAAGGCTGCGCTGTGCTCGCTGTCTACCGGCAGCAGGCGCCCTCCCCCGCGCGCGCGGGCCGCGAGCGCGAGGTCACCGGCCGCGACGAGGCTCTCCTTGTTCGCGAGCGCGAGGTCGACGCCGCGCTCGAGCGCCCACAGGGTGACCGGCAGGCCGGCAAAGCCGACGACCGCGTTCAGGATGACATCGGGCTCGACTCGCTCGAGGAGCTCGGTCAGGTCGCCGCCGACCTGGGTCAGGGGCGCGAGCCCGTCGATCGGCGTGGTCCCGGACGCCGCGGCGGCGAGCTCGAGGCCGGGATGAGAGTCGATGATCTCGATCGCCTGCCGGCCGATCGAGCCCGTCGCACCGATGAGAGCGACTCGTTTCACCGAAACAGTATGACCGGGGCGATCAGAGTCACTGTTCCGACACCTTCGCGTTTCCCATCTGTGCGGATTGCGGGGTTACGATCGCCTTGGGGAGGAGGCTGGGCACGCCTTACCCCCTGCCGGTTTGGGCAGTAGCCAAACCGGCCTAGACCTTGTCGAAGGCGAGGATCACGTAGAAGGCCGCGATCGACGCGAACAGGGGCGCGTCGAGCCGGTCGAGGACGCCGCCGTGCCCGCCCAGCACCCGCCCCGTGTCCTTCACCCCCATGTCGCGCTTGAGCAGCGACTCGAAGAGGTCGCCGAGCGGGGCAGCGACGGCGATCGTCAGGCCGAGCAGGAGCGTCTGCCCGATCGAGAGGAACTCCTGCCGGTCGTCGTAGAGAGCCACGAACGTGACGAAGATCGTCGCCGCCGTCCCCGCGATCAGGCCCTCCCACGTCTTGCCCGGCGAGATCCGTGGCGCGAGCTTGTGACGGCCGACGAGCCGCCCGACGAAGAACGCGGCGGTGTCACCGGCCCAGACCGCGAGCAGCACCGCAAAGGACGCGAGCCTGCCGTGTACGGGCAGGTCGCGGAGCAGCAGGATGAACACCAGACCGAGGCCGATCCAGGCGACGCCCAGCACCGTCCCCCCCACGGCGACGGTCGCCGACTGCCTCGTCTCGGCGACGCCCTTCAGCAGGAAGGCGAGCGCGAACGTCGTCGCGAGCCCGCCGGCGATCCACGCGAAGCCGCCCGCCTGCGCCGCAAGCAGCGTCAGAATCAGCCCGAGATAGCCGGCGATCACGATCGGCCGCAGCGGTCTCGTCATCGCGTAGTACTCGTGCAGCGCGAGCAGGCCGATGATCGCCGTGAGGAAGAACAGCCACCAGCCGCCGAGCCAGACCATACCGAGCACGAGCGGCAGGCCGATCGCGCCAACGACGAGCCGCGAGGCGAGGTTGCTCGTGTTCATCGTCCGCCGAACCGGCGGCGGCGCTGCGCGTAGGCGGCAAGAGCCTCGCGGAGCTGGTCGGGCCCGAAATCGGGCCAGAGCGTGTCGACGAAGACCAGCTCCGAGTAGGCGAGCTGCCAGAGCAGGAAGTTGGAGATGCGCAGCTCGCCAGAAGTGCGGATCAGCAGGTCCGGATCGGGCATGGCGGGCGCGTACAGCTGTGCGGCGAACGTGTTCTCGTCGACGTCCTCAGGATCGATGCCTGCCGCGACGAGCCGGCGGGCCACCTCGACGAGCTCGGCCCGACCCCCGTAGTCGATCGCGACCCAGAGGCTCAACCGCTCGTTGTGGTGGGTCTCGTCCTCGACCGCCGCCATGCGCGCGCGCAGCTCCTCGGGAGCCCGGTCGCGGCGACCGATGAAGCGCACGCGCACTCCTTGCTTGACGAGGTCGGGCAGCTCGCGTTCGATCGTCTCCGCGAAGATCTCCATCAGGGCGTCGACCTCCTCCTCGGGCCGGGCCCAGTTCTCGGTCGAGAACGCGTAGACGGTGAGCGACTCGACGCCGAGATCGATCGCCGTCTCCACGATCGGCCGCAGGGCGCGCGAGCCGGCGCGATGGCCCTCGGCGACGGTCAGGCCGCGCTTGCTCGCCCACCGGCCGTTCCCGTCCATGATGATCGCCACCGAGCGCGCGATCTCGGGGCGCTCCGGGTCGTGCTGCGGCCGGAGCGGCCGCAGACTGCGGAGCCGCGTCAGGATGCGCACCTGGCTACACCTCGAGGATTTCGGCTTCCTTGCGTTTCAGGAGGTCGTCGATCCTGTGGACGTGCTCGTCGGTGAGCTTCTGCACGCGCTCCTCGGCCCGGTGCTCCTCGTCGGCGGCGACCTCGCCCTTGGTGACGAGCTCCTTCATGTGGTGCATGACGTCGCGGCGTACGTTCCGCACCGCGACGCGGCCGTCCTCGGCGCGTTGGCGGACGACCTTGACGAGGTCCTTTCGCCGCTCCTCTGTCAGTTGGGGGATCGGGAGGCGGATGATCTTGCCGTCGTTCGAGGGCGTCAGGCCGAGATTGGACTCCATGATCGCCTTCTCGATCGCCTTCAGCGAGCCGGGGTCGAAGGGCTGGACCGTCAGCATCCGCGGCTCCGGCACGTTGATCGTGGAGAGCTGGTTCAGCGGCGTGGCGGTCCCGTAGTAGTCCACCGAGACGTGGTCGAGCAGGGCGGCCGACGCCCGGCCGGTGCGGATGCTGTTGAACTCGTGCTGCGTCGTCTCGACGGATTTGTCCATGCGGCGGACGGCGTCCTGGATGAGGTCGTCGATCATGGGGTCGCTCCCTGGTTTTCCGGCCGAGCGTCGCCGGCTGTGCCGGCGGCGCTTCCAGCCTCCTGGTTTTCCGGCCGGGCGGCGCCGGCTGTGCCGGCGACGCTTCCAGCCTTCGGGGTGGAGATGATCGTGCCGACGCGCTCGCCGGCGACGATGCGCTTGATGTTGCCCTCTGCCAGCTCGAACACGTGGATCGGCAGGTTGTTGTCCATGCAGAGCGAGAGCGCGGTGGTGTCCATCACCTTCAACCCTCGCTCGATCGCCTCCAGGTGGGTCAGCTGCGGCAGGAACTCGGCGTTCGGGTCGAGCCTCGGGTCGCCGTCGTAGACCCCCTGGACGCCGTTCTTGGCCATCAGGATCGCCTCGGCGCCGATCTCGAGCGCGCGAAGTGCCGCCGCGGTGTCGGTGGTGAAGAACGGGTTGCCGGTACCGGCCGCGAAGATCACGATCCGGCCCTTCTCCAGGTGGCGGATCGCCCGGCGGCGAATGTACGGCTCGGCGACCTCGGCGACGGCGATCGCGGACAGCACCCGGGTCTGGGCCTGCCGCCGCTCGAGGGCGTCCTGCACCGTCAGCGAGTTGAGGACCGTCGCCAGCATCCCCGCGTAGTCGGCGGTCGCGCGGTCCATCCCCGCGGCCGCCGCTTCCATGCCCCGGACGATGTTGCCCGCACCGATCACCAGGGCGATCTCGAGGCCGGCTTGTTGAACCTCGACGATCTCCCGGGCCAGCGAGTCGATCCGCTCCGGGTCGACGCCGTACGGCCGCTCGCCCATCAGCGCCTCGCCGGAGAGCTTCAGCAGGACGCGGTGAAACGGCGCCGCCGGCTTCTGCAGGGGGCTCGTCGCGCTCACCACAGGCCTACTCTGCCAGGGCGAAGCGGCGAAACTCAATGGCGTCGAAGCCGGCCTCCTGCAGGGCCTGTCCGACCTTCTTGCTCAGGTCGTGGATCCACTCCTGTTCCTCGAGCACCCGCACGGCGAGCCACTTCTGGAGGCGGCCCTCGACAATCTTGCCGCGCACCTCTTCCGGCTTCGACGCTACGTCCGGCTGCTTGACCAGGATCTCGCGCTCGGCGTTCACCTCGGCTTCCGGCACCTCGGTGCGCGTCAGGTACTGCGGGGCGGCGAACGCGATGTGCTGCGCGAGCAGGTAGGCGACGTCGGGATTGCCCTTGCCGTGCACGAGTACGCCAATCTTGTTCGCGGGCGGGTGGACATAGCCGGAGAGGACCTCCCCCTCCTCGCCCTCGAAGCGCACGGCGCCCTGTACGAGGATGTTCTCGCCGAGCCTGGCGGCGAGCTCTACGCGCTCGTCCTCCAGCTCGGAAGCGCCCTCCACCCCGTGCTGGGAGACGGCGTCGAGGACGCGCTGCACGAAGATGAGGAACCCCTCGTTGTTCGAGACGGGTTCGGTCTCGCAGCCGACGGCGATCATCGCCGCGACCGTTTCGCCAAGCTCGATCGCGACCTTGCCCTCGGTCGTTTCCCGGTCCGAGCGCTTCGCCGCCTGGGTGATTCCCTTCTCGCGGAGGCGCTTCTGCGCCGCGTCGAGGTCGCCGTTCACCTCCTCGAGGGCGCGCTTGCAGTCCATCATTCCGGCGCCGGTCCGCTCGCGGAGCTGCCGGACGAGATCCGCGGGAATGTCCGCCATCAGGCCTCGACCTCTTCCGGAGCCGCGGCGGCGGGCGGCTCCTCGGCCGCCGGGTGCTCCTCTTGCGACGCGGGCTCCTCGGCTGCGGGGGCTGCCTCCATGGGGGCCTCGGGCTGCCGCGGGGCCGCCATCTCGGCCGGGGTAACCTTGGCCTTGCCCTGCTCGATCGCGTCGGCGATCACGCGCACGATCAGGCTGCACGAGCGGATCGCGTCGTCGTTGCCGGGGATGACGTAGTCGGCCTCGTCCGGGTCGCAGTTCGTGTCGACGAGGGCGACGATCGGCATCCCGAGACGGCGCGCCTCGCGCACGGCGAGCATTTCCTTGCGCAGGTCGAGCACGAACATCGCGTCCGGCTGGCGCTTCATGTCTGCAACGCCGCCCAGGTTCGCCTCGAGCTTCTCGAGCTCGGCGAGCATGGCGATGCGCTCCTTCGACGGCAGCAGCTCGAGCTGACCGTCGTCACGCAGGCGCCGGAGGTCGTGGAGGCGGTCGATCCGGTCGGAGATCGTGCGCCAGTTCGTCAGCAGCCCGCCGAGCCAGCGGTGGCTGACGTACGGCATCCCGACGCGCTTCGCCTGCTCCTCGACGGCGTCCTGTGCCTGCTTCTTCGTGCCGACGAAAAGCACCGAGCCGCCGCGCTCGGCCACGCCCCTGATGAAGGCGTGGGCTTCCTCGAGCAGCTCCGCGGTCTGCTGGAGGTCGATGATGTAGATCCCGCCGCGTTCGGTGAAGATGAACCTGCGCATCTTCGGGTTCCAGCGGCGGGTCTGGTGGCCGAAGTGGACTCCGGCCTCCAGCAGCTCTCGCATGGAGACGACAGCCACAGTGATTCCCCTTTCGGTTGGTTGCGCTTCTCCGGCGGGCCCGTACGGAACCGGTTCACCACGGGTCTAAGACCAGCAGAGGGTCTACGACCAGCAGAGCCGGCACCGCCGCCCGGGTGATCCTCCGGGTCGATGGAACAGAACGGCGTACATCCTAGCTGCGCGCCCGATCGAGCGCGGCTTCCAGGTCGGGGGGCAACGGCGAGCGGGCGTCCACCTGCTCTCCGGTCACCGGATGCGGAAAGGCGAGCCGCGCCGCGTGCAGGAACTGGCGGCGGAGCCCGGCCTCCTGGACGCCGTACGTGGGGTCGCCGGCCACGGGGAGGCCGATCGCGGCCAGGTGCACGCGGATCTGGTGCGTCCGGCCGGTCTCGAGCGTCACGCGCAGCAGCGCGTGCGCGGGCAGCAGCTCGACGACCTCGAAGTGCGTGACGGCCTCTTTCGGCGAGTCGGTGTCGAGCGAGCGCCGGGTCGGATCGCGGCGGTCACGCCCGATCGGAGCCTCGATCCGCCCACGGCGCGAGCGCGGCCGTCCACGGACGAGTGCCAGGTACTCCCGCTCGAGCGCGCGGCGCCGCACGAGCCCCTGGAGGCCGTCGTAGGCCTGCTGAGTTCGCGCGACGACGAGCAGACCGGACGTATCCCGGTCGAGGCGGTGGACGATGCCCGGGCGCTCGGGGTCCCCCCCGGCGAGGCCCCGCCCGAGCAGGCCCTGCACGAGCGTCCCGGCCGCGTGTCCCGCGCCGGGGTGGACGACGAGACCGGCCGGCTTGTCGACCACGAGTAGATGCTCGTCCTCGAAGGCGATCCGCAGCTCGAGCGGCTCCTCGGCGAGCGGCACCGGCCTGAGGCTGCTCGCGTCCACCTCGAGCTGCTCGCCGCCAACGAGCCGGTGGCTCTTCGCCCGCGCGACGCCGTTGACCGTGACCTTGCCCGTCGCCAGCAGGCGTTCGGCTGCCGCACGCGACGCGACCTCGGGCAACTCGGCCAGGAAGCGGTCGAGCCGCTCCCCCGCCGCCGACTCAGGGACGAGTCGAAGCTTCCCCAAGTCGCCGGCGCCGTGGTCCGCGGTCGGCCGCAACGAGCGCACCGAGGAGCATGGCGACGCCGATCACGATGAAGCTGTCCGCCAGGTTGAAGGCCGGCCAGTACCGGAGGTCGAGGAAATCGGTCACGTGCCCGAGTCGCACCCGGTCGGCGAGGTTCGACACGCTGCCGCCGATCAGCAGGCCGACCGCGACGGGCAACAACGGATGGCGTGCGCCCGATCGCGCGAAGTAGCCGATCATCCAGGCGACGGCGAGGGTCGTCAGGACGATCACGGCGGCGGTCGCGCTTGCGAACAGGCCGAAGGCGATGCCCGAGTTCTGGACGTGGTGGATCGAGAAGGGGCCCACGACCTGCACCTCGCCGTCGAGCCGCAGCTGGCTGGCGACGACGTGCTTGGTCAGTTGGTCGGCGAAGAGCGCGGCCAGTGCAACGGCCGCAAGGCTGAGCCAGTGTGCGGGCTGCGCCGCCAGGGAGCGCGCGGCGATGGAGATCGGCGCAAGCCCGTCGGTGCGCGAACCGGGCCTGAACTCCTGCTTGCGGGCCGACTCGGTCATCCCCGCTCCTGCTTCCGCTTGTCGTCGATGCAGAGCATCGCCCAGGGAAGTGCCTCGAGCCTCTCCTGGACGATCGGCTCTCCGCAACGCACGCAGATGCCGTAGGTGCCCTCGTCGATGCGGGCGAGCGCGGCGTCGATCTCGGCCAGAACGTGGGTCGAGTTCTCCTCGAGCGTGCTCGCCATCTCGCGGTCGAATGTGGCGGTGGCGATGTCGCCGAGGTGGTTGTCCTGGTACATCGTCTCGTCGGTTTCTTCCCCGAGCGAGCCCGGGTTCTCGGTGTGGATGTTGTCGATCGCATCCACGACCCGACGCCGCTCTTCGAGCAGACGCTCCCGGAACTGCTGGGTGTCGAGGGCGCTCACGCCCGGTCCAGCCTACGGGCCGCCTCGTCAGAGCCGAGCCCCCGGAGCTCGACGATCTTGTCCCGCGAGGTGCGGCCGGCGACGAGCGACACGGCCGACCGCGGGAGGCGGAGGCGCTCGGCGAGCAGGCCGACGACCACGTCGTTCGCACGACCCCGATCCGGAGCCGCGCTCACGCGCACCTTCCAGGCGTCACCGTGTCTGCCTACGAGCTCGGTCCGCGTCGCCCCCGGCGAGACCCGGAGGCGGAGTCGTGTCGTCCGCTCCGTCATCTCGCCCGAAGTATAGGCCCGCCTTCAAGCCCTCCTCAGGCCGCCTTCGTCTCACGAGCGTGCTCCTCCTCCTGCTCCGGGGTTTCGTTCGCTTCGTCCTCGGTCTCGTCGGCCTCGTCGAGCGCGTCGAGCGCGGCGTGCAGGAGGAGGCGGAGGCGGCGGGCCTCGCGGACGAGCGTCTCGCGCTCGCTACGGGCGCTTCGGGTCACCGTGCGGGCCTCGGCTCGAGCCTCCAGGACGATCGTGTCGGCCTCGCGCTTGGCCTGGTCCTTGAGCTCGTGTCCGGCGCGCTCCGCGGAGACGAGCGTCGTCCGCAGGAGCCCCTCGAGCTCGCGATAGCGCTTGAGCTCCGACTCGAGGTGGTCGACGCTGTCCGCATGGTCTGCTCGCTCACGCCAGACCGTCTCGAAGCTCGCGGTCACCTCCTCGAGCAGGCGGTCGACCTGGCTTCGCCGGTAGCCGAACAGGCTGCGTCTCAGCTTCACGTGGCGGATCTCGACTGGTGTGTACGACATCGGTCCTCCCTTCTTCCTAGTGCAATCGTCCGAGCAGCCTGACGACGAGCTAATCGAGCCCGACGAGCACGATCACGGACACGATCGGCGAGAGGTCGATCGCCCCCCCGATCGGCGGCAGGATGCGCCGAAAGAGCCGCAGGTACGGCTCGCAAACGTCGTAGAGGAACCGCTGGAGGCGGTTCAGCGAGTGGGGCAGCCGGATCCACGACGTCAGGACGTACGCGAAGATGAGCAGGATGTAGACGGCCACGAAGACGTCCACGAAGCTCTGCACCGTCGAGACGGCGTCCGCGAGTAGACCAAATGAAGCGACAGCTGCGCCCACGGTGCCGGTTTTCGCTCCGGAAGCCGGTTTCCCTACGAACCGGCGCTATCAGGCCTGGTTGAAGAAGCCGCCGCGCTCGAGGATACGGGCGCGCTCCTCGGCTGACACTTCGACGTTGCGCGGCGTGAGCAGGAATACCTTGTCGGCCACGCGCTGCATGCCCCCGCTCAGCGCGTAGGTGAGCCCGCTGGCGAAGTCGATCAGGCGCTTCGACAGCTCCTGGTCGGTCGCCTGGAGGTTGAGGATGACCGGGATTCCCTCCTTGAACTTGTCGGCGATCTGCTGGGCGTCGTTGAAGCTGCGGGGCAGGATCAGGTGGACGCGCACATTCGGGTTCGGAGCCGCCTCCAGCCGTCGTGGGCGGGCCGGCTCCCGCTCCCGCTCCCCGCGCGGCTCGTGGCGGACGGCCGCCGTCTGCGTTGCGGCGGCATCGGAGTCGGAATCCGTCCAATCCTCGTACTCGCCTCGCCGGCCGCGGCGCGGCAGCCTGCGCACGTTCGGCCGGTCGCGGTAGTTGCGCTCGAGCTCCTCGTTCGTGGCGTAGCCGTCCTCGTCCCAGTAGTCATCCTCCTCGGCGATGCCGAAGTAGACGAGGGTCCGGTTCCAGAGGTCAGCGAAGCCCATTTGGCGCCTGAAATGGTAACGCGCGCGGCGGAACGCTCAAGACTATGCGACCCAGAGGACGCTGCCGAGGCGTACGTACGTCGCCCCCTCCTCGACGGCGACGCGGTAGTCCTGGCTCGTGCCCATCGACAGCTCGAGCAGCCCGTGCGCCTCCGCCAGCTCCCGCAGCCGGCGGAAGTAGGGACGCGACGCCTCCGGGTCGTCGGCGAGCGGTGGCATCGTCATCAGCCCGCGCACGTCGTCGTAGAGGGCAAGCAGGGCTTCGAGCTCCTCCGGCTCGACCCCGGACTTCTTCGGCTCGCCGGAGAGGTTGACCTCGACGAGCGCGGGGATCTCGAGCCGCTTCGCCGCGGACTCGGAGTCGAGCGAGTGTACGAGCTCGCAGACCTCGTTTACGACCTTTGCCTTCCGGCTCTGGAGATGGCCGATGAAGTGCCAGCGAAACGCGCCGCCGTATGCGGCGTGCTTCGCCAGAAGATCCTGCGCTCTGTTCTCGCCTACGACCTGGATGCCGGCTTCGGCGAGCGCCGCCATGTCTTCGAGCGTGACGTACTTCGTCGCGGCGACGATCGTCACCCCCGGGCCGACCTCCGCCTGCACCCGCTCGAAGCGAGCGCGAATCTCCTCAGGTGACATAGGCGATCAGGCCCTGGCGCCCGGTGCGGCCCCCGTCGCGGCGGTGCGAGAAGAAGAGCTCTGAGTTGCACGCCGTACAGAGGTCGAACCGGAAGACCGTTGTGACGCCGACCGCGCGAAGAGCCTGCTCGGCGGCGCTCCAGAGATCGAGATGCCGGCCGCTGACGATCCCGTCGCCGAAGCGCTCCCGGAACGGTTGCGCGACGTCGTCGTCCACCTCGTAGCAGCACGGGCCGATCCCCGGCCCGATTACCGCGGCGAGGGGGGCGGGCCCCAAGGCGGCGGCCGCGCCCTGGACGATCCCGCCCAGGAGCCCGCGCCACCCCACGTGGAGCGCGGCGATCGCCGGCTGCTCGCCGTCCGTCCGGGCGAGCGCGACCGGCAGGCAGTCCGCCGTGAAGACGAGGAGCGGCTCTTCGCGCGCGTCGGTCCAGAGGCCGTCCCCGGGCTCGCCGCGGCCCTCCGCGCGCCGGACCACCGGTCCGTGCATCTGCCGCCCGTAGCGGAGCTCCTCGGGGTCGGTGCCCAGCTCGGTGCAGAAGCGCAGTCGGTTCTCCCCCACGTGCTGGGGGTCGTCCTCGGTCAGGCGGCCGAGGTTGAGCGTGTCGAACGGCGCCTCGCTGACGCCGCCGACCCGTGTCGAGAAGGCCGCGGCGTACGGCCCGGGCGCCTTCCAGCGGATGAGCGGAAGCTCAGACGTCGATGAGCTCCCGAGCAGCGGCCAGCTCGGCGTCTCGCCCGTCCAGCTCGCCGCGCAGCTTGCGCCGCCGCAGCTCCTGGAGGACCTCCCCAACCTGCGGCGACTCGGCCAGGCCGAGGGCTGCCAGGTCGGTTCCGTCGATGTCGAGCCGGACGTTGCGGAGGCGAGTGAAGTAGTCGCGCAGCGCAGGGACGTCCGCGAGCGCGAGCGCGAGGAGCGGCGCGTCGGGTGCGTGCGGCTCGGCCAGCGTAACGACCTCAGCAGGGTCGGGTGCGTCCCCGCCGAGACGCTCGACGAGCTGGGGGGCGACGGTGACTGCCGATTCGATCTGCTCGGCGTCGCGGCGGCGGAGCTTCAGGCGATCGAGCCACTCGTCGATCTCGGCGGCCGGCATTCGGCGCGCGAGCAGGGCGAGCCGCAGGCGCCAGTCGGGAGCCTCGACGTGCAGTTCGTCCTGCAGCTCGCGCAGGCGCAGCGCGAGGCGAACGGTCTCCTCGTCGGCCGCGAGGTACGGGTGAATCGCCCGGTCGGCGCCGAGCTCGGCGAGGCGCAGGATCGTGTGCTCGATCTCCTCTTCTGCCAGGAGAGCGACCAGTTCGTCCCTGAGGCGGGCCCCCGAGAGCTCCCCGACGAGGCCACCCTCGACCGCTGCCCGGGCGAGCCTCGCGGAGCTCTCGTCCAGGCGGAACCCGTAGCGATTCTCGTAGCGGATCGCCCGGAAGACCCGAGTCGGGTCGTCCGCGAACGAGCGCTCGTGCAGCACGCGAACGGTCCCCGCCTGGAGGTCGGCGCGGCCGCCGAACGGATCGACCAGGCGCCCGAAGTCGGCGGGCTTCAGTGAGGCGGCCATTGCGTTGATCGTGAAGTCGCGCCGGAAGAGATCGTCTCGGATCGTCCCCACCTCGACCGTCGGGAGGGCTGCCGGCGCTGCGTAGGCCTCGGACCGGGCGGTGACGACGTCGATGTGCTCTCCCTCGCCGTAGAGCACGACCGCGGTCCCGAACTGCTCGTGCGGGCGGATGCGACCCCCAAGTTCCTCGGCCAGCCGGCGCGCGAGCGCGATCGCGCCGCCCTCGACCGCAATGTCCACGTCGAAGCTCGGCTCGCCCATCAGGATGTCGCGGACGGTTCCGCCGACGAGGTAGACCCCCTCATAGGACCCGCCCGCTCTTGCGATCGCCGCGAAGGCGGGGGCGAGCCGGTCGAGCGCGTGCAGCTCGGCGGCGATCGTCTCGGTGTCGGCCGTCATCTCCAGCCCGCGGCCGGCTCAGGCGAGCGCGATCGCCTCGATCTCGACCAGCGCGCCCGACGGCAACGCGGAGACCTCCAGCGTCGCCCGGGCGGGCGGCACATCCCCGACGTGCTGCCGGTAGACGTCGTTCATGCCCTGGAAGTCGTCCAGGCTTGCCAGATATACCGTCGTCTTGACGATCCGGTCGAGCCCGCTGCCGGCCTCCTCCAGGATCGCCCGCAGATTCGCGAAGACCTGCTCGGTCTGCTCGGCTATTCCTTCCCCCACCAGCTCGTGCGCTCCGGGCCGGAGTGCCAGCTGCCCGGAGACGAAGACGAGCCCGCCGGCACGGATCGCCTGTGAGTAGGGTGCGCCCTGGAAGGGGGCGGGTGCTGCTCCGGTGCGGACGGCCTCCTTGTCGGGCACGGCTACGCCTGTCGTCGGGGTCTGCAGGCCTGCGACACCGCCACGCCGAGAGCCTTGAACATCGCCTCCAGGACGTGCTGTGCGTCGTCGCCGGCGATCAGGCGGACATGCAGCGTGATCCCTGCGCCCTCTGCGAGGCGGCGGAGGAAATCGGTGACGACGTCCGTGCTCAGGCCGCCGACCCTGGCGTCCGAGAGATCGACGTTCGAGACGAGCAAGGGGCGCTCGGACACCTCGAGCACGACCTGCGCGAGGGCTTCGCCGGCCGGCAGCACGGCGGATCCGTAGCCACGGGCGTCTTGGCCCCGCAGGTGTTTCGACAGCTCGTCCCCGAGCGCTCCGCCGGCGGCAGCCGCGTCGTCAGCCGCCCGTCCGGGGGCGACCGCCACGATCAGGTCGAACTCCGCGTATTCGGCGACCAGGCTGAGCAGCCGGTCGAGCACGGGAAAGCCCGTGTCGACGTTCGCGAAGCCGTTCCCGGCCACGTTCACCTGTACGCGAAGACGCTTTGCCTGTGGGCTCGTACTCATTCGCTCGACTCAGGGTATCGCAGTGCCTGTCACCGGCAGACGCGATCTCGGCGGCGCCTGTGGGCTAGGCGCTGACGCGCTCGATGCGAGCGCCGAGCTGTCGGAGGCGCTCGTCGATCCGCTCGTAGCCCTTGTCGATCTGGTGGGCGGCGCCGATCGTGGACTCTCCCTCCGCGCACAGGCCGGCGAGCAGCATCGCCATGCCGGCACGGATGTCCGGGCTCTCCATCCGTTGCCCGACGAGGCGCGTCGGGCCGGCGACGACGGCCCGGTGCGGGTCGCAGAGGATGATTCGCGCCCCCATCCCCACGAGCTTGTCGACGAAGAAGAGGCGGCTCTCGAACATCTTCTCGAAGATCAGCACCGTCCCGTACGCCTGCGTGGCGACGGTCAGGGCGATCGAGGTCAGGTCGGCGGGGAAGGCCGGCCAGGGGCCGTCCTCGATCTTCGGGATGTGACCGCCGAGGTCGTCCTCGATGATCAGGCGCTGCTGCAGCGGTACGCGAACGGACGTGCCTTCGATCACGATCCGCACCCCGAGCCGCTCGAACACCGGGAGGATGGAAACGAGGTCATTCGGCTCGGTGTCCTCGATCGTGAGGTCGCTCGAGGTCATCGCCGCGAGGCCGATGAAGCTCGCCACCTCGATGTGGTCCGGCCCGATCCGCCACTCGCCGCCGGCGAGCGATTCGACACCGTGAATCCGCAGCACGTTCGACTCGATACCTTCGATCCGGGCTCCCAGCAAGACGAGGAAGCGGCACAGGTCCTGGACGTGCGGCTCGCAGGCGGCGTTGCCGATCACCGTCTCGCCGGGTGTCAGCACCGCGGCCATGACGGCGTTCTCCGTCGCCATCACGCTCGCCTCGTCGAGGAAGATGTGCTCGCCGCGGAGACCGCCGTCCGCCCGCATCTCGTAGTGCTCCTCGACGGTGATTTCGGCGCCCATCCGAGCGAACGCGTGGATGTGCGGGTCGAGCCGGCGGCGCCCGATCACGTCGCCGCCCGGGGGCGGGACGGTCACCCTGCCGAGCCGGGCCAGCAGGGGGCCTGCGAGCAGGAAGGACGCTCGCATGCGGCTACAGAGCACGGGATCGAGCTCGTGCTTGGTCGCGTCGGCTGCGTGCACGCGAACCTCGTTGGCGCCCGTCCAGGCGACGTCGGCGCCGACGTCCGCGAGCAGCTCGAGCATCGTGTCGACGTCCCGGATACGCGGCACGTTCGTGAGCGTCACCGGCTCGGACGTCAGCAACGTCGCGGCGAGGATCGGCAGCGCACCGTTCTTGTTCCCGGCTGCCTTGATGCTTCCGGAGAGCTCGTGGCCGCCCTCGATTACGAAGGCTTCCATCACGTCGGTGGCGAGAGCGCCCGCGGACACCGGGGTAGGCTACCCGACATGTCGAACCCGACCCGGGAGCAGGCCTGGGACACGCTTACTCGTTATACGAAGAGCGAGGCCCTCCTGCGTCACGCCCAGGCCGTGGAGGCGTCGGTGCGCTGGTACGCACGGCAGGAAGGCGCCGACCAGGAGCTCTGGGGTGTGGCCGCGCTGCTCCACGACTTCGACTACGAGATCCACCCCACGCTTGACAAGCACCCGCAGGACGGTGCGGCGATCCTGCGCGAGGAGGGCTACCCGGAGGAGGTGATCGAGGCGGTGCTGTCGCATGCCGAGCACCTGGCCATGCCGCGCGACACGCCGCTGAAGCGGGCGTTGTTCGCGTGTGACGAGCTCTCCGGCTTCGTCCACGCCTGCGGCCTCGTCCGCCCCGACGGCATCGCGACGCTCGAGCCGCGGTCGGTGCTGAAGAAGCTGCGGCAGCCTTCCTTCGCGGCGGGCGTGCATCGTGACGAGGTCTACGCCGGCGCGGAGCTGCTCGGCCTGGAGCTCGACCGGCACATCACGAACGTGATCGAGGCGCTGCGGCCGATCGCGCCGCAGCTCGGCCTCCGCGGCTAGCGTCGCCCTACTTCGTCTTTCGTGCGTCGAGGACGATGCGGGTCGTCTTGCTCGTCTTCTGCGTCCCCGCCCGGACCGTCCAGACGATCGTGTACCGCCCGGGCCGGGAGAGACCGGCCGGGAGCCTGAACTGGACGATCGACGCGCCTGCGCCGAGGATGAAGCGCCAGCGCCGAGGCTGCGCCAGCCCTGGGCCGGACATCGCCGCAGAGACTATCGCCCGGCGGGTCGAACTGACTCTCGCCAGGAGGTAGCGCGCTCCCGCCGTCACGGTCACTCGCGGGGGCGCGGTAAAGACGAGCCGGTCGGCAAGCGAGCGGATGGTCGCGCCGGCAATCCGGCTTGCGTTGCCGACCCGGTCGTACGCGCGCACCCGCAGGGTCGTCAGAGTCTTCACCGCGAGCGGCCCCTCGTAGTCGGCGCCGTGGTCCGGGGTCGGGGCGGCGCCGTCGAGCGTGTAGCGGATCGTGTCGAGGCCCGAGCCTCCGGTGTCTGTCCCGGCGAGCGTCACCGTGACGGCCTTCGGGTAGGACCTTGCGAGGCACGGTTGCCTGTTACAGCGGATCGTGACGGTGGGCGCTGTCGGATCAGGCACGATCGTGAACGAGGTGGCCGGGGAGGTCAGGCCCGTGCCGTTGGTCGCGGTCACCGAGAGCGGTCCAGACGAAGCGCTCGGCCCGCCCGAGGAGCGGAAGATCCGGCTTGCTCCCGTTCCGACGACGGTGAAGCCGGACACGGTCGGAAACGTGTACGAGGCAATGCCGGACTCGCCGTCGGTCGAGGCGACGGTGACCGCGAAGCTGCCGTTCGTCGGCGAGTAGTAGACGACGGAGCCGGTTGCAGCCGCGTTCGTCTGGCCGCTGAAGAGGACCGTCGGGGTCGTCGGCGGCGTCGTGTCAACCTTCGCGTCGCCTGACGGCGCCGAAGCGGTCGAGACGTTGCCGACGTTGTCCGCCACCTTGTACTGATAGCGGTAGCAGCTACCGCTCGCGACGGTCGTGTCGGCGCCGCCGGACAGCGTCACCGGGGCGAACGATCCGAACGTGCCGCAGGCAGCGTTCGAGAGGGTCGCCGAAGCGCGCTCGACGACTCCGCTCGAGGTCTCGACGCCGGAGCTCGCATCGGTACCGTTCCCGAGTACGAGCGGCACGGACGGCGTCGAGTAGCCTGGGCCGCCTGACAGGGCAACGGTCTGGCCGCTCGGCGCGGTCGTGTCCGGAGTGACCGTAAAGCTCGAGGTGGCTGTGTCGGGAGTGGCGTCCTTATCGGTGGCGGTGACCGCCTTCGAGCCCGTGATGGTGGCACTCGACGTCCAGCTGTACGTCTGGGAATAGGGACTTGCCGTGTCGGTGAAGGAGTCCGAGCCGAACACGACCGGAAATGCGATGCTCGCAATGCCGGAGACTGCAGAGGCCGTCGCCGTCACGGTGAAGCTGCCGCTGTTCGATCCGGTCGGTGCGTAGTACAGGGTCGTTCCCGCGACGTACTCGTACGGCGAGGACTCGCTGACGGTCAGGGTCGGCCCCGTGACAGCGTCGGCGAGCGACTCGGCGACGACGACGGCGGCGATGGTCAGGCACGCGAGCAGTGCGAGAACGCTCTTCACGATGCAAGGATCGGCTGGAAGGGCTGGGCCCTTTAGAGACCAAACCGAATCACGCGTGCGAGAGTGCGCTGATCAGGCGCTCGAGATCGCCGTCGGAAGTCCACCAGCCGCACGACGCCCGCAGCCACCCCGTGCCCGGCATGTCACGGACGATCACGCCCAGCTCGTGCATCCGAGCGGCCTCCGTCGAGGCGTCGCCCCTGGCGGCAAACGAGACGAGCGTCGCCTGCCCGGGGGCGGTGATCACCTGCGCGCGCTCGGCGAGCAGGGCCCAGCAGCGGGCCGCGATCTCGACCGAGTGGTGGTACGCCCAGTGCGGCACGGTGCCGAGGGCGGCTTCGACCCCGGCGAGGGACGCGGTCGGGATCCAACCGAAGTCGAATCGGGCGGCTCCGGCCTTGGGTGTGTAGGCCCCTGTCTCGTCATAGGCGGTCTGCGAGAAGTAGGTCGGTAGGGCTACGTCGAGCTGCTCGGGATCGCGTACGTACAACGCGCCGGTGGAGTCAGGCCCGCAGAGCCACTTCTGGCCCGAGACGGTGTAGAAGTCGTAGCGGGAGGCGTCGACCGCCACCGCGCCTGCGGTCTGGGCACCGTCCACGAGCACCGGCAGCGTGGTCTCCTCCCGGAGCTCCTCCACCGGCAGGACGTTTCCGGTCTGCCACGAGACATGAGAGAGAGCGACCAGGCGCGTTTTCGGGCCGATCTCGGCCAGGATCGGCTCCAACGCCCGCTCGGGCGGCAGCGCACGGACTCGGGCGACGCGGACGCGGGCTCTCGAGGCCTGTAGCGGCCCCAGCAGGCCGAAGTGCTCGGTGTCGGTGGTGACGACCTCGTCATCGGGGCCGAGGCGCAGGCCGGCCAGGACGATGTTGCAGCCCTCGGTCGTCGAGGATGTCAGCGCGACGTTCTCCGCGGGCACGCCGATCACGTGGCCGAGCCCGGCTCGCACCCGGCTCCGCAGCGCGAGCATCTCGTCGATGTACGGCTTGCCGCCGCGGCCCTGCTCGAGGTCGACCCGCTGCCGCGCGACCATCGCGTCGACCGTGGCGCGGGCGAGCGGGCCCATCGAGCCCGCGTTCAGATACGCGAGCCGGTCGAGGACGGGGAACTGGGCTCGAGCTTCGTCGAAGTTCACTCTCGCGTTCCAGGGGCGCGAGAGGTCACGGGATCTGGAGCTCGATCGGAGTGTGATCCGAGAGCAGGATGCCGTTGCGGCGGCGTCTCTCGTCGGGCCAGGCGTGGAGCGGCGACGGCTCGGCGCCGCGAACGAGCAGATGGTCGATGTACGGGCCGGGGTCCGAGTAGCCCGGCAGGAGCGCGCCCGAGTGCGGCTCGACGTTGAAGTCGCCCCCCACCACGACCACCTCCGCGTCCTCGGCGAACACGTCCACCCACGCAGCCGCGCGCTGCACCTCGGCCGCGGGGATTCGGGGATCGCCCGGCGAGCTGGTCGCGTGCACGTTGGCGACCACCATTGGCGACCCGCCCTCGCGTAGAGCCCGGACGACCTGGCAGATGCGCCTCTCCTTCGCCCAGGCAAGACGGGCGAGGACGTCCAGTCCGAGCCTCCGTGTCTCGGCTCGGCGGAACTCGGGTGGGTTCAGCGTGAGCACGTCGTGGGCAGTCACGCGCAGGCCCTCGCCGAGCAGGACCGCGTTTCCCTGTCCGGAGAACGCCGAGCGAAGCAGCCCTGGATCGAGTCCGGTCAGGCGGCGCCCGAGCTCTGCCGGAATCGGCAGCGGGCCGAGCCGGGGACGCTGGGCAACGTCTGCGACTGCGGTCATCCCGCTCCACCTGTCCAGTCGCCCGAGCGCCCACACGGGCACCTCCTGGAGCAGGAGCACGTCCGGATGGTCGGCGCTCGCGAGCCTGACCGTCTCCTCGAGGTAGGACGCTCGTCCGGGCGGACACGAGTTGCCGTGGAAGAGGTTCCAGCTGCGGATCAGCATCTGTGCCCCTTCTAGCAATGCCGTCGAGCTTCTGGGTCGCTAGCACCAAGCGATGCAAGGACGCAGGGAGCCCCCATAGGTGAACCTATGGGGGCGACTGAGGATGGCACCGGCGTAGGCTCGACGGAGCCGGCCCAAGAGTGTAGGCGGCGGCTTTGCCGCCGCCGGAGCGGGGCAGCGCGCCGCGTGATAGCGGGCCAGAAGCCGGCATGTATTGCTAGAAGGGGCACTAGCACTACTGTACGACCGCCGTGCGCGTCGTCCTCGCCGACCCCGCAGCGTTCACGCCGCAGTACGACCACGAGCTGGCGGCGGCGCTCGCGCGCGCCGGCGCGGAGGTCGAGCTCGTCACGTCGCGCTTCCGCTTCGGCGATGCGCCTGCCGCGGCCGGGTATCTGCGGACGGACGTCTTCTACCCGGTCACGTCGCGTCTCTTCGGGCGTTCGCGCCTGCGGCTGCCGTTCAAGGTGCTGGAGCATCCGTTCGGCATGGCCTGGCTCGCCGCGGTGCCGCGCGACGTGCTCCATGTCCAGTGGCTTGCGGCACCACCCATGGACGACGGCCTCTTCCGCCCGCGCGGCCCGGCGGTCTTCACGGCGCACGACCTGCTCCCGCGGCGCACTGCACGCCGGGAGAGGCTCTGGCGGCGGCTGCTCGGCCGGTTCGATCGCATCGTCGTGCACAGCCGGCGTGGAGCGGAGATTCTCGAGGGGCTGGGCGTCCAGCACGAGCGGGTGCGGGTGATCCCCCACCCTGTGTTCCCGAGCGACCCGGAGCGGGCCGACGACGGCCGCACGCTCCTCTGCCTGGGCGTGATCCGGCCGTACAAGGGGCTCGCGGACGCTGTCGAAGTCGTCAAGCGCCTCGACGGGGCGCGCCTGCTCGTCGTCGGGGACCCGCTCGAGCCGGTCGAGCCTTACCAGTTTGCGGCGCGCGACCTGGCCGAGTGGCGGCTGGGCTATCTCCCGGAGCGGGAGCTCGACCGTGCGCTCGGGGAGGCGACCGTCGCCCTCTTCCCCTACCGGGCCGAGCTCGACCAGTCGGGCGCGTTGCTGCGGGCGCTCGGCGCCGGTGTGCCCGCGATCGTCTACGACGTCGGTGGGCTCGCGGGGCCCGTGCGGGCGTACGGCGCAGGTCGCGTGGTCCCCGCCGGGGACGTGGAGGCGCTGACGGCTGCGGCCGACGAGCTGCTCGGCGACCGCGAGGCGCTCGAGCAGGCGCGGGCCGGCGCGCAGCGGGCACGCGAGGAGCTGACGTGGGATGCTGCCGCCGCCGCTCATCTGGAGCTCTACCGGGAGCTCTGTTGAGGTTCGCGGACCTCATCCAGCGCCAGCTGGCGCTCTTCCGGCAGGACTACGGCGACCTGATGGACGCGTGCGCCGCGGCGGAGCGCGCGTACGACCGCGCGCACCGCGACGAGGCCGAGGAGCGGTACGCCGAGTACCTGGAGCTCGTCGAAGAGGGCACCGACGTGCTCGTCGAGATCCGCGACACGTACGCGGCGACGCTCGAGCCGGACGCGGCCGAGGAGTACGTGCAGCGGTTCGACCACGAGGTCGGCCGGCGGCTGCCGAGGTTTGCGCTGGGCCTCTAAGCCGGGAGTACTGGGACTGCCGAGCGTGCGGTGTCAAGAACAAGCACTGCGCATGCAAGCGGTTCAAGTGGCAGATCTGGGTTTGACTCAGCGGTGACCGAAGTGATGGGCCCGCGGGAGTGCGGCCTGCACCTCGGCCAGGCCGGCAACCTCGCGCGCCAGCGGCCCGAGCGTCTCGAGCGTGCGCACGAGCACGTTCACGTTGCGGCCCGAGCGCTCGAGCCTCCCCCGAGCGAGGATCAGCGGCTCGCCGCGGACCAGGGCCCGGAAGCGCTCGTAGACCGGCGGCGCCACGATCAGGTTGATCTGGCCGAACTCGTCCTCGAGCAGCATGAAGACGACCCCGTTCGCGGTCGCCGGACGCTGGCGGGCAACCGCGAGCCCGGCGACGGCCACCTCGCCGGATGGATGGTCGGCAAGCTCGCGGCTCGAGAGCGTCGCCACGGGCAGGTGCGGGCGCAGCAGCTCCAGAGGGTGAGGCCCCACCGAAACGCCGGTCGTACCGTAGTCGGCGAGCATCCGCTCCCACGGCGTCTGTTCCGGCAGCTCGGGCACCGGGCCGGTCGGTTCGAGCGAGAGCGTGAGCTGCCGGTTGCCCCCGCCGGCGCTCTGCGGTCGCGGCACGACGCCGGCTTTCCAGAGCAGCTCCCGCCGAGCCCCGAACCGGTCGCACGCGCCCGAGGCGACGAGCGCCTCGAGCGCGGCCCTGTTCACGGGGGCACGCCGCGCGAGGTCGCCGATGTCCGCGTAGGGCTGCCCGGCCGCGACCGCCTCGGCCTCCTCCTCGCCCACCGAGCGGATGTAGGCGAGCCCGACCCGAACGGCTCCGTCCTGGTTCAGGCACTTTGCGCCGCTGAGGTTCACGTCCGGCGGGAGCACCTCCACCCCGCGCCGCTGCCCGTCGCGGACGAGGCTGGCGGGCGGGTAGAAGCCCATCGGCTGCGCGTTGAGGAGCGCGCAGAGGAACTCGGCGGGGTAGTGGTGCCGCAGCCAGGCGGACTGGTAGGCGAGCAGCGCGAACGCCGCCGAATGCGACTTCGGGAAGCCGAAGCCGGAGAAACCCGCCAGCTTGTCGTAGATGTGGTTGGCGAGGTCTCGGTTCACGCCGTTCCCTAGCGCTCCCGCGATAAAGCGGGAGCGCAAGGCCTCGATCGCCTCTTCGCTCCGCTTGCGACTCATCGCCCGCCGCAGGCCTTCCGCCTCGCCGACCGTGAAGCCGGCGAGGGCCATCGCCACCTCCAGCACCTGGTCCTGGAAGACGACCACGCCGAGCGTCTCGCGGAGCGACTCCGCGAGCGACGGGTGGTCGACCGGAGGGACGAACGACGGGTCCTCGCGGAGCTTCTGGCGGCGCTCGATATACGGGTGGACGGCGCCCCCCTGGATCGGGCCCGGCCGGACGAGCGCGACCTCGATCGTCAGGTCGTCGAGGTTCTCCGGCCGCGTGCGAAGGAGCATCTGCATCTGGGCGCGGCTCTCGATCTGGAAGACGCCGACAGTGTCCGCGCGCTGGATCTCGCCGTAGACCGCCTGGTCGTCGAGTGGGATCCGCGAGAGGTCGATCGGCTCGCCGTGCAGCCGCGCGATCTGGTCGACGCAGTCCTCGACCGCGGAGAGCATCCCGAGGCCGAGCAGGTCGATCTTCAGGAAGCCCGCGTCGGCGCAGGAGTCCTTGTCCCACTGGCAGAGCTGCCGTCCTTCCATCGCCGCCGGCTGCACCGGGACGAGCTCGACCACCGGCCGGCTCGAGATCACCATCCCGCCCGGGTGCTGCGAGATGTGCCGCGGGAGGCCTGCGATCTCGTGGGCGAGCTCGCCGAGGGCCTGCCAGCGGGCCGAGGTGTGGTCGCCGGGGAGCTTCGCGACCTCCTCGGCGACGCGGTGGGGATTCCCCTCCGTCACGCGGGCGAGGCGCTCCAGCTCGGCGAACGGCAGCCCGAGCGCCTTGCCGACGTCCCGGATCGCTCCGCGCGAGTGGTACGTCGAGAAGCTGGCGACGAGCGCGGCGTGCTCGCGCCCGTAGCGCTCGGTGACGCGCACGATCAGCTTCTCGCGGATGTCGCGCGGGAAGTCGAGGTCGATGTCCGGCACCGACGCCAGCTCGCGGTTGAGGAAGCGGCCGATCGAAAGATCCGCCCCCACGGGGTCAACATGAGACAGCCCGGTCAGGTAGCAGACGATCGAGCCCACCGAGCTGCCGCGGCCTCTGCCGGGCGGGAGCGCGTGCCGGGGAGACCCGGCCCCGCGCACTTCGAGTGCGACCTCGCGCGCCAGCTCGAGCACCTCCCAGTGAAGCAGGAAGAAGCCGGAGAGCTTCAGCTCGGAGATCAAGGCGAGCTCCTCTCCCAGCCGGGCTTTCGCCCGTCTGCGATAGCGCGAGGTGCGGTAACGCTCTTCGAAGGCGCGCTCACATACGGTGCGAAGCTGGCCGTCCGGCGTCTCGAAGCCGTCGGAGAAGTCCGGGTAGCGATAGCCGAGCTCCTCGGTCAGGTCGAACGTCAGCCCGGCGGCGAGCTTCCCGGTGCGCAGGACGGCTTCGCGGTCGCCGGGAAAGCGGTCGAGCATCGCCTCCGGTGGGATGAGCACCGCCTCGTGGTTGCCGCGGCGTTCTTGCTCGCACCCGTCGAGGGAAGTCCGGCAGCGGATTGCGACGAGGGCGTCCTGAAGCGGCGTGCGCCGCTCGTGGTGGGCGTGGACGTCACCGGTCGCGACGCTCGAAACTCGGAGGTCGCGGGCCAGCTCGCGCAGCGCGGCGTTGCGCCGGACGTCCCCGCGCTCGTACGGCCGCTGCAGTTCGACCAGGAACCGGTCACGCCCAAACGCCGCTGCGACCCGGGCAGCATCGTTCGGGCTGGTCACCCCCAGTCCCTGACGCGCACAGCCCGAGAGGCAGACCAAGCCGTCGTTCGACTCCAAGAGCGAGTCGAGCGGCAGCGCCGACGGCAACGGCTCCGCTCCCGGCTTCGGGCGCGTCCCGGCGTGCGCCTCGGTGAGCAGGCGGCAGAGGTTCGCATAGCCGTTCGGCGTTTCGACGAGCAGCGTCAGGTGGGCGCCGCCGGCGAGTGTCACCTCCGCGCCGGTGATCGGGCGCAGGCCGAACGCCTTCGCAGCATGGGCGAACTCGAGCGAGCCGTAGACGCCGTCGTGGTCGGTGAGCGCGAGCGCTTCGTAGCCGAGTTCCGCGGCCCGTGCGGCGAGCTCCTCGGGCTGCGAGGCCCCGTCGAGGAACGAGTAGGCTGAATGGCAGTGCAGCTCGACGTACGCCACGCGCTGCTCCTACGCCCCGGCGAGGGCGAGGCGATCACGGACACGGCTCGGCGCGAGCTGCGGATTCTCTCCGACCACGATCTGCTCAACCTCACTTGGACGCGTCACGCCGCCGGCGAGCGCGGCGCCGAGCCGCACATCCACAAGCACCACACGGACGCGTTCTACGTGCTCGAGGGCGAGGTCACGTTCGGCCTCGGGCCGGAACGAGAGCGGGTGGTCGCGGCGGCTGGGACACTCGTCCTCGTCCCCGCCTGCTTGATCCACAGCTTCGACAACGACGGCCCCGCGGAGGCGCGGTTCCTGAACATCCACGCGCCCAGCGGGGATTTCGTCAAAGGGCTGCGCAGCCAGGGGCCCTGGGACACGCACGACCCACCCGCCGACGGCGGCCGGCCGGTTTCCGACGTGGTCGTCTGCGGGCCGGGTGAGGGCGACACGCTCGCACTCGGGCCGAACAGCCTGGTCTTCAAGGCCGAGGTCGACGACGGAGACGGAACCTTCTACATGTCCGAGCTGACCCTCGCGCCGGGTTTCCAGGGCCCGGTCCCGCACACGCATGAGCGGCATCTGGACAGCTTCTTCGTCCTCGACGGGACGCTGACCGTGCGCCTGGGCGACGACCGGGTCGAGGCTCCCGCGGGTTCGTACGCGGTCGCGCCGCCGGGGAGCGTCCACACCTTCTCGAATCCCGGCGAGAGCACGGTGCAGGCGCTGAACATCATGGGGCCGGCCGGCTTCGAGCAGTACCTGAAGGAGGCCGCGGCCGCGGGGGCCACCGATCCGGCCGAGCTGGCAAAGATCGCCTCTCGCTACGACTTCAAGCCGGCCTAGACGGACGCGCAGGCAGGCGCTCGTCCTACGCACGGCTTTCTTGAACCAGCACAGCGGCTACTTGAACGTCCAGTTGTCCGGGTGGGCGCGGATCGCCGCCCGGG
>Ga0137369_10001040_pt1 | contig 27241 bp, 18 predicted proteins | sample SagtaG_12_FD_104918 | JGI IMG/M metagenome (GOLD analysis project Ga0137369, IMG submission 104918) | Vadose zone soil microbial communities from Sagehorn Ranch, Mendocino, California, USA - Sage1_L_113_16 metaG | ecosystem: Environmental > Terrestrial > Soil > Vadose zone | place: USA... | reverse complement strand
GGCGCTGACCGAGTTTCTCACGGGCGTGGTGCTGTTCGCCCTTGTGGCCGTGACCTTCGTCTGGTCGAAACGGCCGACGCTGCGCGGTGCCGTTGGTGCAGGCCTGCTCATCGCGCTGGCTGGCTATTTGCGCTCGGAGTATCTCGGCCTGGCAGTGCTGTTCGCGCTGATCGTGGGCCTGATTGGACGCAGTTGGCGCATACCGACGGTGCTGGTCGCCACGGTCGTCGCCGCGATGGCGCCCTGGGTGGTCCGGTACGCAGTCGTAACCGGTCAACCGGCCCTGTACAACGAGAGTCCCTTGTCGAACCTGGTGCTCATGGGCACCTGGTTTCGCGTCTTCGACGAGCAGACCTTCGCCCAACTCCAGCAGATCGAGACCGCGCCCGGTCCGCGTGAGCAGGCCATCGAGCGTGCGTCGAGCGTCGGCCCGCGGCCGGAGCTTTCGCGGCGCTACATGGAGCAGGCGCGCGGCCCATACGAGCGTCCGCTTGGCGAGACGCTTCAGCTTGCTGCCGACAACATCCGAATCAACCTGCGCCAGTACCTGACCAATCACCTCCTGCTCGCGCCGGTCCTGATCTGGGCAGGCCACACGCCAATCCGCCAGGTGGACGCCCCAGCGTTGCCGTCGTCTGCCCGATACGCCATCTGGGCCGCCGAGTTCGCTCTGCTGCTGCTGGCAGTGTGGCAGTCCGCGTTAGCGTTGCGCGATCGACGCACGCAGGCACTTGGCCTGAGCTTCCTCGCGATCGTCCTGTTCATCACGGGAGTGCACATCCTGATCGCCGTCGACGAGCGCTTCACCACACCCGCTTTACCCCTCATCGGCCTCTTCGCCGGCGCCCGCCTGGGCCTGCTTGTCCGCGCCCGACGCAGTCGCCTGGCGGTCGGGTACGCCGCCTGACCCGTGCTAGCATCTGGCCGCCCCTCTACCACATGAGTTTTGGCCTGGACATATCGCTGATCGCGCCGTATGGCGGGCAGCTTGTCGATCTGGTGGTGCCGGGCGCGACGGCGGCGGAGTTGCGCGCGTATGCGTCGGGACTGCCGAGTGTGCAGCTTTCGGAGCGCAGCGTGTGCGACCTGGAGCTGCTGGCAACAGGCGGCTTCTCGCCGTTGGATCGATTCATGGGCCGGCGCGACCACGAGCGGGTGCTCGACGAGATGCGCCTGCAGAGCGGCCGCCTGTTCCCGATCCCGGTCACACTCCCCGTTGACGCACAAGCCGACCTGCACCTCGACGAGGATGTCGCGCTGCGCTCGCCCAAGAACGAGCTGCTCGGCATTCTGACTGTCGAGGAGCTGTACGCGTGGGATGCCGACGAGTTCGCCAGCACCGTCTTCGGGACGCGCGACTTGCGCCACCCGCTGGTCGTCGAGATGCGCCGCTGGGGCAAGCTGAATGTCAGCGGCCACTTGCGCGTGCTGCAGCTACCGGCGCGCCACGACTTCCGCGAGCTGCGCCTGACGCCCACGCAAGTACGAGAGCGTCTGCGCCAGGCTGGCCACAGGAACGTCGTGGCGTTCCAGACGCGCAATCCATTGCATCGGGTCCACGAGGAGCTGACCAAACGCGCCATCGAGGCCACTGACGGCACGCTGCTGCTGCACCCATCCGTGGGCATGACCCGGCCCGGAGACGTTGACCACTACACCAGGGTACGCACCTACAGAGCCCTCTCCGAGCACTACTACCCGAAGGATCGCGTCGTTCTGGCACTGCTGCCACTGGCGATGCGCATGGCCGGCCCGCGCGAAGCGTTGTGGCACGCGATCATCAGGCGCAACCACGGCGCCAATCACTTCATCGTGGGCCGCGACCATGCGAGTCCCGGCAACGACTCGAATGGGCGGCCGTTCTGGGGACCCTACGACGCGCAAAACCTGGTCCACCAGTACGAGCACGAGCTCGAAATCAGCATGCTGCCGTTCCAGGAGCTGCTGTACCTGCCCGACGAGGACCGCTACGAAGAGGTCGATCGCATCCCGAACGGCGTACGCACGGCGTCGATCTCGGGCACGCAAGTCAGAGACGAGTACCTGAATCGCGGCCGCACGCTGCCGGCGTGGTTTACCCGCGCCGAGACTGCCGAGATTCTGGGCGACATGTATCCGCCACGCCATCGCCAGGGCGTGTGCATCTGGTTCACGGGCCTCAGCGGCGCTGGCAAGTCGACGACCGCCGAAGTTCTCACCGAGCGGCTCCAGGAGCACGGCCGCCACGTCACGCTGCTCGACGGCGACGTGGTGCGCACCCACCTGTCCAAAGGCCTTGGCTTCAGCACGGAGGATCGCGACACCAATATTCGGCGCATTGGCTTCGTCGCGGGTGAGATCGTGCGCCACGGTGGCATCGCCGTGTGCGCCGCGATCAGTCCGTATCGCGCCACGCGCAACGAGGTGCGTCAGATGGTCGGCGCCGACCGCTTCGTCGAGGTGTTCGTCGATACGCCGCTCGAGGAGTGCGAGCGACGCGATGCCAAGGGCATGTACGCCGCGGCTCGGCGCGGCGAGATCACCAATTGGACCGGCATCGACGATCCGTACGAGGCGCCCGAGCATGCCGAGATCGTGCTGGAGACGTTGCGCAGCTCGGCGGCAGACAACGCCCAACGCATCCTCGACTACCTGGCCGAGTCGGGCTTTGTGCTCGTGCCAGAAGAGGTAGCGGTCGGATCGGGGCGTGGCTAGGCCACGCAGGGTTCGCAACGTCCTGGAATTCGGCGCCAATCGCGTCCTGAGCACGCTCGGTTACGAGCTGCGCGACCGACGGCTAAACGAACGCCCGGAGGGCTTTCCGGGTTACCTTGAAGCCGCCCAGCGGCTGGGCATGGACGTCAACGATTTCGAGGAACAGAACCTCGGCTGGCGGCTGCCCCGGCCAACGCTGGACGACATCGTCTTTCCCTATCTCACTGAAGACTCGATCGTGTGTGAGATCGGTCCGGGCACGGGCAGATGGTCACGCCACATCGTGCCGCAGCTACCGCGCGGCGAGCTGCACCTGGTCGACGCCTCGCCGTGGATGGTGCGGTTTCTTCGCAACTACTTCCGCCTGCTGCCAAACGTCTCCGCCCACCTGAGCAACGGCCAGTCACTGCCGTTCGAACGCGCAGGATGGATGGACCTGGTCTTCTCGGCCAACTCGCTGGTCGAGCTGAAGCTGGGCGTCATCTACCACTATGCGCTCGACTTCGCGCGGGTCCTGAAGCCCGGCGGCTACGCGGTGGTCGACTACATCGATCCGACCACGCCCGAGGGCTGGGACCACCTGCGGACGCAGGGCGTGGAGATGTCTACGGTGTACACGTTCCATGCGCCGGAGGTGATCGACCGGGTCCTGATGAACGCCGGTTTTGCCATCGAGCGTCGCTATCAGGTTGGCAAAAGCACGTTTGTGATCGCGCGCCGTGCCTGAGACCACGTTCTTCATGATCGTCACTCCGCGCGATGCCGTTATCGCCGACTATGCTGTTCGCAGTTACGCCAAACTTCGCGGACTCGACTTCTCCTTGCGTGTGTATTCGAACTACCTGTTGCCACGACAAAAGGCGTATTACTTCCCACGTTGGCAGCAGCTCCCATTTGTCGACATCGTGCGCAATCCGCATCATGATGCCGATTTACGCGGCATCGGTGAGCGCATCTATGCCGATTCGTTAGAGGGTCCTTTCGAATATTGCGACCCACTGTGGGACCGTGAGCTGCGCAAGATCGACACGCCATTCATCGCCACCGTCGACGCCGACTTCGAGATTTTTTCACCGCGCTTCGCACATACCATGATGCGCCAGCTGAAGGCTGAGCCGGACCTGGTCGGGTATTCGACCGATTACTCGGCCACAGACGTCGTGCACGAGCCGTACAGTGGCAACACGATTGTGCTCAACGAGCGCAACCACACGTGGTTCTGCATCTACAAGCGCGCGGCGTTGGAGCGGTCGCAGGTCAGCCACGCGTTCCACCGCGAAATCCTGCCCGGTGCGGCCGTCGAACGGAACTGCTGGGACAGCGCGGCGTACTTCCAGAAGTCGCTGCGCGATCAGGGACTGCGCTTCGAGTACCTGCACGGACAGTTCAGGCGTGACTTCATTCACTATGGTGCGTTTTCCAAGAACACGTCCGTGACCCGCGACAACGTGGCCTTCTTCCGCGCGTTCGCGCGCCTCGAAAATGGGCTGCCCCTGCGCCTGGCGAGCGTGATCCGTCGTACGCGCGGGAAACTCCTGCCGCGGCTCGAGAACAATCGCTACCAGTACGTGCGCGAGGTACCTATCCGCTGGTGAGCGACTACGCGATCAAAGTCGAGCACCTGAGCAAGCGCTATCGGCTTGGCCAGCGTGAAGGCTATCGCGCGCTGCGCGAGACACTGGCCGACGCGGCCACGGCGCCTTTTCGGTGGCTGCGCAGCCCGCGCAGCAGCACCGCGCAGGACACGGTGTGGGCGCTCCGCGACGTCTCACTCGAGGTGATGCCGGGCGAAGTGCTGGGCGTGATCGGCCACAACGGGGCGGGCAAGAGCACGCTGCTCAAGATCCTGTCGCGGATCACCGAGCCCACGGATGGCCGCGCCGAGGTGCACGGACGCGTCGGCAGCTTGCTCGAGGTTGGCACGGGTTTCCACCCCGAGCTGACCGGGCGCGAGAACATCTTCTTGAACGGCGCGATCCTGGGTATGAAGCGCGCTGAGATCGCGCGCCGCTTCGACGAGATGGTTGCCTTCGCTGAGGTCGAGCGCTTCATCGATACGCCGGTCAAGCGCTACTCGAGCGGCATGTACCTGCGCCTGGCGTTCGCGGTGGCGGCGCACCTCGAGCCGGAGATTCTGCTAGTCGACGAGGTGCTGGCGGTTGGTGACGCCGCGTTTCAGAAGAAGTGCCTGGGCCGCATGGGTGATGTCGCGCGTGAGGGCCGCACCGTGCTGTTCGTGAGCCATAACCTGCCCAGCATCGAGAAGCTGTGTGGTCGCGTGATCGTGATCGACGGTGGGCGAATCACGCTGCAAGGCGATCCGGTGATGTGTATCGCCGGTTACCTTGGCTCGCGGACCGAGCAGCGTTCGGGTGTCGACCTCGCGGCGGTGCCGCGACTCGATCCACGTCTGATACCGGTGTTTACCAGCCTCGAGCTGCGCGATGGCGCGGGCGAGCCGACGTCGGCCGTGGGCTGCGGTGAGGCGCTCGAGTTCATGCTCGCGTACGAGGCGCCGGCCGAGATCGTCAATCCGAGTTTCGGGGTCATCATCTCGAGCGGCATGGGCACACCGCTGTTCTTTCTGCAGACGCGCGCGCAATTGGGTGTGTGGGAGAAGGCCGCCCGGCGCGGCCAGGTGATGTGCCGCCTCGATAGCGTGCCGCTCGTGCCAGGCGAGTACCTGCTAACGGTCGGCTGCCTGACAGGCGAACGCCAGCTGGATCTGCTCGAGCACGTGGCTAGCTTCAGCGTCGAGCCGCGCGACTTCTTTAACAGCGGGTACCTGCCCCACCAGCTCAATGGGCCAGTGCTGATCCGCGGCGAGTGGGATCTGCGTGCCGCGCAACCGCACGCCGCGCGGCAGATGGAGATCGCCGGGTGAGCGAGCTGCAGCGGCCGATCTTCGTCGTCGGCTGCCCGCGCTCGGGCACGACGCTAGTCCAGTGCATTCTCAGCGCGAGCTCGCACGCGTTCTCGCTGCCCGAGACGCACTTCTTCTCTTACGTGCTGCCCGGGCTGGGCGGCGATCCAGATCGCGCGCTGGACACCTCCAGCCTGCAGTCCGCCCGAGAGGCGTTGGAGTCGGAAGCCGACCTGCCGCCACTCCCAGAGGTGTGGGCGTCACTGCATGCCCGTGCACACGTCCGTGCGCTGGACATCTTCGTGGCCATCGTCGAGCACTACCGCCCCGAAGGCGGCGCCCCGCTCCGTGCGATCGAAAAGACCCCGCGCCATGTACTCCATATGGACACCATCCGGCAGTGCTTCCCCGACGCCCGCTTCGTGAACGTCGTTCGCGATCCAGTCGACGTTGCCAGCTCGCTGCTCGGCGTGCCCTTCGAGTCCTCGCGATCGGTGGTCTCGCATGCCCAGCGGTGGACCGAATCAGTGCTGGCGGCGCGTACATTCGGCGCCTACACGATCCAGTACGAAAGGCTCATCCAGCAGCCCGAATCGACCACCCGTCAACTGTGCGCGTTTGTCGATCTGACCTTCGAGCCGGCGATGCTCGAGGAGTTCGGCCGCGAGGCCAAGCGCAACGTCAGCCGAGCCGAAGCGTGGAAGGGCGATGTGGGGCGTGGTGTGCTGCTGAACCGTCACGGTGTGCGGCGCGCGCGCATGTCGCCCGGCCCGGCCTGGCTCGTCGCACACGCAGCACACCGACTCCGGGCTGAGATGGGCTACCGACAGACGCCCGCGGCGAACGCCGGTTCGATCGCGCGTGCCATGCTGGGCGAGTTCCGCGTGCGCTTTCGCGAGGCGCGTGCCAGTACCAATCTCGTCGGCGCCGCGCGCCACGCTGGCTCGGTCCTCAAGGCCTTGGCCCCGGCATGAGGCCGCACGTCCTGTACGTGACGCCGATATTCGGCCATCCCGCGCTCGGCGGGCCACGCTTGCGCACATACAACACGCTGCGCGCGCTGGCGCGGTGCGCCGACGTCTCGCTGTATCTCACCGCCCAGCCCGACACCGTGGACCGTGAGGCGACACGCGCGCATCTGCTGACGTTCCTGCGCGACGTCGTCTGGCCCAAGCCACCGCCGCCTGTCCCGAACGGCGTCGCCCGCCGTCTCGCGCGCGCTTTGTTGCCGCCGACGGTGCGTTCGGCCCTGCGCGGAATGCTTTCCGCGACGCCCGTGGAATCGTCAGCCCAGCCGTCCAGCGTCGACGAAGTCGCAGCGTGGATCGCCGAGCATCGGCCCGACCTGATCTGGCTCGGCTTCGGCGGCATCTCCTACGACCTGGTGCCGCTCAAAGAGCGCACGGGCCTGCCACTGGTTCTGGAAACCGAGTGTGTATGGTCGCGCTTCATCTTGCGCGAGCTGCCGTTCGCGACCGATCCAGCACGGCGCGCGGCCATCGAGTGCGAGGGCGCCGCCAAAGAGGCCGAAGAATGCTTCGGCGCGCAGCACGTGGACATAACGACAGCGGTGTCTGAGATCGATGCGGCCTACTTCCGCGCGCTGGCCCCCGATCCTGGCTCGGTGATGCAGGTGTCCAATGTCATCGACGTCGGCGCCTATCAGGCTGACGGGCCGCCCGTCGAGTTGCAGCACCCGGCGCTCGTCTTCGCCGGCTCGCTGTCGCGCGGTACCGCCAACGTCGATGCCACGTGCTGGTTGGTCGACGAGATCCTGCCGCGTGTCTGGGCAAAACGGCCGGACGTGCACCTCTACCTGGTCGGTCGCGACCCCGCGCCCGAGGTCGTCGGTCGTCGCAGTCAGCGCGTACACGTTACTGGCGAGGTTCCGAGTATCGTCCCGTATCTACGCGGATGCGCCGCGGCGCTGGTGCCGCTGCGCTGGGAATCTGGCACGCGCTTCAAGATCCTCGAGGCATTCGCCTGTCGTGCGCCAGTGATCTCGACCACGCTCGGCGCCGAGGGTCTCGCGGTCGAGCACGATGTGCACCTCTTGCTCGCCGACGACACCGAGGCTTTCGCATCGGCCATTCTGGCCGTGGTCGAGCAACCCGTGGTTGGTGAGCGACTGATTGGCCCGGCGCTCGAGCTCGTGCAGCGCGAGTACGACGTCAGCTCCGCGGAACGACAGATCGTGGCTGTCCTGGCGCGTCTCGGCGTTGGACACCGCGTGCCCGCATGAGCCGCGTTGCAATCGTTTACCCGCGCGCCAATATTGACACCGTCCCGAGTCTTGTCGGCGCCACCGAGCTGCTGGCCGGGCGCGGCTACGAGGTGGACGTGTTCACGGTTAGCGCAGCAGGCCAGCCTCAGCCTCGTTTCGCTCACGACCGCATTCGTGTGCATTCACTCGGAGTCGAAGGCCTGGCCGACCAGTCGACGGCTCGTTTACGCAGTGCGGTCCGGCGTGCACGGTGGCTACCACCGGCGGCTCGCGCACCGCTCGCTCGTGGTTATGCCGTGCTTGGCGCCGGCCTGGCGCATGGCTCGCGCTTCGTGGCCCGCGTACGCGCGCGGCCCGAGCAGTACGCATGTGTGATCGGCGTCGACCCCGACGGCCTGGTGCTGGCGCAATCGATGGCCGGCGGCGCGCCCGTCGCCTATTACTCGCTCGAGCTCCTCTTGACCGAGGCGCTCACTTCCTCAGCCGATCGGCGACTCAAGCAGCAAGAGCGGGCGCTCAGCCAGGCGGCGCCGTTCATCATCGTCCAGGACGAAGAACGCGGCCGCCTGCTGGCCGCTGAAAATGGGGTGGACGTCAGCCGCCTGGTACTGGTGCCGAATGCGCCGCCGGGTCCGGCGCGTCGCCGCCCGTCGCGCGTGTGGCATGAGCATTTTGGATTGCCCGAGCACGTGCGGGTTGTGCTGCACGCGGGCAGCCTGGGCGACTGGACCGGCATCGAGGACATCGTGGGTGAGGTGCCGTCCTGGCCGGAGCCGTGGGTGCTCGTGGTCCACACGCGGTATGACGCCGAGACGTCACCCTACGTCTCCCGATTGCAGGCTTCGGCTGATGCGCGGCGCGTGCTGTTCTCGCTGAAACCCGTCGATCGCCATACGTACGACGCGCTGGTCGACGGAGCCGACGCCGGGCTGGCGTTCTACATTGCTTCGGACGAGTCCGCGTTTACCGGTCGGAATATCCAGACGATCGGCTTGTCTTCGGGCAAGCTCGCCTACTACCTGCGCGCGGGCCTCCCGACGATCGTCAATCGTGGTGCATCGATCGGCGCGGCCCTGGAGGCGGCAGGCTGCGGGGTGGCCGTTGCCGATGCATCGGGCGTGGCCGACGCCCTGGCTCGCATTGGCCGTGACTATGCAACGTATAGTGCAGCCGCCTGCCGCTTCTTCGACGAGCATCTGGACTTCAACCGTGCCTTTGAGCGGGTGATCGAGCGTGTTGATGCGCTCGTGCCTGCATGATCGAAACAGTGTGCGGCCCGGACGGCACCGTCCTGGCGTACTTCGTCACCGTGCGCGCGATGCCTGACCAGACACGGTTCCTGACGCCAGGCGAGTGCAATCTACAGGTCGGCCAGGTGGTCTACCGCGCCGGCGGCGAGATCGCCCGCCACGTGCACTTGCCACTGGAGCGCCACATCATCGGCACCACCGAGGTCCTGCTGGTACAGCAAGGCCGCTGCGAGGTCGACGTCTTCACGCAGGACCGCCAGCTCGTGACCACCCGTGAGCTAGCCGAAGGCGATATGGTGATCGCCGTAGCCGGCGGCCACGGCTTCCGCGTCCTGGAAGACCTGGTGCTGCTGGAGATCAAGCAAGGCCCCTACCCCGGCGGCGCGGAAAAGGAGCGCTTTTGATTCCCGTCAACGAGCCGCGCATTGGCGCGCGCGAGGTCGAGCTGGTCACCGAGGCGCTGACATCGGGCTGGATCTCGGGCGCGGGGCCGCATATCGAGCGATTCGAACAGGAATGGGCGCGCTATTGCGAGCGCAAGCATGGCATCGCCGTCGCGAACGGCACGGTGGCGCTGCAGTTGGCGATCAGCCTCCTCAACTTGCAGCCAGGCGACGAGGTGATCATGCCGACGTTCACGATCATCTCGTGTGCGCTGCCGGTCGTTCTGGCGGGAGCAATCCCCGTGCTCGTCGACTCGGAGCCACGCACATGGACCATGGACGTCAACCAGGTGGCCCAGCGCATCACGCCAAGAACTAAGGCGATCATGCCCGTCCACATCTACGGCCATCCCGTGGACATGCAGCCATTGCTCGATCTAGCGGAGCGGCACGGGCTAGCGATTGTGGAGGACGCGGCCGAAGCCCATGGCGCGCTGTACAAGAACCAGCGCTGCGGCAGCTTCGGCACCGCGAGCTGCTTCAGCTTCTACGCCAACAAGCTGGTCACGACCGGCGAAGGCGGCATGCTCCTGGTCGACGATGACCGGCTCGCCCAGCGCGCGCGCAGCCTGCGCAACCTCGCCTTCGTCCCATCACGAAGATTCCTGCACCACGAGCTCGGATTCAACTATCGGCTAACGAATCTGCAGGCGGCGCTCGGCCTGGCGCAGCTCGAGCGCATGGACGACATCGTCGCCCGCAAGCGCTGGCTCGGCGAGCAGTACACCGAACGTCTCCGCCACATCCAGTCAATCGAGCTGCAAATAGAAGAACCCTGGGCGCGGAGCGTCTTCTGGATGTACGGCCTCGTGGTCAAGGAAAAGACGGGCCTCGACGCGACCAATCTCGCCACCCTGCTGACCCAAAAAGGTGTCGAGACCAGGCCCTTCTTTCTGGGCATGCACGAGCAGCCAGTCCTGCGCGAGCGAGGACTGTTCACCGGTGAGTCGTATCCGGTAGCCGAACGCATCGCCAGACAGGGGCTCTATCTGCCCTCCGGGCTGGCGCTCGACGAGTGCCAGCTCGAGCGCGTCTGTCGGGCGGTGCGCGAGCTGCTCGCGTGAGCGAAGGTGTCGCCGTCTTCGGGACCGAGTACGCCGCCGCCTACGACGCGCTGTACGAGGACAAGGACTATTTCGCCGAGTGCGACCAGATCGAAGATGTCTTTCGCGTCCATGGCACAGGCCCGGTGCGACGCGTGCTCGAGCTGGGCTGCGGTACCGGCGGCCACGCGGTCATCCTGGCCGAGCGCAGCTACCAGGTGGTCGGCGTCGATCGCTCGCTGGCGATGCTGGAGCGCGCCCGAGCGCGAAGCAGCGCAGCGCGCTTCGAATTGAGTGAGATCGCTGGGCTCGACCTGGGCGAGACCTTCGACGCGGTGCTGATGATGTTCGCCGTGCTCGGCTATCAGGCCGCCAATATCGACGTGCAGGCGGCACTCGACACCGTCCGCCGTCATCTCAAGCCAGGCGGCCTGTTCCTGTGCGATGTGTGGTATGGGCCGGCGGTGCTGCACGAGGGACCATCGGAGCGCGTCAAGGTCATCGGCGCGGCGGAGAACCAGCTGATCCGCGTGGCGACCGGTCAGCTCGACGTGCGCCACCACGTCTGTACGGTGCGCTACCACCTCTGGCGGCTCGAGCATGGGCGACTGGCCGCGGACATCCGCGAGCAGCACCGCGTGCGCTACTTTTTTCCACTCGAGCTCGAGCTCTTCCTCTCGGCAGCGCGGCTCGAGCTGGTCAGGCTGGGCGCATTTCCCAGGCTCGAAGACGAGCCGACCACTGCCAGCTGGAACGTCGGCGTCGTGGCGCGTGCGCTCTGAAGCGGTAGTTGCCCCGGACCACACACCATCACCTGGCGTCCGAGCGCTTGGCGCGCTGGTCGTGCGCCACGAGCGCGCCGCGGCCCTGGTCGCGAGCGCGTTTCTCGTGTGGCTCGCGCAGTTCCATCACGCGGCGAGCTTCGGCCTGTACGAGGACGACTACTTCTTCATCTCGCGCGCAATGGGCCAGGACGTGTCGTATCTCGTCACGCGATTGTCCGTGTTTTGGACATTGCCCCAGGGTCGGCCGTTCGGCTTTTTTCTGCCCGACCTGCTGTCCTTCATCGGCGACAAGCTAGGCGGCCTCGACGCCATTTATGTCCTCGGGTCGCTCGTCGTCGTCCTGAATACATTTCTGTGCTACGCACTGCTGCGCACCCGTGTCCCACCCGCCGCCGCGGGCTGTGGCGCGGCAATGTTCTGCCTGTTTCCTGCCGACACGACGAAGATCCTGCTGACGCACGACTTCCAGCTCCAGCCTGCGTTGACGTTCGCGCTGCTCGCCGGCCTGGCCTACGCAGCTGGCCGCCTGCGGCCCGCGTATGTGCTGAGTGCCGGCGCCCTGCTGTCCTACGAGTCTGGCTTCCTGGCGCTGATCGCCCTGCCGCTGCTGGTTCGCCGCTGGCACCGACCCGTCTGGCGCGAGCTCATGCGCCACGCGCTGATCCTCGCGGGGATCGTCTTCCTCGTGGTGCTGGCGCGCTTCGTCGTCGGCGAGGTCCGCGCCACCCAGTCCGTTGGTGGCGCTAGCGAAGTCCTGCCCAGGCTTGCAGGGTCACTCGTCCTGGGTCCGCTGCGCAGCGTCGCCGCGACGCTGTACCAGCCATTCCGTGTAGTACCCGGCTGGGATGCGGAAACGCTTGCGCTTGCCCTGCTGGCACTCGGCGTGTTCGCACTTGGCATGTGGCGCATGCGTCCGGCGGTCGCAGCACGCTGGCGAGATGTGCTCGAGGTCGGCGGCGCCGGCGTGGCTATGCTCATGCTCGGCTATGGCCTGGCGTTCACCCACTACCCGCCGAACGCGATCGTCGGCCGCGGGACATCGGTCCATCTGGGCGCGACGCTGGGTATGGCGGTCATAGCCGCTGCTGTTGCTCTGGGTTTGCTCAGCGTGCGCCCAAAGTTCGCCGTCGTGCTTCTGGGCGGGTATTTCGCCCTTGCGGTCGGCTACTACGTCACGATCGAGCGCGACTTCATGCGCAGCTGGCAATTGCAGCGCCAGTTCTGGCAGCAAGTCGCCACGTGCTGCTCAGACCTGCAAGACGGCACGGTGCTGTTGTACGAGCTCGATCCCAACGTGCCGACCACGTTCATCTTCACGAACTCGTGGGCCGATCCGCTGGTCCTCGATCAGACGTTCAGGTTTCCACTAAATTGGCAGGTCACACCACGTCTGTTCGGTCTGACTGACTGGCCTTCGCGCGTCGTTGTCCAGGGTGACCAGCTTCAGTGGTGGGTACCGGGTGCATCCTGGGACGAGCACTGGGAAGCGCTGCCGCAGGGCAACGTCATCCTGCTGCGTGCCACGTCGGATGGGCGTCTCGAACGTGTGACTGGCGATGTGCCGGTGGCGGGACAAAGGCTGCACCTCAAGGATGCCGGCCCGCCGGTCGCATGGCCGCCCGCGCAGCTGTACACGTACCTGTTGAAGTAGTGGGTCGCATCGCGGCGCTGGCCACTCGCAACACTGAGTTCTACGCGGGCCGCGTATTCGATGCCGTGGCGATCCATGCCATGCGCCCGTCTCTGCAGCCGATGGCTTGGCCGTGGCTGCTTGCGCACTCGCTGGCGCAGCAGCACAGGCTGACGCTGGTCACCGCTGACCAGGTCACGGATGCACGCGGCGTGCTGCTCGTTGCCTATGACTGGACACCCGATGCTGAGCGGCTCCTGGCAGGTGGTGCGCGCCCGGCGGTGCTCGTGTCCTTCGAGCCACCGGTCATTGCCTGGTCGCTCTACGAGCGCTTGCCACGCCTGAGCCAGCAATTCGACCACGTGTTCCTCTTTGAAGGCGCTCGTGAGCGAGTCGCACGCGGCTTCCATGCCTTGCGCTTTCCAGTGTCGTGCCCTCCGCCGCGGCTGGCTTCCGTGCCGTGGGCGCAGCGGCGCTTCGTGGCCATGATCAACAGCAACAAGGCCTTGCCGCGCGCTACCGATCCGCGCCGCTGGCCCGACCGGCCGCGCGAGGTGTCGCTCAAGCGTCTGGTGGCTGGCTGGCGCTATCGCCCGATCGCCCGCGACCACTATGCCGCTCGGCTTTCGGCGATCGATGCCTTTCCAGACCTGGACCTGTACGGCGAGGGTTGGACGCAGCGTCACCCGGCGGTGAGCCCAGCCCAGCACCAGCATGCGCTACGCGCTTATCGTGGCAGCGTGGCCGACAAGCTTGCCGTACTCGCGGAGTACCGTTTCTCTCTGGCCATCGAGAACACCTGGTTCCCGGGCTACGTCAGCGAAAAGCTTTTCGATTGCCTGTTCGCCGGCACGGTGCCCGTCTATGACGGCGCGCCCGACGTGGCCCGTTACGTGCCCGCCGATGCCTTCGTCGATGCCCGCCAGTTCCGCGACTATGCCGCCATGAGGCAGTTCCTGCTGGCCATGACCGAGGACCGTTGGCGGCAATACCTGGCGGCAGGCCAGGCGTTCCTGGCGTCGCCGTCGTTCGAGCCCTTCTGCGCCGACACGTTTGCGCGCGACCTCGTCGACGCATTGAATGCTGTGTCGTGACAGACGCCTTGCGGCCGTCCTCGGACGCAGCGCTGAGCGCGTGGGCAGCGCGCGTGCGCGCCAATCGCGAACAGGTCGACGCCTTCCGCGAGACGACCACGAACGACTTCTACGCGCCGATCGCGCGGATGTTCCGCGCTGATCCGCGGCGCGCTGACGACCCTGCCCTGGACGTCCTGCGGTCGCTGGTGCAGCCCGATGACGTCGTACTCGATATTGGTGCCGGCGGCGGCCGCCTGGCTCTTCCGCTGGCGCTGACGACTAAGGAAGTCATCGCGCTGGAACCGTCTGCGGGCATGCTCGACGTGCTGCGGACGGGCCTGGCCGAGCACGGCATTGACAACGTCCGCGTCGTGCAGGGCCGCTGGCCGGAGACCTCGCTAACGGGCGACGTCGCGCTGATGAGCCAGATCGGCTACGACATCGAAGACATTGGCCCGTTCCTCGATGCGCTGGAAGCGGCGGCGAGCCGATTGTGCATCGCCGTGCTGCTGGATCGCCCACCGCCCGCCGAGGCCGATCGCCTGTGGCCACTGGTGCACGGCGTCGAGCGGGCGGCATTGCCCGCGCTACCTGAGTTCCTGACGCTGCTGCTCGCCCGCGGCGCCGTGCCCGAGGTCCGTCTGGTTTCGCGCGGCGCTCAGTCCTACCCTGACCCCGAAGTCCTGTTGGCCTGGCTGCGTGGTCAGCTCTGGACGAAGCCCGACAGCGAAAAAGACCGCCAGCTCCAACGCGTGATCGCCGAGCGCGTGGAACGCCGCGACGATCACGTCGCCCTGAGCTGGCAGCCCGTTCAGATCGGCGTCGTCACCTGGCCATCACGTGTGCGCCGTGCGGCGCTCCTCGAGGAGCCCGCACAGCTCGGATAGCGGCATCGCGCCGAGGTCGCCCTGGCGACGCTCGCGGACCGAGACCGTGCCGGCGTCCTGGTCGCGGTCGCCGACCACCAGCATGTACGGCACCTGCTGGGCTTGGGCGTCGCGGATCTTAGCGCGCATCGTCTCGCGTCGCTCGTCGACTTCCACACGAAAGCCCGCATTCACCAACGCGGCTGAAACAGACCGGGCATAGTCGTTGTGCCGATCGGCAATCGGCACCACCACTGCCTGGACCGGTGCGAGCCACAGTGGAAAGGCCCCAGCAAAGTGCTCGACCAGCACGGCGATGAAGCGCTCGTACGTCCCGTAGATGGCACGGTGGACTATCACTGGCCGATGCGCATGGCCATCCTCGCCGATGTACTCGAGTGCAAACCGCTCGGGCATCTGAAAGTCGAGCTGCGTCGTATTCATCTGCCACGGCCGACCAACCGCGTCCTGGATATCGACGTCAATTTTCGGCCCGTAAAAGGCGCCTTGGCCTTCCTTTACTTCGTATCCCAGCCCGTTGGCGTCCAGCGCGGCGCGCAGATCGGCCTCGGCCGTCTCCCAGACCGCCGGATCGCCAATGGCTTTCTCAGGCCGCGTGCTCAGGTAGAACCGAGGCTCGAGGCCAAATACGTCATAGATCGCACGCTGGAACTCGAGGACGCCCGAGATCTCCTCCTGAACCTGGTCAGGCCGGCAGTAGATGTGCGCGTCGTCCATCGTCAGCTGCCGCACACGCAGCAGCCCGTTCAACGTGCCTGAGCGCTCGTTGCGCAGCAGCCGGTCCGTCTGTGAGAAGCGCAGCGGGAGGTCGCGATAGCTGCGCGTCTTGAAGCGGTAGACGAGCGTGGACTCCGGGCAGTTCATCGGCTTGAACGCGTAGTCCTCTTCCTCGACCTGGAGCTTGAACATGCCGTGCTCGTAGAAGTCCCAGTGCCCGGACTGCTTCCACATATCGGACTTGACCAGTGCCGGCGTACTGATATCGAGATAGCCGCGCCGGTTCAGCTCGCGATTCAACAGCGCTTCAAGCTCGCGAATGACGCGTAAACCTTTGGGCAGCCAGAACGGCTGACCTGGCGCCACCTCGTCGAAGAAGAACAACTCCAGCTCACGGCCGAGCTTGCGATGATCGCGCTTCTTGGCTTCTTCGATCTGCCACAAGTAGTGTTCGAGCTGATCGGCGCTTTCCCACGCCGTGCCGTAGATGCGCTGCAGCATCGGCCGCTTCTCGTCGCCGCGCCAGTAGGCGCCGGAGACACTGAGCAGCTTGAACGGTCCAACTCTGGCTGACCTGTCGACGTGTGGTCCGCGACACAAGTCGACCCAGTCCTCGCCCGTGCGATAGAAGCTGATCGATTCGTCGTCCGCGAGGCCTTCGACGATCTCGCGTTTGTACGGGTTGTCCTCGCGCGACGAGTAGTGCTCGAGTGCTTGCTGCTTCGACCATTCCTCACGCTGGAATGGCTCGTCGGCCGTGACGAGTGCGCGCATGCGTTCCTCGATGCGCGGTAGATCGTCCTCGCTGAGCTTGGCCGGGATGTCGATGTCGTAGTAGAAGCCGTTCTCGATGACCGGCCCGATACCCAGCTTGCTGCCCGGATACAGCTGCTGGACGGCCTTGGCCAGCACGTGCGCGGCCGAATGGCGCATCACGTCCAGGCCCTCGTGAGAGACGCTGCTCCCGTTGTGACTCATTGGGGGAACCCTCCCGTGGTATGCAGAGGCCCCTCGTCTTGGGACGAGGGGCCTACTCGCGGTTCCACCCAAGTTTCGACTCGGGTTCATCGTCGACGAACGCGAGCCGCTCTGCGCGGCGATATCGGGCCGCTGACCGTGACTGGCTACGAATGCTTCGCCATCAAGCTCACCGGTGGTTTTCGCCTGCGCCGTGCCGCGGGACTCGCACTATCCCCCGCTCGCTGAGGCCGGTCCATCAGACTACTCGTCCGGGTCAACGCACAACTATGAAGTTGCGAAGAATATAACGCAGTGCGCATCGCAAATTCACGCCGCGTGCTGCTGGTAACCGATGCCCTGTTCGGCATTGGCCTGATCGGCGCGGCGTTCGTCGGGGCGCTCGCCAGCCCGCGGCCACAGTCGCCGACGGCGGTCCCGCAGCCCGAGCTGGTGCAGCGCTTCGGCGGAATCGGCCCACCGGGCCAGGCGATCGGCTTCTCGATCGGCTCGGATGGCACACTCGGCGTCGTCGACCGCGGCCGGAACCTCGTGCTGCACCTCGACGCGGACGGGCGACCGCTCGGCGAGTGGGGTCCGCGCTTCGGAGGCGATCTCGAGGCCCAGGATCTGGTCGGTCTGGCCGCGAACCAGGACGGCTGGTACGTGCTGGATCGTGGCGCGCAGCGCATCGTGCACCTCGATGCAACTGGCCAGGCCGAGCCCTGGCGGACGATCGACTTGCAGCCGCTCGCAACGTACGGTCTGAACGGCCTGGCCGTCGATGCTCGCGGCAACGTCTATGTGGCCGACACTGGCCGCGACCGCATTCTCGTATTCGACGAGCGCGGCCGGCCGCTGAACAGCATCGGCGACAGCGGCACGGACCTCGGCAAGCTCAAACAGCCAATGGGCCTGGCCTTCGCGCCCGACGGCGCGATGTTCGTCGCGGACTGGGAGAACAACCGGGTCGAGCGCTTCGACGCAGGTGGCACGGCGACCACCGTCTGGCCCTTGCCGACGCACGCGTGGGGCCTGGCGGTGGATCGGCAGGGTCGGGTGTATGCGCCCGATGGTGACAGCAAGCTCGTGCGCGCGTTCAGCGCCGACGGCGAGCTGTTGTTCGAGCTCGGGTCCGACCCGCCACTACCCGTTGAGTTTCCGTCGCAGGTCGCCGTTTCGCCGGACGGGTCGTCTCTGTGGATCCTGGGCGTCGATGCGCTCGCGCGGGTCGACCTTCGTCCGTTTGCGAGCGTGCGCGGCTCAGACGCCAGCGCGACCGTTCGCTGGCCGCTTGCTGCCGCTGGGCTGGTGCTGCTGGCCGTTGCCGGTATCGCATCGACGGGGCGTCGTCTGCGCAGAACGCCGCGGCCAGGCATGGAGCGCCCTGCTGCACCACGCATCGAGCCGTCCGCACGGTTGCAGAGTCCGCCCGTCGGGCGCAGTGCGCCCCTGCTGTTGGGCAGTGGCATGGTGCTGTTCGCCATCGCCACGCTTGGCGCCGTAGTGGCCGGTTTTCGGCTGGCCGAACCGCTCGCTCAGGCCGACCCATGGCCGCGCATGGCACTCCTGACCGTCTCGAGCCTGGTCTGGGCCATCGGCGTGGCACTCACCGCGTACGCCAGGCCGTTGCACTTCGTCACGGCGTGGACGCAGTACTGTGCCGACGGCGGCCAAAGGCTGCGCCGCGAATACGCTATCGCGGGCGCCCTCGGTGCGACAGTCTGCGCAGCGGTGGCGGGCGTCATGTGGTGGACCCAGCCCTTCCAGACGCCCGAGGCAACTCGCGCAGCGCTGCTGTGGCTGCTGGCAATAGGCATCGCAATCGCCGTCACCGCCCGGGCGTGCACCTGGCGGCGCCACAGCCTGTCGGTGTGGACCGTCATCCCCTGGCTGCTCTTCGGACTCGCGTTGGCGCCACGCCTCTGGAATGTGGCCGACGTCCCGTACGGCCTGTGGTTCGACGAGGCGCAAGCCGGGCTGGAAGCGCGCAAATTCCTCGCCGAGGGCCGCTACACCCCGATCACCGACACGTTCGGGCGCGACGCCTCGCTGTTTTATTACCTGATCTCCGCGGCGTCAGTGGTCATCCATGACCCGATCGCGGCCGGTCGAACAGTGGCCGCCCTGGTCGGTGCGGCCAACGCGCCGCTGGTCTATCTGCTCGGGCGCGAGTTGTTGGGCTGGCGCGTCGGTCTGGCTGGTGGCGTGCTGCTGGCGACCAGTCGCTGGCATCTCGACGTGTCGCGTCTCGGCTGGGATCCGATCGCCCTACCAGTGTGCGCAACGCTCGCCTTCTGGCTCCTGGCGCGCGGTGTGCGCACCGGCCGATGGACCGACCTGGCCTGGTCGGGCATGGCTTTCGGGCTCGGGCTGCACGGCTACATCGGTTTTCGCGGACTGCCATTTGTGGCGATCGTGCTGTTGATCTACGCCGTCGCGCGGCAGCGCAGGTCCGTGCGCCGGTGGCTGCCAGGGTTATTCGTGTTCGGCGCCTGCGCGGTGCTCGTCGCACTGCCAGTCCTCGTCTTCGCGGTGCAGGACCCGCAAGCGTTCAACGGCCGCATCAATCAGACGCTCATCTTTGCCCAATCGGGCAGCCAGGCGGAGAAGCTCGACGAGTTGTGGAGCAACGTGCAGAAGCACGCGCTGATGTTCCACGTCCGCGGCGACATGAATGGTCGACATAATATTCCGGGCTGGCCGATGCTCGACCCGTTCAGCGGTGTCCTGGCCATGCTCGGTCTGGCCTGGCTCGCCGTGCGCCTGTTCGACTGGCGCTCCTGGCTCGTGTTCGGGTGGAGCGCCGTCGCGATGAGCGGCGGCATCCTGACCCTGCCGTTCGAGGCGCCGCAGGCGATGCGCACGCTGGCTATGACGCCTGTCCTGGCCGTGCTCGCCGCGCTCGGTCTGGCACTGCTGGTGGACCAATTCGCCGTCGTGACGAAGCCGACGGCCGTGCGCGCCCTGGCGCCGCTTGCCGCCCTGGTCGTGGCCTCGATCGGCATCCTGAATGTCACGCAGTTCTTCAGCCGACAGATGCAAGACCCGACGGTGTGGGAATCGTTCTCCACGCGCGAGACGATTCCGGCCCGCGCGGCACGCGCCAGCAGCGGCCGCTTCGAATCGATTCTGGGTAGCGCGACCATCGTGCCGTCAGTCGAGTCACAGCTGCTTGCGCCGGGCATGGCCGACCGTATCCGCGCTTTCGACGCGACCACCGACCTGCCGTATCGCGGTTACGGGCCAGTATTGATCGTGCTCGAGACGGAGCACGATGCGGCGCTGGCTGACGAAGTCGCGCGCTACTACCCCAACGCCCCGCGCGAACAGATCACCGCGCCCAATGCGGTGAAGCCGCTGGCCGAGCAGTTCGTGCTCGACACTGAGATGCTGGCCGCGCGGCGCGCCGTTGAGGCGACCTACCGCGCCACCGATGGGTCGACAGTCAATCGTCAGGAGCCGCGCCCTGAGCTCCACCCCGCGGACCTGCCCAAGGGTCTGCCCGTGCAGGTCACCTGGCGCATGGGCCTCGCGATCGACGTCGTCGGCCGCTATGCATTCGACGTACCGCCTGGCTTCACCTTGACCATCGACGGGATGCAGCCCGGCGGCCCAGTTGAGCTGGTGCGCGGCAACCACCTGCTCGAACTGCGCGGCACACTCGAGACCGCCGAGCCGCTCCGCCTCGACTGGCAGCCGCCCGGTGTGACCGCCATGCAGCCGATCGATCGGCGCGCAATCTACCTGCCGCCCTCGGGCGGCAATGGCCTCGCCGCGACGTACTTCCCGACTCTGGAGTGGTCAGGCACGCCCCAGGAGCAGGCGATCGAGCCGCTGCTCAGCCGCTACTTCCACACCAGCCCGTTCGCGCGGCAGAACTTCGATCTGCACGGCACATGGTCGGCGGAGTGGCGCGGACAGCTCGACGTGCCCGCTAGTGGCACGTACCGCTTCGAAGCTGAGCGGATCAGCCGCGCCGGCCTGTGGATCGACGAGCGCCTCGTCTTCGACGACACGCGCGCTGACGTAGGCGATCAACCATTCGGCACAGTGGAGCTGAGCGCCGGCCTGCACGGGTTACGCGTCCGCTTCCAGGATCGGTCGGAGGGCGGCCCGCGCATTTACCTGTACTGGACGCCACCGGGCGGCGCGCGGCAGATCGTGCCCGGCCGCGTGCTCTACCCGCCGAACGGTCAGTAAGGCAGCGGTGTGGCGCTGAGCGGCGAGCCATGCACGCCGCGCGGCAGCATGGCGCCGCCGAGGAACGTGCATGCGGCACTGCGCATCTCTGGCGTGAATTCGTGTTTGGTGCCACCGAAGACCTTCAGGATCGCGGTCGCGCCGAGTTGGCGCGCCGCCTTCTCGAATGACTGGGCACGCTGGACGCGCGTGTTGCCCTCGTAGGCGTCCCACTGGCGCGGGATGTCATTGGGGTTGGTGTCTTCGCCGCCCACGCCGAGCCAGAACTCGACGCCCTCGAAGCGGGTCTGGTCGAACGCTCGACCACCGTACTTCTCGAGGTCCTTGGTGCCGAAGGGGAAACTCAGTCCTTTGCCCTGCGCTTCGGACGCCAGCGGCAGCGTGTACGTGCCCGCCGACAGCGCTGCGACAGCCAGCACCTTGTCGGGTCGGAACTCGGCGTATCGATGCGCTAGTTGAGCGCCACGCGAATGGCCCAGCAGCAGTACGCGCTTGCGTACGGAGAAGCCGGTGATCTGGGGCAGCTGATCGATGTAGTCGACCAGCGCTGCGATGAGCTTCGGATCTTCCTTGGCCACCTGCGTGGGATCGCGCCAATCGCCGTAGTCGATCGTCGGCGCAACCAGCAGCCAGCCGTAGTGATCTGCTTGCTCGACCAGGTCGCGACTGAACAGTTCACCACTGCCGCCCATCCCGTGCAGCGCGACCAGCACCTGCTGGGGCGTCGCCGGGTTGGCGCCCTTGGCCGCCCGGATGTAGACCGAGCGAATTGGCGTGCCGGCCAACGCGGCGGCCCCCGCCGGGTTCGACCCAGCGAATGAGCTCACCGGCCAGCTCAAACTGGCCAGGAAGATGAGCGCGCAAGTTAAACGCGCGAAGGTGCGGGCCATCGAGCGGAGCGCAGTATAGTGACCCGCCCACGTTGAGCCAAAAACGTTGGCGCTACGATCGGAGCTGGCTGCCGTAGAAACGTAGGTAATCGGGCACGTGCTCGATCCAGTACTCCGCCTCATGCGGGCCTGGGAAGTTGTGCCAGTTGGGATGGAGCCCTCGGTCGACGAGTGCATCACGTACTGCTTTGATATTCGGCAGCCACACGTCTTCGGTTCCGGCATCGATCCAAATTGAGATGCTTTCAATGCCGGGAGCGTTCTCGGCTAGCCAGACCGGGTTGTGTTCCCAGAAGTTGTCGCCGACCAGGAACCACAGCGCGGGTTCGGGTTCGAGACGGACAGACGGACTGTGTGCGCCGACCACGCCGAAGACGTCCGGGTGCTGCATGGCCAGATTGAGCGCACCCAGTCCACCCATCGACAGGCCGCCGATGGCGCGGCTGCGCGGGTTGGCCAACGTGCGGTAGCGCTGATCGATGGCCGAGACCACGTCTTCGGTGAGGTAGTCGCCCCAGCGCGGACCGTCGGACCAGTTGGCCCAATAGGTCGCTTCGCCGTCATCGGGCATGACGATGATGAACGGCGGAATCTCGGCCTCGGCCATCAGCCGGTCGGCCTGCTCGGGCAGGAACGAGTCGCTCCACTCGGTGTAATTGCCGCCGTTGCCGTGGAGCATGTACAGCACCGGATAGCGGCGCTGGGTTCTGCTCTGGTAATCGGGTGGCAAATAGACCCGGTACTTGAAGTCTTCGCCGATGATCGGGCTGGTCAGCTTGTCGTCGCGCAGCATGCCCACGAGCGGCTCGGCGGCCGGCACGGGTGTGCCGCGGAGCTGTGGCGTTGGCGTGGCCGCTGATGTCGCGGTTGCCCGCGGGCCAGGCGTCGCGGGGGCGATGACTGGCGCCGGCGCCGGCGCCGGCGCTGGCGTCGGCGTTTCGGCTGCCGGTGTCGGCCATGGCGTGAGCAGCTGAGCGGGGATAAACCGCGTCGGTGGGGGTGGCGGCGGTGGCGCCAATGGGCCGCACGCGCTGCTCAACAGGAGCAGTCCCGCAATCGCGCCGAGTCGCCGCACCCGAAGGATCATAGCGTGCGACCTCTGCTAAACTAGGGGTCGCTCGGGCTCTTAGCTCAGTTGGTTAGAGCGCTTGCTCGACACGCAAGAGGTCAGAGGTTCGAATCCTCTAGAGCCCACCCGACGAGCCATCGGCATTCAGCTGTCAGCCATCAGTTTGCGCGCCTGCGACTCGCTGTGGTCTGCAGTCAGGCCAAGCCGACTCGCCCTGACTGCTGAGGGCTGAAAGCTGACAGCTAATAGATGCGCTGCTTGAGCCCCGCCGGCCGCAGGAGCGTGATCTGGCCCTTGTCGTAGGCGATCAGCCCCTGCCGCTCGAACGAGCCCAGCCACTTGTTGATGCTTTCGCGCGTCGCACCGACGAGCGAGGCAAGCTCTCCCTGTTTCATGCGATCGGGCAGGATCGCGCCCGCGGGCGGCAGGTCGGTCGCACCTGGCTCGGACGCTAGTTCCAGCAGCACACGGGCCAGCCGGGCAGGCACGTCGAGGAATGTGGCGTCCTGGATCAGATCGGCGTTGCTGCGCAAGTAGCGCGAAACCGTCCCGAGCAGTTTGGTCGCCATCTCATGGTGCTCAGACAGGAAGTGGCGGAAAGCGTCCCGCTGCAGTACCAGCTGCACGGTCGGCTCGGTGGCCACGGCATCGGCCGACCGCGGCTCGTCATCGAGGAGCGCCAGCTCGCCATGGAAGCCGCCCGCCGCGAGCCTGCGCAGGATCAGCTCTTTGCCCTCAGGCGAGGTCAGCGCGATCTTCCCCTTTCCTGAAGCTATGACGTAGAAAGCCGTGCCGGGATCGCCACGTAAATAGATGACTTCATCTTTGGCGTAGGGCCGGCGCCGCATGAGCCCGGCCAGACTGATCAGCTCCTCTTGGGTCAGGTCCGCAAACAGGCCGACTCGAACAAGCAGTTCAGGATCTGCATGCCCGCTCGCGATTTCCCTGCGCTTCTCGTTTCGCGCTGAGTCGCTCGAGGTCGTCGGGCCGCTCATCAGAATCTCCCCCTTTCTCCAAGTGCGAGCCTACGCTAAGCGACCTGCAAACGCCATTCGCGTTTTTGCGTATTGCGCCTGCGGTTCAGGCCCGCCACAATCCAGGCTCGAACTCAACCAGGGTAAAACCGAGAGCCAACTTGGGGATGGGCAATGCTACACCCAACAGCATGCACGCGCGGCTGTGGCGCTGTGTGACAGTCTAACCGCAGCCACGTCTCAACCGTCACTCAACCGACTTGGCCTAGTTGGAGACAGATCAGGCAACTAGCATGGGGCGGGCTGATCACGTGCACCCGCGGGGCGGAGGAGCGATGAGCGTGCTTTGGAATCGAGCGACTGTACTGAGCGCGCTGCTCGCGCTGATCGTGGCACTGTCGGGCTTTGTGGTGCCTGCCCCTGAGTGGATGAGGCTGGCGCCGGCGGCGGCCCAGAGCCTGCCGGGCAATGACAACATAGCCACTGCCACGGTGGTGAGCCCGACTGGCGGCGTGTCCGGGACAAATGTTGCTGCCACCCTCGAGTCGAGCGAGCCGGTGTACCCAGGCGACAATTCGCTTGGACCGTACAACCAGTGCTACGTCGTCCCCGGCCAGATTTACAGCAGCACGGTGTGGTTCAGGGTCACCACGCCGTCACCCGGCCTGCTCACGGTCAGCACCGCCAACACGGGCACCGCGATCGACTCGGCTCTGGCCGTGTACCGGCCGACGAGTGTCGCGGCGGGACCCAGTGTCACAAACTTGACGCTGCTCGGCTGCGACAACAACGGTGACGCCCTGTGGCCGCCCGGCGGCACCCTGCCAGCTTTTTCGTCGAAGCTACGGGTGACCGTTCCACAAGGCGACGTCTACGTCCAACTGGCCGGTATCGGGGGAGCACCGCAGGGGGCGTACAACCTCACCACGCAATTCCAGCCTGACGTGTTCGTGGCCGATCTAGGCGCGGTCTCCTTCGAGCCGCAGTTCAGCCTTTCCGGTTGGGGTGCGGCAGAGTGGCACGAGAGTACGCCGGCCAACCCTTATTCGGGCGCAACGGGCGATCGCAGCAAGCGTCATCAGACTACCCCGACTGGCGATGCCACGCTCAGCTTCAACAATCTGAGCTCGACGCGTAGCTATGTCCTGACCGCCGAAGCCGAGGATGGCTTCGGCAACGACAGCTTCTCGATTCTGGCGAACGGCACGCCGATCGTGACGTATACAGACAACACGAGCGACAACGAAACGGCGGAGACAATCGTCGTTCGTACCCATACGGCCAGCGTGCCAGCCAGCCTCGTCAATAACCGCGCAGGCTCGGTCACCGTGACCTTTCGCAATGCGGCAGCCAGCGGCAGCACGGACCCCGCTGTGTACAACGTGCAGCTCGCGGCCGTAGCACAGCCGCGCGTGGCGTACATCTACTCGGGGGACACGGCGAGCCGAGACGCGTTCGCGTTGTTCCTGCAATCACGCAACTACCAGGTCGACCTCGTTCCGCTGACCAGCGTTGCGACGTATGACTTCACGCCCGATCGAGCGATCATCGTTGGCGATGACACCGGCAGCCTCAACAGTTGGGGTACCCAGGCCGCGGTTGACTATCTCAGTCGCATCAACAAGCCGGTGCTCGGCGTCGGTGAGGGCGGTTACGCCTTCTTCGGTCGACTCGCCCTGGCAATCGGCTGGGGCAACGGCTGGCACGCCGGACCGCAAACTGGTGCGATCGTGGTCGATGCCGCCAACAGCGTATGGTCGACGCCCAATTCTGTCCCGGCGACAACCGGTGGAACGGTCAACCTGTACAGCACCGGCAGCCCGTTTGTAGCGATTTTCAATCCAACACCAATCGCAGGCGTCACGCGTATTGGCCGCCAGACCGATGACGCACAGCATTACCCGCTCATTTCACAGGGTGGCTGCTACTTCCTGTGGGGCTTCAGCAACTCGCCTAGCACGATGACTCAGTCAGGTCGAGATCTGTTCGAGAACTCGCTCCAGTTGCCGGCTTGTGGTGGCGGCTCGCCGACCGTGACGGGTATCGCACGCTGTGGGATCGAAGGTCCGCTGCTGACCAGTGCGTTGGTCGAGCTCTTCAGCGGGACCAGCCTGGTGGCGTCCACCATCGCCGATCCGGTGACGGCGACGTACGCATTCTTCGTCGCCCCCGGGGAGTACACGGTGCGCATCACCAAAGGCGCCACCGTGTGCGGTGGACCAGCGAATTCGGATGGCACCACGGTGGCCGAGCCACCGATTGATTTACATAACCACTCCTGGCCGGCCGCCTATCGGGTGAACACGCTCGCGACCGGCGGCTTGCCTGTCCAGGTAGACGAGCACCTGTTCAAGCAAGAGCAAACCGCGTGGTTCAAGTTCAAGGTCCAGCCGGGCAGCAAGGTTATCGTCACCCTCACCGATCTGCCAACCAATTACGACATTACTCTGTATAAGGACATTGCGCAGGCGTACACGACGCTGACTTCGCCACAGGACCTTGTGCGTCTTGGTGCCGAGTTCGCCCCGGACGCGTTCACGCCTGATGCGTTCACGCCGGACGCATTTACGCCGGACGCATTTACGCCGGACGCCTTTACACACGATGCGTTTACGCCGGATGCTTTCACGCCGGATGCCTTCACGCCGGACGCCTTTACACCCGATGCGTTTACACCGGATGACTTCACGCCGGATGCGTTTACGCCGGATGCGTTTACGCCGGATGCGTTCACACCCGACGCCTTCACGCCAGATGCGTTTACGCCCGATGCCTTCACACCTGATGCGTTCACTGGGGGCGAAACTGTCTCGCCCTCGGCATTCTCCAGTGCGCAAACCCGAAGTTTGATCGGCATTTCTGCATTCGCTGGCACCACCAGCGAGGGCATCCACAAAAACACATGGGACAATGACACCGATTTCTACGTTCGGGTTCGCGGCCGAAACGGCGCCTTCAGCCTTGCCGCGCCCTTCCACCTCGAGATCACACAGCTGACGGGTTCGTGCGGTCCCGTTGTACCGAACACGAGCGGGTCCACACTGACCGCCGCGGCCGGCAACTTCAAGCCCCTGATCCTCACGGATTACACGCGCTTGCCAGGCTCCGCCGCCGAAATCACGGCTCTGAAGACGCAACTTGCGTCATTCATCGCCCGTCCTGAAATTGCTGGCACCATCGTCGACGTCAGCGCGGATGGACGCGTCGCGAACGCCAGGGCTCAGGCTCAGCAGCACAAGGATTGCCCGTATGCCGAGAACCTGCTGGCATCGGAGATCAAACGCATCGCCGACGGCTACCGTGCGGCGAACGCTCCGCTGAACCAGGGCGGTTACATCGTGCTGATCGGCAACGACGACGTCATCCCCTTCTTCCGCTTTCCGGACCAGGCTGGCCTGGCGAACGAGAAGGGATACGTCCCGCCAGTCCTCGATAGCAGTGCCTCGCAAGCTAGCCTGAAGCTTGGCTACATGATGGGCCAGGACCGGTATGGCACGCGAATCGATATCTCGCGCAACGATCACAACTTTGCCATC
>Ga0137369_10001007_pt1 | contig 27517 bp, 24 predicted proteins | sample SagtaG_12_FD_104918 | JGI IMG/M metagenome (GOLD analysis project Ga0137369, IMG submission 104918) | Vadose zone soil microbial communities from Sagehorn Ranch, Mendocino, California, USA - Sage1_L_113_16 metaG | ecosystem: Environmental > Terrestrial > Soil > Vadose zone | place: USA... | reverse complement strand
GCCGCAGCTGAGCGAGCTGCGCATCCCTTGCCGCCAGCTCGGCCTGGTGCAGCTCGGCCTGGGCGGTGAGCACCGCCCGCAGCTCGGTGTTGACCGCACGCTGCCGCCCCACCGCACGCAACTCCTCGACCGACAAGCTGGCCAGTTCACGCGGCGGCGGCTCGGACATGGCCGACATGATCGGCACGCCGCCAGCCCAAGGTCAACTCGGCCAGCCCACCGCACCCTGCCGTCCTGTCGAAAGTCACCGCGACCGCGTTCACCCTCGCTGAATAGCTACCGCCGGCCGGTCTCGCCAACGCCGCTCATACTCCTGCCACAGCGCCTGGGTTGTCGCACGTCCGTGCGACTGTGCCACATGGAGCAGTTGCACCAGCGCTGGTGGTCGTATGCTTCTCAGCTCGTAGTTGGCCGACCTGGCGCTGCCGCCGATCTCGAAGAGACGGAGTATCTGACGCGCGGCGGCCATGAACTCACCGGCAGCCAGTGGCTCGCCAGCCCAGGCCTGGCCGTGCAACTGCGCGATTGCCACGGTGACGCGGGCAACATGCACCTCTCCCCATCGCCACTCATCGGCTGGGGCTGGCACGATGCTCTCCACATCGGGTCGCCGGCCGAGTGCAGCCAGCAGCCGGTTCAGCCGGTAACGGGGTTCCTGGGCCTCCCATCCGCGGGACAGCTCCCTCGCTCGTGTCAGCGCTGGTTGAGGAAGACCATCGATCCATGCCGCTGCCGCATCGCGCGACCCTGCCTTCAACAGACCCTCCGCGACGAGCACGCGGCTCGTCGCATCAAGATCCCGGACCGTGAGACGCTCAGTCACCAGCCGTACAAGGTCGGACATGCGGTCGGCGTGATCGGTCCATTGCTGTGAGACGGCTCGTACCCATGGGGCACGGTCGGATTGTCGTCTTGTGTCCAACGCAGCCAGCAGGCTGTCGGAGTCCGCCATCCGCTCATGGGATTCCAACTCCACTGCGGCCGCCGTCAGCATCCAGGCGCGCGTGTCCGAAGTGGGATCCTCGGCTTCCTGATCTGGGATATCTGGGTCGCGTGGGAGCTGCAACTGCCGTGCGGCCTCGATAACTGCCTGTGGGCCGCGGATAACGGCGGCTGCCGCCGCCCACGCGTACAGCAGCTCGAACGGGCCGCGCAACTGCCGCGCCGCTGCCCGGCCGCCAAGGATCTCCAGTGGCTCATTGGCCTCAAAGACCCTACGGGCCTCCTCGTGGAGCCCACTGTCGTGCAGGAGCAAGCTGATGCGCAATCGGGCAGTGCGGCTGTCCTCCGCAGCGAAGCTTTCGCCCTCCGCCTCCATGTGCTCCACAGCCAACCGCCATTGGCCAGTGCGCACCAGCAACGACAGGAACGCCTCGCGGTCTGGCTGGTGGTAGCCGCGTTGCGATAGCTCGCTCGCCGCGATAGCGAGTCGTACCAGCGCCATCGGGTCTTGGACGACGGCCAGAGAGCGGACGGCCAGACGGATGTCGGCTGCCACCAGCTCACGGGGCCGCAATCCCTCAACAAGCTGAGCACGGAAGAACGCAGGCGTTGCCGTGGCGAGCACTGCGGCATGCTCCTCCGCCCCGACAAGATGAAACAGCAGCTCCCACGACTGGGGCTGTCCTTGTGGGGAGGCGCGACACATGTCGGCGAGTTGACGGTGCAGCCGCCGATCCTCAGCCGGATCCGCCTCTCCGTTCACGCGAGCCGTGCGGTCCTGCAGGAACAGCCGAAACGACTCGTGGAAGAAATACCAGCGATCACCTTCGCGTCGAAACAAGTGTGCCGCCTGCTCACGCAGCCGACGCACCGCCCGCCCCGGCTGGCCATGCTCGCGCAACCACGCCAAATCAACGGGGCCGCGCATGCGGCAGGCCAGGCCCAACAGCTCCACCAACTCCTCGTCGTCCTCCACCGCCGTCCACAGCCGCAAGTACAACGTGCGGACGTCACCTCCGTACGGTGGGGTTACGGCCAGTTGAGCCTCCTGCCGCTCGGCAGGCAGATCCCGCAGCTCCTGCAGCAGATACGCAAGCAGCAGGGGATGCCCGCCGCTGACCTCCCACAACCGATCGGCGTCGACCTGCACACGCCAGGCCAGTGCCAGGTCAGCTACCTCGGACCGTCCCAGAGGAGCCATCTGAATGGTCCGCCCCGGCTGCTCAAGCTGGCTGCGGATGTCGGGGTGGAGCATGCGCACGGTCTGGCTTCCGACCATAATCAGAACCCCGTCGGGCAGCTCCTCTGGTCGAGGCAGATAGCGAAGCAGTGGCTGCTGCACGTCGCGCTCACGCTCGACGTGGTCCAGCCCGTCAATCAGGATGATCGAGGGGCGCCCCTCACGGCGGTAGCGGTCGCCAAGCTGCTGCAGGTGTCGGGTCAGCCGGGCGGTGAGCGCCGGCACGTCGAAGTCGACCGGGACGGGACCACGGGGCAGTCCACCGCGCTCCAGCGTGAGCACCAGGTCATGCAGGAAGGCGCTGGCCTCCGCGCGCATCGAGCCGACATCCGCGCGTCCACGTACGTACGCGTAGTAGCGCGCGACCACATCCTCATGGCCACGTAGCTGCTGGGTCAGCAGCGTCGACTTGCCCGACCCCGGGCTACCCACCAGTGCCACATAGCCAGAAGTGAACCGCTGCAGCGACTCAGCCAACTCCTCGGCGGTGGCATGAACAGGCTCGTAGGCAACGGGCAGAGGGAACTCATGCACAGAGCGCAGCTCCAACCGCTGCCGCCAACTCTCACCAAGACGATCCAGCAGCTCGGCCTTCGATAGGCGCACCAGCTGCCGGGGGTCCGTGGCAATTCGCAGCAGCGCAATCAGCAGCTCGTCAAGGTCTCGCCTGTAAGAGGCCGCGTCGCGGCCGGCCACCTCCGTCAGCGACGGCAACGGTCGCCCAAGCTCAATGCGGACCAGCGCGAAGTCCGTCAGCAGTCCCTGCTCGCTCAGCCCGCACCGTTCGGCAAGTTCGCGCCACAGCCAGCGCCACGCATCCGGGAGCTGGGCAGGAGGTGCCAAGATGCCCGCAGTTGCCGGCTGCAGCAGCTGAGCCACTGCGTAGGCGACCGTGGCATTGCCGTGTCCGCTCGGCGCCTCGGAGATTCTTGAACTGGACGCCACCCTGTCGCTGTACAGGTGACCGATCACCCGGCGATCACGGTGCTGTTCGGCAAGGCTGCGGCGGTCTGCCACCAGATCAACCAGATAGGCGCGCAGGTCACTCCAAGACAGCTGCCCTCCCGCCTGGGACCACTTGACCTGGAAGGCATCCAGCTGGCCCGGGGTGGCCAGCTGAAAGTCATCCAGCCGGCCTGCCTCTGGATCCAACACCGCCAGCCACTCCAGGCTCTCCTCCGTCAACGACCGCAGCAGTAACCCAGCCGCTACCTCGTACTGCGGCACGTAACCAGCAAGCGCAGCGCGCTCCCCCGACGCCGGGGGACGCATCCGTGACGGATTCATCTCGTGCTGTCCACAGACATTGCGTGTCAAGCCCACCAACCTTCGCGGTCACAACTGCAGGAGCTAGGCGCGCTCTTGGCAGCACCTCGATCGGCGGCCATCGCGTGACCCCTATCGCGGCCGACCGGCAGATCTGGGTTACAGCGGTTCACGGATCGGGACTCTCCCACACGAAACACAGGAACAGATTGGAGACGGATGGGGAACAGCATCGTCTGCGCTGGCGTCCCGTCCAGCGGTGTCCTGGCTCGGCCCCCTCCATTCGCCTCTACTATGCCTCCCGAGATCAACAGGATGGTCTGGTGCACCCGGCCACCCCAATCAGAACCGATCCCGATGCCTGCGTCCGCAAGACCCGGCAGACCGGACCTTGGGCGGCCAGGCTGAGCCTGACGCGTTCGGGAAGCGTTCCGCGGTCGGCGTCCGCACCGCGTCCGGCGGAGCGAAAGTGGAGCGAAATCTGGCCGCCGCGGAGGGTGCCATAATGCGGCGGGTAGCCGCGTTTTCGCAGGTCAGATGGGGTGTGGCAGGACCAGGATTCGAACCTGGGTAGGCGTAAGCCGGCGATTTTACAGACCGCTCCCTTTGGCCGCTCGGGCACCCTGCCGTGCGCAGCGGATGATAGCGACGCTCCCCCAGGGCTCACAACCCAGTTCCCGCGGGCACCTGGCAGGTCGGGTCGAGGCTTGTTAGCTTGCGAGTCGCGCCAGGTGGCCCGAGCCGAAAGGACTGCTGCGACATGGCCGATTCCTCCTTCGACGTGGTCTCCCATGTCAACCGGCAAGAGGTCGACAACGCGCTGAACCAAGCCAAGAAAGAGCTGACCCAGCGCTTCGACTTCAAGAACACCGGGACCTCGATCGACTGGTCGGGCGAGACGGTGGTGATCGTCTCCAAGACCGACAAGAGGGCGCTCGCCGCCTTGGACGTCTTCAAGGAGAAGCTGGTGCGCCGCTCGGTGTCGCTCAAGGCGCTGGACGCGGATGACCCCAAGCCCGCCGGCGGCGGCACCTACCGCATCGAGTGCTCCCTGGTGCAGGGCATCCCAGAGGACAAGGCCAAAGCGATGGCGAAGACCATCCGCCAGTCCGGCCTCAAGGTCCAGGCTCAGGTCCAGGGCGATCAACTGCGGATATCGGGCAAGAGCAAGGACGCCCTCCAGAAGGCCATGACCCTCATCAAGGAGAACGACCAGGGCCTGCCGCTCCAGTTTGCGAACTACCGGTGAAAGGACGGAGGCACGCCGGTCTCGGGAGGTCCGGGCCCCCCCGGGATGACGTCGAGATAGCCAGACCTGTCGATTCTCGTGGTGCTCGTCCGTCGATAGGGTGTCAGGGGACACGACGGCCAAGGAGGCCACGATGGCGAAGTACATGCTGCTCATCTACGGCGACGAGGCGGGCTTCGCGAACCCAACGCCCGAGCAGTGGGATTGGATGATGAAGGCCCACGGGGCATTCGCCCAGGCAGTGGTCGAGCAGGGCGGCCAGATCGTCGCTGGCGACGCCCTGCAGCCCACCGCCACGGCCACCGCGGTCCGCGGCGACGCCACCGGTGACCAGATCGTCACCGATGGGCCGTTCGTCGAGACCAAGGAGGCCCTTGGCGGCTTCTACATCGTTGAGGCCACCGACCTCGACCAGGCGATCGCCTTCGCCAGGCAGTGTCCCGCTCCCGCCGGCGGCATCGAGGTCCGGCCGATCATGGACACCTCCGGAGCCGCGCCAGGGTCGTGAACGAGATTCACCGAACGCTGGCCGAGGCGCACCGTCGCGAGTGGGCGTTCGTGCTCGCTGCGACGGTGCGTGTAGCCGGGAACCTCGACGTCGCCGAGGAATGCGTCCAGGACGCCTTTGTCTCCGCGCTCGCCGCCTGGACCGAGCGGGGCGTCCCCGGCAACCCGGGCGCCTGGCTCACCACCACAGCGCGCCGGCGGGCCCTGGACGTGCTGCGCCGCGATCGCACACTGCGCGGCAAGCTGACGCTGCTGATCGACCCAACCGACCCGGCAGTGCCCGACCCGGCGACCATCGGCGAGGGGGAGGGTGACGTGATCCCTGACGACCGGCTGCGGCTGGTGTTCACCTGCTGCCATCCGGCACTGGCACTCGAGGCGCGGATCGCCTTGACGCTGCGGCTGGTGTGCGGGCTCACCACCGCCGAGATCGCGCGGGCCTTCCTGGTCAGCGAGACCACTATGGCGGCCCGCATCACCCGGGCGAAAAAGAAGATCACCATCGCCCGCATCCCCTACCGCGTCCCTCCAGCCCACGAGCTGCCCGACCGGCTGGACGCGGTGCTGACCGTGGTCCACCTGCTCTACACCACCGGCCACACCGCGCCCGAGGGCGACACGCTGGTCCGGCCCGAGCTGGTCGAGCGCGCGCTCGACCTCGCCCGGATGCTGCATACGCTGATGCCCGACGACCGCGAGGTCCGCGGGCTCCTGGCGCTGCTGCTGCTCACCGATGCGCGCCGGGCGACCCGAACCGACGACGACGGCCGGCTGCTGCTGCTCGAGGAGCAGGACCGCTCCCGCTGGGACCGCCAGGCCATCAGCGAGGGCGGCGAGCTGGTCCGCCAGGCGCTGCACCGGGGGCGGCCGGGTCGCTTCACTCTGCAGGCGACGATCGCCGCCGTGCACGCCGAGTCCCCCGCCTACGCGGACACGGATTGGCATGAGGTGCTCGGCCTCTACAACGCGCTGCTCGCGGTGTGGCCCTCTCCGGTCGTGGCGCTCAACCGCGCCGTCGCCGTCGCCATGGTCGAGGGGCCGGAGGCCGGTCTGGTGGCACTGGACTCGATCGCCGGCGACGCCCGCCTGGCCGGCTATCCCTACTTCCCGGCGGCCCGCGCCGACCTGTTGCGCCGCCTCGGCCGGCTACAGGACGCGGCGCATGCCTACCGAGCCGCGATCTCGCTGGCCACCAACGCGGCGGAGCGGAGCTTCCTGGCGCGGCGGCTCGCCGAGGTCACCACCACCGCGTGACGGGCCGACCCGTTCGGGCGCCTACGGTCGCCGGAAGGGGTCGTAGGCCATTGCCTCCAGACGCGCGACCCGCTCAGCCGTGGGCGGGTGGGTGGAGAACATCCTGGCCGGCCCGGCGCCCCCCTTGAACGGGTTGGAGATGAACAGGTGGGCGGTGGACGGGTTGGTGGTCGCGGGCAGCTTGCCGCGCGAGTGCGCCTCGATCTTGCGGAGGGCGCTGGCAAGCGCGAGCGGGTCGGCGGTGAGCTTGGCACCCGAGGCGTCCGCGCCGAACTCGCGGCTGCGCGAGACCGCCATCTGGATCAGCAGGGCCGCGATCGGCCCGAGGATCAGCAGCGCCAGCTCGGCCAGCGGGTTGCGGTCGCGGTCACCGCCGCCGATCGGGATGAACCACGCCAGCCGAGCCAGGAAGATGATGATCGCGCCCATCGTGGCCGCCACCGACGAAATCAGGATGTCGCGGTTGACGACATGGGACAGCTCGTGGGCGAGCACGCCCTCGAGCTCCCGCCGGTCCAGGATCGGCAGGATGCCGCGGGTCACCGCGACCGCCGCGTGACGGGGGCTGCGGCCGGTCGCGAAGGCGTTCGGCTGATCGCTGGGCGAGACGTACAGCTTGGGCATGGGTATGCTCGCCCGGCCCGCCAGCCCCTCGACGATCCGGTAGAGCTCCGGGTACTGCGCCTCGGTCACCGGCTTCGCTCGCGCCGCCATGATGGCGATCTTGTCGGAGAAGAAGTAGGCGACGCCGTTCATCAGGATCGCGAAGACAAGTGCGAGCAGAAGGTACTGACCACCGCCGATCTGGGCGCCGATGAACAGCACCAGCGCGCTCATCGAGGCGAGCAGGAGCGTGGTCTTCATGTAGTTGCGGGTACCCATCGGGTTTCACTCCTCATGTACGCCTGGGGGCGCTGGTGACCTCAAGGGTACCGAGCCGGATTCAAGCGAGCGTTAAGACGCGGCCATCTCCAGCCATCGCGACCTGCGAGTTTCCCCACCGTCCCGCTACCAGTGGCCGCTGTGGACGACCTCGTCGAAGGGCTTGCGCGGGCGGGTCCGTGCCGAGGACACGATCGGGTCCGGTGCCGGATGGCCAAGGGCGATGGCGCCGATCGCCTCGTACTCAGGGGGTACGCCGAAGGCGTCGTGCAGCGCCGAGGGGTTCGCGGGGGCCAAGCCGAAGAACAGCGCGCCCAGACCCTCGTCGACCGCGGCGAGGAGCATCAGCATGGCCGCGAACGCCGTGTCGACGATCCAGTACGGGACCGGCCAGTGAGACTCGTCACGGTCGGTCCAGCCCTTGTCCGGCTCGGCATAGCGGTCGAGGTAGACCTGCCTGCTCGCCAGCGGCACCACGATCAGCGGGGCGCGGCGCAGTCCCTCGTGTGGCCAGTCGTCATCACCGGCGACCGCCCGCCAGAACTCCCCCGTCCGCTCCGGCCCGTTCAGGACCAGAAAGGCGAAGCCCTGGCTGAACCCGGCCGACGGCGCCCGGCGGCCCGATTCCAGAATGCGCTCGACGACCTCCGGAGCGATCGGACGGTCCTGGAAGGCCCGCACCATCTTGCGACGCCGGACCACCTGACCAAGCTCCATGCGCATCATCTCCACCCGGAATGCGCTCGCCGCCGCCCACGTTTCCCTATGGGTCAAGGACCGCTCTTGCCAAGGGATCCTACATGCGCGCGGACATCGTGCCCGGAGCCGTGTTCCCAGACTACGAGCTGACCGACCACACCAGGACCCGCCGCCGGCTGAGCGAACTGCAGGGCGACGACCCCATGATCCTGGTGCTCTCCCGCGGCCATTTCTGCCCCAAGGACCACCAGCAGCACCTGGAGCTGGCGGCTCTCTACCCCAAGATCGCCGTCGCTTACACCCGGATCGTGACGATCTCGACCGACAACCTCTTCGAGACCAACGAGTTCCGCAGCTCGGTCGGGGCGCAGTGGACCTTCCTGTCCGACCCCGGTCGCAAGGTCCAGAAGGACCTGGACATCCAGGAGTACACCGACCCCCACCATGACCCGATGATCCCGTACACGCTGGTGCTCGAGCCGGGTCTGGTGGTCTACAAGACCTACAACGGCTACTGGTTCTGGGGCCGCCCCTCGCCCGGGGACCTGCGCCACGACCTTCGTGTGGTGACCCGCAAGTGCCGTCCGGACTGGGACCTCAGCTCCCCGGGGCTGCGCGAGGCGTGGGAGGCGGGCGACAAGTCCAGGCATTACCCGTACAAGGCCGCTCAGCGGTAGGCGAACGGGCCACCGACCGGCTCCGGCTCGCCGCTCAAGCCAGGGTGGCGGCAAGCCGACACTCCGACTGAGCACACCTCCGCGTTGGGGAACCGCCATCCCGTCGTGCGTGGCGACGTGCGGGCAGGCGCGCCCGAGAGACGGGGGGCATCGCACAGCATGAGCGAGCGTCACACCGCCCAGGAGCTCCTGCGGCGACGGCACCACGCGCTGGGCCGGGCCTGGGCCGACCCGCCGCTGCCAGCCAGGGGCCTGGTCGTGGTCGCCATCGCGCTGCTGGCCCTGGTCGTGACCGCGGTCCTGCAGGTCCGCGGCCTGACCCCCGCGGCGATCGGGCTCGGCATGCTGCTCGGCCTTGCCGGTGGGGTGGCCACCATGCCGCTGTTCAGCGCTGGCGTGACACGCCGGGAGGCGACCCTGCAGGCGTTGATCAGCACCTCGCCGGACATCATCGCGATCCTTGGTCCTGACGGGCGCGTCCGCTTCCTGAGCCATGCCATGCAGCGCGTCACCGGGCGCTCACCTGACGACAGGGTCGGTCGCAACGCCTTCGATTCCGCGCTGATCCACCCTCACGACCGGGATGGCTTCGCGCGGGCGCAGCAGCGGGTGCTGTCCGGTGAGAGCGGGGAGGCAGTGGCGCGCATCCGGGTCCGCCACAGCAACGGCCGCTGGGTGGTCCTGGAGGCGCACACGTGCCGGTTGGGCGCCGACGAGGGCGCGGTGGTCGTCGCGCGTGACATCACCGGACAGGCGGCGCTGGAGGAGGACCTGCGGCATGCCAAGCTGGCCGCCGAGCAGGCCAACAAGGCCAAGAACGAGTACCTGTCGCGTATGAGCCACGAGCTGCGCACCCCGCTCAACGCGATCCTCGGCTTCGCGCAGCTGCTGGAGCTGGACCAGCTCAACGGCGAGCAGCGCGACAACCTGCGCTACATCCTCGCCGGTGCGCGGCAGCTGCTCGGGCTGATCAACGAGGTCCTCGACATCGCCGCCATCGAGGCCGGTCGGCTGCCGCTGTCACTGGAACCGGTCGCCGTCGCCGCTGTCGCGGCCGAGGCCATCGGCCTGATCCGCCCGCTCGCCCACCAGCACGCCGTCCTGCTGCTGAACGCCTCACCGACCCACGACGACCACCGCCACCACGTCCTCGGCGACCGCGAGCGCCTCAAGCAGGTCCTGCTGAACCTGCTCTCCAACGCCGTCAGCTACAACCGAGAGGGCGGCAGCGTGCACCTCGCCTGCGAGCAGGTGGCGGGCGAGCGGCTGCGCATCACCGTCGCCGATACCGGCCCCGGCATCGCGCCAGAGCTCCTGGAGTTGCTCTTCGTCCCGTTCGAGCGGCTCCGGAGCGAGCAGACCTCGGTCGAGGGCAGCGGCCTGGGCTTGTCCCTGTCCAAGCGGCTGGCCGAGGCGATGGGCGGAGCCCTCGGGGTGAGCACCGCCGTCGGCCGGGGCAGCACGTTCTGGGTCGAGCTGCCGCTGGTCGAGAGCCCGGTCGAGCAGGCAGAGCGGCAGCAGCTCGAACCGTCGTGGGAGGAGGACGAGCTCCGTCCGGCAGGTCCGGCCCTGACCGTGCTGTGCATCGAGGACAACCTGTCCAACCTGCAGCTGATCGAGCGGGTCCTGGACCGCCGGCCGAGCGTCAAGCTGGTCTCGGCGATGCGGCCACAGCTCGGCCTCGACCTGGCGGGCGAGTACCGCCCCGATCTGATCCTGCTGGATCTGCACCTGCCCGACATGCCAGGCACGGAGGTCCTGCGGCGCCTGCGGGCCGACCCGAAGACGTCCAGCGTCCCGGTCGTGATCCTGACCGCCGATGCGCGACCGGGCCTGGTGACACGGCTGCTGGACCAGGGCGCACGGGCCTTCCTGACCAAGCCGCTCAACGTCAGGGAGCTGCTCAGGCTGCTTGACGCCATCGCCGCCGAACGAGCTGGCTGATCTAAGCTCGCTCGCCGGGGGCCGCGATGCAGATCACCGCGACGTCGTCGGAGAGCTGCCCGCCGTGGGCGGTCTCCACCGCCGCGAGCAGGCGGTCGACCAGCTCCCGGGTCCCGAGCCGCTCGCCGCTGAGCGCCGTGACGGTGTCCGCGAGCCGCTCGATCCCAAATCGTTCGGCCGCGCCAGGCGCGCAGCGCCCCTCGATGAGCCCATCGGTGTAGCACAGCAGCAGCCACTGCTCGCCCAAAGCGACCACGCTCGACTCCCATGGCACGGCCGATTCCTCGATCCCCAGCGCCACGCCGTGTGGGGCCTGGACGACGCTGACCTGGCCGGCATGGATCAGCAGCGGTGGCGGGTGGCCGGCCAGCGCGACGGTCGCCCGGCGCCGGTCGGAGCTGACCCAGAGGCAGGCGACGGTGGCGAACAACTCCTCACTGCGCCGCTCGCTGACCAGCACCCGGTCGAGCCCGACAAGCAGATCGGCCGCGTCGTGCCCGGTGAGCACCATCGTCCGCCACGCGATCCGCAGCGCGACGCCGACGCCAGCCTCGTCCGGCCCGTGCCCGGCGACGTCTCCCACCAGGATGGCGATGGTCCCGTCGTCGAGCTCCAGGGAGTCGAAGAAGTCGGCGCCGAGAAGCTCCCGCTCCCCACCTGGCTGGTAGCGGGTGAGGAGCCGCACCGCGGGATCGTGCACGCTCACCTCTGGCAAGAGGCTGGCCTGCAGGCGCTGGTGCAGCTCGGCCTGGACACGGGCATCGGCCAGCTGCTGCTCGGTGCGCAGCCGGTCGGTGACGTTTCGCCAGGTGATCAGCACACCGTCGTCCAGCTTGGCCGCTCGGACGTCGAGCACCCGTCGGACGGGCTGGCCCTCAGACGTGCCCTCGTACAGGAGGGCGTCCCAGATCAGCGGCTCGCCGGTCTGCACGACCTTCCGATAGGCGTCGAGCAGGCCGATTGCCTCCGCCTCCGGATGCAGCTCGAGGAGCCGGCGGCCGACAACGCTCGCCCCGCTGAGCGGGGCTTGCTCGCCATGAGCCGCGTTGACGTACTCGTAGCGGAAGTCCACCACCTGCCCATCGGAATCCCGGACCGCCGACAGCACGACCAAGGGGTCCAGCAGGTGCTCCACGGTGGTCCGGAACCGTGCCGCCGAGGCGGCCAGCTCCTCCCGCTGCCGTTGCTGCTCGGTCGCGTCCTGGGTGACCTTGGCGAACCCCTGCAGCGTCCCGCTGGCGTCCCTCAACGCGGTGATGCCCACGTGCGCGTAGAACCGGCTCCCGTCCCTGCGCACCCGCCATCCGTGCCCGGCATAGCTTCCCGCTTCGGCCGCCTGGCGCAGCGCCGCGATCGGCACCCCGGCGGCGATGTCGGCGGGCTGGTAGAAGCGGGTGAACGACTCTCCCAGGATCTCGTCGGCCGTGTAGCCCTTGATCCGCTCGGCACCTGAGTTCCAGCTCACCACCCGACCGTCGGGGTCCAGCAGGAAGATGGGGTAGTCGCGGCCCCCCGCGCCAAGCAGCTGGAACTGCTCGGCAGTGGCCTGCCCCTTCCTCGCTCTCCGCTCGATCCTCCCTCGCGCCACCTCGACAAGCCCCACCCGGCGGACGTCCCGCCACTCGCATCATTCGAACAGCAATGCAGGGTCGGTACAAGCCGCGCCGACCACCTGGGTAAGCTGGAGGTCGCCGAGGCAAAAATCCGGGTGCAGCCGAAGGGTGCGCGTATGTACGACTACGACCTGCTCGTGATCGGCTCCGGGCCAGGCGGCCAGAAGGCCGCGATCGCTGCGGCCAAACTCGGGCGCCGTGCCGCCGTCGTCGAGCGGACCGACATGGTGGGGGGCGTGTGCATCAACACCGGGACGATCCCCTCCAAGACCCTGCGCGAAGCCATCCTCTACCTCACCGGTCTCAGCCAGCGGGAGCTGTACGGGCAGAGCTACCGCGTCAAACAGGACATCACCGTGCAGGACCTGAGCGCCCGGACCCGGCACGTGGTCGGGCGCGAGATCGAGGTGATCCTGCACCAGCTCAGCCGAAACCACGTGACGCTGCTGACCGGCACAGCCCGCCTCATCGACCCCCACACCGTCGGCATCCGCGGTGGCCCGGTCGAGCGGCACGTCACCGCCGCCAACGTCGTGATCGCGACCGGCACGCGACCGGCACGCCCGGACACGGTCGAGTTCGACGATCGGACCATCGTCGACTCGGATGCGATCCTGTCGCTCGAGCGGGTCCCGTCCTCGATGGTGGTCGTCGGCGCGGGCGTGATCGGGCTGGAGTACGCATCGATGTTCGCCGCCCTCGGCACCAAGGTGACGGTGGTCGAGCGACGAGCCGGCATGCTCGAGTTCTGCGACGGCGAGATCGTCGAGTCGCTGCGTTACCACCTGCGCGACCTGGCGGTGACGTTCCGCTTCGGCGAGTCCGTCGCCGCCGTGGAGCGCCACGCCCGCGGGACGATCACGGTCCTCGAGAGCGGCAAACGCATCCCTGCCGACACGGTGCTGTACTCGGCGGGCCGCCACGGCCTGACCGAGGAGCTGGAGCTGGCCAACGCCGGCCTGGAGGCCGATGCGCGCGGCAGGGTCGCCGTCGGGCCCGACTTCCGGACAACGGTGCCGCACATCTTCGCGGTCGGCGACGTGATCGGCTTCCCCGCCCTGGCCGCGACTTCCATGGAGCAGGGCCGGCTGGCCGCCTACGCCGCCTTCGGCGAGCCCCCGAGCTCGCTCGGAGCGCTGCTGCCGATCGGCGTCTACACGATCCCGGAGATCAGCTACGTCGGCAGGAACGAGGCGGAGCTGACCGACGCGTCGATCCCCTACGAGGTCGGCATCTCCCGCTACCGGGAACTGGCCCGCGGCCAGATCCTCGGCGACTCCTACGGCATGCTGAAGCTGCTCGTCTCCCTGGAGGACCGGCGCCTGCTCGGCGTGCACGTGTTCGGGACCAACGCGACCGAGATCGTCCACATCGGCCAGGCCGTGATGGGCAACGGCGGCACGGTCGACTACCTGGTCGAGGCGGTCTTCAACTACCCCACGCTGGCCGAGGCGTACAAGGTGGCCGCGCTCGACGCCGCGAACAAGATGCGCGCCGTCGCCCGCCTGGACGAATGAGGGGCGCCGGCTGACCGCGCGGCGCGAGGTGGTCGAGCGCACCCGCGAGCGCTCCTTCCTCTGGCTACTTCGGTGAAGGCATAGGTGTAGGTCCTCCAGTGATACGGGATCCCACGTTGCGAAGCCGGCTCCCCAGCCTCCCTAAATTCTCTTGAGCGTCAAGCGCATACCGGTCAATCAGTTGGCGGTCTCCCATACCATGGGCCGGTCGGCACACCACACAATCCGGGCTTACTTCCACTGACTGGCGTACGACGCGGTCCTCCATCGCGTCGTATCGGCTGAAGGGGATCACCGGACGAAGGCCGGTCGCGAAGGCGAGGAACTCCATCATCCCGAGTGATGCGACCACCCCGTTCAGCGGCATCAGCGCAGGTTCCACGCGACGATCCCGCGCGTAGCCGCGCTGAATGCGGACGCTCCGGAGTGCCTCGCTCTCCAGATCTTCGGCTACTTCGCCGAAGTCGATCTCGTCTGCGCAGGCGAGACACGGACCACCGGGCAGGTAGAACGATACCCTCCCTCCGATAGCCCTCGTCGGCTGCTCGCCTTCAATGCCGACGCCGATGTCGAGGTAGGGAATTAGGTATGCGCCGGCCAGTTCCGTCATGACCAGGCGTGCTCCGTCGTTGTCCACGCAGCCAACGATCACGTCGACGTCGCTGAGCGCGGCAAGGGCCGACCGCCGCCGGAGATACCCCGGGCATCTCACTGCCGCGGTGGGCGAGAGCCTGCGGATCGTGCGACGCGCCACAGCCACCTTACGACGGCGAAGCAGCGGGTCCCATCGGGTTGCTCCCGCCAAGCGCGCAAGATTGCTCGCTTCCACGACGTCGTTCTCAACCAGGACGAACCTACGGACGCCGAGATGGGCGAGCTGTTGGACCACCTGACTCCCTGTTCCTCCCAGACCGACGACCGCAACCCGGAGCGCCCGGATCCTGGCCTGCCCATCCGACCCCAATGAACGGATCTGCCGATCGAACCGCCCGTTGACCTGGCGCCCCTTGGCCTGTGAAATCGGACCGACGTCCTCAGGATCCGCCCACTCGGGTATCGCGAGCATTTGCCCCACCGGCCGGATGGTGAGTGGCTCGAACCTGGCGTCCGTCCAGACCCGTCCGGCGTACCCTTGCTCGGACAGCACGAGCGCGCCGAACGGCCTCCCCGGCAGTTTCAGTTGCACGTAGTGGGCGAACGGTGGGAGCTGCTCCTCGTCGAATCGGGAGAAGCTGACAGCCGACCCGGAGCCGGGATGGGTGTGCACCTCAATGAGAGCATGGCCGCCTCGCTTCAGGGCGGCGAGCTCTGCCGTTTGGGCTGCGTCGGTGACCGATAGTTCGCCGGACGCAGGATCCAGCTCTTTCTCCCCGAACACACGGTAGGAACGCAGCAGGAGTCCGGGTCCGCTGGGCTCGGCCGCGATGAACGCTGCCCCTTCGTCCGGTGCCCGGGCGAGGAGTTGCCGGTGGAGTGTGGCGAGATCCGTGGCGGCGGCCCGAAGTTCCATCAGTTGCACCGACGGGCGAGGAACGACTCGGTGGACGCGAGGTAGCCGATCAGGCTGTCCCCGCGCAGGAAGTCGGCGGTCGGCCGCCACGTCGAGGCACCGGACTCGTCGATAAGGTGGAACGACACCAGGAGCCAGCCGGGCATGCCAACGCCTGTGGCGTCACCTGCGGGTAGGTCCGATCCGTCCGCGAAGCTGAGCCCCACGGGGACGAGGAATCCATCCGGAGACGTCGCCCTGTACCCGGGCGGGATAAGGACGGCGACAGAGGTGTGGGGCCGATCGTACATGCCAGCCTCGAGGTCCACCTCGACTTCTACCCGCTCTGGCTTGGGTACGTGGCGGGCTCCCGGGTATACGCTGGCGATCTCGGGCCACTCCTCGGCCACTCGGGGGTGCATGGTCAGCCGCGCCGGAAGCGCACGGACACGAAGAAGTTGTCGCCTTCACGAGGGCGCATCTTCTTGCCAGGGGGAATGGGCGTCTCCGTCCCGTCCGCCTCCTCGCGGACCAGCTTGTCCTTCGGAGCCAGGCTGGCGATGCCTCGAAGCTCCGATCCCCGATACTCCCGATCCTCGAGCCTGTACGACTTGCCTTCTATGGTGACCGTGATGGTCATGGTAGTCGTGCTCATCCACTCACCTCTGAACATACGTTTGCTACAACTTCGCTTCCGCTCTGTCGAGAGTGTATCATAGGGAGATGCTCACGTTGACGAACGATCGGCTGTCGCTTGGCCCCCGCCTGACTGCTGCGCGGGAACGCGCCGGGTTCACCCAGGACGATGTGGCCGTCCTCCTGGGTCAGCCCCGACCGGTCGTGTCCAACTGGGAGCACGGGACCCGGAGGCCGAACTCAGCCCAACTGGCCAAGCTCGCGGTCATCTATCGAATCCCCTTGGACGAGCTGATCGGCAGGACCCAGGAGCACGCGAGGCCCGACTTCGAGCGGCTGCTGTTCCGCGATGCTGGAGCACGCCTGGACCCCTCAGCCAAGTTCCAGATCCAGCGGTTCCTCTCGTTCCTCGACGCCTACGGGCACCTCTTGGACGCGATTGATGCTGCTCCGGGAATGATGCGGTCACCGCTCTCCCTCCGAGAGGGCTTCCTCTCCAAGGACGACATCCGCAGGAAGGCCGAGGAGGCACGACGGTTCTTCCGCCTGGGCGACGGCCCGGTCGGGGATCTCTGGACCCTTGCGGATCTGTCTGGCGTCACGGTCTACCAAGCGCCGTTGGGGACAGACCTGCGGGGAACTGTGTCTGGCGCCTTTCTGCCTCATGACCGGGTCGGCTTCTCGATCGTGGTGAACTCGCAGACGACCCCAGGGCGACGGCAGTTCACCCTTGCCCACGAGCTCGCGCACGCCCTGTTCCACGGTGACCATATCTACGTCGGGTATCTCGGACGTCGGAAGTTGGCGGAGCGGTTCGCTAACGAGTTTGCAGCGGAGTTCCTGGTCCCCATCCAGAGCCTCCGGAGTGTGGTGGAGACCTTGGGATTGGCGAAGGTTGAAGACGCGGAGGTCGTGGTTTACCTCCAGCGTCTGTTCCGGGTCTCCTACGCGATGATGCTGGTACGTCTGGAGGTGGCAAACCTGTCTCCGGACGCCGACATCGCACGGTTGCGAGGGGTCCAGCCGGTCCAGTTGGCGCAGCGGCTCGGCTACCCGATCGAAGCAGACGAGTGGGGACAGGACCCGGATCGGTGGGGGCTCGGCCGGTTCCCACCACGGTTCCTCCAGTTGCTCCGCCGCGCCCTAGCCGACCAGAAGATCACGGTCGGCGGAGCGGCTTCCATGACTGGACTCGCCCAGGAGGACATCGAGGAGTTCCTCGCTGAGCGCCCCACATCACCAGAGGAACAAGAGGAGTTCCAATATCTCCGTGAGTCAGCCTGAGCCCGTCGTCTGTAACACCACACCGGTCAGGTACTTCGCCCTCGTCGGCCAGTTCGACATCCTGGTGCAGGTCTTCGGCGGTGAGGTACGCGTTCCCCGGCAAGTGATTGATCCCGATGAGGACCCAGATGGGATCGAGAGTCTCGTCAGCGAGATCGCCGGGAGCGAGCGTTACTGGGCCAAACGGTCAGTGGATCCCGATGCGATGCAGAACTGGGACCGCCTCCGCAAGCTGCGGTCCAGGGACGACATCCGCATCGTCGACCTTGAAGACGATGAGCTTGGGGCATTCTCCGAGCTGATCAGCCCTCGGTATACCAAGAGCGTCGGGCTTGCGGGACCTCTGGGACAGGGCGAGGCCGCGGTCATCGCCATCGCAGAGAGCAGGGGCTGGACGGCCGCCATGGACGACGCCCTGGCTAGAGAGACGCTGCTCCGACGCAGCCCAGGGACGAAGGTCCTCACCACCTGGCAGCTGCTCCGAGGCGCCGTCGCACAGGGCGTGCTCGACAGCCCAGGGGCGCAGCTCATCTACGACGACATGCTGGCCAAGGGGTATCGGGGGCCACCCAGCCTCTGGTAACCGGCCTACGTCGGCGAGCGGCCCTCGTCGACCATGACGGAGTTCCTTGCTGGGAATGTGCGGCTCTGAGCTTGCACGAGTACGGGCCGGCAGGTCTTCAGCCTCACCTGGGCAACTACTGAGTGAGCGCCCCTCCCGCCGATCGGCCGTCATGTTGTTCAGCTCATCTGCTGGCGACCAGGGTGGACATGGGGGCGTACTGGACGAGCAGGTTGGGCAGGATGCCGAGCACGACCACACCCGCGGTGGCCAGGCCGATCGCCAGGCCAAGGCTCGGCGAGGGGGTGAGGCGCTCGGCAGGGGCCGCTTCGGCTTCTCCGGCCTCTTCGGGTGGCCTCCCGATCCACATGCTGTGGGCGATGGTGACGTAGTAGAAGAGGGCCACGACCGTCATCACGCCCATGAAGACCGCGAGCGCGAACAGGCTCGCGTGGTTGCCGTTGATGGCGGCCTTGAACACCACGAACTTGGCGTACCAGCCAGCCAGCGGTGGCAGGCCCGCCAGCGACAGCAGGAACACGCTCATGGCGATGGCCAGGGCCGGGGAGCGCCGCCCGAGGCCGGCGTAGTCGGCGATCAGGTTGCTCGGTTGGCGCTGGCTGAGCAGGGTCACCACCGCGAACGCGCCGAGGTTGGTGAAGGCGTAGATGAGCAGGTAGATCAGCACCGCCTGGAACGCCTGGCCGCGGGCGTCCGGGCTGGAGGAGCCGGCCGCGAACGGCACCAGCATGTAGCCGGCCTGCGCCACCGATGAGTAGGCCAGCAGGCGGACCATGTTGGTCTGTGCCAGCGCGACCACGTTGCCGATCAGCATGGTGAAGGCCGCCAGCACCGCGAAGGCGGGCGCCCAGTAGCGCGAGTAGGAGGGGAAGGCGACGAAGGTGACCTGCAGCAGGCCGGCGAAGCCGGCAGCCTTGGAGGCGACCGACAGATACGCGGCCACCGGGACCGGCGAGCCCTCATAGGTGTCCGGCGCCCAGAAGTGGAAGGGCGCGGCCGAGACCTTGAAGGCGAAGCCGGTGATGACCAGGAACATCGCCATCACCGCGGCCGGCTCATTGCCGATCGCCTGAATGCGCACGGCGATCTGGGCCAGGTTCAGCGTGCCGGTGAAGCCGTAGACCAGGCTCATCCCGAACAGCATCACCGCGGTGGAGAGCACGCCGATCAGCAGGAACTTGAGCGCGCCCTCGTTGCCGCGGGCGTCGCTCTTTCGGAAGCCGGCGGCGATGAAGCCGGTGGCGGAGACGATCTCGAGCGACAGGAACAGCATCAGCAGGTCACGCGACGACGGCATCAGCATCATGCCGACGAAGCTCGACAGCACCAGGAAGTAGAACTCGCCCTGATAGACCGTGCCCTGGGCGATGTAGCGGCCGCTCATGAGCAGGACCAGGACGAGCGAGCCGAGGAACAGCCCCTTGAAGAGCAACGCATAGTTGTCCACCACGAACGACCCGCCGAAGGTGCTCCGGTCGCCCTGGCCGACCAGTGTCGCCAGCGCGATCGCGGCCGCCGCCGTGCCCGCCAGGGCCAGGTAGTTGTCGACCACCTTGGCCCGGTCGTCGAGGAACAGGTCCACGATCAGCACCAGGATCGCCGTGCCGCCCAGCAGCAGCTCCGGCAGGATCGCGTGGAAGTCGATCGGCACCTTTGGGCTCCTCTATTTGAACAGGTCGGCGAACCAGCCGACGACGGCCGGGTTGGTGACGCCCAGGATCATCCGCGGCAGGAAGCCGAGGGCGACGGTCAGCAGGATCAACGGGGTCCAGGCACTGTACTCGACCACCGCCACGTCGCTCAGCGGCCTGCCGCTCCAGCGGTCGGGCAGCCGGCCGAGGTTGATCCGCTGCAGCAGCCAGAGGAAGTAGCCGGCGGTCAGCAGCGTGCCGACCAGCCCGACGACGGCCAGGGTGCGGAACAGCCCGACGTCGAGGCCGGCGGCCGGGTTCCACGCCGCCAGCAGGGCGAGGATCTCTCCCCAGAAGCCGCCCAGCCCGGGCAGGCCGAGCGAGGCGATGCAGGCCAGCGTGAAGATGCCGGCGAGCCGCGGCGTGGCCTTGGCCATACCGCCACCCAGCTCCACGATGTCGCGGGTGTGGTAGCGCTCGTGGATCGAGCCGGCGAGGAAGAACAGCATTCCGGTGATCACGCCGTGCGCGACCATGCCGAACACGGCCGCGTTGATCCCCACGGGGGTGAGGGTCGCGATGCCGAGCATCACGAAGCCCATGTGCCCCACCGAGGAGAAGGCGATCAGCCGCTTCACGTCGCGCTGTGCCAGGCAGCAGAGCGATCCGTAGATGATGGCGATGGCGCCGAGGACCCCGATGGTGGGCGCCCAGGTGTGGGCCGCCTGCGGCAGGATCGAGATGCCGATCCGGATGAACGCATAGGTGCCCATCTTCAGCAGGATGCCGGCCAGCAGCACCGAACCGACCGTTGGCGCCTCGGTGTGCGCGTCTGGAAGCCAGGTGTGCAGTGGCCACATCGGCACCTTGACGGCGAAGCCGATGCCCATGGCGGCGAAGACGATGGTGCCGAAGGTGCCGCCGAAACGGGCGGCGCCCATGCCCTGCAGGGCGAGCATGTCGAAGGTGCGGCCGGCGGCGTCCGGGCCGCTCTTGAACCAGAGCGCCAGGAAGCCCAGCAGCATGATCACCGAGCCGATCAGCGTGAAGAGGATGAATTTCAACGAGGCGTAGTCGCGCCGCGGGCCGCCCCACACTGCGATCAGGAAGTACATCGGGATGAGGACCAGCTCCCAGAACACGAAGAACAGGATCAGGTCCAGGGCGGCGAAGGTGCCGTTCATCCCGGTCTCGAGCGCCAGCAGCAGCGCCAGGAAGGCCTTGGGGTTGCGGGGCTCGGGCAGGACCCGCGTGGAGTAGACCACGCAGAGGAACGTCAGCAGCAGCGAGAGCACCAGGAGCGGCAGGGCGATGCCGTCGACGCCCAGGTGGTAACCGGCCCCCACCGAGGCGATCCAGGAGCGCTTGACCTCGAACTGCATGGCCTTGCCCGCCTCGTAGTCGAAGCGGGCGAGCATCCCCGCGCCGACCAGCAACGGGAGGAAGGTGAGCGCGAGCGCCACGCCCCTGCTGGCTCTGGCTGGCAGCAGGGCGATCGCGATCGCGCCGGCCAGGGGCAGGAAGACCGCCAGGCTCAGGGCCGAGCTGTCGAACCACTCCACGGCTTCAGCATTCCTCCTGTGTCGGGCGCCGCCGGGTGGCGGCACCGGGTTGGCCGTTACCTACCTGCCGATCACCTGCGTCACCACGACCGCGATGCCGACCACGCCGACGAACAGCGCGGCCGCGTACCACTGCGCCTGGCCGCTCTGCACGTAGCGCAGCCCGCGCGACAGCCTGCGCGTGGCCAGGGCCGACCCGTTGACGATGCCGTCGATCACGCGCTGGTCGAACCAGTAGGTGGCGGGCGCGAGCTGGCCGGTCACCGCCCGCACGAAGACGCCCTCGTACAGGTCGTCGAGGTAGTACTTGTGCTCGAGCAGGGTGTAGAGCGGAGGGATCCGGGCCAGGTACTCCCGTTCCGGCAGGCCGCGCCGGTACAGCGCGGAGCCGGCCAGGATCCCGAGCAGCGCCACCAGCGTGGTGGATCCCACCAGGCCCCAGTTGACCGTGACGGCGCCCTCGCTCGGCAGCAGCGCGGTCGAGATCCACTTGCCGATGTTGTCGGTGCCCACCAGCGGTGAGCCGACCACGCCGGCCACGACCGAGCCGGTGGCGAGCACCGCCAGCGGTGCCAGCATGATCCCGTCGGCCTCGTGCGGGTGACCCTGGCCGCGGTAGGCGCCGCCGAAGGCGAGCCACAGCATGCGGGTCACGTAGAGCGCGGTGAGGAAGGCGGTGAGCACGCCCACCACGAAGACGACCTGGGCGACGCCGGTCGACGTCGCCACACCCTCGGCCCCGCCACCGAAGCCGACCCTCCACGCCTGGGTCAGGATCTCGTCCTTGGACCAGAACCCGGCGAGCGGGATGATGCCGGCCAGGGACAGCGCGCCGATGGTGAACGTGGCGAAGGTCCACGGCATGACCCGCCGCAGGCCACCCATCTCGCTCATGTTGTTGGTGTGGATCGAGTGGATGATCGCGCCGGCGGCGAGGAACAGCAGGGCCTTGAAGAAGGCGTGGGTGAACAGGTGGAAGATGCCGGCGCCGTACCCGCCGACGCCGAGCCCGGCCATCATGTAGGCGAGCTGGGACACCGTCGAGTAGGCCAGCACCCGCTTGATGTCGTCCTGGACCAGCGCGAGCAGCGCGGCGATCAGCATGGTGAGACTGCCGATCAGCGCGACCTCGTTGAGGGCGGCGGGCGACGCCTCGAACACCGGGTACATCCGGGCCACGAGGAACACGCCGGCGGCGACCATGGTGGCCGCGTGGATCAGGGCCGACACCGGGGTGGGGCCGGCCATGGCGTCGGGGAGCCAGGTGTGCAGTGGGAACTGGCCCGACTTGCCGATCGCGCCGCAGAACAGCAGCACGGCCCCGAGCGTGATGGTCCCGCTGGAGAGCCGGCCGCTGTGGGCCGCCGCGACGATCCCGGGGATCTCGAAGCTGTGGGTGGCCCAGAACAGCACGAAGATGCCGGCCATGAAACCGAGGTCGCCGACGCGGGTGGTCAGGAACGCCTTGACAGCGGCGCGGGAGTTGGCGTGGTCCTCCCAGTAGTGGCCGATCAGGAAGTACGAGCAGACTCCCATGATCTCCCAGCCGACCAGCAGCATGAGCAGGTTGTCGGCCAGCACGACGATGAGCATGCCCGAGGTGAACAGCGACAGCTTGGCGAAGAAGAAGGTGTAGCGCTCGTCGCCGCGCATGTACGAGACCGAGTAGACCTGCACCAGCAGCGAGATGGTGGTCACCACGAACAGCAGCACCGCGGCCAGCCCGTCGACGAGGATGCCGATCGGGATGACCAGGTCCGCCGACAGGGGCGCCCAGGTGGTGCTCGCGTGGAAGGACTCCCCCCCGCCGACCACGCGGGCCAGGATGGCGATGGACAGGACCCAGCCGGTCCCGATGGCCAGGATGCCGATCGGGGCGCCCTTGCCCGGCGTGCGCTTGCCGGCGAGCAGGATGACCGCCCATGCCAGCATCGGCAGGGCGGGGATGAGCCATGCCAGGATCACCATCTGAGCAGGTCCACCTCGTCGATGTTGACGGTCTCCCGGTTGCGGAAGATCAGCAGGACGATTGCCAGCCCGATGCCCACCTCGGCGGCGGCCACGGCGATCACGAACAGCGCGAACACCTGGCCCGAGAGGAGCTTGTCCTGGAGGTAGGCGTTGAACGCGATCAGGTTGACGTTGACGGCGTTGAGCATCAGCTCGATGCTCATCAGCACCATCACCGCGTTGCGCCGCGCCAGCACCCCGTAGATTCCGGCGCTGAACAGGAAGGCGGCGAACACCAGCGGGTAGAGCAGTCGCATCGGGGGCTCTCTCCTCCAGTCAGTCGCGGCGGGCGAGGACGATGGCGCCGACCAGGGCGGCGAGCAGCAGCACGCTCACGGCCTCGAAGGGCAGCACGAAGTTCCTGAATATCGAGGTGCCCAGCGCCGCGGTCGCCGTGCCGGAGCGGTTGACGATCCGCTCCCCGCCGAAGGCCCTCACCAGGAAGAAGGTGAGCATGGCGAACATGCCGGCGGCGACCACCAGCGCGCCGACCCGGGCGCGCACGCTGTTGTCCAGCACCAGCCGTCCCACCGGCGCGCGCGTGAGCATGATGCCGAACAGGATCAGCACCACGATCGCGCCGACGTAGATGATCACCTGCACGAACGCGATGAACGGCGCGGCCAGCAGCAGGTAGATCGCGGCCACGCTGGCCAGCGCGATCACCAGGTACAGCGCGGCGTGGACGATGTTGCGGGTGGTCACGACGAGCAGGCCACCGATCCCGCCGATGACCGCCAGGATCAGGAAGGCGACCTCCTGCCCGGTCATGACCCGCCACCTTCCTCGGCGGCGAGCTTGGCGCGCGCCTCGGCCTTGGCCTTGCGCATGTAGGCGGCCTTCGCCTTGGCCCGGGCGGTCCGCTCCGGCTCGCCCGACGCGATCAGCCGATCGTAGGTCTCCTGGTCGATGCCGGGCTCGACGTGGACGTCCGGCGCCCTCGCCGGCGAGGGCGGAGCCGCCGGCTCAGCGGCGGCCGAGGCCGCGGCGGGTGCGGCCGCGGCGGGTGCGGCCGCGGCGGGTGCGGCCGCGGCCCCCTTGGCGGCGGCGGCCTCCTGCGCCTTGCGGGCGGCGACGAGCTCGGCCGGCTCGGCGGCGCCCTCCTCCAGCGGGTCGGGCGGCGGCACGGTGTAGGCCCACTCGCGCAGGCGCTCCTTCTCGTGGGTCAGCGACTCGTGGTCGTGCTCCGCGTACTCGAACTCCGGGCTCCAGTAGAGCGCGTCGAAGGGACAGACCTCGACGCAGATCCCGCAGTACATGCACAGCGCGAAGTCGATCGCGAAGCGGTCGAGCACGTTGCGGGTGCGAGCGCGCCCGCCTTCCTTGGGCGCCGAGACCTCTTTGTGGGAGTCGATGTAGATGCACCAGTCCGGGCACTCGCGCGAGCAGAGCATGCAGACCGTGCAGTTCTCCTCGACCAGGGCGATCACGCCGCGGGTGCGGGCCGGGAGCTTGGGCCGGACGTGCGGGTACTGCGCGGTGGCGGCCCGTCGCGACATCGTCCTGAAGGTGACGCCGAGCCCCTTGATCAGCCCGGTCCCCTTGAGCGCTGGCATCTAGAACCCCACCTTCACGAAGCCGACGACCAGGATGAGCAGGAGCGACACGGGCACCAGGCGGAGCCAGGCGAAGGACTGGAGCTGGTCCTCCCGCAGCCGCGGGAAGGTCGCGCGCAGCCAGATCACCACGAACGACAGCGCGAAGACCTTGAGCAGCAGCCACCACGGGCCGGACGGGACGATGAAGCCCTTGTACCCGCCGAACCACAGCGTCGCCGCGACCGCCGACTGCACCACGATCCCGGCGTACTCGGTGAGCAGGAAGAACGCGAAGCGCAGCCCGGTGTACTCGGTCAGGTGGCCGAACACCAGCTCGGAGTCGGCCACCGGCATGTCGAACGGCGGCCGCGTCAGCTCGGCGATCGCCGCCGCGCCGAAGATGAGGAACGCGAACCAATGCCACGGGTAGACGATGTTCCAGACGGTGTCCTGGCGCTCGACGATCACCGCGAGGTCGGCCGAGCCCGCCTGCATGGCCACGGCCGCCGCGGCCAGCACCAGCGGCAGCTCATAGGCGATCAGCTGCGCCGCCGCCCGGACGCCCCCCATCAGCGAGTACTTGTTCGCGCTCGACCATGCCGCCATCAGTACGCCGATCACGCTGACGCTGCCGAGCGCCAGCACCACGAACAGGCCCACGTCCGAGCGGATCGGGACCAGGTCCGGGCCGTAGGGCAGGAAGCCGAACAGCAGGATCGTCGGGACCAGCGCGACCGCCGGCGCCAGCGCGAACACCCACTTGTCGGCGGCCTTGGGGACGATGCTCTCCTTCTGGACGAACTTGATCCCGTCGGCCACCAGCTGCAGCACGCCGTGGAAGCGACCCGCCTCCATGGGGCCGAGGCGCGCCTGCATGTGGGCCATGACCTTGTGCTCCAGGTAGCCCACGACCAGGGGGACGGTCAGGAACACGAGCAGGATCACCACGACCTTGACCGGCATCAGCACCCAGTAATGCGAGAGCCAGTCCCTGAGGGTGTCGATCATCGATCGATGTCCCCCACGATGAAGAACATTGAGCCCATCACCGCGATCATGTCGGGCACCAGCGTTCCCTTCAGCAGGTACGGCAGCGACGAGACGTTGTTGAACGAGGGCGTGCGCATCTTGAACCGCCAGGGCGTCTTCTCGTTGTGCGAGACCATGTAGTACGAGAGCTGACCCAGTGGGTTCTCGCAGCGCACGTAGGCGTGCCCCTCCGGCGCGCGCACGATCTTCGGCAGCTTGACGTTGACCGGCCCCGGCGGGATGCGGTCGTGGACCTGCTCGATGATCCTCAGCGACTCCCTCATCCGCGCGATCAGCATGTGGAAGCGGTCGTAGCAGTCGCCGTTGGAGCCGGTCGGCACGTCGAAGTCGACCTGGTCGTAGAAGCAGTACGGCTCGGTCCTGCGGGAGTCCTCGGGCACGCCCGAGGCCTGCAGCAGCGCCCCGGAGACACCGTAGGAGCAGGCCACGTCGGCCGGGAGCAGGCCGACGCCCCTGGTGCGGGCCATGAAGATCTCGTTGCCGAGGACCAGGTCCTCGTACTCCCGCAGCCGCCCGCGGATCTTGGGGACCAGGTCCCGGGACATCTGGATGGCGCCCCGCGGCAGGTCCTGCTTGAGCCCGCCCACACGGCAGTAGGTGAGGTGGAGCCTGCCGCCGGTGATCCACTCCATCAGCGCCTGGATCTCCTCCCGCTCGCGGAAGGCGTAGAACATCGGCGTGATCGCACCGAGCTCGAGCGGATAGGAGCCGACGAACATCAGGTGGTTGAGCACCCGCGTCCACTCGGCCATCAGCATCCTGATCCAGGTCGCCCGCTCCGGGACCTCGAGCCCCATCTGCTTCTCGACGATCAGGGCCACGCCCAGCTCGTTGCAGATGGACGAGACCCAGTCGTGCCGGTTGACCAGGGCGATGATCTGCCGGTAGTCACGCGCCTCCGCGAGCTTCTCGAAGGCGCGGTGCATGTAGCCGATGACCGGCTGCGCGTCCTCGATCATCTCGCCGTCGAGCGTCACCAGCACCCGCAGCACCCCGTGGGTGGCCGGGTGCTGGGGGCCGACGTTGAGCGTCATGTCCTGGGTGTGCAGGGCACGGTCGGCCTTGTCCCGGAGGATGATGCCGACCCCTGTGCCGTCGGCCGCCTGGAAGGCGGCACCCCCGACGGCGGCGTCGCCCCCGGCGCCCCGGGGGCCGCCGTTCCCGCCTCGCTGCTCGATCGCCACGGTGCTACTCCCCCGGTTCCTTGCCCCCTGGCCAGATCTTGGCCTCCCTGGCCATCAGGGCGAACTCCTTGCGCAGCGGGAAGCCCTCGAACTCCTCCGGCAGGAGCAGCTTGGCCAGGTTCGGGTGGCCGTCGAAGACCACGCCGAACAGCTCGGCGGTCTCACGCTCGTGCCAGTCGGCGCCCGCCCACAGGTCGTGCACGGTCGGCAGGTGGCCACCGTCGCGCGGCACCACGCTGCGCACCTGGACGTGATGCCGGTGGCTGGTGGAATACACGTGCAGGACCACCCCGATGCCGGCCGCCTCCTCGTCCACGCCGCAGAGGAAGTCGAAGAAGTTGCAGGAGAGGTCCATGTCGCGGCGCACGAGCTCGGCCACGCGGCGCCAGTCGCCGCCGGCGACCGTGACCGTCAGCAGACCGAACGAGATCTCGGGTGTGACCGCGTCCTCTCCAAGCTCCGCGACCAGGTGGTCGCGCAGGGCCTCGGCGTCCACTAGGCGCCCACCGGCGTGCTCTCGGAGGACATCAGGTCCTCCGGTGCCCCAGGCACGGGGTCGCCGCCGCCGACCACGATCGGCGCCAGCTCGCCGCGCGCGTAGCGGTCGCGCAGCGACTCCTTGCCGATGCGCTCCTGCAGCTTGACGATGCCGTGCAGGAGGGCCTCCGGCCGCGGCGGGCAGCCGGGCACGTAGACGTCCACCGGGATGATCTGGTCGACGCCCTTGGTGACCGAGTAGGAGTCCCAGTACGGGCCGCCG
>Ga0137369_10000994_pt1 | contig 27647 bp, 28 predicted proteins | sample SagtaG_12_FD_104918 | JGI IMG/M metagenome (GOLD analysis project Ga0137369, IMG submission 104918) | Vadose zone soil microbial communities from Sagehorn Ranch, Mendocino, California, USA - Sage1_L_113_16 metaG | ecosystem: Environmental > Terrestrial > Soil > Vadose zone | place: USA... | reverse complement strand
TCGCCCTTTACCGGCCTGGGCCGATGCAGTACATCCCGGTGTACGCGCGCCGCAAGCACGGCCACGAGCAGGTGTCCTACCTGGACGAGCGCCTGCGGCCGATCACCGAGCTGACGCACGGGATCGCGATCTACCAGGAGCAGTCGATGGAGATCGCCAAGCAGATCGCCGGCTTCTCCCCGGCCGAGGCGGACGACCTCCGGAAGGCGATCGGGAAGAAGATCCACTCGCTGATGGCCTCGCTGAAGGAGAAGTTCATCGAGGGCTGCATCGCGAACGGCGCCACCAAGCAGGTGGCGCGCCAGCTCTGGGACGACATGGAGAAGGCCCAGGATTACTCCTTCAACAAGTCACACGCCGCCGGCTACGCGCTGATCGCGTACCGCACCGGGTGGCTGCGTGCGCACCACCCGCGCGAGTACATGGCGGCGTTGATCTCTTCGGTGATGAACACCAAGGACCGCGTGCCGTTCTACGTCAACGCCTGCCACGAGCTCGGGATCGAGGTGCTGCCGCCGGACGTGAACGAGTCACAGCTCGACTTCGCGGTCGTCGAGGGAAAGATCCGCTTCGGCCTGAACGCGGTCAAGAACGTCGGCGAGGCGGCGTGCCGCGCGATCATCGTCGCGCGCGAGGCTGCTGGGCCGTTCACCTCGATCTGGGACTTCACCGAGCGGGTCGACCCGCAGGACGTGAACAAGCGCGCGCTGGAGTCGCTCGTCAAGTGCGGCGCGCTCGACTCCACCGGCGCGTCACGCAAGGGGATGGTCGACATGCTCGACCAGGCACTCTCCTGGGGTGGTTCCGAGCACGACGCTCGCAGCAAGGGACAGGGCTCGATCTTCGACCTCGTCGAGGAGGCGGGCGCCGAGCGGCCGGGGCACCACGCGCCGATCTCGTCCGAGGAGTACGAGAAGAGTGAGTTGCTCCGGCTGGAGAAGGAAACGCTCGGCTTATGGGTCAGCGAGCATCCGCTCGCTAACCTGGGCAACCAGCTGCGCCGCAAGACCGACCGGCCGCTCGCCGAGCTCGAACGCTGCCGCGACGGTGAGATCGTCGTCGTCGGCGGGATCGTCTCCTCGGTCAAGCAGCTGACGACGAAGAAGGGCGACCCGATGGTCTTCCTGCGCCTCGACGACCTGACCGGGAGCACGGAGGCCGTCGTCTTCAACTCCGTCTACGCCGCCTCACGGGAATTGTGCGAGCCCGACCGCGTGCTCGTGATGAAGGCTCGTGTCGACCACAAGGAAGGCGAGTCGAAGCTGATCGCGCTCGAGGTCAACGAGTTCGAGGCATACGTGGCGCCCACCGAGGTGCGGCTGAAAGTGGACGCGCGAAAGGCCCCCGCCGGCGCGCTGCGCGAGCTCGGCCACGTCGTCCGCGACTACCCCGGTGAGGCGAAGGTCGTGCTCGCGCTCGAGACCTCGGAGGGGCCGAAGACGCTGGAGTTCGGCCCCGAGTACCGGGTCCAGCCCGTGCCGGACTTCTTCGCCGAGGTGAAGGCGCTCCTCGGCGAGGCCGCGGTCTTGTAGAACCGGTCGCGTTGTAGTACAACCGGCACGTGCGGAGGCAGGCGTGGGTCTCGCTCGCGGCGGGCGCAGCAATGCTGCTGGTGTTCCGGTTGGCTCGTTCGGCAGCTCGTCTGCGGAGGACGCCTGGTCCGGCACGTGGAGCACGAACTTCAACGAGATGCGGCTGACGCAGACGGGCAGTCGCGTCGAGGGGAAATACGACTACGACGACGGCCACCTGACCGGGACCGTCACGGGCAACACGCTCGAGGGACGGTGGGACGCGGCGCCGTCGCGCAAGGGCGCGGACGCCGGCCCGTTCAAGTTCACCATGGGTGAGAGCGGCCGCTCGTCTACCGGGACTTGGCGGCACGAGAGCAACCCGACGGAGGCGCTCGGGAGCTGGAACGGCACGTGCACGGGCGGTCCCTGTCTCCAGAACGGCGAGCTGGAGCAAACCGGCTTCACCTTCCGTTTCGCCGCCGGGGCCAGGCATCCGGCGAACATTCTCAGCCCCCTCCGCCGGCGAGAGGGGTGGAACGTCGGTGCCCGAAGCTTCGGGAAGATCGTCACGATGAGCTATCTCGACGGCAAGGACATCCTGACCTGGGGAATCGACGCGAGATTCGAGATCGTCGGGCAGCAGCTCCGCACGAGCGGCCCGGCGAAGGTGCTCAAGCTCGACCTGAGGCTGACGGAGCTCAGCGCAACGCTCAATTCTCGGGACAACAAGTGCCGAAGTGCAGGGAGGGGATGAGAGCCACCGCGGTACTGATCGACGACAACCGAGTGCTTCCGGGTGGCGAGGCCGAGCGCAGGCAGACGCGTGACCAACTGGTCGTCACGATCAGTTCCGCCCGCTGCGACTACCTCGAGCACACCTACACGAACGGGGACAGCCATTCTCACACGCCCTTCGTGCGCGGTCCGGTGGGGAGCCGAAGCCCGACCGGCCGGGGCGGGCAGTGGGCGGACGTCAGGATCTCGACCTAGACCAGGCGCGACGCGTGGGTAGGCTCGCCGCTCCCGTTGCATTTATCGCTGTTCTGTTGGCCTTCGCCGGGCCGGCCGGCGGCACTCGGGCGTCCACAATCCATTTCTCGTTACAGGGCTACGCCAACAACGTCAAGGTCGTCGCGCCCCTCGTCGGCCCCTGGCAGCTCGGCGTCGCGCGCATCCGCGGCTCGGGCACGCTCGGCTCGGGCCAGCTGCGCGGAGTGATCGTCGACGTCACCGATCCGCTCTACTCGCGCTACAAGCCGGCCTCGATGCGCGCCGAGGTGATCGGCTACAGCTACGTCGGAGGTGCCCACGGCGCCTATACGAAGCTGACCTTGACCGTTGAGATCACGAGCGCGGCCCAGGGCGGTCCGAGGTGCGAGCCGGGCACACGCGGGATCGTCACCCTCTACGACTCCGCCGCGAAGCTCTCGAACGGCGAGCGCTCCGAATACGTCGTCATGGGCCGCTGGGCCGCGGCGCGCTGCCCCACCTTCGTCCAGGGGTGGACGAACGAGGACGGCGGCCCGCGGACCAGCCCCGCGCGCGGCGGCCCGCCGCACGGCGGCCAGTGGGCCGTCGTCAACATCAGGATCAGCTGAGGTCAGTCCGCGAGACCCTTCGCGCGGAGCTCGTCGAGCGCCCGCTCGGACTTCTCGAGCCCGTCGAGCCTCATCCCCTGGAGGATCCGCGGCGTCTTCGTGAACTGGACGTCGCGGTAGTCCACGACCTGAAAGTGGTTCCCCCACGGGTCGCGGAAGTCGTTGTCGCCGATCATTTCCGCGCCGGCCTCTCGCGCAGCGGCGAGTGCCGCCTCACGGTCGTCCACCACGAGCCCGATGTGGCGGTCCTGGTCGGGCGGCTGCGTGCGGCCGCTGGAAACGGCGAGGAACTGATCGCCCATGTCGATGAACGCGATCGTGTTGCCGTGGCGTCCCCGCAGCGAGAAGTCGAAGATCCGGCCGTAGAAGTCGAGGGCCTCGTCGACGTCGCCGACCTCGACCGCCACGTGATTGATTCCGAGGATTCGCGGCATGGGAACCAGGCTACCCGGCACGGTGTAAGACACGCGAGATGCTGACCGTCCTGATCGCGCTCGCGCTCGGCGCCGCTCCCCAGCAGCCGGCGATCACGTTCTGGACCGACGCCCCGAGCGGTCATGCCCAGGTCTGGGCGATGAACGAGGACGGCACCGGCCGCGCGCGGCTGACGAATCTCTACTCGGCCAAGCGCGGCGACTGGTCGCCGGACGGCCGTCGGCTCGTGTTCGACGGGCGCTTCTACCGGACGCTCTTCGACTTCGACATCGGCGTGATGAACGCCGACGGCAGCGGTATGCGGCGAATCACCCGTGGGCCGGAGCGCGACATCATCGCCTCCTGGTCGCCGGACGGGCGGTGGATCGTGTTCACGCGGCTGAAGGAGGAAGGCGGAATTCCCGACCTGTGGCTCGTCCGGCCGACTGGAACCGGGGCGCACCTGCTCGTCAGGGGAGGGAGCAGCCCCTCGTGGTCGCCTGAGGGGCGGCGGATCGCCTTCGAGGCTCCCGGCGGGGTTTGGACGGTGAGCGCCGAGGGGAGGGGGCGCCGCAAGCTGGTCTCCGGTGAGATCGGCGAGCCCTCCTGGTCACCCAATGGGCGCAGGCTCGCGTACACGAGCTGGCAGCACGGGCAGTCCGAGATCTACGTCGCAAACGCCGACGGCACCGGAGCCCGCCGGTTGACGCGGAACGGGGTCGACGACTTCGGTGCGAGCTGGTCGCCGGACGGGACGCGGATCCTCTACACCCACGGCACCGATGGGGCGCACCAGGTCTACTCAATGAACTCGGACGGCTCGGCCAAGACGAATCTGTCGCACAACCGCAACGACGAGTGGGCGACGAGCTGGCGCTGAGGGAACCACCGGGCGCTCCAGGGTGTAGAAGCAGCGGTGGTGGGCCGGCCACTCGACGACAGAGAGCTCGTCGCCCGCGCGAGGCGGGGCGACGCCGACGCCTACGAGGAGCTCGTGCTCGCATACCAGGGGATCGCGCTGCGCACCGCGTACCTCCTCGCCGGCAATGCCGCCGACGCCGAGGAGGCCGCCCAGGACGCCTTTGTCAAGGCCTACCGGGCGCTCTGGCGCTTCCGCCCGGGGTCCGCCTTCAAGCCGTGGCTGCTGCGAATCGTCGCCAACGAGGCCCGCAACCGCCGGCGGTCAGCCGGCCGCCGGGCGGCCCTCGTGCTGAGAGCGACACGGGAGCCTTCCGGGGAGGCGGCCCCCTCCCCGGAGGCGGTCCTGCTCGCCGGTGAGCGCCGCGAGGAGCTGGCCGCCGCGCTCAACCGTCTCCCCGAGCTCGACCGCGAGGCGCTCACCTGTCGCTACTTCCTCGACCTCTCCGAGGCCGAGACCGCGGCCGCGCTCGGCGTCCGGCCGGGCACCGTCAAGTCGCGGCTCTCGCGCGCCCTCGAGCGGCTGCGGGCCGAGTTGGGGGAGGAGGTGCACGCATGACCGAGCGCGAGCTGCGGGCCCTGGCGGCGTACGTCGACTTCCCCGCCGAACGCGACCTGGCACCGGCAGTCCGGGCGCGGCTGGCACCGCGTCCCAGGCGCCGGCGCGCGCTCGTTGTCGTCCTGGTCGCACTCGTGCTCGCTCTCGCCGTCGCCTTCGCCGTCCCGCCCGCCCGCTCGGCGATCCTCCGCTTCTTCCACCTGCGTGGCGCGAGCATCGAGCTCGTCGACCGGCTGCCCGTGGTGCGGACGGCGGCGCCGCTCGACCTCGGGGTTCCCATCTCGCTCGGGGACGCTGCGAAGACGGCCGGCTTCGAGCCGCTCAGGTCGAGCCTCCTCGGCGACCCCGACCGCGTCACCTGGGACGGCGCCATGGTCTGGTTCCGGTACGGGGACGTGCGGCTGCTGGTCTCGCAGTTCGTGGGCAGCGAGCGAATCGAGCTGGTCAAGAAGCTCGTCGAGCCGCGGACGACGATCATGCCGGTGACCGTGGAAGGCCGCCAGGGGTACTTCCTCTCCGGTGCCACGCACTTTCTCTACCTGGCACCCACCGACCTGATCCGAGATGAGCGGGTCCGCCTCGCCCGGAACGTCCTGCTCTGGCAGCACGGCGCATTGACGGTCCGGCTCGAGGGGGACGTGTCGGTGCGCGAGGCGCTGCTGATCGCGCGCTCGTTCCGGTGACCCGGGAGCCGGCCCTGCCGCCGCGGTATACAACCGCGAAAGGAGGTTCGATGAGGAGACTGCTGGTGGCAGCACTCGTGTGCGGCCTGCTGGCTCCGGCGGCCGCGACCGCGAAGGAGCCGATCGGCGGCATGAAGGTCCTCTTCACGCCGGCGCCGATCGGCGCGAATCGTCTTCCCGAGCAGCGGCAGGTGGACGGTCAACTTCCGCTTCCGCCCGGAGCTGGGGGGCGGAACCCGGCGGCTGACGACGCTGCGGATTCTTTCGTAGCGACTAGTGATTGAGGTCGCGGGCGGCACATCGCCGCGCCGGGCCGGAATCCCCCCGAAGGGGGAGATCCATTTTGCCGTCTGCGCCGAACATTCGGTGTACAACCGGCGATCGGAAGGGATGAGGGAATGTCTGCGGCAGAGCTCGACGTCTATATCGAAACCGAGAGCGAGCGCATCCAGCGCTGGCGGGCCGAGGAGCTGGAGCGCGCCGGCTACGACGGGGCCGACGCGGTCGAGCTCGCAGGCCGGCCGGACGTCGATCTGCACCTCGCGATCGAGCTTCTCGACCGTGGCTGCCCCACCGGCACCGCGCTGCGCATCCTCCTCTGACGCTCGCTCCGCTCGCTTCACGCGGGGAACAGCCGGTTCCCCCCGTGAGCCCCCCTCCCTAACCCTGTTCGCACCTCTGCTGCGTTCGTGGCCGCGCCCGCCATGTCGGGCGCGGCGGCGGGATCCCCAGCGATCCGACGATCGATCATCCGTGCAGGCCTCAAGCGGCACGGGCAGAATCGCTTCTGCCCGTGCTGCCACTCGCCTCGATCCCCTCGCCGAGCTCCGGTGTCGTCGACATCGGTCCGGTGAACATCCACCTCTACGGGCTGATGCTGCTGCTCGCGATCGCGGCCTGCATCGGGCTCACCGGACTGCGCTGGGTACGGCTCGGCGGCGACTGGGATCTGGTCGTCCGCGTCGCCGTCTGGGGCGTGGCGTTCGGCATCGTCGGTGCGCGCGCGTACCACGACATCACGAGCTGGAACGAGGTGCCCGACGATTGGTGGGGGCCGTTCGCGGTCTGGGAGGGAGGGCTCGGCGTCTGGGGCGGGATCCTGCTCGGGTGCCTGGCCGGGGCCGTCGTGATCCGGCGCGCCGGCCAGAGCGTGCGCCTGTTCGCCGACGCCGTCGCACCTGGGCTGCTCGTCGCGCAGGGGATCGGGCGACTGGGGAACTGGTTCAACCAGGAGCTCTTCGGCAAGCCGACCAACCTGCCCTGGGGGCTCGAGATCGACGAGCGGCACCGGCCGGCGCAGTACCTCACCTCGGACACGTTCCACCCGACGTTCCTGTACGAGCTCATCTACGACCTGGGGATGGCAGGCGTCCTGATCCTGATCGGCAGGCGGTTCCGGATCAAGCCGCCCGGGCTGTTCTCCCTGTACGTGTCGGCCTACTGCTTCGGCCGTGCCTTCGAGGAGCTGCTGCGGGTCGACCCCTCGCATCACTTCGCCGGTCAGCGGCTCAACTTCTGGGTCGCGATCGTCCTCTTTGCCTGTTCCACGGCGTTCTTCGTCTGGTGGCAGTTCTTCCACACAGGCGGTGAGCGGCCCACGGTCAAACGCCGCCGCGAGCTGCCGCGTGGGCCGGCCATGGCGGTCCCCAAAGGCCGCGTCCGCCCGCGCCGCTAGCCTCCTCGCGGTGTCCTGCCCGGTGGGTACGGTGATGATCCTGGCGCGCGAAAACCAAGTCGGGCAAGGACGCAGGGAGCGTCCATATGAAAGTCATATGGACGCGACTGAGGACGCCGCACGGCGTCGGTTTGCAGCCGCCAGGGCGCGCCGTATCCGCCGGGCAGGACACTGATGCACGTCCGGGAGCTCGAGCTCGACCTCGACGCGTTCGAGGGGCCGTTCGACCTGCTGCTCACGCTTGTCCTGCGGGAGGAGCTGCAGCCGCGTGACGTCGACGTGGCAGACGTGGTCCTCACCTTCGTCGAGCGCCTCGCCGAGCGAGAGGCACTCGACCTGGACGCCTGCGGAGAGTTCCTCGTGCTGGTCGGAGCGCTCCTCGAGCTGAAGGCGCGAGAGCTGTTCCCGGACGAGGAGGTCGAGCTCGGCGACCTCGACCCGGAGGAGGCGGCGGAGGAGCTGGCGCGCCGGCTCGAGGAGTTCCGGCGGATGAAGGAGGCGGCCGGCTGGCTGAGCGAGCGGCTCGAACGCGAGCAGGACCGCTTCTTCCGGCTCGGTCCGGCGCCGTGCGCTCCACGGCTCGAGCGGCGGATCGCGCCCCAGCAGCCGGAGGCGCTCGTGATCGCGATGCGCATGCTGGCGACCGAGCCGCCCGACGTCTCGCTCGAGCACATGGGGCTGCGCTTCCCGCCGGTCGTGCAGTTCGTCGAGCGGTTTCGATCGTTGCTGCGCCGCCGGCGTCGGTTCGACTTCGAGCAGGAGGTCGTCGGGCTCCCGCGCGTCGAGCAGGCGGTCGCGTTTCTCGCGCTCCTCGAGCTGCGCAAGAGCGGCGAGATCCAGATCGAGCAGGCGGCGCCGTTCGCGCCGATTCGGATTGCAAGGCAAGAAACGGCCGGTGCCAGACTTCAGTCTGGCTCCGGCTCTTTGCTAGAAGGAACCACGCAACCCGCCGAGGAAGGAGACAGTTCGTGGAACGCCCGCTCCGCCTGATCACGAATAGTTGGTCGGCAAACGCCGCCGGCAAAGCCGTCGGCGCGCCAGAAGGCGATTCTAGCGCGCTCGACGACCTGGTGCGGACGCTGGAAGCGCTGCTCGTCGTCGCGTCGCAGCCTCTGTCGGTGGAGGAGCTCGCCGATGCCGCCGAGGACGACGTAGCGCGCGTCGAGGAGGCGCTCGAGCTGCTTGCCGGCCGCTACGAGGAGGGCCGCAGCGGCATCGTCATCGAGCACGTCGCCGGCGGCTATGCGTTCCGCGCCTCCCGCGACGCGGCGGCGGCCTGCTCACGGCTGTTCGAGCGTCCCGTCGAGCGCGGTCTCTCCCAGGCGGCGCTCGAGACGCTGGCGGTGGTCGCCTACCTCGGGCCCTGCAGCCGACCCGACGTCGCCCGCATCCGCGGGGTCGCCGCCGACTCGGTCGTCGCCGGCCTTGTCGAGCGAGGGCTGATCGCCGAGTCGGGCCGCGACGACGGAGGCGCCGTCCGGTATCGGGTCACTCCGCTGTTCGAACGAGTTTTCGGGCTCGAGAGCCTCTCGGAGCTGCCGCGCCTGGACGACCTCGGCGGCAACGCCGAGGAGATCCGCAGCCGCCTCGAGGCGATCGCCGAGCGCCGCCCGGCCTGACGGGCGCTCACCCGGCTGAGGGGAGGGGCGGCGGTGCGGCGCCGCCCCTCCGATTCGACTCAGGCCGCGACGGAGACCGGCGCCGTCTTGTTGACGGAGACCGGTCCAGCGTTGTTGACGATGTCGTCCAAGTGTTCCTGAAGCATGGACAGCATCTGCTGCTCCTGGGCGGCCGTGAGCTTTCCGGCCGCAACCGCCTGGTCGAGCTCTTGCTTGGCGCCGGCCAGGATCGCCGCCTTGAGCCCGTCCACCGACTTGCTTTGCGCGGCCGCGACCTGAGCGAGCGTCTTCCCGCCCTCGAGCTGGGCCCGCAACTCGTCCTGTGTCAGCCCGAGGTAGGTCGCCGCGGCGTCGCCGAACGCGGGCCCGACAGCGAGTCGCACGCCCCGCTCGCCCGGGCCGCCGGTGGCATTGACGATGTCGCCCACGTGCGACCTCAGCTCGGCGAGCATCGTTTCTGCCTGGGCGGCGGTCAGCTTCCCGTTCGCGACCGCCTCGTCGAGGTGCGTCTTCGCGTCGGAGACGATGACGTCTTCGAGCCCCTCGACGGACTTGCCCTGTGCCGACGCGATCTGCGCCAGCGACTTGCCGGCCTCGAGCTGGGCTCGAAGCTCGGACTGCGTCAGCCCGAGGTAGGCGGCGACCGCGGCCGGGCCTCCGCCGTGACCGACGCCGATGTGGAGTCCGGGAGATCCGTCCTTCGGGGATCCGCCCGAGCCGGCGGCGGCAAGCGCGCCGCCCGTTCCCGCTGCGACTGCCAGCGCCGCGGCAGTGACCGCAATTGTCGTTCTCGACCTCAACTTCATGGTGTGCTCCTTTCTGTCGGGAGGTCGAGAGGCATGCTCGAGCCCCCGCCTGAGAGGACCGTGAAGTCAGGCTGAGAGGCGGCTATGAGTTCCATAAGGATTCGCAGATGCGGCTGAACGCCTACCTCGCCCGCGCCGGGGTCGCCTCCCGCCGCGCGGCCGACGAGCTGATCAAAGCCGGCCGTGTCCGGGTCAACGGAGAGCCGGGCGAGCTGAACACGTTCGTCGGTTCCGGCGACGCGGTCGAGGTCGACGGCCGCCCGGTCGGCAAGCAGCGCCTCGCGTACCTGCTGCTGAACAAGCCGGCCGGCGTCGTCACCACCGCGCGCGACCCCCAGGGGCGGCCGACGGTGGTCGGGCTCGTCCCGGCCGAGCCCCGCGTCGTTCCGGTCGGACGGCTCGACACCGATACGACCGGCGCGCTCGTGCTGACGAACGACGGGCAGCTTGCTCACCGGCTCGCGCACCCGCGCTACCGGGTTAACAAGGTCTACGAGGTGGACGTCGAGGGCGATCCACCCGCGGCGGCCCTCCGCCGCCTCGAGCAGCGGGTCGAGCTGGACGACGGGCCGACGGCGCCGGCGCGCGTCCGGAAGCTCGGCCGCGGCCGGATCGAGCTGACGATCCACGAGGGGCGCAAGCACCAGGTCAAACGGATGTGCGAGGCGGTGGGCCATCCCGTGCGGCGCCTGCACCGCAGTCGCTACGGGGGCCTGGACGTGCGCGGGCTCGCGCCGGGCGAGTCACGCCAGCTGACGCGCGAGGAGGTGGCGGCCCTCCGGCGGCTGGTCGGCCTCTGAGCGACCTAGGGCCGGTCGAAGCCCATTCGCTCGTACATCGCCGACAGCGTCGGCTCGGCCGCGGCCCTCGCCTTCTCGGCGCCGAGCGCGAGCAGCTGCTCGAGCTCGTTCTGGTCGGCACGCAGCTCCTCGTACCGCGCCCGAACCGGCTCCAGCAACGCCACGACCGCCCGGCGACTTCCTCCTTGAAGCGGCCGTACCCCTCTCCTCCGTAGCGCGCCTCTATCGCCTCGGGCTGCTCGCCGGTCGCGACCGACATGATCTCGAGCAGGTTCGAGATCCCCGGCTTGTCCGGCGCCCGGCGGATCTCCGAGCCCGAGTCGGTGACGGCAGTCTTGAACTTCTTGCGGATCACGTCGGGCGGGTCGGCGATCAGCACCGTGCCCTGCGCGGTTCCACCGGTGGTGGACATCTTGTTCCCGGGCTCCTGGAGGTCCATGATCCGGCCGCCCACCGGCGGGGTCTCGACTGTGGGCAGCGCGAACGTCTCGCCGTAGCGGGAGTTGAACCGCTCGGCGATGTTGCGGGCGAGCTCGATGTGCTGGCGCTGGTCGTCGCCGACCGGGACGACGTCGGTCTGGTAGAGCAGGATGTCGCCCGCCTGGAGCACCGGGTAGGTGAACAGCGCGGCCGAGACGAACTCCTGCTTGTCCGACTTCTCCTTGAACTGCGTCATCCGGCGCAGCTCGCCGAAGCTGGTCACCGCCGACAGCAGCCAATTCGCCTCGGCGTGCGCGGTCACGTGGCTCTGGACGAATACCGTCGAGCGGCCGGGGTCGAGGCCGCTCGCGAACAGCAGCGCGGCCGCGTCGAGCGTCGACCCGCGCAGCTCCTCCGGGTCGTAGGCGACCGAGATCGAGTGCAGATCGACGATGCAGAAGTAGGCCTCGCCGCGCTCCTGCGTCGCGACGTACTGGCGGAAGCCACCGGAGTAGTTGCCGAGGTGCTTCTGCCCCGTGGGCTGGATGCCGGAAAAGATCTTCATGGTCGGTCGATTCTCCTTCTTCGAGGAACGAAAAAGGCCTCCGAGGAGGCCTGCGAGGGGCGAAGCGGCTGTACGCGTTCAGTCCGCGCGCATGCTCCCGCCGCGCCCCGGGCGCCACGACCAGTTCCGATACGAGACGGTGACCATCTGGTCGCATGATACCCGCGTCACGACCTTGCGCAGCCCATGCGCGGGTCCGTAACGTGCAGGCCAGTGCTCGAGCGCCTCGCGTACTTCGTCATTCGCCGCCGCCGCTGGATCGTGCTGGCCTGGACTGTGCTGTTCCTCTTCGGACTGTTCACGACCACGCGCCTCTCCGACCGCTGGTTCGAGTCGTTCTCGATCCCCGGCTACTCCGCATACGAGGCGAACCAGCGGGCGCTGAAGACGTTCGGCAACGGCGAGCAGGCGCCGCTCGTCGCCGTCTACCGGTCAAGCGGGGACGTGACGAAGGCGACCGGGATCGAGGCCTCGATCGCGAAGGGCGCCGCCGTCAATCCCAACTCCCGCACGAGCTCCTACTTCTCGACCGGCTCGGACGTGTACGTCTCGAAAGACCGGCACACGACGTTCGCCGAGATTTACCCGTCGGGCCAACCCGGATTCAGCTCGAACGTCCATATCAAGAGGGTGCGGGCCGCGCTGAGGGAGGCCACCCCGCCCGGGGTCACGGTCCACCTGACCGGGCGCGACCCGCTGCAGGAGGACATCGGCGGCACCGAAGGCCCGAGCCTCGCGATCGAGATCCTGATCGGCGGCGTCGGGGCGATCCTCGTTCTCCTGTTCGTCTTTGGAACGCTGACCGCGGTCGCACTGCCGCTCGTCATCGCTGTGACGTCGATCCTGACGACGTTCAGCCTCGTCTGGGCGCTGACGTACGTGACCGACGTCTCGATCATCGTCCAGTTCCTCGTCGCGTTGGTCGGGCTCGGCGTCGCAATCGACTATGCGCTGCTGATGATCTTCCGGTTCCGAGAGGAGATCCACCACGGGAGGGACGTCGAGAGTGCGCTCGTCGAGACGATGACGCACGCGGGCCGCTCGGTCGTCGTCTCCGGATCGACCGTCGCGATCGGGCTGTTGAGCATGGTGATACTGCCGCTGCCGTTCATTCGCTCGATCGGGATCGGCGGAATGCTCATCCCGGCGGTGTGCGTTCTCGCGTCGATCACGCTGCTGCCGGTGATGCTGTTCAAGCTCGGACACCGGATCGACCGCCTGCGCGTGATCCCCAAGCGGATCGTCTCCGCCGATCCGGGCGAAGCCGGCTTCTGGCACAGATGGGCAGAGATCGTCGTGCGGCGCCCGTTCGTCGTCGCCGTCGCCGGGTTCGCGATCGTCGCCCTCCTGCTGGTGCCCGCTTCCGAGCTGAACCCGTCCGACGCAGAGGCGAAGAACCTCCCCGGCAACGGCGATGCCTTCATCGGGCGCGACGCGCTCACCTCCGCAGGTATCGCGGCGGGGGCGCTCAAGCCGTTCGACATCCTCGTCGAGAACAACGGGAACCCGCAGACGCTCAACGCGCTGGTCTCGACGCTCCAGCAGACGCCGGGGATCGCCGGTGCGTCCGCGCCGCGAGACTGGCGCAAGGACGGCACCGCACTCGTCGAGGCGTTCCCCTCAACAGACGGCTCCTCCAAGTCGGCGAGGAAGACGATCTCGAACCTCCAGGACAACGTGTTGCCGGCCGCGGAGCAGCAGGCTGGCGGCGATACGAAGATCACACTCGGCGGGGTCGCGCCCGAGGAGCGCGACTTCGTTCACGCCGTCTACGGCAACTTCCCCTACGTCATCGGCTTCGTCGTCCTGCTGACGTTCGTCCTGCTGATGCGGGCGTTCCGATCGATTGTGCTCCCACTGAAGGCGGTGATCCTCAACCTGATCTCGCTTGCGACCGCGTTCGGTGTCGTCGTCTTCATCTTCCAGCAGGGGCATGGGAGCGAAGCAATCTGGGGGATCAAGGCGACGGATGCGGTGATCTCGTGGATCCCGTTGATGATCTTCGCGTTCCTCTTCGGGCTCTCGATGGACTACGAGGTCTTCATTGTCACCCGGATCCGGGAGGCCTACGACGAGACGAAGGACACTGCCAGGGCCGTCGGGCTCGGTCTCGCCCGCACCGGCAAGCTCGTGACAAGCGCGGCGCTCGTGCTGGTGTTCGCGTTCTTCTCGCTCTCGACGGGCCCGGGCCCCGACATCAAGCAGTTCGGGATAGGGCTCGCCGCAGGTGTCCTGATCGATGCGACGCTGATCCGGGCGCTCCTCGTGCCCTCGGTGATGCTGCTGCTGGGACGCGCGAACTGGTGGTTCCCCGAACGCGTCCGTCGCGTCCTGCTGATCCCCGCACGCGAAACCGACTAGCCCCGGCCCCTAGACTGGTGGCGTGGCCACTGTCCATTCCCCAGAGCTCCTGATCGTGATGGCCCCCGGCGCGAGTGCCGGCGAGGTCGACCACGTCGTTGCGCGTATGCAGGAGGCCGGCGTGGACGTGCGCGTGTCGGTGGGGCGCGAGGCGACGGTGATCGCGGCCACGGGCGACCGCGAGCTGCTCGCGACGCTGCCGCTCGAAGGCTACCCCGGGGTCGCGCAGGTGCTGCCGATCCTGAAGCCGTACAAGCTCGTCGCCCGGGAGGTGTCCGCCGACCCGACGGTGATCGAGGTCGACGGGCGCCGGATCGGCGACTCGTGGTTCGGACTGATCGCCGGCCCGTGCTCGGTGGAGACGCGGGACCAGACGCTCGAGACCGCGCGCGCGGTTGCAGCTGCGGGGGCGACCATGCTGCGCGGCGGTGCCTTCAAGCCGCGCACCTCGCCGTACAGCTTCCAGGGGCTCGGTGCACAGGCGCTGGCCATCTTGCGCGAGGCGCGCGAGGAAACGGGGTTGCCGATCGTCACAGAGCTGATGGACCCCCGTCACGTCCAGGAGGTCGTCGAGACAGCCGATGTGATCCAGATCGGAGCGCGCAACTCGCAGAACTTTCTGCTCCTGTCGGAAGTCGGGCGCTCGGACAAGCCGGTGCTGCTCAAGCGGGGTCTTTCGACCTCGGTCGAGGAGCTGCTGATGGCGGCTGAATACATTGCCAAGGAGGGCAACGAGCGGATCGTGCTCTGCGAGCGCGGAATCAAGACGTTCGAGACCTCGACGCGGTTTACGCTCGACCTCGGGGCGGTCGCGGTGCTCAAACACGAGACGCACCTGCCCGTGATCGTCGATCCTTCACACGCCGCCGGGCGCCGCGACCTCGTCCTGCCTCTCGCCCGCGCGGCGGTCGCAGTCGGCGCGGACGGGATCATCGTCGAGACGCACCCGCGCCCCGAGCAGGCGCTCTCCGACGGGCCCCAGCAGATCCCGACGGCGGAGTTCGCGGCCTTCGCCGCGGAGGTGCGTGAGCTCGTCGCCCTGATGGGCAAAGAGATCGGCTAGCGATGCGGCTTGCAGTCGTCGGCACCGGCCTCATGGGCGCCTCCGTCGGCCTGGCCGCAAAACGGGCGGGGGTCGACTCGGTCGTCGGCCACGACGCCGACGACGCGGCGTCGGCGCTTGCCCACGAGCGCGGGGCCGTCGACGAGGTCGGCGCCCTCGACGAGGTGCTCGGGGACGCCGACCTGGCCGTGGTCGCGGCGCCGGTCGCCCTGCTTCCGCCGCTGATCGAGGACGTGCTCGCTCGTGCCCCGGAGCGCTGCACGATCACCGACGTCGGCTCGACGAAGGACTGGTCGATCCGGTTCCCGGAGCGGTTCGTCGGCGGCCACCCGGTCTGCGGCCGCGAAGCCCGCGGGCCGGCACACGCCTCCGCCGATCTCTTCGACGGCGCGACCTGGTTCCTGACGCCCGTGGCCGGCACCGACCCCGACCGCTACCGGCTCGTACACGGGTTCGTCGCCTCCCTGGGCGCAGTCCCGGTCGCGATCGACCCGCAGGCCCACGACCGGCTGGTCGCGCTCACCAGCCACCTGCCGCACGCCCTGGCGAACCTGCTCGTCAACCAGGCCGGTGCCGGCCGGATCGAGGGCCACGATCCGCTGGCTGCGGCCGGCGGCTCGCTCCGCGACATGACACGCGTCGCCGGGGCGAACCCGCGCGTCTGGGTCGACATCTTCCTCGACAACGCTCCCGAGCTGGCCGACGCCCTGGCCGAGCACCGCAGGCGGGTCGAGCAGCTCGAGGCCGCGCTTGCAGCCGGCGACGGCGGCTACCTCGCGCGCTGGGTCGCCGAGGCCTCGGAGAACCGGCGGCGGATGCTGGCCGAGGCCTACCCCGACCCGGGTGCCCTGCAGCGGGTGACGGTGCACGTGCCCGACCGGCCCGGCGTGCTGGCCGGGATCACCCAGGCGCTCGGCGCGGAGCGGATCAACATCGAGGACTTCGAGCTCAGGCACTTCTCGCCGGAGCGCGGTGGCGTGCTGACGATGCTCGTCACCGGCGACGGAGCGGCCGAGCGGGCGGCCGCCCTGCTCGAGGCGCAGGGCTACGGCGTGTCGATCTCGCCGGTCCTGGGCGAGTGAACATTCGTCCCGCGTCTTCCGTACAAGGCGGCGTCGCGCTTCCCGGCGACAAGTCGATCTCCCACCGCGCGGTGCTGATCGGGGCGATCGCCGACGGCGAGAGCCGGTTCACCGGCTTCGGCCGATCGGGCGATACCGAGTCGACGATCGCGGTCGTCCGGGCACTCGGGATCGCGGTCGAGGAGGCCGGCGACGAGGTGCTCGTGCGCGGCGCTGGGCTGCGCGGCCTCAGCGGGCCGGGAGCCCCGATCGACTGCGGCAACGCGGCCACGCTCGCCCGGCTGCTCCCGGGGATCCTCGCCGGCCAGCGCGGGCAGCAGTTCGAGCTGACCGGCGACAAGTCGCTGCGCTCGCGACCCATGGGCCGGGTGGCCGAGCCGCTCGCGGCGATGGGCGCCGGCGTCGAGACGGAGGACGGACGCCTGCCGCTCGGGATCGACGCGCGCCGGCTCCGGCCGATCCGCTACGAGCTGCCGGTCGCGAGCGCGCAGGTCAAGTCGTGCGTACTGCTGGCCGGGTTGTACGCCGACGGCGGGCCGACTGCGGTGGTCGAGCCGGTGCCGACGCGCGACCACACCGAGCGGATGCTGCGGGCCGCTGGCGCGCGGGTGCAGGCGTCGCCGGGCCTGGTCGAGGTGTGGCCGGCGGAGCGGCTCGACCCTCTGCACGTCGACGTGCCCGGCGACTTCTCCGCGGCGGCTCCGTTCCTCGTTGTGGCGACGCTGCTCCCGGGGTCACGGCTTCGGCTCAGCGGGGTGGGGGTGAACCCGACCCGTGTCGGCCTGCTGCACGTGCTCGAGCGGATGGGGGCGCGGATCTCGCTCTACAACCGCGGGGCCTCGGGCGGCGAGCCGGTGGCGGACATCGAGGTCGAGCACGCCGATCTGGTGGCGACGGAGGTCGAGCCCGCGGAGGTGCCGACGTTGATCGACGAGCTGCCGCTGTTCGCGCTTGCCGCCTCGATGGCGCGCGGCGAGAGCCGAGTGCGCGGCGCACGAGAGCTGCGCGCAAAGGAAACGGACCGAATCGAAACGGTGACAAATGCGCTACGGGCCCTTGGCGTGCGCATCTCGGCGAGCGATGATGGCTTCAGGGTAAGGGGGGTCCCCACCCGCCCTAAGGGTGGGGGCGTGGAGTCGGGAGGGGATCATCGGATCGCGATCCTCGGCGCCGTAGCCGGGCTCGTCTCGCGGGAGGGCGTGCAGGTCCAGGACGCTGAAGCCGTGTCGATATCCTTCCCCGGATTCTTTGAACTCCTCGCGCAAGTCGCTCAACGATGAGCGACTTGCGCTAGCTGCTACCGGGATGCAAACCGCACCGCGCCCATCCGTCACGATCCCTTCCGACGCCGCGTTTGAGCGGGGCGCGGCCCGCGTTCGTCCTGACGCGACAGCTAGCGCTTTCCACGGAGTGGAAAGCGCGTGATCCGCGGAGTGGAAAGCGCATGATTGTGACCATCGACGGCCCCGCCGGGGCCGGCAAGAGCACCGTGGCTCACCGCCTGGCCGAGCGGCTCGGCTTCCGCTACCTCGACACGGGGGCGATGTACCGCGCCCTCACCTGGCTCGCGAAGAAGGAGAGCGTCCCGCTCGACAAGGGCGCCCGTCTCGGGGAGCTCGCCGCCGCGAATCCGGTCGACTTCGACGCCCACGGGCGCTGCTTCATTGCAGGCACCGACGTCACCGCTGCGATCCGCCGAGCGGAGATCGACCGGCTCGTCCCGGTCGTGGCCAGGCACCCCGAGGTGCGCGAGGTGATGCGCGACCGCCAGCGCGAGCTCGCCCAGGACGGCGATGTCGTGATCGAGGGCCGCGACATCGGCACCGTCGTGGTACCGGACGCTGCCGTGAAGGTCTACCTCCAGGCCGACCCGCAGGTGCGGGCGAGCCGCCGGATCGCCGAGCGTCCGGAGATCGGCGCCGACGCGCTCGCCACCGACCTGCGCCTGCGAGACCAGATCGACGCCGCGCGGATGCGTCCGGCCGGCGATGCCGAGCTGATCGACACGACGACCCTCACGGTGGAGGACGTCGTCGACCACCTCGAGCGGCTCGTCCGCGAGCGCGCCCCGGCCTAAGGCCGATGCCAGACGCACTTGCCGGGACCGTTGCGGTCGTCGGCTTTCCGAACGTCGGCAAGTCGACGCTCGTCAACCGCCTGACAGGCACGCGCGCAGCCGTCGTCCACGAGACCCCGGGCGTGACCCGCGACCGCAAGGAGCTGGTCTGCGAGTGGGCCGGCACGCGCTTCCGCCTGATCGACACCGGCGGCGTCGACATCGTCGATCCGTCGCCGATCACGCGGAGCATCGCCGAGCAGGCCCGCACGGCCGTCGCCGAGGCGGACCTCGTGCTCTTCGTCGTCGACGCGAAGATCGGGATCACCCCCGGCGACGAGGAGGTAGCCGAGATCCTGCGCACCGCACGCAAGCCCGTCTTCCTGCTCGCCAACAAGATCGACGACCCCGCCCGCGACGTCGAGGCGGTCGAGTTCCACCGGCTCGGCCTCGGCGACCCGGTCCCGCTCTCTGCGCTGCACGGCCATGGGACGGGAGACCTGCTCGACGCGATCGTCGCCCGGCTTCCCGGCGCCGGGCCCGCGCAGGTCGGGGAGGAGGCGATACGCGTTGCCATCCTCGGCCGCCCGAACGTGGGCAAGTCGAGCCTGTTGAACGCGATTCTCGGCGAGGACCGGGTGATCGTCTCCGACGTCCCGGGCACGACGCGCGACTCGATCGACACCGTCTTCCAGCGCGCGCAGACGACGTTCGTCCTCGTCGACACGGCGGGGCTGAGACGGAAGCGGCGCCAGCGGCAGGGGATCGAGTACTACTCGGAGCTGCGCGCTCTCGACGCAGCCGACCGCGCGGATATCGCGCTCGTGCTGGTCGACGCGGGCGAGGGTCTCGTCGATCAGGACCTCTCGGTCGCGGACGTGGCGCGCAAGGCGAGCTGCTCCACGCTCGTCGTCCTCTCCAAGTGGGACGTCGGGCAGGTCAAGGTCGAGGACGTTCGGCCGCGAATCGAGCAGCGCCTGCGCCAGCGGCCCGGCATCGTCACCGTCTCGGCGCAGACGGGCCGCGGCGTCTCCCGCCTGCTCGATCGCATCGAGCAGCTGTTCGCGAAGCACACCGCCCGGATCCCCACCCCTGAGCTGAACCGCTTCCTGGAGGAGCTGAAGGCCGCCCGGCAGGCACCGTCGCGCGAGCGGCGCCGGCTGAATCTTCTTTACGGGACGCAGACCCAGGTCCGTCCGCCCCGGTTCCGGTTCTTCGTCAACGACCCCGCGCTCGTCACGCGCGACTACGGCTACTGGGTCGAGAACCAGCTCCGCGAGCGCTTCGAGCTCGAGGGGGTTCCCGTCTCGATCGACTTCGTGAGACGCTCTTAGCCGGATGCAAGTCGTGGTGATCGGCGGGGGCTCGTGGGGGACAGCGTTCTCGCGGCTTCTCGCCGACCGCGGCCACGAGGTGACGCTGGCCTGCCGTGACCCCGCGCAGGCGGCGGCGATCGCGGAGACCGGACGCAACCCGCGCTACCTGACGACCGTCGACCTGCGGGACGTGACCGCCGTGCACGATGTGCCTGCAGGAGCCGAGCTCTATGTGCTCGCGGTGCCCAGCCGGGCGTTCGCGGAGGTTGCCGCCGGCCTGCCCACCGGTGGCGCGGCGCTCTCGCTGACGAAGGGGCTCGACCCGCCGAGCGGCGAGCGCCTCTCGACGCTCGTCGGCGACCGTCCGGTGGCGGTGCTCTCCGGCCCGAACATGGCGGAGGAGATCGCCGAGGGGCTCCCGAGCGCGGCCGTGATCGCGAGCGAGGACGAGGAGCTTGCGGCCGAGCTCCAGCTCGCCGTGAACTCGACGGTCTTTCGCGTCTACGTGAACCCGGACGTGCCCGGCGTCGAGCTCTGCGCCGCCGCCAAGAACGTGATCGCGCTCGCGGCCGGCGGCGTCGACGGGCTCGGGCTCGGCGACAACGCGAAGGCGGCTCTGATCACCCGGGGCCTGGCGGAGATGACCCGCCTCGGGGAGGCGTACGGCGCGCGCCCGGAGACGTTCGCCGGCCTCGCCGGGATGGGCGACCTGATCGTCACGTGCTGGAGCCGCCACGGCCGCAACCGCCACGCGGGCGAGCTGATCGCGCAGGGGGCCTCGGCGGACGACGCGATCGCCGAGATCGGGATGGTGGTCGAAGGACTGACTACGGCGCCCGTGCTCCGCGACCTCTCTCACCGCCTCGGCATCGAGCTTCCGATCACCGAGGGCGTGTGCCGGATTCTCGAAGGCGAGAGTCTCGGCGATCTGGTGCAGTCGCTGATGGGCAGGCGTCCCCGGGGCGAGTAGGATCGAGGTCGTGCGCAGGCTGTTCGTCCTGATCCTCTCCGCCGCGCTCGTCGCCGGCTGCGGTGGCGGCAGCGGCTCGAAGCAGCCCGCAAGTCCCGGGGCCGGCACGCCCGGCGGGGCGTCCGTCGCTCCCTTCTCGACCCCGTTCCTCATCCGCCTGAACACCGGGTTCGACTCGCCGCAGTGGAAGGCGTTCGACGGGCTGCTGCGGAGGTTCCCCGATGGGACGAAGCTGTACTTGTCGATCGCGGGGGAGGGCGTGGACTTCAACCGCGACGTCAAGCCCGCGCTCGGCCCGGAGACCGACGTGCTGGCGCTGACGCTCGAGGATCTGAACAAGAGCGTCTTCGTCGGGCTCACGCAGCCGCAGAACGAGGCCAAGTTCCTGACGCTGCTGACCAAGAACGACAGCACGCCGCCCATCTCCGAGGAGATTGCCGACTGGCACGTGATCGCAGACGACCGGGCGACAATCGACCGCTTCAAGCAAGCACGAAACGAGGGAGTGCTCTCAGGCAGCACGGCGTACAAGGACGCGACGGAGGAACTGCCGGCGGACGCGCTGGCGACTCTCTACGTCAACGGAAACGTTCTCACCCGAGCGATCGCCAGGCAGGCGAAGACCACGGCCGGCCCGGTACCGGGCATCGGGAGGATCGGCTGGCTGTCGGGCGCGCTGACCGCGCAAGACAAAGGGCTGGCGCTCGACTTCCGGCTCAAGGGCGACGAGCTCTCGGCCTCGCCGTTCACGGCCGAGCTGCCGGCGGAGGTGCCCGCCGGCGTCTCCCTCTTCGTCGACTTCAAGGGGCTCGACGCCGCGCTGGAGCAGCTGAGGCGCTCGCAAGCGCTCGAAAAACAATTCGGCTCGATCGAGCAGGCTCTCGGCGGCCTCCTCGACGAGGTGATCGCCCTCTTCAAGAACGAGGGCGCGGTCTACATCAGGCCGGGAGCCACGGGCAGCGAGTATTCGCTCGTGCTGAAGGTGGACGACGAAGCGGCCGCGGGCGTCACACTCGACAAGCTCGGCACGCTCGTGGGCGCGTTCGCGCAGAAGGCGCCGGAGCAGGTCGACGTCGCCGGCGTCTCGGCAAAGAAGATCGCGATCGGAAAGAACGGCGCGGTCTACTACGCGGTCTTCGACGGCAAGCTCGTGCTCACGAACGCGGAGGCCGCCATCCGGGCGCTGAAGGGCGGAAGCCAGCGGCTCGCCGACTCGCAGGCCTGGCAGGATCTGAAGGCGTCCGCCGGGCTGCCCGACCAGACCGTCGGGATCTTCTACGCAGACATCCAGAAGCTGGTCCCGCTGCTCCAGGGCCTGGGCAAGGACGGTAAGCCGCTTTCCGCGGAAGCCAAGCGAAACCTGGCCCCGCTCGGGGCCGTCCTCCTCTACGGAGCGGTCAACGGCAACGTCGCAACGGCAAAGGGGTTCGTCTCTGTCCGGTAGCCTTCCGGCTCGTGGCCCACCGCTCGTTTCTCTTCACCTCGGAGTCCGTCACCGAGGGCCATCCGGACAAGATGGCCGACCAGATCTCCGACACGATCCTCGACGCCGTGCTGGCGCACGACCCGCACGGCCGGGTCGCCTGCGAGACGCTCGTGACCACAGGCCTGGTCGTCGTCGCCGGCGAGATCACGACGGAGACCTACGTGGACATCCCACGGCTCGTGCGCACGAAGATCCACGAGATCGGCTACGACCGCGCTAAGTACGGGTTCGACGCCGAGACGTGCGGCGTCGTCGTCGCGATCGACGAGCAGTCGCCCGACATCGCGCAGGGGATCGACGCCTCCTACGAGGTGCAGCACGACCCGGGCGACGACGACCCGCTCGACCGGGTCGGGGCCGGCGACCAGGGGATGATGTTCGGCTACGCGACCGACGAGAGCGACGAGCTGATGCCGCTCCCGATCATGCTCGCGCACCTGATCTGCAAGCGCCTGGCCGAGGTGCGCAAGGCCGACGTGCTCCCATACCTGCGCCCGGACGGGAAGTCGCAGGTGACGATCCGCTACGAGACGGACGAGCACGGGCACAACCGTCCGGTCGAGATCGTGCGCGTCCTGATCTCCACCCAGCACCGCGACGGCCTCGACGCCGATGCCCTGATCAAGCCCGACCTCGCCGAGCACGTGCTACGGCCGATCCTGCCCGGACACCTGTTCGACGAGAAGCGGCTGCTCGGCGACAAGGATTTCTTCTACTGCAACCCGACCGGCAAGTTCGTGATCGGCGGCCCAATGGGCGACACCGGCCTCACAGGGCGGAAGATCATCGTCGACACCTACGGCGGCGCGGCCCGCCACGGCGGGGGCGCCTTCTCGGGCAAAGACCCGACCAAGGTCGATCGCTCGGCCGCGTACGCGGCCCGCTACGTGGCGAAGAACGTTGTCGCCGCGGGGCTCGCGTCCCGCTGCGAGCTCCAGGTCGCGTATGCGATCGGCGTCGCGCACCCGGTCTCGCTCGAGGTCGATTGCTTCGGCACCGAGCAGATCCCCGTCCCGAAGATCGAGGCCCTTGTCCGCGAGCAGTTCGACCTGCGCCCGGCCGCGATCATCCGCGACCTCGACCTGCGCCGGCCGATCTACGCCAAGACGGCCGCGTACGGCCACTTCGGCCGCGACGACCACGACTTCACGTGGGAGCGGACGAACAAGGCCGAGTCGCTTCGCGAGGCCGCGGGGCTCGCGGCCGCCAAGTCGACGGCGTAGCCTAGGCCCGCTTCACGAAGAGGCCCGACGCGGCGCGTTCGCCGATCGAGCGATCGCCCCCGTTCAGCCGCACGGTGAACTGCGCGGCCGCCGGCTGCGCCTCTCCGACCTCGACCTTCGTCCCCGGCACGAGCCCCTGGTCGTAGAACCAGTGCAGGAGCTCGCCGTCGTGCTCGGCCAGCCGGACGATGGTCGCTCGCTCCCCCTGCTCCAGGGCGGACAGCGGCGCGAGCTCGCGGTTCTCCGCCTGCTCGAGCTCTGTGTTCACCGGCCAGCCGTGCGGGCACCGCTCTGGATAGCCGAGCTTCTCCTCCATCCGCTCGATCATCTCGTCGCTGAACGTGTCGCCGAGCTCGTCGGCGTGGACGTGGGCCTCGGCGGCTGTGTAGCCCATGAAGTCGGTCAGCAGCCGCTCGATGATCCGGTGGCGTCGCACGACCTTCTCGGCGCGACGCCTGCCTTCGGCCGTGAGGAGCGCCTCCTTGTGGTCGCCGCGGCGGACGAGCCCGTCGGCCTCGAGCCGCTTCAGCATCTCGCCGGCAGAGGCGCGGGAGACGCCGAGCATCTCGGCGACGCGCGAGGCGAGCGTGGGCGTGCCGGTCGCCGACGGGCGGTACTCGCCGATCGGGAAGGCGAGGAACCAGATCGTCTCGAGGTATTCGTCGACCGAATGCCTGTGCGCCATGTGATCGAGCCAGGTTGACGTCTGGCCTGCCTGCCACTATAGTCGCGCCGTTCTGTAAGGCATGCCTTACAACAGCCGGAAGGAGCGCCTGACTTGTCGTCGATGCAGATTCTCGTCCTCGGAGCCGTCGCCGGTTCGACGATCCTGCTCGGCCTTCCGCTCGGACGGCTGCGCAGCCCGAGCCTCCGGCTGAAGGCGGCGCTCAGCGCCACCGCAACCGGGATCCTGCTGTTCCTGCTCTACGACGTCATCCACGGCGGGATCGAGCCGGTCGACCATGCCCTGGAGGGAGCGGTGGACGGCGGGAGCTGGGGGCACTTCCTTTGGCTGACGCTCCTGTTCGGCGCCGGAGTGGTCGTCGGGCTGATGACACTCGTCTACTACGACGGCTGGATGAAGTCGAAGCGCGATGCGGCGATGCTCGGCCCGGGCGCGGCGTCGGCGGCCGAGTTCGAGAGCTCCTGGGTGGGCTCCCTCTCCGCATCCGCCTGGCTGTCCCTGCTGATCGCGACGGGCATCGGCCTGCACAACTTCTCCGAGGGGCTGGCGATCGGGCAGGCAGGCGCGCAGGGCGCCATCAGCCTCGCGGTCGTGCTGATCGTCGGCTTCGGGCTCCACAACGCGACCGAGGGCTTCGGCATCGTCGCGCCGCTCTCGGGTGACGCCAGGCGGCCGAGCTGGCGCTTCCTGGCGCTCCTCGGCCTGATCGGCGGGACTCCGACCTTCGTCGGCACCCTGATCGGACAGGCGTGGGTCAGCGAGGAGCTGTCGATCCTCTTCCTCGCGCTCGCCGCCGGGTCGATCCTCTTCGTGGTGATCGAGCTGCTCAACGTCAACCGGCGCCTCGCTTCGAAGACGCTGGTCACCTGGTTCGTGCTCGCGGGGCTGTTCCTCGGGTTCGCGACCGAGTTTGTGGTCGAAGCCGCCGGCGTCTAGACGGTCGCCACCACGATCGAGCAGGCGACGTACGCCGCGTAGAGGCCGAGCAGGAAGATCCCCTGGCGGCGTCCGAGACCCTGTCCGCGGGCGACGAGCCAGACAAGGACGACCGTTGCCCCGGCCGCGGCCGGGAGATGGAGCCCCTTCGAAGCCCGGTCGAGCTCGAGCGGGCGCACGAGCGCGATCACGCCTGCGTTGAACGCAGCGAAGTGCGCGATCGTGCCGAGGATGTTTCCGAGGGCGACGTCGCCCCGGCCCCGCCGCGCCGGCACAGCGACGCGCGTCACCTCCTCCGCCTCGACGGTTGCGGCGACCGCCGTGTTCCCGAGCAGCGTCTCCGAGACGCCCAGGTGGACGACCGCGCGGCGGAGGCCCTCGCCGAGCAGCTCGCCCCCACCCGAGAGGAGACCCAGGCCCGCGAGGAGTCGCACTAGAGCGAAGCGCCGCTTGCCGCCGAGCTCGGGTCCGACGAGCGCGCGACCGGAGCGGGCGATCCCGGTGATCGCGACGCCGAACCAGAGCACCAGCGCCGCGCCGTCGAGTCGCGAGAGTCGCCCGTCGAGCCCCAGGACGAGGAGCGGGAACGGCGCGGCTGCGGTCCAGGCGAGCACGGCCGGCGGGAGCGCGGCTCGGATCGGTCGCACTGTCGCCGCGAGGCCGGAGACCGCGAGCGCGAGGAACGTCGTTCCGCCGAGGAAGGTGCCTGCCGCGGCGTTCGGCAGCCCCTTGAGGTCGGCTGCGATTCCCGCCGCGAGGTTCTCCAGCTCGAACCCGGAAACGACGACCGTCAGCACGAATGCTGAGAGGCGCAGACGCGCCGCGACCGAGAGGAGACCGTCGAAGAAGAGCTCGGCGCCGCCGACGACGAGAACGATCCCGCCGGCGAGCAGGAGGAGCGCGGCGAGCGACGACACCCGCCAAGGCTAGGCTCGCGGCGTGACTCTTGTCTCCGTCTACCCGCTCGTCTCCGCGCGCGGGCTCGCGCGCGCGTTCACCTACGAGGCGCCGGCCGGAGTGGGGAAGGGCGCCGTGGTCTCCGTCCCGTTCGGGCGCTCGCGGGTGCGCGGCGTGGTGGTCGGCGCCGACAACGCGCCGCCCGCCGGCGTCGAGGCCGTGCCCGTCGGGCGGGTGCTGGACGAGGTGCCGCCGGCGCTCGTCGACCTCGCCCTCTGGCTCGCCGAGTACTACGGGTCGACGCCCGCGCGGGCGCTCGAGCTCGTGGCGCCGCTCAAGCGTGCGCGGCGAGGCGAGCGGAAGCCTACGCCGCTCGGGCTCGCAGGCGAACCCCCGCCCGCCGAGCTGACACCCGAGCAGGAGAGCGCCGTCGCGCGAATCGTCGAGGCGATCGACGTCGGCGGCGGGCGCTTCCTCCTCTACGGGGCGACCGGCAGCGGCAAGACGGAGGTCTATCTGCAGGCCTGCGCCGCCGCGCTCGAGCGCGGGCTGGGAGCGATCGTGTTGGTCCCCGAGATCGCGTTGACGCCGCAGGCGTTGGGCCGCTTCCGCGCCCGCTTCGGCGGGCGGATCGCGTTGCTGCACTCGGGCCTGACGGAGGCCGAGCGGCGGGACGAGCGCGAGCGGATCGCCGCCGGAGAGGCGCGGGTGGTCGTCGGTGCGCGCTCGGCGGTCTTCGCCCCCGTGCGCGGCCTCGGGCTGATCTGCATCGACGAGGAGCACGACGCTTCGTACAAGCAGGAGTCCGATCCGCGCTACGACGCGCGGACGGTCGCGGCGAAGCGTGCTGCGCTCGAAGGGGCGGTCGCGGTCTTCGGCAGCGCGACGCCGCGGCCGGAGAGCTGGCAGGCGCTCGAGCGGCTCGAGCTGGGCGGGCGGTTGGGCGGGCGGCTGCCGCCCGTACGCATCGTCGATCTCCGCCGCGAGCGTGGCTACCCGCTGTCGGCGCCTCTCCTCGTCGAGCTCGGCAAGCTGGCGGAGCACGGGGGGAAGGCGATCCTGCTCCTCAACCGGCGTGGGCTTTCGCCGGCGATCCACTGCCGCAGTTGCGGCGTCACGCGCCGCTGCCCCAACTGCGACGTGGCATTGGTTCTTCACGAGGGGCAGGTTCTGCATTGCCACCACTGCGCGCACGAGGAGCCCTCGCCCGAGCTGTGCCCGGAGTGCGGCTCGGCGGAGCTCGCCCGAATCGGGGCGGGGACGCAACGGCTCGAACGCGAGCTGGCCGCGCGCGTGCCCGAGCTGGAGCGGATTCGCCTTGATGCAGACACGCGCGATCCTTCGGCCGCGCTCGAGCGCTTCGCAGCCGCCGACCGGGCCGTGCTGCTCGGAACGCAGATGGTCGCCAAGGGGCATCACTTCGAGGGCGTCGCGCTCGCGGCGGTCGTCGACGCCGACACGGGGATGGCGCTGCCCGACTTCCGCGCAGAAGAGAGGACGTTTCAGCTCCTGACCCAGCTCGCGGGACGCAGCGGCCGCGACGCACCGGGCCGCGTCGTGATCCAGACCTTCCAGCCCGACGCACGGGCGGTCGAGCTCGCCGCGCGCCACGACGTGGCGCGCTTCCTCTCGGGGGAGTTGGAGCGGCGCGAGGCACTCGGCTATCCACCCTTCCGGCACCTGGTCCGGATCCTCGTCTCGGGCCGCGAGCAGGAAGGGCCGCTGAAGGCGCTGGCGGAGCTGAAGACGGAGCTCGGCGACGACGACCTGCTGGGCCCCGCGCCGATGCTCAGGCTGCGCGGCCGCTACCGGGCACAGCTTGTCGCCAAGACGGATCGGCCGGGCGCGCTCGCGGCCCGCGCGGCGAGGGCGCTCGCGGCGGCGGCGCCGGCGATGCGCAGGGCCGGCCTGACCGTCGTCGTCGATGTCGATCCGCAGAGCCTCTGAATACACTTCGCGCCCGTGGCCGAGGAGCATGGACAAGTCCGCGACGAGCGGCTC
>Ga0137369_10000984_pt1 | contig 27796 bp, 28 predicted proteins | sample SagtaG_12_FD_104918 | JGI IMG/M metagenome (GOLD analysis project Ga0137369, IMG submission 104918) | Vadose zone soil microbial communities from Sagehorn Ranch, Mendocino, California, USA - Sage1_L_113_16 metaG | ecosystem: Environmental > Terrestrial > Soil > Vadose zone | place: USA... | reverse complement strand
GCGCCGCTGGCCCGAAGGGAGTAACTCGCCGCGTTCAGTTTCAGTTAGCTTGAACTCGTCGGCAATAACGTCGATGAGGTCCGACACTCGATGGATCTGCCCGTCGTCCAACAACCTCATCAGAGGCAACATGACGGTCTGGAAGTCAGGTACCGGCACTAATCAGGGCTCCACTTAGAAGTGGATCGGGCCGCCGCGGCCGGGTTGTTGCGGGCTCCGTCCTGGACGCGCGCGTAGCACGAGGTGGGGCGGGGGTCGGGGCAACCGAGTAGATGTTGGACCGCCCCCAGATCGCGCGTGTACTTGTACGCAAGCGTCGTCCCGGTGTGTCGTAGCGGGTCGCTTGATACGCCCGCGTTTTCTGATCGAGCTTACCAAGGTCGGCGTCGACGATCGTGCGCACGCGACAGCGGCTCAGACGGCGGCAGCCGGCGCGGTTGCCGGCGGCGGCCGTCGACGGCGTACCCGCCCCGTCGGTAACGCTGGTCCCCAGTGGTCGAGAGGCGTGCAGCGCGCCTGCGATGTCGTCGCGCAAGAACCCGACCGCGCGCAGCACCTGCAGGCTGAGGAGCCCTAGGCGAGCCTTCTCGCACAGGTCTTGCATCAGGGGGTTGGCCTTGCGTGTCGACGCGCTGGGGGCGCAGCACGCAGCAGCAGCGCCAGCTCGTCTTCGCCCAAATACCCGAATCCTCGGCGCCAGACCTGGCGGCGTGAATTGGCGCAGGCGGCGTGTCCGCTCGCGAATTTGCTGCCAAACCGGAAAAACGGGGGCCAGCGCGGCCCAGGCAGGAGCACGGAACGCCGACATTTCAACTCAAGGGCACCCACCCGGGGCGCCCTGGAGCAGGACTGAGCAGGCATTCGATCGTCTTCAAAACGGTGAGCGTGGCGTCTCGGCCAAGGACAGTGAGATGCACGTGACTGTCGCTGACCATCCCGACATGCCCGAACGTCCCAGTTCGGACCTCGTTCTCGCGAATGGGTGTCAAGTGGGTGTCAAAGCACCACAATGGCCGTCCAAGATTAGGACGGCCGTTCGGAAATTGAACTTGATTTTGAGGTGAGCCCCCTCGGACTCGAACCGAGAACCGGCTGATTAAGAGTCAGCTGCTCTGCCATTGAGCTAGAGGCCCGTGGTGTTGCTGCGGCGCTCGTCATTATACGGGTGGATGGGCGGCTGAGCACTGGTTCGTTCGGGCAGTGGGCCCAGGGGGCATGATGACTAGCTAGGGTTGCTAGTGGGGTCGATGGGCGGCGGGCTTGACGTCCTGGATGCCCCGTTGGATCTGGTCGACGTCGCTCGCGCCGGCGGCGTCGGTGACGGGAAGTCGTAGGTGGCTGCTCTGGTGGGCGTGCCGGACAGGACAGCTGAGTCCACGCCGAGTTTGAGGCCTGGCAGGTCTTGGCCGCCGCCTAGCGACCACTTGTATGGCTGGCGGCCGCCTGTGGCCTGGACCTGCAGGTCGTACGTCTCGCCGACCTTACCCCTGTCCGGGGCCGAGCGAGTGCTGATCTTGGGCTTGGCGGCGTGCGCGGTCTCGACGGCTTCCTGGGCGAGCTTGGCGCCGCGCGCGGTGGACGCGGTGCCGAAGTAGAAGCCTGAGACGGCGACGACCAGCGCGCGCACCGTCATCAGCAGCTAGTTGGGCCAGGCCTGCGCGTCCTTCGAGACGTCGGTGCCTACCGAGTTGATCGAGTGGAACAGGTAGACGCCGATGATCATGACAGCACGATCAAGAAGAACGCGATCAGCGCGCGACCGACGAGCCTGCAACCCGAGCGCTTGACGCTGGGCGGCCAGGCCCATGCGCTGGAAGGCGGCGGCCAGTTGCACCGCCCGCTAGCTATTCGGCAAGAGAAGCGTGGCATCCAGGCGATGAGGAGGACGGCACTCAGCCCGACCGCAGCGACGATCCGGCCGCGGAAGCTTGGATACGCTTCGGGCTGCCTCGAGGTCCTCGGCGGTTGAGACGTGCCCACGACTTTTCTCCGAGAGTAAACGCCAGCGTACGCGCGATTTCAGAGGCGGGGGTCGACGGGTTCGCTTTCTAGGGCCAGGATGGCGAAGACGGACTCGTGGACCTTTCTGAGTGGGGCTTGGGCCACGAAGAGCTCCAGGGCTTGGTGGCCCAGGGCGAATTCTCTGGCGGCTAGCGCGCGTTTGCGGCCGACGCCGCGGTGTTTGAGTTTTGCGAGGTGGTCGGGGAGGGTGTATTCGGGGCCGTAGATGAGGCGCAGATACTCGGGGCCGCGTACCTTCAGGGCAGGCTGGACGAGGTGGCAGCGGGCAGTGCGGGCGATGAAGCTCAGGGGTTTGACGACCATGCCTTCGCCGCCGCGACGCACCAGGGCTTGCCACCACTCCACGGCTGCGGCTGTGTCGGCGTGGTCGGCGAGCGTGACCACCCTGAAAGGGGTAGGCATGAATAGTGGGTCATGCTCGGCGAGGCGGGCGAGGGTCTGCATGTGCCACAGGTGATCGCGGTCGGTGTGGACATGGCCCTCGCTGGCGAGCACGTGGAACGGCGCCAATCTGAGGTCGTCGATGGATGTGACGGGCCAGCAGTAGTGGCGGTACGCCTGGGTGTAGCGTTGGACGAGGTCGAGGCGGGCAGTCAGGGACTCGGCGAGGGCTTCGACGGGCATGCCGCGCCTGGTGGCGGATCCGAGCACCGATATAGAGCTGGCGAAGGAGGCTGAAGCGGCGGCGCCTACGGCGGCGTATTGTTGACGCAGCAACTCCTGGGCTTTGGCGCTCCAGGGCATGAGCTCGGCGTCGAGGATGAGCCAGTCCGTGTCCAGCTCGGCCCACAGGTCCGAGGCGGAGATGGCGCTGCGCAGGCGGTCCAGGAACGCGTGCTCGAGGGCGTGGTCTTCGAAGAAGCGGCGGCCGGTGCGGGTGTACACACTGCCCGCGGCGGGTGAGGCGGCGAAGCGTTGGGCGGCGACCGCGCGATCGCGGCAGACGACGACGACGGCTCTGGAGCCCATGTGTTTTTCTTCGCACATGACCTGGTTGACGCCTTCGGCCTCGAAGTAGGCGAAGGCTTCAGCCGGATGCTCCAGCAGGTCGGGCAACGAAGAGGTTTCGGTGGGCGACATTGTTGGTGGAAGGTAGACGAGCCATCTGGGGTCGACAGCCCAGCGGCTCATGGCTTCCAGGGCGGCGGCGGCGTTTTCCTCGGCGATCAGGACGTTGCCGCTCAGCGAGGTGGTGACGATGCGTCGGCCGGAGACGTCTTCGATGTCCAGCAGGTCGTCAGCATCAGGCGGCGGAGTGGCTACGAGGGGTTTAACGGGCGCGTAGTGCTCGCGCACGGCGGCTACGCTGACCAGCTCTTTTTCGGGGTAGCGGAGCGCCGTCAGGGAGCCGCCGAAGACGCAGCCGGTGTCTATGCACAGCGTGTTGTTCAGCCATAGCGGGGGATAGGGCACCGGCGTGTGGCCATAGACGACCATCGCATCGCCGCGGTAGTCCTTGGCCCACTGGTAGCGCACGGGCAACCCGTATTCGTCCGTTTCGCCGGTCGTCTCGGCATACAGAGCGAAGTCGCGCACGCGGCGCGAGCCGCGGCCCTGCATCTCCTGTTTCAGGCCGGCGTGGGCGACGACCAGGCGCGCCTCGTCGAGGACATAGTGGCTGGTCAGGCCGTCGAGAAAGATCTTGACGGAGTTGACGAACGAAGGGGGTTCCAGTGACAGCTGGGCAAGCGACTCCGGAAGCCCGTGGGTGAGCTGGACTGTGCGACCTTGCAGCGCGCGCAGGAGTTTGCTCTCGTGGTTGCCGGGCACGCACAGTGCGACTCCATCGTGGACCATGCGCATGACCAGGCGCAGCACGTCGGGCACGCGTGGGCCGCGGTCGACCAGGTCGCCGAGGAAGACCGCCTTCCGGCCAGGCGGCGCAACAACGGAGAAGTCCGGGCCGACGACGTAGCCGAGGCGGTCCAGGAGTATGACGAGCTCGTCGAAACAACCGTGCACATCGCCGATCAGGTCGAACGGACCGTGGTCGTGGTGCTTGTGGCTATAGAGCGGCTCGCGCACGATGCGCTCGATCGCGTCGACCTCCGCCGCGGAGTGCAGGACGTGGACGTTGCGGAAGCCTTCCTTCTGCAGACCGCGCAGCGAGCGGCGCAGGTCCAGGAGCTGTCTGCGGACGACGTGTGGACCGAAGTTACGCTCCGGACGTTCAGCATTCCGGGCATGGCTGACGTGCTCCGGCAGGTCGAACACGATAGCGATGGGCAGCATGTGGTACTTGCGCGCGAGCTCCACGAGCTGCTTGCGCGCGAGGGGTTGCACATTGGTCGCGTCGACTACGGTCAACCGCCCGAGTGACAGACGCTTGGCCAGAATGAAGTGGAGGACTTCGAAGGCGTCTTTGGTCGCGGACTGGTCGTTTTCGTCGTCGGCGACCAGGCCGCGCGTGTAGTCGGAGGACAGGACTTCGGTCGGTTTGAAGTGTTTTCGGGCGAAGGTGCTCTTGCCGGAACCGGAGGCGCCGATAAGCACGACGAGCGACATGTTGGGGATGGTCAGCTCAGGCACGGGTGAACACTGCCATCTGGGTTGGCGGACCGAGGTTCGAATCTTCGGTGCCGATGGACTGGAATGCCACGCCGTAGCCAAAGCGAATTGCGACGTCGTTACACCACGACTGGAACTCGGAGCGGATCCATTCGAAGCGGTGGTCGCGGTGGCGGAACTTTCCTGCTGGCAGACTGGTCCAGATGGCGTTGGATTCGGCGTTCGGAGTGGTCATGACCACAGTTGACGGGCGGGCGTACTGAAAGACGACGCGCGCCAGCGCATCGAGGCGGGGCGGGTCGAGGTGCTCGATCACTTCGACCAGCGCGGCGGCGTCGAAGTCCTCGAAGCGGCGATCGCGATAGGTGAGCGAGCCGTGAACAAGGCTCACCCGCGCTCGTTCGCGATCGGACATGCGCTCCAAGCGGAGGCGTTCGGCGGCGACCTCGAGCGAACGATGTGAGACGTCGACACCAAGCACGAACGAGAATTGGCGCTGCCGGAGCAGGGCGCGGATCAGATTGCCTTCGCCGCAGCCAAGATCAAGCACGCGTGAGGCGCCACTTGCCCGCAATTGCTCCACGACGGAGGCGAGACGCTGATCGTTCAGGCGCAGCGGAGCTTCGACGGCGGCTTCCTCGGCATTGCCCGTCGACTCGGACTCCTCCGGATCCGGCTCTTCGTCGAGGGTCAGGCGCGCCAGTGCTTCGCGCGCGAGGCCGCGGCGATGCTTCAGGTAACGTCGCGCAATGGCGTCGCGAGCGGGATGGCCGCGCAGCCATCCCTCGCCGTGGCGCAGCAGCTTGTCCTGTTCGTCGTCGCCCACCCAGTAATGCTTCTGATCGTCGAGGACGGGTATGAGCACATACAGGTGACCGAGCAGCTCATGCAAGGGGAGCGTGGCGTCGAGGGTCACGGCAAAGTACGGGCTGTCGCCCCACTCCGGAAACGTGGAGTCGAGTGGATGGCGCTTCGCCGTAACGGAGTAGCCGAGCGGTTCGAAGAGTGCGCGCAGGAAGTCCTCGCCGCCGCGACAGGGCAGACACGGCAAGTGTGCACTCAACGAGATAGGAGTTTCGACAAGCTCGGGGCGTTCCTTGCAGCGGCCGGCCAGGGCGGTGCCGAAGACCTGGGCGATGGCGACGCTCATGAAGCTCGAGGCGGCATATGGGCGATCGTTGACGTATGGCTCGAGAGGGCCGCCGCCGGGTTGTTTACCGCGACTGAGCGCGATGGGGTCAACCTCCAGGAGCAGGGCGGCCGTGCAGCGCTCCAGCTCGGCCTCCGGGTAGAAGACGTGGGCGTCGCCGAAGGACAGGCTGAAGCGCTGCACTCGATCGGGGTGCTTGGCCAGCAAGTACCCCAGATCGGTTGCCGGGCGGTGGGTGGTGGTGATGGTGAGGAGCACGCTCTCAGATACGTTGAGATGCTATTCGTCCACGTCGACGCCTTGGGTGCGGACGTGCTTCGGGAAACCGGTGAAGATGCGCGCGTTGGCGACCTTGGCCAGATCCCGCAGGGTCTCCAACTCACGCAGGCGCAACAGCGCCGGACTGGTGCTGAAGAGCTGTGCGACCTGCTCGCGCTGGCGGACGGCGTCGACCGCGGCGGCGGTGCGGATGCGCTCGGTCGGGAGCACGCGATTCATGATCTCCTGCAGGTTGCCTGGGAAGATCAGATCCTTGACGTCGGCGCGGAGGATCTCGACGCCGGTACGTGGCGGCTGCAGCCAGGACGTCGGCCAGGATGTCCTCGGACAGACGCGTCCGGGTTGGTCAAGATCTCTTCGAGGTTCATGCGGGCCAGTGAGCGCCGCGCGGCGAGCTGCGCATTCTAGTACAGGCGGTCCTCGTAGTTGGAGACGCGGCTGTACCGCGGCGGCGGCTCGGTTACCCGGAACTCGACGAGGATGCTGACGCGAATGGCGACCTTATCGGCAGTCAGGATCTCCTAGGCCTTGATGGTCAGCTCACGCTCGTGGACGTCGACGAGCTCGATCTCGTCGCGCGTGCGACGGATGAACGGCAGACCGGCGCGCGTCAGCACGCCGTCCTCGAACCAGAGACCGCGGTGGGTGTCCTTGATGATGACCTCGCCGCGGCCGAGGACGTGGTCGTTCGTGATGCTCATGCGGTTCACCTCCTTTACTGACCAGAGTGTTAAGGGCGTCTTGCGGCGGGGGCTGTGGATTGGACGGTAGCGCCTCGCGGTACCAGGCGGCACCAGGCCGTGCAACGGGTGACGCACAATCCGGAACATGCACGTCCGAAACTACATGGCCGAGGATGAAGGCTGGGCGGAGGACCTGCTCAAGCGGAGACTGGGTGGTCGACTCCAGGCGCGACGCGGGGAGCTCGTCGACATGCTGGCGCTGCCGGGGCTGGTAGCGGAGGAAGACCAGGACCGAGCGGGGATCCTCGTGTACGACGTGCGCGGCGAGGCGTGCGAGCTGGCGGCGATCGCGACGGCGATCGGGCAGCGCGGAGTGGGTACGCACCTGGTCGAGGCGCTCAAGACAAAGGTCAGCGGACGCATCTGGCTGGTCACCACCAACGACAACCTGGACGCGCTGCGCTTCTACCAGCGCCGTGGGTTCGTGTTGGCGGCGCTGCGGCCGGGTGCTGTGCTCCAGGCTCGGCAGCGGCTCAAGCCGACCATCCCCGAGACTGGCGCGTACGGAATTCCCCTGCGCGACGAGATCGAGCTGGAATACGTCCCAGCATCAACCACATCTCACTAAGCGCTCAACGCAAATTCGATGTGTGCGGAGCGTTACTACTACCGATCGCGCCGCGCCGGAGGGCAGCCGGGGGAGCGGTGGACGCCTAAAAGGGTCCCTATTCCAGAAGACGCCCGGCGCGGCGCGATCGCTGTCAAAACGTTTGGCATGAATGTTGCTGTGGCCCGGCCGCGCGCACGTCGCGCCGCGGAAGGGGCCGACCATCCACACCAACGGGACGTCGACGAGTTCGAGTTCGCACCCACATGCACACGAGCTCGTCTTCGTGCTCGTCTCGTTCGAAGGACCCGATCGCTACGCTCAGATCGGCGGCTTGGCGACGCGCGTCTCGGGCCTGGCCGAAGCACTGGCCACGCTTGGCCACGAGACTCACCTGGTGTTCGTTGGCGACCCGAGCGCGCCCGGCGAGGAGCATCGACTCGAGGGCAAGCTGGTCATTCATCGGTGGTGCCAATGGCTGAGTCGCGCCTTCCCCGGCGGCGTCTATGACGGCGAGGACTACAAACGCGCTGACCTGACGCAATCGGCGCCGCCCTATATCGTCGAGCATATTGCCCGCCCCGCGATCGAGGCCGACAAGCGACTCGTCGTCATTTCCGAGGAGTGGCAGACCGCGCAGGCCGCGATCGAGCTTTCGGACCAGCTGCATGCCGCGGGCATGCGCGATCGCGCCGACCTGCTGTGGAACGCGAACCACACGTACGGACTGGATCGCGTCGATTGGCCACGCCTCCGATTCACCAATCGCATCGTTACGGTCAGTCGATTCATGCGCGCCGAACTCCTGCGCCTGGGCATCACCGCCGAGGTCTTGCCGAACGGCATTCCGCGGCGGCTGTTGAAGCGGCTCGATGCGAGCGAGCCCACGCGCGTGCGCTCGGCGGTGCAGAAGGACCTGTTGTTCTTCAAGATGGCGCGCTGGGCCGAAGACAAAGGCTGGCCCGAGTCGCTCGAAGCGGTTGCGCAGCTGCGGGCGGCGGGCTACAACGTCGGACTGCTCGCGCGCGGCAGCGGCGATCCGGCGGTCGGTGCCGAGGTGATTCGGACCGCCGAAGGCCTTGGGCTGCGTGTGAAGGACGCACCTGCGACGCCTCAAACTGAGACGGCCCACAGTGGGATCCTCGAGTCTGCGCGTGACGCCGATGTCCTGTTTATGCGCTCGTTCGTCGACGAGCAGTTCGCGCGCTCGCTGTACGCGGCCGCCGATGGCGTGCTGGCCAATTCGAATTTCGAGCCGTTCGGGCTGGTCGGCCTCGAGGCGATGGCCGCGGGCGGCATCGCCTATACCGGCGGGACCGGCGAAGACTATGCCCTGCCCGGCTACAACGCCGTCGTGCTGGAGACCGACGACCCGCGCGAGATCGTCGAGCACGTCGAGCGCTTGGCCAGCGAGCCGACCAAGGAACGAGCGCTGCGCCGCGCGGGGCAGCGTACGGCGGCGGCGTTCACCTGGGACCTCGCCGCGGAGCGGCTGTCGCGGAGTGTTCGTTTCAAAGGCGCCCCTCACCGAGTGCGCGGGGCGCGCGGGTTGACCAATGGCCACGTGTCCGCGGACACGCGCGGGCCGCCGATCGGGCTAGAGGTCAGGGTGCAGCAGCCTGGCCAGGCGCTCGAGGCCGTCAGCCAGCCGCGGACCTGGCCGCCCGAATAAGTCTTCGGCGAACACCGCGACGCGTCGCTCGCGGACCGCGGGCGTGCTCTGCCAGCCCGGCCGATCGAGGATGCGCTGCACGGTCGGGAGCTTGCGCGCGCCGCACCAGCAGGCCACGACGACCTGAGGCTGTCGGGCGATCGCGTCTTCGGGGGTGACGCGGGTGCTCTCCAGGTCGAGATCGAGGTAGGCGTTTTCGCCGCCGGCCATATGCAGCATCTCGGTTATCCAGGATCGGCGCGCGGCCACGACCGGTCGGGCAGACCATTCCCAGTGCACGGTCGGGCGGTTCTGGAGTGAGCCGTAGCGGGCTTGGACGTGGGCCATGCGGGCGTGCGTTTTGGCGATCAGCGCCTCGGCACGCTCGGCGCGGCCGAGGTAGTGGCCGAGTGTGCGCATGTCCTGCCATACGCCCGCTAGCCCGCTGCCGCCGACCGCCAGGTAGGGCACACCACAGGCTTCGAAGGCCGGCAGATTGTCTTCCATGCCGGGTACGTGGAGCGAGGCGACGATGATGTCTGGTTCGAGCGCGGTGACCTGGTCTATATCGATGTGAAGGTCGCTGCCGACCGACGGCAGGCTGCGCACGCGCGGCGGGTAATCGGACCAGCGGTCGACGCCGACGATGCGCCGACCGAGACCAAGCGCGTGCAGGATTTCGGTGTTGGAGGGGGCGATGGTGACGATGCGGCGTGGGTCGCGGACGGGCGCGGTGAGGTTGGTGCGCGTGCCGACGATGCGCATGCCGGATTTAGTGGCCATTGTGCCCTGCCTTGACTAGTAAGCATTTGCTTACGTATTCTGTGGGAATGGCACACATCTCTCACGTGCAGGTGGTTTCCATCCCCGTCAGCAACCAGGATCGGGCCAAAGCCTGGTATCGCGACATCCTCGGCTTCCAGGAGCTCGCCGACGAGCCGATGGGGCCCGAGTCACGCTGGGTCCAGCTTGGCCTGGCCGGCGGCAACACCTCGATCACGCTGGTCACCTGGTTCGACTCCATGCCCGCCGGCTCGCTAAAAGGCGTCGTCCTGGCAACCGACGATGTTGACGCGGCCGCCGCTGAGCTCGCCAGGAAGGGCGTGGCGGTCACGCCGATCGACTCGCAGCCCTGGGGCCGATTCACCACCTTCAGCGATCCCGACGGGAACGGCTTCGTCTTGCAATCGGCGCCCGCCTGAGGCGCCCGGGTTTTCGGGCCGTTTTCAGGGTTGCTGCGCTGGCCCTGCAGCGGCCTATCAGGCTCGCGCGGTCAAGGTCTGGGGTATGAAGAGAATCCTGACTCCAGTCACGGCGCTGCTCGGCAGCCTGGCGCTGGTCGTGGTTGCCAACGTCTCGCTCGCGAGCGCCGCCGACGACACGGCCGTGACCATCGAAAACTTTGCCTTCGCACCCGCCGAGATGACCGTCGAGGCCGGCAGCACCGTCACCTGGACGAATGTGCAGAGCGCCCGACACACCACTACTGCCGATGGCGGCGCTTGGGACTCGGGCGTTATGAGCACGGGCACGGCGTTCGCCTTCACGTTCAATGAGGTGGGCGACTTCAGCTACCACTGCGACATTCATGAGGAGATGGTGGCGGTTGTTCATGTGGTCGCTCCTGCGACTGAGCCGGCGACCGTCGTCGTCGCCGAAGAGCCTGTGGCCGAGGCGGCAGCGCCGGCCGCTGAGGTGGTCGAAGTCACCCCAACGCCCACCCCGAGCACGTACGGGTACTGACAGTTCCGCCTGGCGGCGGCCTTTGCAAGGTGCGGAAGGGTTGGGCGACGGCGTCGAGCATGTACAGGTTGATGCGGTTGTTGATGGCCCACGTCTCGCCGAGCTGGTCTTCCACGACTGGCAGCGTACTCAGCTTTAAGATGTAGCGATCGTGCCAGCCCAGCGAGTCGCAACCAGCGTTCCGACTCGATTGGGGCCGCAGCGACTACCGGCCGCGCTTCAGTCGCTGCGCCATCGCAATTACCGCTTGCTGTGGATCGGCACAATCGTCTCGAACTCAGGCGACTGGATGGACCAGATCGCGCTGAACTGGTTGGTCTACCTGCTCAGCGGCTCTGCAGTCCAGCTGGCGCTGCTGAATCTGTGTCGCCTGGCGCCGATTTTCGTGTTCACCCTGGTCGGTGGCGTGGTCGCCGACCGCATGGAGCGGCGTCGCCTGCTGTTCGTGACGCAGGTGGTGGCGATGGTCCTGGCCGTGGTACTGGCCACGCTGACCATCCTGAACTTGGTCCAGATCTGGATGGTGCTGGTGATTGCCGTCGGGCGGGGGATCGTGCTGTCGTTCAATCAGCCGGCGCGGCAGTCGCTGATCTCAGAGCTGGTGCCACGTGAGGACCTCAGAAACGCGATCGCGCTCAACTCGGCCACGCTCAACCTGACGCGCGTGCTCGGGCCGACAATCGGCGGCCTGCTGATCGCGACCGTTGGTGTGGCTGGGGCCTTCTATCTGAACGCGGCGAGCTTCGTGGCCGTGCTCTACGCCCTGGCGCTGATGCGCTTCCTGGAACGAGCGACGAAGGTCCGCAAGGGCAGCATGCTGTCTGAGTTGAGCGGCGGATTCAAGTACCTCGCCGCGCACAGCACGTTGCGCACGCTCGTCGTGCTGGCGCTCGTGCCGTTCGTGCTGGGCATGCCGTACATGACCATGCTGACGGTCTTCGCCAGTGACGTACTCCAGGTCGGCGGCGGTGGCTTGGGCCTGCTCACGGCATGTTCGGGCGTCGGCGCGGTCACGGGTGCGCTGTGGGTGGCGAGCCAGGCGCATCGCGTCAAGCTCGGACGGCTCATGCTCGTGGGCATGCTGAGCTTCGGCGCGTCACTGGTGATCTTCTCGCTGTCGGGCTGGTTCTGGCTGTCCTTCGCAGCGCTGCTGTGGGTCGGCGCCAGCCAGCAGATCTACATGGCCTCGAACAACGCGCTGATCCAGACCTCGGTGGAAGAGGAGTACCGTGGGCGCGTGTTGAGCACGCTGTTCCTCAATCGCGGGATGGTGCCGCTAGGGACGATGGTCGCGGGCTTCGGCACGTCGCTGTTCGGCGTCCAGGCGACGATGGCGAGCATGGGTGGGGCGCTGCTGGTGCTGGCGCTGCTGGTAGTGTGGCTGTCGCCGACGGCGCGCGACCTTGACTGACGTCGCAGTCAACCTGGAAGAGTTGAGCGACCTGCAGACACCGTGGTGCTTGCGCGTTGTCGTCACGTTACGTGTGGCCGAGCACATCGCGAGCGGGATCGGCGACATCGATGCGCTCGCGCGGGCCACCGAGAGCGATCGCGACGCGCTGCATGCCGTTTTGACGTACCTGGTCACGCGAGGTGTATTCGCCGAGCCCGATGCGGGTCAATTTCTGCTCAACAATGCGGCTCGGCAGCTGCTGGAGCCTGGGCTGCGCCTGGGCCTCGACCTCGACGGTATCGGCGGGCGCATGTCGTTCGTCTGGGGCACGCTGCTGAGTTATGTGCGGACGGGCAGGCCGGCCTACGACGAGGTGTTTGGGCGACCGTTCTGGGAAGACCTGGCTGCCAACCCGGTTGTGGGCGCCAGCTTCGACGCATTGATGGGCCCGGGCGGGCACGGTCAGCCAGATCCGGGCGTGCTGCTCGATGATGACTGGAGCGAGGTGCGCAGCGTCGTTGACGTTGGCGGCGGCACTGGCGCGCTCCTGGCGGCGATTGTGCAGGCACGGAGGACGGTGCGGGGGACGCTGGTCGACTTGCCGAAGACCGTGGAGCGAGCAGCAGCCACCATTGCAGCGGCGGGCGTGGCCGACCGAGTCACGATTGTTGGCCAGAGCTTCTTCGAGGCGCTGCCGGCGGGCGCCGACCTGTATCTGTTAATGAAGGTCATCAACGATTGGCCTGACCGCGAGGCTGAGATGATTCTGCGCCGCTGCGCCGAAGCCGCTCGGCCGAGCAATGGCCGGGTCGTGATCTGCGGCGGCGTTTCGCCCGAGGGCGCGCGGCAATCGCTGGTCATCGAGATGGTGCTTGTCGGCGGCAAAACCCGCGGCCTGGTCGACTTCCGCGCGCTCGCGGCGTCAGCGGGTCTGACGGTGGCCGCGGCGGGTCGGCTGCGCGGCGGCGAATTCGCCGTCGAGTGTCGACCTAGTTGAACTCGAGCGAACGCTTCGAGTTCGCCTTCCAGAAGCCGGTGATCCGCGTCGAGCTGTCCAAGCCGTCGTCGAGGCTTGCGCCGAGGGTAATGAACAGCGGTATGAAGTGGTCGACCGTCGGATGCGCCAGTGCCGCGGCAGGCGCGGTTCGTCTGTAGTCGAGCAGACTATCGATGTCCTTGCGCGCGAGGGCCTCGGCCGCCCACTGGTCGAACTCGCCAATGAACCTGGGTGGTGAATCGACGCCGAGCAGCATGGACAGGCGAATCGCCTCGAAGCTGTGGGTCAGAAACCCGCTGCCGACGATGAGCACGCCCTGATCGCGCAGCGGCGCGAGGCGCCGGCCGATTTCCAGGAGCACGCGTGGATCCTCACTGGGCATCGAGATCTGCAGGACCGGGATATCGGCGTTGGGGTACATGGCCAGGAGCGGCACGTAGGCGCCGTGATCGAGACCTCGATCTGGCTCATCGCGTGTGGGCATGAAGTCGGACAGCAGCCGGCGGACCTGATCGGCCAGGTCAGGCGCGCCTGGCGCCGGGTACGTGACTTCGTAGTAACGCCTCGGGAAGCCGTAGAAGTCGTACACGAGCGGGACCTGGGTCGTGGCGGCCAGGGTGAGGGGTGCCTCTTGCCAATGCGCCGAGACGATCAGGATGGCCTTCGGGCGGAGCAGGTCGGCCGCCCAGGCTGACAGCTGGCTCGGCCAGACGGGATCGTCCAGCACAGCCGGGGCACCGTGGCCGAGATAGAGCGCCGGCATACGGCTCGGAGTCGTAGTCACTGGTTCGCGCATTGTAACCGGGTTTAGGGCTGAACTATTCCGCCTGGGACGGTGGCACATCGGCTGCAGAGACGCTTCCTCTGGAGGCCCAGAATTCGAATCCTAATAGCCGAGGACGATCCCGACGTTCGGGCGCTCGTGCTCGACGTGGTCAAAGATCTGGGGCACGCACCCAGCTGCGCCACGAACGGCGCAGAGGCGTGGGACTTGTTCAACAGCGACGGCGCCGATGTCGTCGTCAGCGACTGGATGATGCCCGGCATGAACGGCGTCCAATTGTGCCGTTGCGTCCGTGACCTGCTCGGCGCGCCATATACGTACTTCATCTTGCTGACGGCGCTCGGCGACGCGGAGCATCGCATCGCGGGTATGCAAGCCGGCGCCGACGACTATCTGGCCAAGCCATTCGACCTGACCGACATCGAGGCCCGGCTTATCGCCGCCGAGCGCGTCACCGCGCTGCATCGACGGCGTGAAGCGCTGCTGCGTCAGGCGCGGCGCTTTGCCGCCGAAGCCGATCCGGTGCGTCTGCTGCACGACCTCGTGGGCGAAGCGATCGACCTGGTCGGCGGTACGGCCGGGCTGGTTACGCGCTGGGATGAGGAGGAGCAGGCGCTGGTGCCGGTCGGTGCGGAAGGCGACCTGGCCCAAGCACGCCTGCGGCTGGGTCAAGGCGCCAGCGGTCGAGCGGCGCAAACGCGAGCGCCCGTGCTTCTGCACAACACCAGGGGCAACGGCGATGAGCCGATGCTCGCGCTGGCACAGCTGCGCGCCGCCATGGCGGTGCCGCTGCTGCATGAGGCGCGCCTGGTCGGCACGATCGCCGTGGGCACCAACGATGCTGACAAGATCTTCAGCCAGCAGGACGTCGAGCTGATCGAGATGCTGGCGTCAACCGCGGCCGCGGCGCTGGCGGCGATCGAGCACGCGCGACTCGACGGCGTGCTGCTCGCGGCGCGTACGGCGCAACGCGAGCTGAACAACCAGCTTGCCGTCGCGCGCGGCTATGCCGAGATGCTGGTCGGCTCGCCCGACCTACCGCGGCACCTGGTCGAGTTTGCCGAGGAAGTGAAGAACGCGGCCGATGACGCGGCCAAGACGGTGCGCCAGCTGCGCAACATCTCGCGTATTCACGAGCATCACTGGCCCGAAGCAGGCGACACGACGATCAATCTGGCCGCGTCGGCGCGTCGGTGACGCGGTGTGGCACGTTACCTGCCCTAACAAGAGTCACTTGAGGAGGACGACGAGTGAGTCAAGTCAATGTGAACCCGCCGCCGTCAGTTGACCCGGTTGATACCAGCGGTGATCGCACCGCTGCCGCGGGGATCAACCTGATCACGGTGGTCATCGTGCTGGCTGTGCTGGCGATCATCGCGTGGTACCTGTTCACGGGTCCGCTGCGCGCGATCAGCTCGGGCGCGGGCAGCACAACGAACGTGAACGTCAACCCAGCGCCAACGGCGGTGAACATCAATCCGCCTGCCAACAACACGGCGCCGGGCGGCAACACCAATCCAACACCGGCGCCCGGCAAGCCGTAACTCGCCTCTTGTCATCCTGAGCGGAGCGAAGGATCCGCGGGCCCAAACGTGTGTGCTCGCAGATCCTTCGGCTGCGGCCTCAGGCTGACAGGTTACTCTTCGGGCGCTGGTTCCTCTTCGACGGGCACGGCCTCGGGCTCCGGCTCAGCCATCGGCTCGACGACCTCGACGGGCGCGGGCGCGGGTGGTGTCGGGATGAAGCGTCGGGTGCCGAAGTCCTGCGTCCAGAACGTCCCATAGCGGCCGCCACCGGTCGCCAGGCCGATGCCGATTTCGGCATAGTTCGGCGACAACAAGTTCGCGCGATGGCCTGGCGAGGACATCCAGCCGGCCACCACCGCCTCGGGCGTCGGATACCCTGCGGCGATGTTTTCGGCGATCGCCGTCCAGCCTTGATAACCCGCCTCGCCAACGCGTTCGGCCATGTCCGGCACTGGCCCGCAGGTATGGGCGAAGCAGCCGCTGGTCGCCAGCACCACGCTGTACGACTGTGCCGCGCTGGTCAGCTCAGTGCTCAAGGCGAGCGGCGGCACGCCAACTCGCTCGCGTTCGACATTGGTGAGCTCGAGGACGCGCGCGACGGCGGCATCGGTTTCAGGTCCCGCGGCGGCTACAACGGCGGGCTGCCTGAAGGCCACGCTCGTTACCAGCGCCAACGTACACGCAAGCAGTCGAATCCGTACCAGCATCGTGTCTTGTGAAGACCTTAGCCGACGGTCGGACCAAGGCCAAGCCTCGTGCTAGGATCCGAGCAAGATGGCCATCGAGGTGGACAGCTTCAATGTGCCGCTCGATTCCTTCGTCATGCACCTGCGCCGCTCGGAGCTCGAAGCGGTCGCGTCTGGGCTCGGTGAGTTCGACTCCTCCGAAGAAGGGGATCTGCTGACGTTGGCGCGTGCGCTGCGACGGTTATCGCCCGCTGAGCGGGCACCAACGTGGGAGCTTGCGGTCCGCCGCTTCGGGCGCCACAAGCCACTCGCCCAGGCCGCGGGCGAAATTGGGCTCGACGAGATACTTGCGCGCGGTCTCCTGGAGCGCTTCGCGCGCGCCCTGACCGAGGTGCCCGTGCCTGAGCACGACGGCACTGTGCCGCTCTCGAACGAGCATCAGCACACCGGGCCGTAGGCCGCCAGCGTGCGCTGCTGGGTATGCGGAGCCACCGCTGAGGGTGTTTGCCGTTTTTGCGGGCGCGCCATCTGCAAGACGCACGCGCGCACGCAGGCCTTCTTGTTCGCCGCCTGGCCGACGACGGCCGGGCTGAAGGGCGTGGCGGTTGAGGACGCCATCTGGTGTGGGGTGTGTCACCCGCGACCCGATCCCATACCTCTCGATTTCCTTGAGGCTGACGAATCTTAGGCGGCGGCGGCGGCGACGATATCGTCAGTAGCCAACAGGCCATCCTGGATGCGACCACGCAGGACGAGCAGCCGCCCGAACTGTCGCGTCGAGAACGGATACGGCGTCACCGCGCGCGGCTTGCGGCCGAACTTGTACGCCTGGTCGTGGTCGCCTGCGCCGTCGCCGTCGAGGCTGCCGATCTGGGTCTTGGGGGTTTCGGATAGGGACTGCATGAGAGGTGAAACGCTCCGTCGCTTGGTTTTCTGCAGCCTATTCCGATGAACACGCCAGAACCGTGTTGTGGCTCACCTTTCTGCTGTGAATTTGCTCACAAAGAGTCGACTTCGGCGCCGCTGTCGGCGAGCTCACCGTCGCCGTCGGCGTCGGCGTCTTCGCCCAGATCCTCGCCCGCCTCGAGCCGATCGACCATGTCGCCCCAATCGTCGCCCAGATCCTCGCCCATCTGCTGGCCGAGCTTGCGCGCCCAGCGCGCCACACTCTTGGGGTCGTTCTCGTCCAGGTCGCCGAAGCTCGACGGATCGGCCAGGTCTTCGAGTTGGGCGTCCTCGCTCTTGAGCTGAAACACGCGTGAGACCAGACGCGAGAGGTTCGTCGAGCCGCAATGGGTGCAGCTGGGTGTGGCCGCGCTGGCCGACGAAAAGGTCTGATAGTAGTGGCTGACGCGGCGCTTACAGTCGGCGCAGCGGTATTCATATATGGGCATGAAAAGGCCCCGGATTGTAACGCTGAAATGCCTTGCCGGAGCACCGAATCGGTGCTAGGGTTGCAGTAGTCTCGAGTAAGGTGAAGGAGGTGAAAATGACGCTTCGCAAGCCGCATGACACCTTCTGTCGCTGGCAGGTTGATGGCTAACGGTCCCGACGGCGAACGCGGCCGATCAGGGACCAGCAGCGACGCGTCAGCGTGAGCTCAGGGCCCTTCGGAATGCACCGCATGAGGTGCCCGGGGTCGATCTCAGGAGCCGGGAAGGCGCTGCACGTGTCGACGCGCCGCAATCCTTCCGTATTGCGTTAATCGTTGCAGATCTAAGGGGCGACCTTACTGAGGTCGCCCTTTTGCTGTGTTCTCATTCGTGCGCTGATCGTCGCCGGCTGGCGGTGGCGTGGCAGCGTACAGCAGCCAGCCGATCCAGCCGGCGAAGCCATAGACGGCGGCGCCGACCAGCAGTGCGCCGCTGGTACCGAGATTGGCCGCTGCCGACGCCAGCAGCGGCAGTGAGAACTGGGCCAGGTTACGCGGCACCGGTGTGAGCGACATGACCGGCGCGCGCTCCTCGCGCGCGCACACTTGTGCCAGGTGGGCGTAGAGCACCGTCCCCGTCAGCGCGACCGGCACCGAGCGCACCCACGCCGCGATTGCCAGCATCCACAGCACGGGCGCCAGGGCGATCGCCAATGCGGCGGCACCGGCCACGATCATCGCCGGCCAGAACAGCCGCGCAGGTCCGATGCGGTCCACGAATCGGCCAGTCAGCCATGTCGCGAGTGTCGTCAGCACACCGTAGACGCCCAGCACCAGCCCGATCGCCGGCGCGGGGTCGAGCGGCGCCAACTCGCCGATGCGCACCGGCAGGTACGTCTCGATGATGCCGCTGCCGCCGCGCGTCAGGTACCAGCCCGTGAAGTTCCAGCGCAGGACCGGGCGATGCCAGACCATCTCCATCGAGCCGCGCATGTTCGCGAGGACACGGGTGCGCTTGTTGCGGCCAGGCGGCTCGGGCATGAACAGCGTGACCAGCACCGCGGCCAGTAAGCAGCCAACGCCGTCGATCAGCAACAGGCCACGTATGCCAATCACGGGCAGCAGCGCAGCGCCCACTGGCGGGCCGATGCTGACCGCGATCGGGTTCGCGGCCTGGACCACGGCGATTGCCGACGCCATACGCCGATCCGGCGTGAGCAAGCTCTGGGTGGCGATGACGATGGCGATGTTGCCGAACGTCAGTCCGAGCACGACGCGGGAAATGAAGAACCACAGCAGGTCGGGCGAAAAGCTGCACATCGCGTACGCGATGGCTTCGATGTACTGGCTGCGGACGATGATCAGCTTGCGCGAGTAGCGCTCGGCCAGCGAGCCCCAGAGTGGGGCGAGCGGAAACGCAACAGCGAAGGTGGCCGCGGTGAGCAGGCCCGTCCAGGGCGCAATTTCGCTTTCGGGCAAGTGCAGGTCGTTGCGCAGGAAAAGCGGCGTGAACGCCGTCAGGTGGCCGATGGCCAGCGATTCCAGGAGCGTCGAAGTGGCGAAGAGCGCGGTGATCGCGCGCCAGTCGCGAACGGCCAGGCGCTCCATGAGGGCGGCGCCGCCGCCGAGCACGAGTTCATTATGACCAGGCGAGGCGGCTAGCGCGCGATGTGCGTCTGCACTAATACAAGCGTATCGCGGTCGTCCTCGGGGTGGCCGTCCTGCTGGCGGCCTGTCAGCCGACGGGCTGCCTGGAGATCCTGCGGATTCGCGAGCGATTCCTACGTGAAACGGGTGGCTCGCTGCGCTCAGCAACGCAACGTGACGCCAGTCACGTCGGAAAGTTCAGCGTCAGTGTCAGGTGATCGCGACCGACGACGGTCTCCGGAAAGACTATCGTCGCATTCTGTGCGTACTGGAGTGGATCGACCACCGCGGGACTGAAATGAGTCAGCAAGAGCTTGCGCGCGCCGGCGTTGCGCGCCAGGCAGGCAGCTTCGGCAAAGGTCATATGTTTGCGCTCGACCGCCTTGGGCTGATCGTCGCTGCTGCCATAGGTGCCTTCACAAATCAGCAAGTCCACGTTTCGGGCGAGTCGCTCCAGGTCCGGTGTCGGGCGCGTATCGGTGACCAATGCCATAGCCAGGCCTGTGCGCCGTGGTCCAAGCACCTCGTCCGGCGTTGCGGTATGCCCGTCCCAGGTCACTATCTCTTCGCGTTGCAAGGCCCGCCAATGCTCTACGGGAATGGCCAGTCGGCGCGCCCGGTCCGGCAGGAAGGCGCGCCCGCGCGGCACCTCCAGGCGGTACGCCAGGCACGGCACGTGGTGCTCCGCTTGCGTGCACGAGCCGCGGAGTCCGCCAAGCTCGAACGTATCTCCGGGTTGGAGATCGCGACAGCGCACGTCGAACGGCAGATACGGGGCGATCACTCGTAGCCTATCCACTGCGTCGGTCATGCCGGGCGGTCCCAGGACGTCCACTGGCTCCGTCCGAGCCGAGTTGCTCTGCGTGAGCAGCAGCCCAGGCAGACCCGCGATGTGATCGCCATGCACGTGGCTGATCAGGATCAGGTCGATGCCCTTGATGCCCCAGCCCAATGTTCTGAGGCTGATCTGCGTGCCCTCGCCGCAGTCGAACAGCACGAGGTGATCGGCATACCGAATCAGGACGCTCGAGAGCCACCGAGTCGGCAGCGGCATCATTCCGCCCGTTCCCACAAGCGTGATGTCGAGCACCATCGCCCACATTATTGACGCCCCAGCGTGGTGGTTACTCCTTGATGGGCCAGGAAATCTCCAAGCTACGGCCGAACGTACAGGACTGCCGATCCATCAGTCCTGGTCCTCTTGTGCAACACGTGCCTCGGCGCTGAAAACATCGGGTCACGTGTCGCTCGCCAGCCTGCTCTTCCTGATCGCAACTGCGCTCGCGGGCGCGGCTGTGGTGCTGCGCGTGCGGCATCGTCTTGCCGCAAGCTTGCGCAAACTGGAACGCCAGGCCGCAACACTCGCCGAGCAGGCGGAGTTGCTCGACCTGGCGCATGACGCGATCCTGGTCTGGGATCTCCGATCTGGCGAAATCCGCTTCTCGAACCGGGGTGCCGAAGAGGTTTATGGCTGGCGGCGCGACGAAGTGCTGGGCCGAACGCCGCAAGCGATGCTCAACACGCAGTTTCCGCAACCGCTTGCCGAGATCAACGCCGATCTCGTGCGTGACAAGCGCTGGGAAGGTGAGCTCGTCCACACGCGCCGTGACGGCACGGCCGTGGTCGTCGCTAGCCGCTGGGCGCTGCAACTCGATCGCGCTGGTCAGCCAAGCTCTGTGCTCGGCATCAACACCGACATCACCGATCGCAAGCGTGCCGAGGCCGCGCTCGAGCACCAGGCACTCCACGACGCCTTGACCGGACTACCCAATCGCAGCTTGTTTCGAGCGCGACTGGAACGCGCGCTGGAACATGCCGGGCGCGGCAAGCGACGCGTGGCCGTCTTCTTCCTCGACCTGGATAACTTCAAAGTCATCAACGACAGTCTCGGACATCAGGCGGGCGATGATGTGCTGATCGAGGTCGCGCAGCGCGTGCGCGGCTGCTTACGCGCATACGATGTCGTTGCTCGCTTCGGCGGCGACGAATTCACCGTGCTGCTGGACGAGATCGAAGTTGAATCCGAAAGCGAGCTCGTGGCCGACCGCATCCTGGAGGCGCTGCGCGCGCCGATTCGGGTCGGCGATCGTGACGTCTTTGTCAGCGCGAGCCTCGGCATGGCACTGAGCACGCCGCGCCAGTCACGACCGGATAGCTTGCTGCGCAACGCGGACGTCGCGATGTACCAGTCCAAGTCCAATGGTAAAGCTCGCCATTCGCTATACGACGGGCGGCTGCAGAAGCTGGCCATGGAGCGCCTCGAGCTGGAGACGGATCTGCGCCAGGCGCTCGAGCTCGATCAATTCGAGCTGCACTATCAGCCGATCCTGTCGCTCGACGACGGTCGCGTCGCCGAGGTCGAAGCGCTCATACGCTGGCGTCGGCCCGGCTTCGGTCTCGTGTACCCGACGAGCTTCGTCTCTGTTGCCGAAGAGACCGGACTGATCGCGCCGATCGGTCGCTGGGTCCTGCGCGAGGCGTGTCGGCAGGCGGCGGAGTGGAGTCGCGACTCGGCTGAGCTGGTGATGAGCGTGAACCTGTCGGCGCGCCAGTTCCGGGATCCTGGGCTGCTCGGCGACATCGAACGCACGCTGCGCGAGACAGGCCTCGCGGCGCCGTTGCTGAAGCTCGAGATTACGGAGAGCGTCGCGATCGACGACGTAGAGACGACGCTGGGCAAGCTGCAGGCACTCAAAGCCCTTGGCGTACAGCTGGCCATCGACGATTTCGGCACCGGCTACTCCTGGCTCGGCTACCTGAAGCGCTTTCCAGTGGATGCATTGAAGATCGACCGGTCGTTCGTCCAGGGCATGGGCCAGGACTCGCAGGACGCAGCGATCGTCCAGAGCGTCGTGGCGCTGGCCAGGACGCTGCATCTGAGCGTGATTGGCGAGGGGATCGAGAGCCCAGCGCAGGCAGCGCATTTGCGTGAGCTGGGCTGCGATCGTGGCCAGGGCTTCCTGTTCGCTCGTCCTCAGCCGGCCGAAGCAATCGGCGCACTGCTGCACCAGGCCGAACGCCTCGCCGCGTAGGTTCCTCATACCATTGCGACCGATGGCAGGTCGGCTCGCAGGGAAAGTGGCAGTCGTGACGGGCGCTGGCTCACGCGCCGCTGGCATCGGCAACGGCAAGGCGGCCGCGATTTTGTTCGCCCGCGAAGGCGCGTCGGTGCTGTGCGTCGATCAGATCACGGACCGCGCCGCCGAGACAGTGGCCTCGATAGCGGACGAGGGTGGCACGGCCTCGGTTTTCGAATGCGATGTCTCGAAACAGGCCGACTGTCAGCGTATGGCGGCCGCGGCCGTCGAACGCTACGGTCGGCTCGACATTCTCCAGAACAACGTCGGCATCCCGTCGGATCAGCCCCTGGCTGATATCACCGAGGATGCCTGGGACCGCGTCATGGCCGTCAACGTACGCAGCATGGTCCTGGCCGCTCAAGCGTCAGTGCCGTACATGGCCGCCGGCGGCAGTGGCTCGATCATCAACATCTCGTCGATCTCTGGACTGCGCGGGTACCCCGCGCGCTCGACGGCGTATACGACCAGCAAAGCGGCAGTGGTCGGGCTGACGATGGCGTTGGCCGGCCAGCTCGGCGGGCAACGCATTCGCGTCAATTGCATCGCGCCGGGCCAGGTGTTCACGCCGCTGATTGCCGAACGCATCGACACTCAGGGACGAGAGCGCCGCGCAACCTCGGGCCTTATTAAAGATGAAGGGACGGCCTGGGACATCGCCTGGGCCGCGGTCTACCTGGCCAGCGACGAGGCGCGCTGGGTGACCGGCCAGGTGCTCACCGTCGACGCCGGGATCACGATCACGATTCCCGGCAATCCGTACGGATAAGAAAGGGGTTTGGCATGGCATCTGATACACGCGGGCCTGGTGGACAGCGCCTCAGTCGTCGAGGCTTCGTACGTACGGTCGGTGCAGGCGTGGCCTTGTCGGCGTTGGCGCCGACGCTGCTGGCGCCCATCGGCAGGGCAGCGCCGGCTCGCGCCGCCGCGACGCCAGGCGTACTCGTCGTTGGACTGGTTGCGGAGCCGACCTCGCTCGATCCGGGCCAGCTGACCGATATCAACTCCATGAAGCTCCTGGGTGCGATGTACGACACCCTGGTCCGCTTCAAGCCGAATTCATTCGACATCGAACCGAGCCTCGCAACGTCCTGGGACAGGTCGGCCGACGGCCTGTTGTACACGTTCAAACTCCGCTCCGGAGTGAAGTTCCACGATGGCACCGACTTCAACGCCGATGCGGTGAAGTTCACCTATGACCGGTTGCTCGACCCCACGCACCCGTATGCGGACACTGGCCCATTCCCGTTCGCACCGGGTTACTACGGCTCCATCGCCGAGAGCATTGTCGTCGATCCACTAACCGTCCAGTTCCGTCTCAATCGCGAGGACTCGGCGCTGCTGGATGCCTTCACACTGAATACCGGTCGGATCGTCAGTCCGCAGGCTGTCAAGACCTCGCGCAAGGACTTTGCCCAGAATCCCGTCGGTACCGGGCCGTTCAAGTTCGCCGGCTGGGATCACAACGTGCGCATCACGCTCAACGCCAATCCTGACTACTGGGATGGCGCGCCAGCCCTGCAGCAGATGATCTTCCGCCCACTGGCTGACGAGCAGACACGCATTACCGAGTTTCTGTCCGGTGGCGTCGACGTGATCTTCGACGTCCCGCCCGACAACATCGATCAGGTCAAGAACACCGCCGGCGCGCTGTTTCTGGCGCAGCCCGGCCCACACGTGTGGTGGGTGACGCTAAACACCAAGAAGCCGCCGTTCGACAATGTCCTGGTGCGTCAGGCAGCTAACTTTGCTATCAACAAGGACGCGCTCACGCTGGATATTCTCAAGGGCACCGGCACGCCATCGGTGGGACCCATTCCGCCAGCCATCACCTGGGCGTATACCGACCAGGTCGCCCAGTACAACTACGATCCGGATCGGGCGCAGGCGCTACTGCAGCAGTCGGGCGTGCTGTTGCCGATCAATGTCACCTTCTGGGTAACGGAGTCTGGATCGGGCATGCAGTCGCCCAAGACGATGGGCACCGCGATTCAGGCTGACCTTGCGGTAGTCGGGATCAACGCGCAGATCCAGACCTTCGAATGGGGCGCGTTCCTGAACAAGTACGGCACCGGACTCGCCGATGAAGCCGCGATGGCCGAGTTGTCGTGGATGTTCGATTCCGGCGATCCGGCCCACATGCTGCCCAACAATTTGTACGGCCCGGCCTGTTCGCCCAAGGGATTCAATGGCGGCTGCTATCAGAACCCGCAGGTCGACGGCCTTCTCGAGTCGGCGCTCAAGGTGTACGACCGCGACCAGCGTGGCGCCATCTACAAGCAGATTCAGCAGATCGTCGCTGCCGACGCGCCGTGGATCTTCGTCGACAATCAGATCCAGAACGCGGCGATCTCGACGCGCGTGAGCGGCCTCGACCTGCACCCGTCGTTCTACATGACGTTCCTGAATCGCATCTCGGCGGCCTGAACCCGGCGCGTGCATCGCTATCTCGTCCAGCGGCTCCTGCTTGTCGTGCTGGTGCTGCTGGGCGTGTCCTTGCTCGTGTTCATCGTGACGCGGCTGACGCCGGGCGATCCAGCGCGGGTGCTGCTCGGGCCGCGCGCGACCGAGGAGCAGGTAGCTCAGCTGCGGACGGCGTACGGTCTGGACCAGCCGTTACATATGCAGTACGTAACGTGGCTGGCGCGCGTCGTCCGCGGCGATCTCGGCGAGTCGATCCAACTCCACCGCCCGGTCTTGGGCGAAGTCGTGGAGCGCTTCCGAGGCACCCTCATATTGGCCGTGGCCGCGATGATCATCTCGTTCACCGTCGGCATCGTCTTCGGTGTAGCGGCGGCACTTCGCGCAAACACCGCGCTGGATCGCGCCCTGATGAGCCTGGCCCTGCTCGGCATCAGCATGCCCCCATTCTGGGTCGGCCTGATCCTGATCATCGCGTTCACCCTCGGTCTACGTTGGCTGCCAGCCACCGGCATGTTCTCCCCGACTGGCGGCGGCGATCTGCAGGACCTGCTGGTGCACCTGGTCCTGCCTGCGGTGAGCCTGGCCGTGGTGCCCCTAGCCGTGATCGCGCGCCTCACGCGCGCCAATGTCCTCGAGGTGCTCAATCAGCTCTATGTGCGCACTGCGCGGGCCAAGGGCCTGCATTCGCGCACGGTCGTGCTGCGCCACGTGCTGCGCAACACACTGATCGGCACCGTCACGATCCTGGGACTCGAGACAGGCTGGCTGCTCGCTGGCACGGTCTACATCGAGACGGTCTTTGCCTGGCCAGGCATCGGTGCGATGCTCGTCAACGCCATCCTGCAGCGGGACTACCCGCTGGTTCAGGGTGGTGTTCTGCTCGTGGCGGCGATCTACGTGCTGATCAACCTGAGCACGGACATCCTGTACCTGTACCTGGATCCGCGGTTGCGCCATGCCTGAACTGGCGGTGGCACTCCCCGCCCCGTCTCGTGCGCCCGTCGCTTCTTCCTGGCGACTTCGACTGCTGGACCGGCCACTCCTCAGCATCGGCGTGGCGCTCGTACTGCTGATCGTGTTGCTTGCCCTGATCGCACCGCTGCTGCCACTGCGCGATCCAAATGTCACTGCGCCAGCCAGAAGGCTGTCCGGCGCCGGCGTGAACGGTTACGTCCTGGGTAGCGATCAACTCGGCCGCGACTTGCTCAGCCGCCTGCTCTGGGGCGCCCGCGTCTCCATCACCGTTGCGCTGGTCGCAGCCGGGGTGGCTTTTGTCGCCGGTGGCTCGATCGGACTGCTCGCTGGTTTCTACGGCGGCGTCGTCGACAACGTGCTGATGCGCCTGATCGACATCCTGATGGCCTTTCCGTACGTGCTGTTGGCCATTGCACTGGTCGCTGCGCTCGGCCCAGGCCTGCTGAACGCGTTGATCGCGATCGCCGTCGTCAACATTTCGTTCTATGCCCGCGGCGTACGCGCCGCGGTGCTGGTCGTGCGCCACATGGCGTTCATCGAGGCGGCTCGGGCGCTCGGCGCGCGCGATGTGCGCATCCTGCTCAAGGAGGTGCTGCCCAGCGTGGCGCCGCCGCTGCTGGTCTTCGTGACGCTCAACATTGGCGCGCTGATCGTGGAGACGGCGGGTCTGAGTTTCATCGGGCTGGGCGCCCAGCCACCCACCGCTGACTGGGGCACCATGCTCGCCGACGGGCGCCAGTTCATGATGACCGCGCCGCACGTCGCCGCAATTCCCGGCCTGGCGGTGCTCGCCCTGGTCTGGGGCCTGAACATGGTCGGCGATAGCCTGCGCGACATGCTCGATCCGACGCTTGCACACGCCACGCGCTAACTGTTCTTTGACCCTCTGAGAGCGCTGCGTTAGCCTGGATCCCCGGCGCCTGCATTGGGCGACCGAGCTCGAGGAGTACGCCAGGCTTGGATTCAGTGGTGCGCTCGACCGGCTCCTGAACTACGAACAGGTCGACGACTCGGCCTTGGAGCAGCGGCTTGCCACGGTCCAGATCGACCTCAGCAACGTCGAAGGTGCGCGTCTGTGGTGGCTCACCCGCATATGAGACGGCTACACCCTCAGGTAGTCACTTTCGCAGACTCTCGTCAATGATGGGAACTGCTCGCGCCTGGTACACCAGCCTCGGCGTATCACCGCGCGCTACCCGCACGCCAATGACAATGCCAGCAACGGCGATGACCAATCCGACTAAGCCCAGTGTCGATCCGACCCACCCCTGATTGAGAAAGCTCAGTACCTGATCCACGTAGCGAAGCGAAGTTTACTGAGGCTTCAAGACCTGCGTGGACGTGCAGCCGCAGGGGGCACCTCCAGATAGGATCACCTGGCAGGCTCCCCAGGGATGGGCAGGGTGGAGCATCGTCCCCGTCTTGCACTGCGGACAGCGAGGGTTCGAGCCCTCACGCGGCTGAATCGGTGGGGCGTCATACCAGCCGTCGTCCTTGGGCGTGTCCGCCAGCTCCAACGTTGCGGATTCGGTAAACGCCGACCCCTTAGTGCCGTCCACGTCCAGTGGGCGGCGCGAGCCTGCCAATCGTGCCCGAGCAGCTTTGCGTGCGGTACAATGCACAGTGCGGGGACCGCGCTGTGACTTACTACCGCGCACTTTTCAAGGCTAAGAGGGCTAGCTAAACGAACAGGGTCTGAACTCAGACAGTTCGCTTGCTATCGGGGCATTAGCTCAGCGGGAGAGCACTTGCCTGGCAGGCAAGGGGTCGGCGGTTCGAATCCGCCATGCTCCACCCCAAAATCAAGTTCAGAAAGGCCCTCCCGGAGACCGATCCGAGAGGGCCTGATTCGTGCCTGGCACTGGTTATGCCGCGATGCTTCAGCGATACGGCGCTGGTCTGACCCCTTGCCTCAAACAGTGTCAGGCGTGGCCCCAGCCGCTACCCTGAGACCTGCTGCATCCAGTCGCCGGAAGCTACCGCCCCCGGTTTGGCATGCCCTCAGCCTTCAGCTGAGCGGCTCGGCGAGTGCGACGATGATGCCCTCGGGCCCGCGCACGTAACACAGCCGATAGCTGTCCTCGCGCTGCTCTAGCTCGCCCACGAGTTCGGCTCTGTGGGCGCGCAGACGGGCAAGGACGTCCTACTTTAAATGTCTTCGACGGCGAACATGATGCGACGCACGCCCAGCGTGTTCACCGGTGCGTTCTTCGGCTCTGCGCTGAACGCCGTCGGATTGTGGAACTTCGTAAGCTCGAGCCGGCCATGGCCG
>Ga0137369_10000979_pt1 | contig 27835 bp, 25 predicted proteins | sample SagtaG_12_FD_104918 | JGI IMG/M metagenome (GOLD analysis project Ga0137369, IMG submission 104918) | Vadose zone soil microbial communities from Sagehorn Ranch, Mendocino, California, USA - Sage1_L_113_16 metaG | ecosystem: Environmental > Terrestrial > Soil > Vadose zone | place: USA... | reverse complement strand
TCCGCGCTCTCGAGGGCCCCGCGGGCGCCGTCCGGCGCGCCGCCGGCGAGATCGGGCGCATCGCCGCGCGGGTCCCCGCGTCCGCGGAGCGCGCGGCGCGGGCCGCGCGCGTGCGGTCCGAGGCGGGCGGGCCCGCGTCGGATCTCGTCTCGCTCAGCCTCGCCGCGCAGGTCCTCTGGAGCTTCCGGGACGACTGCCACGTCGCCGCATGGCAGGCGAAGGGCTACGAGGGCCCCGCCTTCGAGGTCCTGTCCTACGTGTGGTCGAGCCCGCCGGACGTCTCGTTCACGAAGATCGGCGGCCACCGGACGATCGACGACCTCGAGAAGGCCCTGAAGCCGCGGCAGGACCGCGCCGACATCGAGGGCAACGTCGACGCGCTCGTGCGGCGCGGGGATCTCGCGCGCGACGGCGCCGCGGTGAGCATCACGCCGCAGGGGCAGCGGACGCGCGACGCGGTCGAGGACGACACGGACCGGCGCTTCTTCGCGATCTGGGACCTCGACGACGACGCGGTCGCGCGGCTCGGTGACGATCTGCGCTCGATCATCGACGCTCTGCCGAAGGCGTAGACGCCCGAGATCAGCGCGGCCCGGGATCGACCTCGCGCCCGTTCAGCGCCAGCACCGTCCCGGCGGGCAGCCGCACGACGGTGAGGCCGTTCCCGGGACGCTCCGCGCCGATGAGGTCGGGTGAGCGCGGCAGCGCGCGGTCCTCGTAGAACACGACGGTCGTGTCGCGCGCGAGCCGCACCTCGTGCGACCCGCCGGCACGATCGTCCGAGAACTCGGTCTGGTAGCCCGGGAGGTAGTACCCCGCGACGAGAAGCTCCGCGCCCGCGACGATGAGGGTCCCGTCCGTGGGGTAGGTCCCGCGGATGTACGCCGTCCGCAGCCCGGTCGCGCGGTCATGCCCCTCGAGGCTGTCCGCCGAGAACACCGGATCCTTGCCCCCGACGTAGAGCGCCGCGCTCACGAGCGACGCGGCGACGAGGGCGGCCGCGATCGCGGACCGTCCTGCCCGGGTGGCCGCCTCGAAGGGTCCCCGCAGGAGGACGGCGGTGAGCGCGAAGAGCGACGGGACGAGCGAGAGCAGCTGTCCCCACTGACCGACGTGCACGAAGACGTAGAAGAGGAGCGGCGGCAGCGTCCAGAGCGCGAGCGCGACGGCGTGCCATCGCGGGATGGGATACGCGCGCGTCCCGCGCACGAGCGCGAGGACGCGCGCGATCGCGAGCGCGAGGAGCACGAGGCCGAATACGACCATCGCCCACCCCACGGACTGGCCGACGACGACGAGGTTCATCATGGTCGAGCCCTCGTTCATGGTCGTGCTCCCGCTGAGCGACGTGAACTGCCGTCGCGTGCTCTCGATGTACGCGGCGGCGCCGCCGGAGGCGAGCGCCGACGGCACGAACCAGGCGAGGCATCCGACCGCGAGACCCGCGGCGGCGAGCGCTCGCGACCGCCAGGGCGCGGGCGCGACCGCCCACAGCCAGAGCGGACCGAGGAACAGCAGCAGGTCCTGGCGGAACCCCGCCGCGAGACCGAACACGACCGAGGCGACGACGATGGCCGAGGTGCCCCGGCCGCGGGCGGTCACGAAGACGAGGGCGAGGGTCGTGCTGAGCACGACGAGCAGCGCGTACGGCGATGCGACGGCGCTCTGGAGCCAGAACAGCGGGCTCGTCACGAGCCCGAGCGTCACGAGGAGCGCGACCGCGCGGCCCGCGAGCCGCGCGCAGAGGAGGTACGTGGCCGCCGCGGCGGCCGCGCTCGCGACCACGCTCACGGCCACAAGCGCGCCGTTCGCGTCGAAGCCGTCGAGCGCCCGCGCGAGCGACGCCGACGCGACGTAGAAGACGTAGCCGGGCGGATGCGGCCGTGACACCGCGAGCACGTCGCTCACATGGAAGCCGCGTTCGAGCGCGCGCGCGTACAGGACGGAATCCCACTCCCACAGGTAGGCCGTCACGAACGGAGCACGCGTCAGGGCGGTCACGGCCGCGAAGGCCGCGGCGATCCAGAGGTCGGCGCGCCCGAACGTCAAGTGGGTGGCTGCGCGATCGCCTGGACCGGTCCGGGGGCGGGACGGCGCCGCGGGCGCCGCATGTCGGGGAACAGCTGGACGAGCTCTCGCAGGATCTTCAGGATCACGCCCGTCCCCGCCAGATGCGACTGCCCTCGCGTGCGCGGGAAGTAGTCGAGGCCTAGCTGCTGGATGGTGAAGCCGAGGTTCTTCGCCTTCACGATGAGCTCGGCGTCGATGAGCGAGCCTTCAGCGCGCAGCTCGACGGCGTCGAGGACCTCGCGCGTCATGAGCTTGAACGAGAAGTTGATATCGCGGTGCGGCCACCCGAACAGCACGCCGATCAGGAAGTTGTAGGCGTACGAGTAGAGCGCGCGGCGGCCACCCTCCATCGTCCGGTCGATGCGGTATCCCGCGATCAGGTCGGCGCGCGTGACGTCCATGGCGCGCACGGCCCGCGGGATCTCGTGCGGGTCGAACGGGAGGTCCGCGTCCATGTACAGGACGAGGTCGCCGCGCGCCGCCGCGAAGCCGGTGCGCAGCGATCCACCGAGCTTGCGGTTCCGGTCGTGGCTGACCATGCGGATCCGCGGGTCGCGCGCGGCGATGCGCCGCACGATCTCGGGCGACCGGTCCGTCGACGCGTCGTTCACGACGACGATCTCGTGCTCCCACCCCTCGAGCGCATCCTGCGCGCACCCGAGCGCGTGCTCGATCGTGTCCTCCTCGTTGAACATCGGGACGACGAGCGAGATCGAACGGGCCATCGCTAGGCCAGGCGTTCCGCGAGATCCTCGATGAGCCGGCGCGCGACCTCGTCCTTCGAGAGGCGCGGCAGCGGCTCGGCGCCGTCCGCGCTGACGAACGTGACCTGGTCGGAATCGGACCCGAAGACGTCCTGGCTGACGTCGTTCGCGACGACGAGGTCGAGGCCCTTCTCTTTCAGCATGCGGGTCGCCTCGCCGACGGGATCGCCGGTCTCGGCCTTGAAGCCGACGACGATCGTGCCGGGCCGCCGCGACGCCGCGACGGCCGAGAGCACGTCCGGCGTGCGCACCAGGCGCAGCGTCATCTCGTCGCCGAGGTCCTTCTTCTTCAGCTTCGCGCCGCTCGGGGCGGCCGCGGCGTAGTCAGCGGCGGCGGCTGCCATGATCACGGCGTCCGCGTCCGGGAGCGACGCGAGGACGGCGTCGCGCAGCTCCGCCACGGTCTCGATCGGCACGACCCGGACGCCGGCCGGCGACGCGAGCGCCGTCGGGCCCGTGATCAGCGTGACGTCGGCGCCAGCCTCGCGGGCCGCCGTGGCGACGGCATAGCCCATCTTCCCGCTCGAGCGGTTCGTGATGACCCGGACCGGGTCGATCGGCTCGAGCGTCGGCCCGGCCGTGACGAGCACCCGGCGGCCGGCGAGGCGGCGCGAGCGGATGCGCAGCGCCTCGACGATCTCGGTCTCGATGCGCTCGAGGCTCGCGAGGCGCCCCTGCCCGACCATGCCGGACGCGAGCTCGCCCGCCTCGGGATCGACGACGCGGACACCGCGCGCGCGCAGCGTGGCCACGTTCTGCCGCGTCGCCGGGTTCTGCCACATGTGGGTCTCCATCGCGGGCACGACGATCACGGGCGCGCTCGACGCGAGCACGGTCGTGGCGAGGAGATCGTCCGCGAACCCGTGCGCGAGGCGCGCGACGACGTGCGCCGTCGCCGGCGCGATGACGATGCAGTCGGCGTGGATGCCCATCGACACGTGCCCCGCGGCGCGGTCGTCGATGCCGCTGAACATCTCGATCTCGACCGGCCGGTACGTGAGCGCCTGGAACGTCAGCGGCTGCACGAACTCGGTGGCCGAGCGCGTCATGATCACCTGGACGGCGGCGCCGGCCTGGGTGAGGCGGCGCGCGAGCTCGACCGCCTTGTACGCGGCGATCGACCCCGATACGCCGAGCACGATGAGCCGGCCGCGGACGATCTCCAGCGTCATACCGAGTTCAGCTCCCACAGCAGGCGCAAGCCCTCGAGCGTGAGGTCCTCGTCGACGCGCTCGATGGCGCGCGTGAGCGGCGCGATCGTCGTCGCGAGGCCGCCGGTCGCGATGACCCGCGCGCGCCCGCCGAGCTCGGTGTGGATCCGCGCGATGAGACCTTCGACGAGGCCGACGTACCCGAAGACGATCCCGGAGCGCAGGCAGTCCGCGGTGTTCTTCCCGATGACGTCGCGCGGCGGCGTGAGCGGCACGCGGAAGAGGCGCGACGCCCGTCCGAACAGCGACTCGGACGCGACCTCGATGCCCGGCGCGAACGATCCGCCGAGGAAGTCGCCTTCCGCGCTCACGACGTCGAAGTTCGTCGACGTGCCGAAGTCGACGATGATCGCGGGACCGCCGTAGCGGCGATGCCCCGCGAGCGTGTTCGCGATCCGGTCCGCGCCCACCTCGGAGGGGTTGTCGACGCGGAGCCGGACGCCCGTCTTCACCCCGGGCCCGATGACGAGGCTGCGGCCGCCGAGGTGGCGGTCGGCGAGGCGCGTGAGCGCGAGGGTGAGCGGCGGCACGACGCTGCCGACGACCATCGCGTCGATGTCATCGAGGCCGAGCTCCTCACGCGCGAGGAGGCCATCGATCATCACCGCGAGCTCGTCCTCCGTCCGCTCGACCGCGGTCGCCGCGCGCCACGTCCGGACGAGATCCGCGCCGCGGTACGCGCCGATGACGACGTTCGTGTTGCCGACGTCGAGGGCGAGGAGGATGCCCACTACGTCAGTCCGCCGGCTCCGTGGCGCCCGTGCGGAGCGCGCGCTTCCGGCCGTGCGCCTGGAGGCGCTTCGCGACGTTCGGCGGGACCATGTCGCTCACGATCGGCGCGCCGAACGCGGCCAGCTCCTTCACGCGCGACGCCGAGAGGAACAGGTACTCGGGCGCGGTCATGAGGAACACCATCTCGATCTCGGGCGCGAGGCGCCGGTTCATGTTCGCCATCTCGAATTCGAACTCGAAGTCCGACAGCGCCCGGATGCCACGGATGACGAAGCGCGCGCCGACATTGCGGGCGAACTCGACCGTGAGCGTGTCGAATCCCTGCACCTCGACGTTCGTGAACGCCGCGCACGCCTCCTTCATCAGCGCGATCCGGTCGTCGTCGCTGAAGAACGTCTTCTTCGCGCGGTTCATCCCGACGCCGACGACGACGCGGTCGAACATCTTCGACGCGCGACCGACGATGTCGAGGTGACCGTTCGTCGGCGGGTCGAACGAGCCGGGGTAGATCGCGATGCGTCCAGCCATGTGCGGTCGCGATACCTCCTGCGGGCGTGCACGCCGCCGGCGCATCGTACCGCCGCTAGGCGACCACCTCGCTCGCGACGTGGAACTGTTCGCGGCCGACGCGCTCCAGCAGCCCCTGGTCGACGAGGCCCAGGAACACCTCGACGATCTCGGGATCCCACTGATGGCCGGCACCGTTCTCGAGCCGGCTTCGCGCCTCCTCGGGATCGAGGGCCAGCCGGTAGGGACGGTCGGACGTCATGGCGTCCCACGTGTCGGCGACCGCGGCGATGCGCGCGCCCAGCGGGATGGCCCCGCGAGCGAGCCGATCGGGGTACCCGCGGCCGTCGTAGCTCTCGTGGTGGTGCCGAATGATCGGGAGCATCAGCGCCACGCTCCGGAGGGACCCGCAGATGCGGGCGCCCTCGGTCGAGTGGATCTGCATCAGCGTCCGTTCGCTCTCGGTCAGCGGACCGGGCTTCAGGAGGATCTCCGCGGGGACGACGATCTTGCCGAGGTCGTGCAGGACCCCGCCCTTGTAGAGCACGTCCAGATCGTCCGTGGACAGGCCCCGCGCGCGGCCGAGCTCGCGCGCGTACAGGCCGACGCGCTCGGCGTGGTGGATCGTGTAGCGGTCGCGCGCTTCGACGATGCGGGCGAGCGCGAGGATCACGCCCTCGGCGGCGTCGAGCTGCTTGTTCAGCGCGCGGTCACGGAGCAGCGCTTTCGTTCGGGTGAGGAGCTCCGCGCGGTCGAACGGCTTCGAGAGGAACTCGTCCGCGCCCGCGGCGAGCCCGCGCAGCCGCGTCTCGCGATCCTGGTGCGCGGTGAGGATGACGATGGGGATGAGCCGGCGGGTCGGGTCGGCCTTCAGCCGCTGACAGACGGTCAGTCCGTCGAGGCGCGGCATGTCGACGTCGAGCAGGATCAGGTCGGGCTCTTCCGCCTCGATGACCTCGAGCGCCTGGAGCCCGTCGGCCGCCTGCCGCACGTCGTACCCGAGGCCGTCGAGGTGGCCCTCGAGGAGCTCGCGGTTCGCGGCGACGTCGTCGACGACCAGGACGATGGGCGGCCGGGTCGCGGCGAGCAGCGAGGTCACGCGGCGGTCCCGAAGCGGCGTATCGCGGCCCTGAAGGACGCGGGCGAGATCGGCTTCGTCAGGTAGGCGTCGAAGCCCGCGGCCAACCCCCGCTCGACCTGCTCGGGCAGCGCCGATGAGCTGAGCGCCACGATCGGCCGCTCCATGCCCGTGGCGCGGAGGTCGCGGCAGACGGTGATGCCGTCGCTGCCCGGGAGCTGGACGTCCAGGAGGATCAGGTCGAACGGCTCCGCGAGCGCGCGCGCACGTCCCCTCGGGCCGTCGCGCTCGACGACCACCTCGTGCCCGTCGCCCTCGAGGATGTCGGAGAAGAGGTCGACGTTCAGCGCGTTGTCATCGACCAACAGGATCCGCAAGCACCCTCTCCTCGCTCGTCCGCCGCTCGGCGACGGCCGCGAGCCATCCCGCGAGCCGATCGTGGTCGATGGGCTTGGTGATGTGATCGTCGGCGCCGAGCTCCCTCGACCTGCCTTCGTCGTCCTCGACCGTGACGACGACCACCGGAACGCCACGCGTCACCGGATCGGCCTTCAGGGTCTCGAGCACGCGCTCGCCGCGCTCGTCGGAGAGCCGGAGATCGAGGACGACCGCGGTCGGCGTCGACCGGCGGATCGCCGCGAGAGCGGAGGGGACGGACGTGACCACCTCGCTGTCGAGGCCGCTGCGCGCCGCGAGCGCCACGATCAGATCGGCATCGCGTCGCTCGTCTTCCACGACGAGCACGCGATCGGCCTTCGCGGCGACCGCGACGAGATCGGGCAGCCGCACGTGGAACTCGGTCCCGCCGCGCGCGCGCGGCGCGAACCCGATCGAGCCGCCATGCAGCTCGACGAGGCGTTTCGTCAGCGCCAAACCGAGCCCGGTGCCGCTCGCCTCCGCCCGCCCCTCGTGGAGGCGCTCGAACGTGCCGAAGACGCGGTCGTGCTTGTCGTCGGGGATGCCGATCCCGGTGTCCCGCACGGTGATCCCGAGATCGCGCCCGTCGGCCGCGAGCGTGAGCTCGACGCTGCCGGCGGGCGTGAACTTGACCGCGTTCGAGAGCAGGTTGTAGAGGATCTGGCGCACGCGGCCGGTGTCGGCGTCGAGCATCAGGTCCGCCGGCGCGGACACGTCGAAACGAAGGCCGGCCGCATCGGCCGCGGCCCGGGTCGAGGCCGCGACGGGCTCGACGAGCGCGGGCAGCGTAATGAGCTCGCGGCGCAGGTCGAGGCGTCCGGCCTCGACCTTCGAGAGGTCCAGCACGTCGTTGATGAGGCCGAGGAGGTGCTGCCCGGCGTCGCTGATGTTCCGGAGGTAGCGCCGCTGGCGTTCGGTGATCTCGGGACCGATCTGCTCGAGGAGGAGATCCGAGAAGCCAAGGATGGCGTTCATCGGCGTACGCAGCTCGTGGCTCATGCTCGCGAGGAAATCCGACTTGTGCCGGCCCGCCGTCTCGAGGGCGAGGTTGGTCTGCGCGAGCGCTGCGCGGCCCCGCCGAAGCTCGTCCCGCTGCCGCATGGTCCGCTCGAAGAGGAAGACAACGGCAGCGGCCGCGACCAGGCCGAGGACCGCCACGGTCGCGCCGCCCGTCTGTAGCTGCCGGAAGAGGCGCTGCTGTCCCATCAGGACGATCGAAGGGTCGTCGAGCACGTACAGCGTCCATGGAGCCGCCGTGACGTCCCCCGCCGTGACGATCCGCTCGCGGCCCGCGATCTGGACGGGGACGTCCGAGCGCGTGGGGTCCCCTTCCGGCACGGCGGTCGTCTCGAGAGGACGGAAGCCGGCATCAGTGGACGCGACGACGCGACCGGCGAGATCGACGATGAGCAGCTCGCGACCCTCGACCTGGTGCAGCGGCCGAAGCAGATCGAGCAGATCCGCGGGCGCGAGCGTGAGCACGACGACGCCGATGACCTTCGCGTCCTCGTGGATCGCGTACGAGACGGCCACGACGCTCGGGTTCCCGGCGGTCGCGGACGCGAAGATCTCGGAGACGTACGGTTCGGCCGATCGGAACGCGCCCTGGAAGTAGTCGCGGTGCGAGAAGTCCTGCCCGACGAGATCACGCGCGAGCGGAGCGGCCAGCACGATCCCGTTCGGATCGAGCAGCGCACCGAGGGAGTTCCCATGGTCACGCAGAAGCTCGCGGAGGCGGCGGTCCAGCACCGGGCTGTTCCGCTCGTGCAGTGCCGTGTTCAGCGCCGGTCCCGCGCCGAAGAGGACGAGCTCCGAGCCGGCACCGCGGAGCTCGCGGTCGATCGAGGACGCCGCGATCCGGGCCGCGACGAGCCGGTCCGCCGCGCTCCGCGCAACGACGTCTCGATCCACGGTGTCGCGAACGAGCGAGCCGAACAGCGCGAGCGGCGCGAGGATCGCGCCGCCGATGAGCGCGGCGAGCAAGATCAAGCGCATCTATCCCTCACGCGGCTCTGTGGCTGTCGAACAGGCCACGCTGGACTCAGCGGCCCGCAATGGCGAGGTGCCCATTCGGTCAGTTGCCTGCCAGGGCGACGTTTCAGCGCGGTGTCAGGTCACCGGCGGCAGTACCTTCAAAGGCCGTGGAACGAAGGGACGCAGACGATATAGTGCGCGACCCCTTCCTGCTAGACACCCCTAGGGCCGGGAAGCTGGGCGCCGCCCGGCTCCAAGCCGTGCTCGATGCGGCGACCGACGCGTTCTTCGACGTCGACCTCGCCGCCCGTACGATCCGGTGGAGCCGAGCGGTCACGCTGCTCTTCGGCCACGATCCGGGACGGATGGGGCAGAGGCTCCCAGGGTGGCAGGGTCTCATCCACCCAGAGGACGCCCCCGACGTCATCGAGAGCGGTCAAGCCGTCCTCCCCTCCGGCGGAAGCGTCTGGTCACACGAGTTCCGCCTCGCGCGCGCCGACGGGACGTACGCGCCGGTCCGCGTCCGAGCATTCCTCGTGCTCGACGCGGGAAGGCCGTCGCACGTCGTCGGAGCGGTGACGGACCTCAGCGAGCTACGCGACCGGGAGCGTGAGCTCCGGTCCATCAGCGACGACCTGGCGGACCGTATCGCGCGAGAGCGCCTGGAACGGGCACGCGCGGATCTGCTCATGCGAGCGGCGGCGAGCGACGCCTTCGTCGAGTGGGACCTTTCGACCGACGAGCTCACGTGGAGCCCGAATGTGGAAATGGTCCTCGGCTGGCCGTCGCCGGAGCTGAGCGACGTCGAGGCCGCGCTGCGGCACGCTCATCCGGAGGACGGCCCGCGCGCGCTCGCCGATCTCCGCCGACAGATCGCGGAGGGCATCTACGTGTGGTCGGGACGCGTGCGCGTCATCGCCCCGGACGGCGAGGCACGCCTGTTCGACGCCCGCGGCCACCTCCTCCGCGACGAGACCGGCCGCCCGCTGAAGGTCATCGGCTCGATGGCGCTCATCCCGGAGCAGCGGAAGGTCGCCCGAGGACCGGATGCGCCGATCCTCACGGAGCGGCAGCGTCAGGTCCTCGACCTCGTTCGGACAGGTCAGACGAACAAGGAGATCGCCGGCCTGCTCGGCATCAGCGAGCAGGCGGCGAAGGTCCAGGTCTCGAAGCTGCTCCGCAAGTTCCACGTCCAGAACCGCGCGGCGCTGGCCGCCATCGCCGCCGGGGACCTCAGTGGATGAACTCGCTCTGCGCGACGCGAGCGCCGTTCGCGTAGACCTGCAGGACCAGGCGCGCTCCCAGCCGGTACGCGAGCTCGCGCTCGTCGTCCGTGTCCAGCACGACGAGATCCGCGCGTCGGCCTTCCAGGAGCGCGCCGGCCCGCTTGCCACGGCCGAGGGCGTGGGCGGCGTTCGCGGTCGCGGCGACGATGGCCTCGTGCGGGGACATGCCGCAGAGGGTCACCGCGAGCGCGATGGCCGCGGGCATCCCTTCCATCGGCGACGTGCCCGGGTTGTGGTCGGTCCCGATGGCGATCGGGACGCGATGCGCGACGAACCGGCGCGCATCCGGGGGCGGGTAGCCGACGAACAGCGCGCTCCCGGGCAGGAGGACCGCGACGGTGCCCGATCGTTCGAGCGCCCGGAGACCGTCGTTCGACGCGCGTGAGACATGATCGGCCGAGCGCGCTTCGATGCGCGCGGCGAAGGCGGCCCCGCCGACGTCGTTCAGCTGATCCGCGTGCACGGTGCGCGCGAGCCCGAGCGCCGCCGCCTCGTGCATCAGCGGCGCGACCTCGTCGGTCTCGAACACGCCCTTCTCCACGAACGCGTCGACGGCCTCGGCCAGATGCTCGTGCGCGACCTGGGCGAGCACGGCCTGCGCGGACCGCAGGAAGGCACGGCGGTCGCCGGCGGCCTTGCCGGGCAGCGCGTGCGCGGCGAGGTACGTCGGCGCGACGTCCACGATCGCCTCGGCCCGGAGCTGCGCGATGAGGCGCAGGTGCCGCAGCTCCTCCTCGGGCTCGAGGCCGTAGCCGCTCTTCACCTCGATCGTCGTCGTGCCGGCCGCGACGGCGCGGTCGAGCCGGCCGCGGACGAGCGCGAGCAGGTCGTCGTCGGTCGCGTCGCGCGTCGCGCGCACGGTGGCGTGGATGCCGCCGCCGCGCTCAAGGATCGCGAGGTAGTCCGAGCCGCTGCGGCGTGACGCGAATTCGTCCCAGCGCTGCCCGGCGTAGCACAGGTGCGTGTGCGGGTCGACGAAGCCGGGCATGACGACGCGGCCGCCGACGTCCTCGACCGTCGCGCCCGTCACCAGCTCGAGCCGCTCCCAGCTGGCGCCATGGCCCGTGGCGACGATCGCCCCGTCGCGCGCGGCGACCCAGCCGTCGTCGACGGCGCCGACGTCGCCCGCCGCGGGACCGACGCGCGGCCGCTCCTCGCCGATCGGGGCGAGCGTGAGGAGCCGCGCCCGGCGGACGAGGAGGTCGGCTTCCTTCGTCATTCGATGAAGTGCGCTTCGATGATCCGGTCGCGTGAGAGACCCTCGAGCTTCAGAGCGTCGGCGGTCACCTGGACGGCGGCGTCGAGCGGCATGAGCCCGATGAGCTCGCCGCGCAGGATCCGGACGCCCGACGAACCGGCGCGCTCCTCGACCTCGTGCCACACGCGCGCGAGCGACGTGACGGACGCGTCGAGGAGGTTCATCGAGACCTGCGCGCGTGGCGGATCGGTGAGCTCGAACCCGAGCGCCTGCACCGCGGCGAGGCCGCCCGAGGATTCGCGGATCTCTTTCGCGATCCGCTTCGCGACCGTCACGTCAGCGGTGTCGAGCTCGATGTTGAACGCGATGAGCGGCGGGCGCGCCCCGGTCACCATCGCGCCGGCCGTCGGGTGGACGCGCGCGGGACCGGCGTCGGGGACGTGCGTGGTCGCGATGGCGTCTTGCAGACCCTCGAACTGCGGCCTCCGGATGTCGGGCAGCCGTACGCGGTCCGGCCGCGTCGCCGCCTTCGCGTAGAAATACACCGGGAGCTCGTGGCGATCCGCGACGGCGCGCCCGAACCGGTGCGCGATCGCGACGCACTCCTCCATCGTCGTGCCGGCCAGCGGCACGAACGGGACGACGTCGACCGCGCCGATGCGCGGGTGCTCGCCCTTGTGCGCGCGCAGGTCGATCTCCCGGACGGCGGCGTCGACGAGCGCGTGCGCGGCCGTCTCGACGGTCTCCGGAGGGCCGGCGAACGTGAAGACGGAGCGGTTGTGGTCGACATCGCTCGTCCGATCGAGGAGGCGGACGCCGTTGACCGAACGGATCGCGTCGGCCATGCGGTCGATCGCGTCACCGCGACGGCCTTCGCTCACGTTGGGCACGCATTCGACGATGCCGGGCATCGCGCGGAAGGGTATTCGCTAGCCGGCGATCGCCGCCTCGAGCTTCGCGAGCTCCGCCAGGTACCAGGTCGCGCGGGCGCGCTCGGCGAAGTCGCGGGCCTGGTCCAGCACCGGACGCCATTCCGGCACGAGCGTGGCGCCGCGTCGCAGCAGCTCGCGCGCGACCGCCAGCGGGAGCTCCGGCAGCGTGCCCGCGCCCCGTTCCTTCATGACCTCGAACTGCTTCATGATCCCGCGGGCCGCGGCCGCCGCGTCGCGAGCGAGGACGGCACGCGTCACCTCGTTCGCGATGTCGAGGTTCCGCGCCTGGACCGGGTCAGCGGGCCGCACCGCCTCGAAGCGCCCGGTCCAGTCCTCATCGAGGTGAGCGGCGAGCATCTGGACGATCCCCACCGGTCCTGACACCAGCACCGCGAGCGGACCGGCGTCCTGGTCCACCCGGTCCCGGTAGATGCCGAGCCACTTCGCCGCTCCGGCGTCATCGCCGAGATGGAAGTGGAGCTCCGCCATGAAGACGACGGGCCACGCGAAGGCCTGCGCCTCGCGGGTCTCGGCCGCGCGGCGGGCGATGTCGCCGTGGAGGGCGATCGCGCGCGCGGGTCCGTCGCGCCCGAAGGCGATCTGCGCGAGCAAGATGGCGGTGTTCCGGCGCCAGTACGAGCCCTCTGGCACGGTCGCCGCGGCGGCGAGCGCGGCGTCCCACTCCCCGCGGATCCAGCCCTGGAACGCGCGGCTGACCTGGAGCATCGGATGCTCGAGACCGTGACGGCGCGCGTACTCCAGCCCCTCGTCCAGGAGGCGATCCAGCTCTTCGAGGGACAGATGGCCAGCGCTGCCGACGAGCAGGTTGTTGTAGCCGCGCAACACGACCTCGCTGAGGTCGCGCGCTTTGGCGAGCTCGATGCCCTCGTGGATCAGCCGATCGCTCTCGTGGAAGTCGGATGTCCGGAGGACGGTGCCCTTCGTGATGAGCGCGTTCGCGATGGTCCAAGGATCGTCGAAGCGGCGCCCGATCTCGATGGCCCGCTCGGAGAGCCGGCTGGCCTCGTCGTTCGCCCGCGCGAGCATCCGCAGGATCCCGAGATTCGCGGTCGCGCGTCCGAGCTCGGGCGAGTCATCGAGGCCGTCGAGCGCGTCGATCGCCTCCTGCGCGAACGCGGCGGCGCGGTTGGCGTCCCCCTGCTGCCAGATGGACCGGCTCGCGAGCCGGAGCATGCGGGACAGCCCGTGCCGGTCCGCACGCTCGCGGTACATCGCCGCCGCGTCCTCGGCGGCCTTCCGCGCGAGCGCGAAGTCGAACAGGTAGTAGGTGTCCGCGAGCTTCTCCAGCACGGCGCCGAGCCGGTCCTCAGCGATCCCGAGCTCGACCACCTTCTCGTAGTGCGCCGCGGCCTCCCGTGGCGCGTACGCATCGAACGCGCGCTCCGCCGCCGCGAGGAGATGCGGGATGGCGGCCTCGCCGGCTCCGGCCGTGACGAGATGGTGCGCGACGAGCGCCGGCTCCGACCCATCGCGGGCGATGAGCGCGTCCGCGACCGTGCGGTGCAGGCGCTTGCGCTCGCGCACGAGCAGGTCGTCGTAGACGACCTCCTTCGTCAGGGCGTGACGGAATCCGTATTCGTCGTCGTCCCCGCCGAGCTCGACGACGAGCTGCTGCTCGATCAGCTCGCGCAGCTGGGTCTCGAGATCCGCCTCGGTCACGCCGCGCACGGCGCGAAGCAGCTCGAACGAGGACCGCAGGCCGATGACGGCGGCGGTCGAGAGCGTCACCTGCGCCGCCGGGCTCACGCGATCGATCCGCTCGCGGACCGCCTCGCGCACGGACCCGGGGATCCGGAGCTGGTCGATCGGCTTGTCGCGTGACCATCCCGTGTCGGGCCGGAAGTAGAGGTCGCCGGACTCGACGAGCGACTTCAGCAGCTCCTCGGTGAAGAATGGATTCCCCTCCGCGCGCGCGTAGATCACGTCGCGGAACTCGTCGGTGATCTTGATGTTCGGGTCGGTCTGCTGGAAGGTCACCTGGATCAGCTGACGGACCTGCTCCTCGTCGAGCCGGGCGAGCGGGATCTCGCTGGCGACCCGCTCGCGCTGCATGTTCGCGACCACGCGCAGCAGCGGATGCCTCCGGTGCATCTCGTCGCTGCGGTACGTGCCGAGGAGCAGGATGCGCGTGTCGCGCAGCTCGCGGGCGAGGTAATGGAACAGCCCGAGGCTCGCCTCGTCGGCCCAGTGCAGATCCTCGACGACGAGCAGCACCGGGGTCTCGCGGGAGAACGTCGTGAACAGGCCGAGGAACGCGACCGACAGGCGGTGATGTTCGACGGCGGAGGCTTGCTCCGCGCGCTGCGCCTTCCCGAGCTCGGGGAACAGCTGCGCGAGGTCCGGGGCGGCCTGACCCAGGACACGGCCGAGGCGCTCGCGGGCGATGCCGCGGAATCCCGAGCGCACCGCGCCGACGAAGGGGGCGTATGGCAGCCCCTTGTCGGATTCGAGCGTCACGCCGTACAGCACGCGGAACCCATCGCGCGTCGCCGCCGCGATCGCGTCGCGCACGAAGGCGCTCTTCCCGACGCCTGCCTCGCCGGCAAGGACCACCGTCTGCCCACGACCGGTCGCCGCGAGCCGAAGATGCTCCGCGAACCGCGCCTGCTCCGCGTCCCGGCCGACGACGACCGGACAGACGATCTGTCCGGGCGCGGGCGCGGCCGGTGTCAGCGGCGAGTGACCGAGGAGCGGCAGGTCCACGGCGGCGACGTGCGGCGCGGGTGCGGTGGCCTCCGGCGGACGCCACTCGACGCTCCAGGCGCGGACGCGCTCGCTCACGCCTTTCAGTCGGAGCGGTCCGCGGTCCTCCATCGCGTACGACACACCCGTGCGCACGAGTCCGCGGAGCGTGTCGCTCGCGATGATCTCGCCCGCCTTCGCTTTCGACGCGAGCCGCGCGGCGACGTTCACCGCACCGCCGACGAACTGGTCGTCGTACGGGACGGTCTCGCCCGCATGCAGTCCCATCCCGATCCGGATCGCCGCGCCGGGTGCCATGTGGGCGGCCCGCTGGATGTCGACCGCGCACTCGAGCGCCGCGCTCGGCGACTCGAACACGACGTAGAAGGAGTCGCCTTCTGTCTTGATCTCCGCGCCGGCGTGGCGCGCGATCTCGGCGCGCACGATGTCGCGATAGGCGCGGAGCAGGTCCGCCGCGGCCGCGTCGCCCTTCGACTCGACGAAGTCGGTATAGCCGCGCAGGTCGCTGAAGAGGAACGCGCGCGTCACGGTCGCGCGGGCGCGGGTGCCGGTGCGAGGGGCCGGGCGTGGGGGCATGCGCGGACCCTAGGGCGCTCCGTGCGCCGACGGCAAGGGCGGGCGGGTAACGAAGCCGCGCGCGCTAATGGGTGGCGGCGGCCTCGTGCGCGTGCGATTCCGCGGCGCGCAGGCGCCGCGTGAGGATCGGCAGCAGCTTCAGCGCGATCTGCGGGTGGCTCTCGAGGATGCCGCGGAAGTGCCACCGCGTGATCCCGAGGCAGGTCGTCGGCTCGACGGCCCGCACCGTCGCGGACCGCGGGAACTCGTCGAGGAGCGCCATCTCGCCGAACACGTCGCCGGGACCGAGGTCGCGCACCTTCTCGGGCTTCCCCTCGTGGTCCTGGACGATCTCGACCTTGCCGGAGCGCACGATGAACATGCCGACGCCGGTGTCGCCCTGACGGACGATCTCCTGACCCGCTTCCCAGCGCTGCTCGACCGCGGCGTTCCCGATCTCGCGCAGGGTGTGGTCATCGAGCTCCTGGAACATCGGGACGCGACGCAGGAATTCGACGTTGGGCGCTGCCATGTCGGCGGATGGTAGCCGAATTAGGCTCACGCGCGATGCCCTTCCGCGTCGAGGTCGCGCACGACATCGAGGGCTGCCGCGCCACCGTTCCCATCCAGGAGGAGGTGTGGAGCGGCGACGTCCTCGTGCCGCCGCAGCTCCTCCTCGCGGTCGCGCACAACGGCGGCTTCGTCGCGCTCGGCCACGTCGACGGCGACCCGCGGCCCGCCGGATTCGTGTTCGGCTTCCTCGGGATCCACGACCACCACTTCCAGCACCACTCGCACATGCTCGCCGTGCGCGCGCCGCACCGGCACACCGGGCTCGCGGTCGCGTTGAAGGAAGCGCAGCGCGACCACTGCCTCGACCAGGGCATCGACACGATCTCGTGGACGATGGATCCGCTGGAGGCGCGCAACGCGCGCTTCAACTTCGCGAAGCTCGGAGCATTCGCGCGGACCTACCGGCGCGACTTCTACGGCGCGATGCCGGACAGGCTGAACGAAGGTCTTCCGTCGGACCGGCTGTACGTTGAGTGGCGGATCGCCACGGATCACGCCGACAAGCGCCTGCGCGGCGCCGACGCGATCCCCGCTCTCGATGACGCCGAGCGCGAGGGCGTGCGCTACGTGCTCCGCGCGGACGGCGACCGCCCCGGCGCGCCCGGGATGGCCGGCGATGACACGCATGTGCTCGTCGAGATCCCCCCGGACATCCAGCGCATCAAAGGGCGCGACCGCGATCTGGCGCTCGCGTGGCGGATGGCGGTGCGCAGCGCGCTCGAGCCCGCGTTCGCCGCGGGCTTCGCCGTCGTGGAGCACCTGCGCTCCGCCGACGGAAGCCGCGGCGCATATCTCCTCGTGCAGCAGCCGCAGCCCGTGAGTCCTAAATGAGCGAACGATCCGGGGGTGCGGGGGCGGAGCCCCTGCGACAAGAGGCTGCTATCTCATGCGGGGCGAAGCCCGCATGAGGTTGGAACGAGTGGAGCTGTTCCTCGTGCGGCTGCCCTTGAAGCGGCCGTACGAGACGAGCATGGCCGTCGAGACCCACGAGACGCACGTGATCGTCCGCGTCGAGGGCGAGGGCGCCGTCGGCTGGGGCGAGAGCGTCGCGAACGAGACGCCCTGGTACTCGGGGGAGACGCCGTCGACGGTGTGGGTGCTGCTCGAGGAGGCCCTCATCCCGCATCTGCTCGGAAAGACGTTCGCGCACCCGCGCGACGTCGCGGCGGCGCTCGCGTGGGTGCGCGACGCGCGGATGGCGAAGGCGTGCATCGAGATGGCGATGTGGGACCTCGCCGCGAACCAGGCCGGCATCCCGCTGGCACGGCTTCTCGGCGGGAGGCGCGACCGGATCCTGTGCGGCGTCGCGATCGGCTTGCAGCCGTCGACCGCCGCGCTCCTCGAGCGCGTCGACGAAGAGCTGCGCGGTGGGTACCAGCGCGTGAAGCTGAAGATCAAGCCCGGCAGGGACGTCGAGATCGCCGAGGCCGTGCGCGCGAAGCACCCGGAGCTCCCGTTCATGCTCGACGCGAACTCCGCCTATTCCCTCGCGGACGCGGCGACGTTCGAGCGGATCGACGCGACGCGGCCCACGATGATCGAGCAGCCGCTCGCGCACGACGACATGATCGACCACGCGTCGCTGCAGCAGCGCATCCGGACGCCGATCTGCCTCGACGAGTCGATCCGTCACGCGGAGGACGCGCGCAAGGCGATCGAGATCGGCGCGACGCGGATCGTGAACATCAAGCCGGGACGCGTCGGCGGTCTCGCGGAGGCGGTGCGCGTCCACGACGTCTGCCGCGACCGCGGGATCCCGGTGTGGTGCGGCGGGATGCTCGAGATGGGCATCGGCCGCGCTCACAACGTCCACCTCGCGTCGCTGCCCGGATTCAGCATGCCCGGCGACGTCGCCGCCTCGAAGCGCTACTTCGCGACGGAGATCATCGGGGAGCCGTTCGAGGTCGAGCCGGACGGCACCATGAAGGTGCCGTCCGGACCCGGGATCGGCGTGACCGTCCTCGAGGACGTGATCCGGGAGCTCTCGCTCCGGACCGCGGAGCATCGTTAGGGGCGAGTCTCCGCCATCACCATGCCGCGGTACGTCAGCGCTGACGCTGCCGTCCAGATCCCCACCACGAAGTGGAGGATGTTGTCCGCGGGGTTCTCGAGGTTCGCGAGACCGAAGAAGTTCGGCTTCGCGTACGCGCCGTTCGCGAGCGCGCCGCCATCCGGCAGGACGAACCCGGCGAGGCCGAAGGCGAGGCCGGTGATCGCGAGGACCGCGACGAGGCCGCGGTGGATCCGCTCGTCGCTCGTGCCGAACGCGACCGCGAGGCCGACGATGCCGAGGACGATGTGCGCGACGTTCTCACCGGTGTCGAGGCTGAACCAGCTGAGCGAGCCGGTGACGCCGCTGAGCCCGACGAGGCCGAGGAGGATGAGGACGGTGCCGCCGATCTTGAGGACGTTCGTGGGATGCAGGATGAATGACATGCGTACCTCCGAAGAGTGGTATTCGGACGCGGGATACGCACCGCGGACGGCCGGCGGATCATCGACCGGCCGCTTCGACCGCCGCGTGGGATGATCCCGCGCGGAGTGATCCATCGGCGCCGCTGAGCGCGTACCCGACGCGAGGTCCCATGAGGACCGGGAGACGCTCGGCCGGGTCGCGGCGGGCGATGCCGACGCGCTCGGCCAGCTCTACGACCGCTACGGCCGCGTGGCCTTCGGGCTCGCGCAGGCGATGCTCGGCGATCCCGAGGCCGCCGAGGAGGTCGCGCAGGACGTGTTCGAGCGGGTCTGGCGAGAGGCACGGTCCTACCGGCCGGAGCGCGGCTCCGTCCGAACATGGCTGCTCGCCATCGCGCGCAACGCGGCGATCGACCGATACCGCCGATCCGGGTCGAAGCGCGCGCAGGAGCGTCCGCTCGAGGAGGGCGCCGAGCGCTCCGATCCCGCGGCCGAGGCCGTCCTCGAGCGCGCGGTGCGGTCGGAGCGCGTTCGCGTCGCGCTGGCGCAGCTGCCGCCGGAGCAGCGCACGGTGATCGCGCTGTCCTTCTATGGCGGGTACGCGCAGAGCGAGATCGCGTCGCGGCTCGGCCTTCCGCTCGGGACGGTGAAGGGGCGCGCCCGTCTCGCCATGGCGAAGCTCCGCGACTCTCTGGCCGACGAGGTCACGGCATGAAGCGCGACGACGACCTCTTCCTCGAGACGCTCGAGCAGGACGAGGAGCTCGCATCGCTCCTCGCGGAGGCAGCCGCGCGGCCGGCCCCGGCCCACCTGCGCGACCGCATCGTCGATCGTCATCGGCGGCGGGGCTGGCGCGTCCCGCGGATCGCGTTCGCCGCCGCGGCGGCCGCCGTCGTGCTCGTCGTCGCACTCGCGCTCGGGTCGGGCGCGCAGGTCACGGCGCTGACCGGCGAGGGCGCGGATCGCGCTGCGGTCATCGCGACACGGTCCGGCGACGGCTACCTGATCGTGGCGCTTCCGACGCCCCCGAGCGGCAGGACATACGAGGCCTGGGTCATCCGGGACGGCGAGCCGTTGCCGGCGGGCCTGACGCACGGCACCGGGATCCTTGCGCTCCGTGCAGGGGTCGCGCTGCGCGCTGGCGACGTGATCGCGATAACGGTCGAGGCCGCCGCCGGTGCTAGCCGGCCGACATCCGTTCCGATCCTGGTCGGGAAGCTGTGACCGCGGCTTCGGGCCAGACGACGATCTCGTCGATCACCGTCCCGAACGCGTCCACGAGCCGAGCGTAGTCGCCCTTCGCCCAGAACAGGCGCGCCGCGCGCACCGGGCCCGCCACGTACACGTGCTTGCGTCCCGGCGTGCGATCGTCCGCGACCGGGTGCAGCGATGCCCGCACGACCGAGCCCGAGTGGATGCGGTAGATCTCACCGGCCTTCGCGAAGTGCGGGGAGCCGAACGTGTAGATCCATTCCCATTCGATGGGCTTCGCGACCTCCTCGAGCCACAGCGCACGGAGATGGGCGACGCGCCAGTTCGCGAGGTCGCTGTTCAGCTCGACGCGGATCTCGACCCACTCGGCGTTCGCGTCGTCGAGGGCCGTGTTCGCCGGCATGGGCTTGATGCTGAGGATCCGAGCCTTCGCCGCCTCGACCGGCCCGAAGTCCGCCATCGCCGGCCGAGGCTAGCATCCGCTCCCGTGGCACGCCCCGCCGAGATCGCAGTGACGCTGACCGACCACGGCCGCGCGCTGCTCGCGGAAGCCGCGGGCACGTTCTGGTTCGTCTCGATCGGCGCGGGCTCGATCGTCGCCGACAAGCTCGGCGGGAATTTCGGCGTCGTCGGCGTCGCGCTCGCGCACGGGCTCGCCCTCGCGGTCGCGGTCTCATCGTTCGGCGCGATCTCGGGCGCTCACTTCAACCCGGCCGTCACCCTGGGCCTCTGGGTCGCGAACAAGCATCCGCGCGAGCGCGTCCTCACGTACTGGGGCGCGCAGGCCGTCGGCGCGCTCGCCGCGGGGATCCTGCTGCGCATCGTGTTCGATCACGCGCCGGCGGCCGAGGACGCGACACGCCTCGGGACCCCGGCCGTCGCGGCGGGGCTTCCCCTCCTGACGGCGATCGTGATCGAGCTCGCGCTCACCGTGTTCCTGGTCTGGGCCGTCTTCGGGACGGCGGTCTCGCCGAACGCGCCGCGTATCGCCGGCTTCGGGATCGGCCTCACCGTCGCGGCCGACATCTTCATGGGCGGGCCGCTCACGGGTGCCGCGATGAACCCGGCGCGCTGGTTCGGCCCCGCGGTCGGCGCGGTGTTCTTCGACAACTGGTTCGTGTATCTCCTCGGACCGTTCGCCGGCGCTGCGCTCGCGGGGCTCACGTACAAGTACCTGTTCGCGTCCGACGTGGAGCGCGAGCCCATCGTGGTCCCCGCCCCGCCCGCTGTGAAAGACCGGACCGAGCGGATGTGAGCGAAGGCCGCTAAGCCTTCTGCTTCGCGACCAGCTGCACCTCGAGGCGGATCTCGTCTTTGATGGACAGCACCGAGAAGACCCGCGGCTGCGTCATGCCGAAGGTGCCGAACTGGAGCGCGGGCGTCACGGTGGCGGTCGACGTGAGGTCGGCATCGGTGCGGGTCGCCTTGACGTCGAACGTGACGTCCTTCGTCACGCCGTGGACCGTGAGCTGTCCGTTCAGCTTGAACGAGAGGTCACCTGACGACGGGAGTGGCAGCGTGAGGCCCTCGGCCTTCGTCGGCACGAACGTCGCTTCAGGGAAGCGCCGCGTCTCGAGCGTGTCGTTCTTGATGAAGTTGTCGCGCTGGCGGTTGTCGCTCGCGAGCGATGTGAGGTCGACCGTGATCTTCGACGTCGGCGCGAACGTGCCGTTCGGGAGCAGCGTGAACTCCCCGCTCACCTTCTCGCTCGTGAGGACGGCGTCGCTCAGGTTCTGCCGATCCGCGAGCTGCTCCGTCACGCGGACGACCGCCTTCGAACCCGTGGACACGGTGAAGGTCAGTCCGCCCTCGGCGACGATCGCTGCGGCCGTCGCCGTCGCGGCCGGGGTCGGCGTGGCCGTCGTGGCCTGGGCGGCGCTGGGCGTCGGTGCCGGCTGCGCCGCTCCGCCGCAGACGGCGAAGGCGAAGAGGGACAGGAGGAGCACCGCGATCGTTCTCACGACGCCAGCATGACGGATCAGCGGCCCCGATCGCATGAGGATCCGGTGAGAGTCCTCACCGGCATTCGCCGTCGCAGACCTTCACGGCGCCTTTCATGTCCGGATGCACGCCGCAGTGGTACGACCACGTTCCGGCGACGTCGAATCGGATCTGGACCTTCTCCTTCGGGCTCGCGCCCATGTCGAACGTCCGCTTCGGATCGTCCGACGTGATCGTGTGGAACACGGCGCCATCGTTGGTGAAGGTGACCGTCGTGCCGCGCGCGACCTCGATGACACCGGGCGCGTAGCCCCATTCCTTCTCGGGCTTGGCGGGATCGTCGAAGACGCGCACGCTATCGGTGCGGATGGCCTGCGGAGCGGAGCTGCACGCGACGACGAGGACGGCGAATGCGAGACCGAGCGCACGAGCCATCGAACGCTGTACGCGGTGCGGCTCCGTGCGGATCAGCACCTAGACTCGTCATGGACGGGCCCGTAGCTCAACGGCAGAGCAGGGGACTTTTAATCCCTTGGTTCCGGGTTCGAATCCCGGCGGGCTCACTGTTCTCCGGACCGACATGACCACCTGGAGCAGACCAGCGTCCTCGGCAGCAGAGCGCGATAGCGTTGAGCGATGAAAGCCGCCCGCATCCACCGTTTTGGTTCGCCAGACGTCATCGAGATCGAGGACATACCGCTGCCAAGGCCAGCGACGGGAGAGGTTCTAGTGCGAGTCGCAGCGGCGGGTGTCGGGCCGTGGGACGCCCTGATCCGAGAGGGCACAAGTCGGGTCTGTGGTGCCGTTGGAACAGGCTCGCACAGCGCATGAAATGCTCGCTGGTGCGCCGCATCGTCGCGGGAAGATCATGTTGGAAGTGGCGCCTTGATCGCGCGACAGGCCTCCTAGACCTGTTCTCCTTCTCGCCATCGATCGGGGTGTCGCCCGACATCAGGTCAGCCAGCCTATGCAGCTCGTCGTAGTGGGTAATGAGAAGGTCCAAGAGGCTCCCTGATCGGGTTTTCGGCTTTCTGTGGTTCACATGGCGTCCCGGACGGCTCACTTGTAGCTCTCATAAAGTGAGCCGATGCGCGTCGCTTCCATCCTGTTCGTCCCGACCCTCCTGCTCGGCCTCGTCGTCGGCATCCAGTGGCAGACGCAGGCGACGCGGTCGCCGATCGCCTCGCGCTACAGCGCCGACCTGGCCGATGCCGCGAGCGTCATGCAGCGCGAGCAGGACGGGCTCCGCGGCGAGGTCGTCTCCCTACGCGCGCAGCTGGACGCGGTCCAAGAGCAGGCGGCGACGCTCGACGACCGCGCCGCCGCGCTGAAGCGGCAGATCGACGAGCTCCGCGGCGACAGCGGCCTCACGGCGCAGCGCGGCGAGGGTCTCGTCGTCACGCTCGACGACGGCCGCCTTCCCGCGACCGCGCCGCGACGGTCGATCGAGCTCGCGATCGTGCACAGCCAGGACATCACCGACGTCTTCAACGCGGCGTGGAAGGCCGGCGCGAAGGGGATCGCTGTGAACGGCGAGCGGATCACGTCGGCGACGGCGTGCGTCGGCGCCACGATCCAGATCAACGGCCGCCTCATGTCGCCGCCGTTCATCGTCAGCGTGCTCGGACCGTCGGATCACCTCCTGCGCGCGCTCGGCGATCAGAGCGAGCTGCGCGACATCAAGAAGCGCAGCGATCTGTACGGGCTGAAGCTCTCGCTGGAGCGCGCGCTGGACCTGAGCCTCGCCGCGTACACGGGCGCGATCCCCGTTCGCCGCGCGAAGGCGCTCGACTAGGAAGCACGCGCCGCAGGATCCTGGAGAGGGGCTCCCCCTACCCATTCGTATAGCGCCCGGTGCGCATTCGGTATCAGCGCTGGATCGAGCGGGGTCGATCGACACGAGTGGCCTGCCGTCTGCTCGTCCGCCCCCCGTGCGCCCCAGCAGGGGAGCCGGGCGGCGGCGCGTCAGTTGAACGACATCGCGCGCGAATTGGCGGTCGTCCTGGCACCGGCGAGCCAGGCCTTCTTGTGGGTGACGTTCGCGGTCGTCGCGATCCGAGCGTTCCGCGAGCGACGCGCAGCGAGCGTCGACATCGCGCTGCTCTTCGGGACCATGGCGTTGCTCGTCACGGTCTCGCGCATCGCGGCAGTCCTCGGCGCTCCACGTGAGGCGCGTCTCGTCATCAGCGAGGCCCTGATCCTCGCCCTGCCTTATCTGATGCTGCGCCTCGTCGGGGACTTCGCGGCGATCCGGCGTCCGATCATGTGGGGCGCCGGCGCGGGGTTCGTAGCGCTGACCGTGACGTTCGTGCTGCTCCACGGCGCGCTCCCGCCCGCGCTCGGCGCCGCGGCGACGGCGTACGTGGTCGCGCCGATCGCCTGGTCGGCGCTGGCATTCGCGCGCCAGGCGCGCCGCTCGCGCGGCGTCACGGGGCGGCGATACACGGCGATCGCGATCGGCACGGTGTTCGCTGCGGTGAGCCTGTTCGGGGCCGGAGCGATCGCGGCCCTGCCCGTCGTCGCCGACACGCCGATCGTTCTGGTCCAGCCGTTCAGCACGCTCGGCGCAGGTATCGCGTACCTCGTGGGCTTCGCGCCACCGCTCTGGCTCCGGCGCCTCTGGCAGGAGCCGGAGCTGCGCTCGTTCCTCTCGCGCGCGCCGCAGCTCGCCGCCTCCGCGGACACCGACGGCCTCCTGCGCGAGCTGGCGTCCGGCGCGCGGAGCGCGCTCGGCTTCGATGGCGTGCTCATCGGCGTGCCGGCCGGATCCGAGCGTCTCAGGTTCGTCGGCACCGGCGCCAGCTACGAGGCCCCGGTGGACGAGACCTTCGCGGGGCGCGCCATACGCGCGGGGCACGCCGTCGTATCGCTCGATCCGGTCCGCGACGTGCCGGCCCGCGCGGACCTGTACCGCGAACGCGATGTGAAGATGCTCGTCGCCGCGCCGATCCGGACCGCGGACGAGGTGCTCGGCGCGATCAGCGCCATGAGCTCGCACGTCTCGATCTTCGCCGACGACGACCTGGCGATGTGCCAGCTGCTCGCGGATCAAGCCGCTGTCCTCATCAAGCATCGCGCGCTGGTCGAGGAACGAGAGCGCCGGGCGGAGCTCGACCCGTTGACGGACCTGCCGGATGCCCGGCGGCTGCACCGGGCGCTCGTCGAGGCCCATGCCGCGGCCGCGGGTGGGAGCCGGCCCTTCGCGCTCCTCGTCATCGACCTCGACGACTTCGTCGAGGTGAACCAGACGTTCGGCCACGTCGTCGGCGACCAGCTGCTCGTCCGGATCGCGGAGCGCCTCGCCTCGGTCGCCGCCCCGCCACGGATGCTCGCGCGCTGGGGCGGCGATCAGTTCGGTCTGCTCCTTCCCGGCGAAGGGCTCGAGGCCGCCGAGCGCGTCGCGGGAGGCCTGCTCGCGGCGTTCGAGCAGCCGTTCGCCGCGGCGGAAGGGCAGATCGAGGTCGGCGCGAGCGTCGGCATCGCCGTGTACCCGGACCACGCCGACGACGTGCGCGGCATCGAGGCCGCCGCCGATATCGCCCTCGGCATCGCGAAGCGCTCGGCGAACACGTACGCGGTCTGCCCGCCGGAGATCCACCCGCAGCGGGTCGGCCGGCTCGCGCTCCGTGCGGAGCTGCGCCGTGCGATCGCCGACGGCTCGCTCGGTCTGCGGTACCAGCCGCTCGTCGCGCTGCGCTCCGGCGAGGTCGTGCGGTTCGAAGCGCTCGCCCGCTGGGACCATCCGGACCGAGGGACCATCCCACCGGCGGAATTCGTCCAGCTCGCCGAACGCACCGGGCTCATCCGCCCGCTCACCGAGCTCGTCCTGGACCGCGCCCTCGCCGACGTGTCCGGCTGGCGGCGGTCGCTGCCGCGGCTGCGCGTCGCCGTCAACCTGTCCGCCCGGGCGTTCGCGGACGCGTCGCTCATCGACCGCATCCGCGCCGCGACGTCACGAGCGGGCACCGAGCCGAGAGCGCTCTCGGTCGAGATCACCGAGGGCGTCCTCATGACCGAGCCGGAGCACGCGAGCCACACCATCGGGCAGCTGCGCGAGCTCGGCGTGGGCGTCGAGATCGACGACTTCGGCACCGGATACAGCTCGCTGGCCTATCTGCAACGCCTGCCGGTCGACGGCATCAAGATCGATCGCCAGTTCATCGTGGCCATGGCGACCGAGGAGCGGAGCGACGCGATCGTCCGCGCGGCGATCCGTCTATCGCACGAGCTCGGCTTCGAGGTCATCGCCGAAGGCGTCGAGGAGCGTCGCCAGTGGGAGCTGCTCGCGGCGAGCGGGTGCGACGTCGTGCAGGGCTACTTCGTCGCGCGGCCGATGCCGGCGGACGAGGTGCTCGGCTGGATCGCCTCGTGGCGCGATCGCACCCGCGCGGAGAAGCTCGTCGCGCGGACCGAACGGCCGCGCACCGCAGCGGGGCGCGCCGAGCGCCTCGTGCTCGTGGTCGACGACGACCCCGCGATCCTGAGCATCGTGCGCGACGTGCTCCGGGAGCACGGCTACGCGGTCGCGACGGCCTCGAACGGCGAGGAGGCCCTCGCCCTGGTCGGTCGGACGCGCCCCTCGGTCGTGTTGCTCGACGTGCACATGCCCCTCGTCGACGGCGGTACGTTCGCACGGAAGCTCCACGAACGCGGTCTGGACGTCCCGCTCGTCGTGATGACCGCGGGGCCGAATGCTCAGTTCTGGGCCGAGCGTCTCTCCGCGAGCGGCCATCTCGCGAAACCGTTCGCGGTCGATCAGCTCCTCGCGGTCACCGACCGGGTCATCGCGGGTGCGCCCGGCGCCAACTAGCCCGCTTCGATCGGCGCTCCGATCAGGCTGCCCCACTCCGTCCAGCTGCCGTCGTAGTTGCGCACCTTCGGGTAGCCGAGCAGGTACGTGAGCACGAACCACGTGTGCGAGGAGCGCTCGCCGATCCTGCAATAGGCGATCGTCTCGCGCTCGGGCGCGACGCCCTTCGTGCCGTAAAGCTCGCGCAGCTCATCGGCGCTCTTGAACGTCCCGTCCTCCTTCACCGCCTGCGCCCACGGGATGTTCTTCGCGCCGGGGATGTGGCCGCCCCGCTGCGCGCCTTCCTGCGGGAGGTTCTCTGGCGCGAGCAGCTCGCCGCTGTACTCCTTCGGCGAACGGACGTCGACGAGCTGGCGGTCGCCGCGCTTCGTCGCGTCCATGACGAGGTCGCGCAGCGCGCGGACCGAGGCGTCCGGCGTCCTCGCCGTGTACTTCGTCGGCGCGTACGACGGCGTGTCGGTCGCGAGGTCGCGGCCCTCGGCCACCCACTTCGCGCGGCCGCCGTTCATGAGGCGCACGTCGGCGTGCCCGTAGTACTTCAGCAGCCAGAACGCCCACGCGGCGAACCAGTTGTTGTTGTCCCCGTACGCGACCACGGTGTGGTCGCTCGCGATGCCGAGCCCCGAGAAGAGCCGCTCGAGCTCCTCCTTCGAGAGGAGGTCGCGCACCGGGTGCTGCTGCAGGTCCTTCCGCCAGTTCAGCCCGATGGCGCCTTTCACGTGTCCTTTCTCATATGACGTCGTGTCGACGTCGACCTCGATGAGCCGCACCTTGGGATCCGCGGCGTGCTCCGCGACCCACTGCGTGTCGACCAGGACCTCCGGCTTCGCATACCCGCCCATGTCTCGCGCCTCCCTGTTCCGTTGCTCGCTCGATCGTCCGTTCTCCCGCCTCCCCGTCTCTGAAGCGGCCTGAAGCGACCCTAAGGAGATTTCCGACTTCTTAGATCGGAATACCACGCCGGGTCAAGCAGGGGTGCGCACGGTGCACAGGGACAGGGAGAAGGAAGCGGGGAAGGACGGAAACCCGGAGGAAGCGGCGGAGGCGGGCGGACGCGGTCGAGCCGATCCGGGACGCGGCTCGTCACGAGCCCGATGCGAAGCGAGGGCGAGTGTTTGCGAGCACGACGTCGCGAGGAGGCAGCGGATGCCTACGCGAGCCGCGGACCGGATCGGCGAGGCCGCGACCGCCCGCGCACGGATGCCTACGCGAGCCGCGCACCGGATCGGCGAGATCGCGGCCGCCCGCTTCCTCGCTAGACCCCGCGAAGGAACTCCGCCATCGAGACGTTGAGCCGCTTCGCGAAATGCGAGAGCGCCGCGAGCGACGGCGCGACGCGGCCCGTCTCCATCTTCCACACGTACTGGCGCTCGAAGTAGACGCGCCCGCGGCGGTCGGCGCCGAGCTCGGCCATCGTGAGCCCGCGCTTCTCGCGC
>Ga0137369_10000962_pt1 | contig 27994 bp, 28 predicted proteins | sample SagtaG_12_FD_104918 | JGI IMG/M metagenome (GOLD analysis project Ga0137369, IMG submission 104918) | Vadose zone soil microbial communities from Sagehorn Ranch, Mendocino, California, USA - Sage1_L_113_16 metaG | ecosystem: Environmental > Terrestrial > Soil > Vadose zone | place: USA... | reverse complement strand
GTGATCTGGATGGCGGTGATCGTCGCGGTGTTTTCGACGCTCGCCATCTCGAGGTACCGCCGGCGAGTGTGAGCGGGGAGGCCCCGAGTGACCACGGTCAACGTGCGCTACATGGTCGACGACGTCGAGGCGGCCGTCGCCTTCTACACGGCCCACCTCGGCTTCTCGCTCCTCTCCAGCTTCTACCCGGCCTTCGCCGACGTCCAGCGCCGGAACCTCCGGCTTCTGCTCAGCGGGCCGACGAGCTCCGCGGGACGCGCGATGCCCGACGGGCGCCGGCCCGAGCCGGGCGGCTGGAACCGGATCCACCTCCTGGTCGAGGACCTCCCGGCGGAGGTCGAGCGGCTTCGCGCCGCCGGGCTCACGTTTCGCAACGAGATCGTCAAAGGACCCGGCGGCTCGCAGATCCTGCTCGAGGACCCCTCGGGAAACCCGGTCGAGCTCTTCCAGCCGCGTTAAGCCCTCCTACTAGGTACCGGGCGTGAGGATCGAGACCGGGTAGCGCTCCGGGCCCTTGCCGCGGAACTCGTCCCGGAAGGCGGTGAACGCCTTCTCGTTGAATCGCGCGCAGGTCGCGATCACGTTCGAGTCCCGCTCGACGTTGCCGTCCTTGATCTCGGCCGTCCAAGCGGTCAGGTAGATCTTCGACCCCGGCTGAGCGTGCTTGGGGTACTTCACGCCCTGGGCCTTGTCTTCGATCGGCGTGACGAGCATCGCGTTCGGGCTCTCGTCGTAGAAGTCGGAGATCCTCTGTCGCTCGGCCTCGGAAACGTTCGGTCCCACCCAGATGACAATCCCACCGTGCTCCTCGTTGTGCACCGCCTGGCGCGAATCGACCTCCTGTGTGTAGTTCCCCCAGATCGCCGGCTGGCGGTAGTGGCGCCCGCTCACCGGCGGGTACGTCGAGTAGGTCACCGACTGGCTGAAGTCGGAGATGTGCTGGGCCGAAGGCGCCGCGTTGCTCGTCACAAACGCGCAGCCGGCGGCGCGCATGGTCGCAGCTACTTTGCCCGGATTCCCGGACTTGGCGTCTTTGCCGCCGGCGAGGACCACGATCAGGACGACGGCGAGACCGACCACTCCGGCGCCGGCGATGCCGTAGAGGGTCAAGCGCCTGCGCGCGGGGTCGAGGCCCTGGCGCGGCGCGTGCCGCTGTTTTGGCGCCTGCACGCGGCGCGGCGGAGGAGGCGTGCGAGGCTTTTTGGCCACCGCCGCCGAATGTATCAGGCGCTCATCAGCGTCTCTGCGGCGAAGAAGTCGGCCACCGCCGCCCGCTCGGAAGCGACCGGGCACGGGGGCAGCGATTCCAGGAACGCCCGCCCGTAGGGGCGTGAACGCATCCGCGGGTCGAGGATCGCGATCACGCCGCGGTCGCCGTGAGAGCGGATCAGCCGTCCGCAGCCCTGCCGCAACTGGAGCACCGCGGCGGGAAGAGCGTAGTCGCGAAACCAGTCGCCGCCCAGCGCGTCGATCCGCTCGCAGCGCGCCTCGACGAGCGGATCGCCCGGCGCCGCGAAGGGCAGCTTGTCGATCACGAGCAGCGACAGCGACTCGCCCGGGACATCGATCCCCTGCCAGAACGTCGAGGTGGCGACGAGCACGGAATCGACCTCCGCCCGGAAGCGCTCGAGCAGGCGTTCTCGCGGTGCCTCGCCCTGAACGAGGATCTCGTACGGGACGCGGCCGCGAATCCCGGCGGCGACCGCGTCGAGCGCCCGGTAGGAACTGGTCAACACGAGAGCGCGGCCGGCGGAGAGACGGCAGAGAGCGGCGACCTCGTCGGCCACCCGCTCGAGCACGCCCTCCGCCTGCGGATCCGGCAGGTTCGCGGGCAGGTAGAGGAGGGCCTGCGAGCGAAAGTCGTACGGCGAGCCGACCGCGAGCTCGCCGGCTTCGCGAAGCCCGAGCCGCTCGCGCACGAACCCGAACCGGTCGTCGCCGGCGGTCAGCGTCGCCGAGACCAGCACGGCGGTGGGGCCGGCGCCCCACAGAAGCTCGTCGAGGGCCGAGCCGACGTCCACAGGCGCCCAGGCGAGCGTGTCCGGCTCGGCCCAGACGACGCGGTTGCCGTCGTCGGCCTCCAGGCAGACGGCCACGTCGCCTGCGAGCCGCAGCGCCCGCTTCGCGACCGCGTTCACTTCGTCCCGCCCTCCCTCGAGCGCCGTGGCCAGCTCGGTGAGGCGCTCCGCCAGCAGGTGCGCGGGCTCCTCCGGCAGCTCGCGCAGCCGCCGCCTGCCCGTTGCCGGGGCGACGAGGGCGAGCAGGCGCAACCCGGCCGCCTCCACCCGGTCGAGCGCGCGCGCCGGCGCCGGGACGGCGGCCTCGCGGCAGGCGCGGTCGGCGTCACGGAGCAGTCGTTGCAGGACCGGTCCGCTGATGCGTCCGCCTAGCCACGTCGCAGCCGACTCCTCGAGGCGGTGTGCCTCGTCGAAGATCACGGCGTCGTGCTCGGGGAGGATCCCCGGAGCGTCCGTCCGGCCCCGCAGCCCGAGGTCGGCGAAGTAGAGGGCGTGGTTCGCGATCACGAGCTCCGCATGCGACGCCCGCTCGCGCGCGGCCTCCGAGAAGCAGACGCCGACGAAGGCGCAGCGGCGGCCGAGGCAGCGGTCGGCTCCGACGGCGATCTCGGCCCACACCGCCTCGGGCGGTTCCAGGTCGAGTTCCGCACGGTCGCCGGTTTCCGTCGTCTCGATCCAGCTGCGCATCGCTTCGAACGCCGCGGCGTCCGCCTCGCGCTGGAACAGCTGGCCGCCGAGCAGCCCGAAGCCCTGGAGGCCGTGGCGGCAGAGGTAGTTCTGCCGGCCCTTCAGCGCCACGACCCGCACATCACGCCCGAGCGCGGCCGCGGCGACCGGCACATCCTTCGTCAGCAGCTGCTCCTGGAGCGCCTTGGTCGCCGTCGAGACAACCACCCGCTGTCCGGACTCGAGGGCCGGGATCAGGTACGCGAGGCTCTTGCCGGTGCCGGTCCCCGCCTCTGCGAGCAGATGCTCGCCCCCGGCCAGCGCGTCTGCGACGGCTGCCGCGAGCACGGCCTGCTCGGCCCGGGGCTCGTAGCCGGGCAGCACTCCTTCGAGACGGCCGCCGGGGCCGAAGAACGCCTCCACGGATGCAAGCGTACGGCCGGGTGCGGCCGGAGGAACGTATGTTCGCTCACCTTCGGTGACCGGACCGCGCCGAAATTGTCGCGCGTTGCGATCTTTCGGGCTTGACTCGTTTCCGCGAACGGGTTAGTGTCCCGCGAGTCAGATCCGGTAGGCCTTCGGGCTCGCCGGATCTGGCTTTTTTCTTGCCCATTTTCGATACTCCTGTCTCGGATCCCTGAGATAGGAGACACGATGGGCTTTCTCGACAAGCTGCTCGGTCGCAAGAAGGACGAGCCGGCCGCGCCGCAGACCGCTCCGCCCGCGGAATCGATGCCCGCGGACGAGCCGCATTCGGACGACGAAGGCGAGCACACGCACGACCGCGGCGACGGGCACGACCACCAGCACTGAGCTACAGGTGCAGGGTCAGGCACGAGCCTGACCCTGCACCTCCGTCCGACCCGGCCGCTACGTTCTGCGGCCCGATGCTGATCGCAGCCTTCGTCGTCGGTGCGCTCCTCGGCGGCCTCGCCGTCTGGTTCGTGCTGCGCGAGAGGGTCAGCGCTCAGCGCCGCACGGCGGAGGACTTCACGTCCACGTTCAAGGCGCTCTCGGCCGAGACGCTGCAACAGACGACCACGTCCTTCCTCGACCTCGCCAAGGACAAGATCGAGGGCGTCGCGAGCTCCCAGCTGAGCCCGATCAAGGAGTCGCTCCAGCGGTTCGACCTGAAGGTTGAGGCACTCGAGCGGGCCCGGCAGCAGGAGCGCGGCGCGCTGACCGAGCAGATCTCGGCGCTCCAGCGAGGGGCCGATCAACTCCGCGGCGAGACCGCCGGTCTCGTCACGGCGCTGCGAGCCTCGGAGGTGCGGGGCCAGTGGGGCGAGCTGCAGCTCAAGCGGACCCTCGAGCTGGCGGGGATGCTCGAGCATTGCGACTTCGAGCAGCAGCCGACGGTGACCGGCGACGACGGCTTGCTCAAGCCCGACGTGATCGTGCGGCTCGCCGGTGGCAAGAACATCGTCGTCGACTCGAAGGTGCCGTTGAAGGCGCTCCTCGATGCACTCCAGACCCAGGACGATCAGGTGCGGGAGCGTTGTCTGGATGAGTTCGTCAGGCATGTGCGCGACCACATGCGCAAGCTGAGCGAGAAGGCGTACTGGCGCCAGTTCGCCCCGGCGCCGGAGTACGTGATCATGTTCCTGGCGTCCGAGAGCTTCTACCGCTACGCGATCGAGCGCGACGGCAGCCTGCTCGAGCTCGGGCCGCAGCAGAAGGTGATCTTCGCCAGCCCGACGACGCTGATCGCCCTCCTCCAGGCCGCTGCCGCCGGCTGGCGCGAGGAAACGATCGCCGAGAGCGCGCGTGAGATCAGCGAGCAGGGCCGGCTGCTCTACGAGCGGCTGGCGACGATGGGCGGGCATTTCGGCAACCTCGGCAGGCGCCTCTCCAAGGCGGTCGAGGCGTTCAACGACACGCTCGGCTCGCTCGAGACCCGCGTGCTGCCTACGGCGCGCAGGTTCCCGGAGCTCGGCATCTCGTCGAAGCACGAGCTCGCGCCGGTGGAGCCGATCGACTTGGCCGTCCGTGCCGCAACGGCTGCAGAGCTCAGCGAGCGGCCCGAGCTCGGCCGCACGGCAGACGCTGCGTAGTCGGGCGCTCAGCGAGCACCACGCGTCACACTCTCGCAGCCGCTGACGCGGTCACGGCGGTCGACGCTCGCCCTGTCTTGCCCCGGTCCGCAGCGCACGAATTCGACCCGCCGGTTGACGGAGTCCACGACGTCGTTCCCTGAGCCGGCGTCGTACGCGTTGATGCCTGCGCCGCCAAGGAGGGTGTCTGCGCCGCTCCCGCCCGTCAGCCGATCGTCGCCGCTCTCGCCGCGGAGCGTGTCGTTACCCGCACCGCCGACCAGGCAATCGTGGCCGTCGCGCCCGCGAAGGCTGTCGCTCCCGGCGCGTCCGAAGATGACGTCTCCTGCGCCGCTGCCGGCGAGCGTGTCTGGGCCGTCCGTCCCGATGAGAGGCCGGAGGCAACCACCCGCCCGCGGCGGCTCCGTCGGATCGCTCCCGCCGCCGCCGCCCCCGCCACCGCTCCCGCCGCCACCTTCGCCGTCACCGTCGCGCGGCGGAACGATCGCCGCTTCGCCGGTCACCTCGATGAATCCAGACCCGTGACTCGGCTCGCCGGCCGCGCAGGCGACCTTGAGCTCGGGGCGCATCCGCCGCCAGTACGGCTTCGCTGCAACGGTCACCGTCAACCTCCCTGACGCAGAAGAGACGCCGCCGAGATAGATGCTCTCGCGCGTCCGCTCGTCGACCAGGGAGACGTTTCCAAAGTACGAGGCTCCGCCCGCGTCGTCCCCCTGGCACCGCAAGACGAAACTCACCTCGACGCGCCACGCCGCGGGGCCTGCACGTTCCTTCAAGAGTGCAACGGCCGATGCCTCGACGGTCACGTGGCCGGCGGGACTCGCGGCCGGCCAGACGAGCGCGAACAGCATCGCGTAACCCGCAAGGGCGAGTGCTCGCCCGAAACTCATCTCGCGCAACTGTACGACATCTCATTGCCGACACCCATGCTTCCGGGAGGACGGTCGGTTAGTAGCGCAACAGCGCGCCGATCCCCTCGACGGCGTCGAGGTCGGGCCGGGTCGTCACGGCCCAGACGGTGCCCCCGTTCGAGAGGGTGTGGTGGACGGCGAGGTCGAGTCCCTCCTCGGTCCGGTCCATGCGCGTCCCGTCCAGCGGGCACGTGCCGACTTCTGCGGCCAGCCGCCCGCAGCTCGGGCAGCGCCACGCAGGGTGCTCGACGCCGTTCCGGTAGAGGAGCAGCTCGACGCGGCCGTCGGACGCCGCCTCCAGCGTGGCCGCCCAGCCCGAGGCGGCGCGGCCGTTCCGCCCGGCCTCGTCGTGCCACCGCTCGACGGCCCGCTCCTCCTCCCGCGCACGCCAGGCCTCCAGCACCGGCGTCGCCGCGGCGAGCAGCTCGCGCGGGCCGGCGTGAGCCTCCGCCGTCGTCCAGCCGACGATCGCCTCGCGGACCTCCTTGGTGAGCAGGTCGTCGAACGCCGCGCGCGTCTCCTCCGTCGAGACGACGACGATGCGCTCCGCATGACGTCGGACCCGGCGGGCGAGCTCCTCGGCGACTCGCTCCAGGTGCTCGTGCACGAGGTGCTCGATGTGCCGCCGGTAGCGGGCCTGCGACCAGCCCCCCTGATCGTGCCGGCCCGGCTGGTCCTCCGTGCGGTCGACGACCGGCTCCAGGCGTCCGGCACGAAGCCGGAAGAGCTCCCCCCGCTCCCGCCCGACGACTGCAACGAGCGCGCCCTCTCCTCGCCCGACCAATGGGATCAACGGCGTCAAGAACAGGACGCTCTCAACCTTGACCGCGTCCTGGACGGACTCAGTGAGCGCGAGCGGGCGCCAGAGGTTGTCCAGTTCGGAGGTGAAGACCGCGAGGCCACGCGCACCGTCACGGACGAGCTCCTCCTGCACGTAGTGCTGGATGTGCTCGAGATCCGTCTTCAGGCCCTGCCGCTGCTCACGGGTCAGCTCGCCCCGGTCCAGCTGCTTTGCCGCGTCGCCGAGCAGCGCGTGGGCGCGGGCGGCGGCGTCCCCGGGCGTGGTCGTCCTGCTGGGATCGAGGTCGAGGTAGAGGCTGACCGCGATCCCCTTGGCGGCCCGGAAGCCCGCGAGGTCGCGCAACGAATCCCAGCTGACAGTGGCCGTCATGAGTGTGTTCAATACCCCCCGTGCCCGACGCGGGCGATTCTAGTCAGGCCACCCGCCGCGACGGTGGAGGAAGCTTCAGCCGAGGTATTTCGTTTAATAGAGGTATGAGTGATATTCGCGAAGTGATTGTGATCGGCGGCGGCCCGGCCGGCTACACCGCGGCGTTGTACAGCGCGCGGGCGAACCTACGGCCCCTCGTCATCGAAGGCTTCCAGTGGGGCGGCCAGCTGATGATCACGAGCGACGTCGAAAACTACCCCGGCTACCCGGCAGGCGTCATGGGGCCGGAGATGATGCACGAGTTCCGCTACCAGGCGGAACGCTTCGGCGCGGAATTCGTCACGGACGACGTCACGCGCGTGGACTTCTCAGAGCGCCCCTTCCGAGTCTGGGTCGGCGACGACGAGTACCGCGCCGAGACGGTGATCATCGCCACCGGCGCGACTGCGCGGCAGCTCGGGCTCGAGTCCGAGCGTGCGCTGCAGGGCCGCGGCGTCACCTACTGCGCGACGTGCGACGGCGCCTTCTACCGGGACCAGGACGTGGTGGTCGTGGGCGGCGGCGACTCGGCGATGGAGGAGGCGACGTTCCTGACCAAGTTCGCCTCGAAGGTGACAATCGTCCACCGGCGGAGCGACTTTCGCGCGTCCCCGATCATGCTCGACCGCGCGCGGGCCAACGAGAAGATCGAGTTCGCCACCCCGTACGTCGTCGAGGAAGTCCTGGAAGGGGACGACCACAAGATGCGGGCCGTCCTGCTCCGCCACGTCGACACGGGCGAGACGCGGGAACTGGAGGCGAAGGGGCTCTTCGTCGCGATCGGGCACGATCCGACGACCAAGCTCTTCCTCGACCAGCTCGATCACGACGAGGCGGGCTACCTCGTGACGCAGCCCGGCTCGACAGCGACGAACGTCCCTGGAGTCTTCGCTGCGGGCGACGTCCAGGACCACACGTATCGCCAGGCGGTCACCGCCGCCGGCTCGGGCTGTATGGCCGCGCTCGACGCGGAGCGCTGGCTGGCCGCGCGGGAGGGGCACGAGCAGACCGCGCTGACCGCGCCGCGGCTCTAGGTCCAGCCGAGCCGCCCGATACGCTCGCCGGCTGATGGGTGCGGGGGACCGCTGGATCGACCTGCTCGACCCGAGTCGCGAGGAGCTCGAGGCCCGACTGCCGGCGGACGTCCACGACCGTGCCCTCGAGCAGCTCCTCGCCCCGGCGGAGCACACGGACGACCCCCGTCCCAAGCTCGAGTCGCACGGGGACTACGTCTTCGGCGTCCTGCTGATCCCGGTCGTGATCAAGGAAGAGGACCTCGTCTACTACCAGGAGGTCGACCTGGTGATGACACGGGACAGGCTCGTCACCATCCGTAAGTCGCCGGGTGATGGGCGGCCGCCGTGGGAACCGCACGAGGCGCAGGCCGCCTGCCGCGACACGGAAAACGTCGCGCTGATCACCTATCACCTGGTGGACGACGTCGCAGAGCGCTTCCTCGATCTGATCGACGACCTCAACGACGAGATCGAGGAGCTCGAGGACCACGTCGAGGACTGGCCGGCCGAGCGCGTCCGCGGGCGCCTCTCGCAACTTCGCCACGACATGCTCCACATCAGGCGCACGCTGTCGCCCACGCGCGACGCGATCCGCGAGATCGTGGACAACCGCGTCGAGTTCACGGGAGACGAGGTCTTCACCCACGACGTCGAGCTCAACTTCGGGAATGCCTACGACAAGCTCCTGCGGGCCGCGGACAATCTCGAGCTCTCGCGCGACCTGGTCGCTGGAGTGCGCGACTACCACCAGTCCAAGATCGCCAACGAGCAGAACGAGGTGATGAAGCGGCTGACCGTGGTCGCGTCGCTCGTGCTCGTCCCGACGTTCATCGTCGGCGTCTACGGCCAGAACTTCGACGTCATGCCCGAGCTGCACTGGTACCTGGGATACCTCTGGTCGTGGGGCTGGATCATTGCCATCAGCCTCACCCAGCTCGTCTACTTCCGCTGGAAGAAGTGGCTGTAGGCCCGCCGTCCCCAGCTAGCCTGGGCTGGTGCCCTTCTACATCTGCCCGAACTGCAAGGACCGGTCGATCGACCTCGACGGGTTCGAAGGCATGTCCAGCCAGGCGGTCGCCTGCCGCCGTTGCGGGTTCGGCTTCCTGTTCGAGCTGATGGACGACTACTACCCGGGCCCGAACACGGGGCTCGTCGTCTGCGACCGGGACGGGCGGATCCTCGCGTCGGGCCGCGGCGTCTTCGAGCTGACCGGGTTCGGCGAAAGCGACCTGATGGGCCACGGCGTCGTCGAAGGCCTCGGGCTCGGCGGCTTCGCCGAGGACAAGAGCCCCGTCTCGCTGGTCCTCGAGTGGGGCGTCCGCCGCCTCGGCGAGCGGCTACAGCTGCGAACGAAAGGGGGCGTGCTGAAGCCCGTGATCGCCGACCTCTTCCCCGCCTACGACTCCGACGGCGGGCTGCTGTTGGCGCTCAGCCCCGGGTAGGACGAGCCGCAGCGCGAACCGGCGCATGTTCCCGCCCGGCTCGGCCTCGACGAAGCCCGCGCGCAGCAGCGCGCGCGCGGACGGCTCGTTGTCCGGCAGCGTCTGGGCCTGCACCTCCTCCACCCCGGGCTGCCGCAGCGCCCACTCGGACAACCCGCGGATCGCCTCGGTCGCATACCCCCGGCGCCGCTCGCCGGGCACGATCCCGTAGCCGATCATGACCGCCCCGCGTCGGGTGGGCCGACGAAGCCGATCTCACCGACGACGAGCGCGTCCTCGGTGCGGAGCACGAGGTAGAAGCCGAAGTCCTGGACGAGGTGGGTGAGCAGGAAGCCGAGGCCGTCCGCCGTGTCCGGCATCGGGTAACCGGGCGCGAACCGCAACGCGGTGAGCGGCTCGCGCGCGAACAGCCTTCGGGCTTCGCCCGCCGTCAGGGGCCGCAGGAGAAGCCGCGGCGTGGCCAGCTCGGGCACACCGGGAGGCTACCCGGCCATGCGTACCTCGACCCAGGCCTGGAGCTCCTCGAGCGCCGCGAGATCGGCCTCGAGCCGGCGCAGCTCGGTGCCCAGCCGGCCCTCGTCGGCGGGTCGCAGCAGTCCGAGCCGCTCGAGCCGGTCGACCGTCTCACGCGCGAGCTCGCGCCTCGCCTCGCGCTCGATCGCCGACTCGCGCAGCCGCGAGCGGGCCCGCTCGACTCGTGCGGCAACCGCCGCTGCCTCGGCCGCAAGCGTGTCCGCGTAGATCGCCAGGTCGACATTGCGCACACTGCCAGCGTAGGCCCGCCCCAGTCACGCCTTCGTGCCGATTCAGACCCGAGACGAAGGACACAGGTCGTTCAGCACGCACTCCTCGCAGCGCGGCGCACGGGCGAGGCAGACGCGGCGGCCGTGCCAGATCAGGAGGTGCGGGAAGGTGCCCCAGTATTCGCGCGGCACGAGCCGCTGCAGGTCGCGCTCGATCTTGACGGGGTCGTCCTCGCGGGTCAGGCCCAGCCGCTGCGAGAGCCGGCGCACGTGAGTGTCGACGACGATCCCCTGCGGCTCGCCCAGCTCGGCCGCCACGACGTTCGCGGTCTTCCGCGCGACGCCGGGGAGCCGGACGAGCTCCTCCAGGCGACGCGGCACGGCGCCGTTGTGCTCTTCGAGGAGCATCTTCATGGTCCCGCGCAAGGCCTTTGCCTTCTGGCGGAAGAATCCGGTCGCGTAGATGTCGCGCTCCAGCTCCTCCTGCTCGACGGCCAGATAGTCCTCGGGTCGTCTGTACTTCTCGAACAGCCGCTCGGTGACGCGGTTGACGTTCACGTCGGTCGTTTGCGCCGAGAGCATCACGGAGACGAGGAGCTCGAGGTCGGAACGGAAGCTGAGCGCGATCGTCGCGTCGGGGTGGTCGGCGAAAAGCCGCTCGACGATCGGCCGGATTCGCGTGCGCTTCGACCCGACCCGGCGCCGGGCCTCGCCGACGAAGCTGCGCGGCACTAGCCCAGCAACGCCGGACCGGCGCAGACCACGTCCAGCGCGGGACAGCCCGCGCACGCGAATTCGCTCGGTCGCGGCGGGAACTCGCCGGCCTGGATCCGCGCGATCGCCTCGGTCAGCTCGCCTTCGAGCGCCGGCAGTTCGTCGCGGCGGAAGGTCGCGGCGACGAGGTCGTCCGGGCGCTCCAGGAACTGGTAGACGACCTCGACTTCGTTCGCGCCTGCACGGAAACAGGCGATCGCGTAGACCAGTCGCTGGAGCCGGTAGTCGGACTCGACCACGTCCGTGGGCTGCAGTTCGCCAAGGAGGTTCGACTTGAAGTCGACCACCAGGGCCCGCCCCGTGTCGAGGTGAAGCACATCGAGGACCCCGTGGAAGAGGACGCCGTCGTGCTCGAATGCGAACGGCCGCTCGGATCCGACACCCGGGAGCGCGGCGACGCGCGTGGCCAGAGCGGAGCCACAGTACGCGCCGACAAGACCCGCGATCCGCCCCAGCTCTGCATCCGTCACCGCCGGATACCACGCGCGCACCGGGTCGACCGGAGGCGGCACCGGCGCGGCGAGGTCGACGCTTTCGAGCAGCCGGTGGACGGTGTCGCCGATCTCGCTTCCCGCCAGCCCGGTCTGGCCGGGAATCCGCCCGCTGCCGTCCACGGGGCGCATCCCGGCCAGGCGTTCGGCATAGAAGCGGTAGGGGCAGCGCTCGAAGAGTGCGAGCGCGCTGTACGAGAGGCGGCGGACGCGCTCGACGGGCGGCGGCGCGACCGGCTCGAGCACGGGCAGCGCCGGCAGCGCAGGCGCGCCAGCCGAAGTGGGAGCCTCGAACAGCGACAGCTGCGCGGGGACATCGGGCGCCGCCGTCTCCGGTCGCGCCTCGACCTCGGGCGCGAAGCGATCGACCCTGATCTGAACGCGCGCCTCGCTGCGGACGAGCTCGCCGTCGTCGAGCTCCTCGACCTCGAGCCTGTCGAGAGCCCAGCCGATCGGCGTGCGGGCATCGCGGCGCCCCGCGTCGACCGAGCCCGAGACGATCAGCCGGTCGATCGCCCGGGTCATTGCCACGTAGTACAGGCGCAGCCGCTCGGCCTCCTCCGCCGCTTCCTCGACGCTCCGCACCTCGTCGTACTCGAAGGCCGCCTTGCGCCTCCCCGTCGCCGGATCGACGACCTTGAAGCCGAAGCGACCGTCGGGCAGGCAGATGATCTCTTCGCCGGTCGTCGGCGGCCGGTCGCGCCCCGCGTCGGCGACGACGACGACCTTGAACTCGAGGCCCTTGGCCGCATGGATCGTCAGCAGCCGGACGGCGCCTGCCCCCTCCTCCTCGGCAACCGCCTCCAGCTCCTTCACGCCGGCAGCCTCCTGCTCGAGCACGAAGCGGACGAAGCCCTCGACGTCGGGGCCGCGTAGATCCTCGTACGAGCGCGCGAGCCGCGCCAGCTTGCGCAGATTGGCGTAGCGACGGCGCCCGTCCCACTGGGCGAGCACGGCGAGGTCGTAGTCGTGCTCGATCATGATCTGCTCGCAGAGCCGCTCGAGCCCGACCGTGCCGCTCATCGCGGCGAGCCGATCGTAGCGTTGCCGGAATGCCTGGAGCAGCCGCCCGTCGCGCTCGGAGAGCCCCTCGGGCAGGCCCTTCTCCAGCGCCGTGAAGAGCGGCCGGCGCGGAGCCGCGCGGCGAAGCAGGACGAGGCCGTCGTTGGAGACGCCGACGAACGGCGAGGCGAGCACCGTGACGAGCGCCTCGTCGTCGTAGCGGTTGTGCAGCAGCCGCAGGTAGCCGAGCAGGTCGACCACCTGCTGCTGGCCGAAATAGCCGCGGCCGGTCGCCCGGTAGGTCGGCAGCCCGGCCTCGCGGAGCGCCTCCTCGTACTGCTCCGCGTCGGTGCCGGCGGCGAAGAGGAGCACGATCTCGCCCGCCTCGGCCTCGCCGGAGTCGACGATCTCCCGGACACGCCGCGCGACGGCCCTGGCCTCGCCGCGCCGCCACTGCACACCTGTGTCCTTGTAGGTCGCCTTGTCGGTGACGAGCAGCTCGACGGCAGGCCCGGCGGCCGGGTCGGCGAAGCGCCCAGCAGCGACCAGGCGCTGGAACTCGTCGCCGAAGGTCGAGGCGAAGAGATGGTTGACGACTGCGAGCACCTCCGGCCGCGAGCGCCAATTCTGCGTCAGGGGAAGGACCTCGCTCACCTGATCGCGGCGCTCCTTGAAGACCTCCACGTCGGCGTGGCGGAAGCGATAGATCGACTGGAACTCGTCCCCGACGAAGAAGAGCTCCTCGCGGGCGAGGAGCTCGATCAGCTCGCACTGGAGGCGGTTCGTGTCCTGGAACTCATCCACGCAAACCTGGCGGAAGCGCAGCCGCTCGCGCTCGCGGATCGTCTCGTCGTCGCGGAGCAGATCGCGGGCGCGGAGCTGGAGATCCTCGAAGTCGAGCGCCGACTCGTGGTCCTTCGCCGCCTGGTACGAGCGCTCGAACCCCTGCAGCAGCTCCTGGAGCAGGGCTCGGTCGCGGGCGGCGACGGCGTTCAGCGCCGCCTGCTCCAGCGCATTTCTCGCCTGTTCGTAGTCGTCGTCGCCCTTGACCGCGTACTCGGCCAGGTCGAGGAGCGACTCGGGTGCCGGCTTCCGGTCGAGGAGCTCGACGACCCGCGCTGCGCCCTCGCCGGCGCTCGCCGCGGCGGCGACCCTGAGCTCGACTCCCCGTTCGTCCACCCCGGGGGCGTCGCCGAGCGTCAGCTCGAGCGGGCGGCCGGCGGCACGGAGGGTCTCGTAGACGCCGGTCAGCATTCGGCGCAGCCCCCGCGACCCATAGGTGGCGAGCAGCGCAAGCCGCTCCGGACGGGCGCCTGCGCAGAACTCGGTCAGGGCCTCGTCGAAGGCCTCGACGCGGAGCACCGCGCCCTGGCTCTCGTCGAGGACGCGGAACCGCGGGTCGAGGCCGGCGGCGAACGGATATTGCTTGAGCAGGCGCATGCAGAAGCCGTGGATCGTCGAGATCCAGGCGCCGTCGAGGTCACGCGTCAGCTCCGGCCGCCCCAGCTCGGCCAGCCGGGACCGGATCCGGGTGCGGAGCTCGGCGGCGGCCCGTTCCGTGTAGGTGATGACGAGAATCGAGTCGACGTCGACGCCCGACTCGACCGCGCTCACGAACCGCTCGACGAGCACGGACGTCTTCCCCGTGCCAGCGCCGGCAGAGACAAAGACGAGCCCCGTCGCCTCGATCGCGGCGTGCTGCTCGCTGGTCGGCGGGCGCTCGACGGCCGTGGTCATCCCCGCTTCACCCGGCACATCGACCCGAGCTCGCACCACGTCGGGCACGTCCCGCCGCGCGGGTCGTGGAGCACGTCACCTGCTCGGATCCGCTCGACGATCCGGCGAGCAGCATCCTCGGCCTTCGACACCTTTCCCCAGAAGTCGTCCTCGTCGACGTAGTCGCGCGGCGAGTAGCCGGGAACGCCGTCCTCTCGCGCCGTCTTGCGCAGAAGGCCGCGGGCCTTCCGGTCGCCGGCGAGCGGGCGGTACAGCCCGCCGAGCGGCTCCACGCCGACAAGGTCGCGCAGGACGAGCATGTACAGCGGGATCTGCAGCCGCAGCTCGCGCTCGATTTCCGCGGCCGAGTGCGCCTTCGCACCCGACTTGTAGTCCCAGACAATCCCGCGCGGCGAACGGGTCGAGGTCGATCCGGTCGATCTTCCCCGAGAGCCGGAATGTCTCGAGGTCGAGCCCCCGTTGGAGCTCCGGCGCCGAGCGCTCGGAGCCGAACGAGACCTCGAAGCGGCGCGGGACGAGCGGCAGCTCCGACTCGGCCTCGGCGCGGACGAGCGCCTCGAGGTCGCGCCGGAGACCCTGGTTCAGCTCGTCGCGCTGAAGGTCGGTCAGCTCGAGCCTCGACTCAGCGCCGCCGGCGATCGCCTCGGTCAGGCACTCGCGCATGAACTCGAGCGCCTGGTCGAGCTGCTCGGGCGGGACGCGGTCGCTGCCGAGCCGCTTGGGCAGTCCGGAGAAGAACTTGAACAGCGCCTGGTGCGCGACCGACCCGCGCATTCGGGCGTCCACCTGGGCGTCCATCGACTTCGGGTCGAGCAGCCGCTCGACGAACCAGATCGACGAGCAGCCGGCGAACGCCTCGAGCTCGGTGACCCCGAACGTCACCTTTGCGCTCAACGACTCGAGCACCGCCGGGTCGGTGAGCTTCGTCGGACGGACGAACGCGCCGACCGCGCGGTCGAGGCGGCGCCCCCAGCCGTTCGCCAGGGCGACGGCGTCTGCCGTCCCCCGGTCTGTCGTCGCCAGCCACGCGAGCGCGCGCAGCCGCTCGCGCTCGGTCGGCGCCGCCTCGATCGGCCAGACGAGCTGGGAGAGCGGCCGCCGCCGCGTCCAGCGGCTGAGATCGTCGGGATCGAGCAACGCGCGTACGTCCTCCCAGAAGGGGCTCGGCTGGCGGGGCGCGCCGTCGTCCGTCGCCGCCTCGCGCACGAGGTAGAGCCGTCGCGAAGGCCGCGTGCACGCGGTGTAGAAGAGGTAGCGCGCGCGAGAAACCGGATCGACCTTCTCGAGGCGGGCACGGCCGTCGAGCTCTCGGCGCCGGTCGTCGTCCAGGAACGGCGAGCTCTGCGAGCGCTGCGGGAAGACGCCCTCTTCGAGCCCGAGCATGAAGACGACCTCGGTCCGTCGGGTGCGGGCGCGGAGCAGGTCGACGATCGCGACGTGGCCCTCCCGCGGCCTCCCGGCGCGAACCGGAGCGCGGTCGAGCGCGGTGACGATCTCCTCTGCGGACAGCTCCCCGCCGAGCTCGACCCATCCGTCGAGCTCGTCAAGGAGCGAGAGCACCGCCTGGTAGGCGCGGAGGTCGAGCCTCGCGGTCTCCGTCGCAGGCGGCTGGTCGAGACCGTACGCGGCCCGAAGCATGGTGCCGGCGAGCTCGCGCGCGGCGGCGATCGAGGTCGGCGCGGCGCGCAGCCGGTCGAGGAACACTAGCGGCTGGCCGCGTAGCTTCACCGTCTCGGACTCGACGCGCTCCGGTGAGCGGATGCCCCGTCCACGGAGCCGCCCCTCGAGGAAGTCGGCGTGCGCACGGGGCAGGCCCGAGTAGGTTGAGCGGACGAACCCGAACAGGTCGCGGCGACCGCCCCCGAGCCAGGCGAAACGAAGCAGCGAGAGCATCGCGTGCCCAAGCGGCGTGTGCGAGAGCCGGAGGGTCGCGTCGAGCGCGTACGGGACCGCAAGCGCCCCGAACGCGGCCTCGAGCGGGCCGCGGACGCGGTCGAGCGACGGGCAGACAACGAGGATCTCCTCCGGCGCCGACCCGGCACGCAGCAGCTGGAGCACCTCGTCTGCGACGAGCTCGAGGGTCGCGCGCGTGCCGGCTCCTTCGAGAAAGCGGATCGCACCCTCGGCGGCGGGTGCGGCCGGCGGCGCGTCCTGGAAGAGCGCGCGCTCGAGGTGCGCGAGCACCGGGTGCGCGACCTCGGCGTAGCGGGGGGGCAGCGCCTCGATGCGCTCGCCTGCCAGGCGTGCGAGGTCGCTCGAGGTCCGCTCCAGCGACGCGAAGGCGGCCCGCCCGGGCTCGTATGGCAGCGAGACGGTGACATCGGCGCGCCCGGCGAAGGCCTCGAGGAGGCGCCACTGCGTCGCCGTCAGGTCCTCGAAGCCGTAGGCGTACACCGGCCTGCCGTCCCACGCGCCGAGCTCGCCGGCGAGGCGGTCGGCTGCATAGCGCCGCTGGAGATCGCGATCCCAGAGGCCAAGCCGATCGAGCTCGGTCCGGTAGCGGGCGTACAGCTCCGCCAGGTCGCCGTCGAGGTCGCCGGGGTCGAGGAGGCCCGATTCCAGCTCGGAGATCGTCGAGCCGAGCGCATCGGCGAACCCGGAGAAGCGGGCCGAATCCCCCAGCTCCCCCAGCCGCGCCTCGGCGACGACCCGGCGCAGGACGAGCGCGCGCTGGGCGTCGCCCGCGACCGGCTTGGCCCCGCCGTTCCCGGCGGCGATCCGGCGGAAGACGTCGTCGAACGTGCCGATCGAGCCGCCGAGCAGCGCCCCGGCCCGCGCGAGCAGGTCCCGCTCGACCCGCTCCACGTCCGACCCGGTCGGCACGATCAGGACGGGCTCCCGCGGGAGATCCGCGAGGTAGCGGTCGAGCAGCAACGCGACCTTGCCGGCGTTTGCCGGCCCGGCCAGCAACGTCAAGGCCATCGGCCCATACTAGTCCTGGGGTGCGACGATTCCCCTTACGCGGCCGGGGCCGAAGCGAGGAAAGTGCGGGGAAATCACACGGGCGCGGCAAAGGCCGCGCCCGCTCGTAAGGCTCTAGGCGGCTGCGGCGGCCTTCGGCTTGCGGCCGCGCCGCGCCTGCTTCGTCCCCTTCGCGGCGAGGTCAGCCACTTCGTTCGCGTTGACGTCGAGCACCACTTGCCCTTTGCGGGCATCCGCGTACTTGATGGTGACGGTCGCGGCATCCTTCTCGTCGATCGTCCTGCCGGTCAAGTCACTTACGAAGATCGTCTTTCGAGCCACTATTTCCTCCCTCTTAGTTCGACTCTTCGACAGAGCGTAACCGAAAATGCAAGCGGCAATCGCCATCGGATTGCACCTGGAATGACATCCGTCAACGCAGTGGTCTTCGAACGTAATCCGCCGCGCTCCCCTCAGAGGATTTCGCGCACCTCGATGCTCGCCGAAGAGGACTCGCCGGTCCCGGCCCGAGTCGCCTGACAGAATCCCGGCCGTGGACCGCTCGACGATCGTGGTGCTCGAGGGCGACGAGACCGGGCAGGAGTTGCTCGAGGAGGCCCTGCGCGTGCTCGCGCGCGATGTGATCGGAATCGAGCTTGCATTCCCGCGGTTCGACCTCTCGCTCGAGAGCCGGCGCGCCACGAAGAACGCCGTCGTCTACGAGGCCGCCGCGGCGATCCGCGAGGCCGGGCTCGGGCTGAAGGCGGCGACGATCACACCCGAAGGGCGGGACGACGTCGGCTCGCCGAACCGCATCCTGCGGGAGGAGATCGGCGGCAAGGTGATCGTCCGCACCGGCCGGCGGATCCCCGGCGTGATCCCGTTCGGCGGCGTGCACGCGCCGATCTCCGTCGTGCGGATGGCGGTCGGCGACGCGTACGGCGCCAAGGAGTGGCGCGAAGGCGAGGGGGACGACGAGGTCGCGTTTCGGACCGAGCGGATCGAGCGCCGGATCTGCCGCGCCGTTGCCGAGTTCGCGTTCCGCGAGGCCGAGCGCACCGGCGCGAAGGTCTTCGGAGGCCCGAAGTACACCGTCAGCCCGACGTACGAGGGGATGCTGAAGGAGGAGATGGATGCAGCGGCCGAGCGCCACCCGGAGATCAAGTACGAGCCGCAGCTGATCGATGCGACGTTCGCGCTCCTGATCGCATCGGCCGGCGATCCGCTGGTGATCCCGGCGCTCAACCGCGACGGCGACATCCTCTCCGACCTCGTCCTGCCGCTGTTCGGCTCGATCGCCGGCGCCGAGTCGCTGCTGGTCGCGTTCGACGACGACTTCGAGCCGGACGCCGTCATGGCCGAGGCCGCGCACGGCACCGCCCCCTCCCTCCGGGGGAAGAACGTTGCCAACCCGATGGCGATGATCCTCGCCGGGGCGGCGCTGCTCGCGTTCGCCGGCGAACGGGCCGCCCAGGCCTGCCGAGCGATTCGAGAGGCATGCCTGGAGGCGGTCGCCGACGGCGTGCGCACCGCCGACCTAGGCGGCCATGCCGGCACCACCGAGTACACCGCCGAGGTGATCCGCCGCGTGCGATCGAAGCTCGAGGTCTGGTCGACGCTCTAGGAGGAGCTCAGCTCAGCCGCGACGGCTCGGAGCGCGGCGGTGACGCCGAACACGCCCGACTCCCACGCCTCGAGGAAAACCACCGCGACGTCGGGGTCGAACTGACTTCCGCGGCAGAGGTCGACCTCTGCGATCGCCTGCTCGTGCGGAAGCGCCGCGCGATAGGGGCGGTCGGAGGTCATCGCGTCGAAGCAGTCGGCAACCGAGAGGATGCGCGCTTCGAGCGGGATCTCCGAGCCCGCGCGGCCGGTCGGGTAGCCGAGACCGTCCCAGCGCTCGTGGTGGTAGAGGACACCAGGAAGCGCCGGCAGCAGCGAGCGGTCGAGGGCGACCATCCGCGCCCCCGCCTCTGGATGCTCGCGCACCTCGGCCAGCTCCTCCGCCGTCAGCGGGCCGGGCTTGTTCAGCACCGCCTCCGAGACGACGAGCTTGCCGACGTCGTGGAGCGCGCCTCCGAGGCGCACCAGGGCGAGCCGGGCCTCGTCGCAGCCGAGCCGCACGCCGACCGCGTGCGCCATGCGCGCGACGCGTGCCGAGTGGCCCCGCGTATAGGGGTCCCGGGCCTCGATTGCCTCCGAGAGAGCGAGCAGCGCAGTCATCGGCCGGACGAAATTCGTCCCGGACGGGCGTATCCCTCTTTTGGGGGATGCCGCGAAACACAGGGACAGGCACCTGCGCCTGTCCCTGTACTACAGAATGGCTCCGTGTTCGAGTCGATCGTGAACGCGGTCTCGGGGTCGCCCTGGACCTACGGCATCGTCTTCGGCATAGCGGCGCTCGACGCGTTCTTCCCGCTCGTTCCCAGCGAAACGGTCGTGATCGCCGCCGGCGTGCTTGCCTCGAGCGGCGACCTGCGGCTCGAGCTGATCCTGCCTGCCGCCGCAGCCGGAGCCGTGGTCGGCGACAACGTCTCGTTCTGGGTCGGGCGCACCCTGGGCGAGCGGATCGCGGACAGGCTGTTCACGGGCAACCGGCGAAAGTACCTCGACTACGCGCACCGGACGCTCGAGGAACGAGGCGGCTACCTGATCGTGATCGCCCGGTTCATCCCGGGCGGGCGGACCGCAGCCACGTTCGCCGCGGGCAGCCTCGGCTGGGCGTGGACACGGTTCATCAAGTTCGATCTCGCGGCCGGCGCGATCTGGGGCTCGTACGCGGGGCTCCTCGGCTACTTCGGTGGGAAGACCTTCAAGGACAGCCCGTTCAAGGGCTTCCTCGTGGCGTTCGGGATCGCCCTTGCGATCACATTCGGCGTCGAGGTCTACCGCTGGTTCCGCAAGCGCGCGGCGACGCAGTCCTGAGACGCCCGTCACCCTGCGCTGCATAGAGTTGAGCACATGAGGATCGGCGTCCCGAGGGAGACTGCGCAGGGCGAGCGACGGGTCGCGCTCGTCCCGGAGGTGGTCGCCAAGCTTGTCGAGGCGGGACATGAGCTGCTGATCGAGCGCGGCGCCGGAGGCGCCGCGTCGTTCGAGGACACCGCCTACGAAGAGGCCGGCGCGGCGATCGTGGACAGCGCCTGGGGCGCGGAGGTCATCGCCAAGGTGCAGAAGCCGACGGCGGACGAGGCCGGCCGCCTTCAGAGCGGCACGGTCCTGATCGGCTTCCTGCAGCCCTTGACCGACCGCGAGGGAATCGAGCGACTGACGGCACGAGGGGTCGTCGGGTTTGCGATGGAGTCGATCCCGCGGATCACGCGCGCGCAGTCGATGGACGCGCTCTCCTCGCAGGCGACCGTGGGCGGCTACAAGGCGGCGCTGATCGCGGCCGACAGCCTGCCCCGCTTCCTGCCGATGCTGACCACCGCCGCGGGCACCGTCCAGCCGGCGAAGGTGCTCGTCCTCGGCGCCGGCGTGGCCGGTCTCCAGGCGATCGCGACCGCCCGCCGGCTCGGCGGTGTCGTCCACGGCTTCGACGTGCGTCCGGCTGTGAAGGAGCAGGTCGAGTCGCTCGGCGCCAGGTTCCTCGACCTCGGCGTGAAGGGCGAGGAGACCGCGGGAGGCTACGCGGCGGAGTTGACGCCCGAGCAGCAGGCACAGCAACAGGCCGCGCTCGAGCAGAAGCTCCCCGACTACGACGCGGTGATCACGACGGCGGCGGTTCCCGGCCGCCCCGCCCCCAGGCTGATCCCGGCTTCGGCGGTGCGGGCGATGCGCCCCGGCTCGGTGATCGTCGACCTCGCCGCCGAGACCGGCGGCAACTGCGAGCTGACCGAGCCCGGCGAGACGGTCGTGCGCGAGGGCGTCACGATCGTCGGCCGCCTGAACCTGCCGAGCGAGATGCCGTACGACGCGAGCCGGCTTTACGCGCGCAACGTGCAGGCGCTGCTCGAACACCTCGCTCCCGAGGGGGCGCTCGTGCTCGACTTCGAGGACGAGATCACGGCCGGCGCCTGCGTGACGAGGAAGGAGATCGCATGAGCCGTAGGCTCGACGGAGGCGACAGCCGGCGTAGGCTCGACGGAGCCGGCTCAGCCGGCGTAGGCTCGACGGAGCCGGCAATGAGCGGAGGTGCCGGCTTTGCCGGCGCCGAAGCGGGAAGTGAGCGGAGGTGCCGGCTTTGCCGGTGCCGGAGCGGGAAACGAGCGGGGGTGCCGGCTTTGCCGGCGCCGGAGCGAACGTGACCACGAGCTTCCTGATCGAGCTCACCGTGCTGATCCTCGCTGCATTCCTCGGTGTCGAGGTGATCTCGAAGGTACCGACCCTGCTGCACACGCCGCTGATGTCGGGCACGAACGCGATCCACGGGATCGTCATCGTCGGCGCGATCATCGTCGCGGGCATTCCAGGCCAGCCGACCTGGCTACGGATCGTCTCCCTCGCGGCGGTCGCGCTCGGCACGGGCAACGTCGTCGGCGGCTTCGTCGTCACCGACCGGATGCTGGAGATGTTCAAACGGCGCAAGCCTGCGCCGGCGCAGGAGCAGAAGGAGTGAGCCGGACCGACTGGATCAACTCGGCCTATCTGGTCACGATCGTCTCCTTCATCCTCGCGCTCCGCTTTCTCTCCCACCCGGCGCGGGCCCGGCACGGCACCTGGATCGGCGCGTTCGGGATGGGTGTCGCCATCCTCGCCACCTTCTTCCAGCCGGGGCTGAAGAACATCCCGTCGATCCTGATCGTGATGGCCGTCTCGGCGCCGATCGGCGCCTATGCGGCGCGGGCCGTGAAGATGACCGCGATGCCGGAGATGGTGGCGCTCTTCAACGGCGTCGGCGGCGGGGCGGCGGCGCTCGTCGCGCTCTCCGACTTCCACCGCTCGATCCCGGAGCCCGGCCGGCTGGAGGCCGACGTCGCGATCCCGATCGTGCTCTCGGCCCTGATCGGCAGCGTCTCGTTCTCGGGCAGCCTGCTCGCGTTCGCGAAGCTGCGCGAGCTGATCGGCGGACGCCCGATCGTCTACCCGGCGCAGAAGCTCGGAAACATGGGGCTGCTGGCCGGTCTCGCCGCCATCGGGATCGTGATCGTCGCCGGACCCCAGAAAGAGGCGCTGCTCGTCGCGGTCATCCTCGGCGCGCTGGCCTTCGGAGTCCTCTTCGTGCTGCCGATCGGCGGCGCGGACATGCCCGTCGTGATCTCGCTGCTGAACGCCTTCACCGGTGTCGCCACGGCGGCGACCGGTTTCGTCCTCCACCAGAACGTGCTGATCGTCAGCGGGATGCTCGTCGGCGCGTCGGGCACGCTGCTGACGCTGATGATGGCCCGCGCGATGGGGCGATCGGTCGCGAACGTCTTCTTCGGCGCCTTCGGCCAGCTGCAGGTCCCGGCCGAGGGCGGTGCCGCGGCCGACGGCGGCACCGTGCGCGCGACCACGCCCGAGGACGTCGCCGTCATGCTCGCCTACGCCGAGCGGGTGATCATCGTTCCCGGCTACGGCCTCGCCGTCGCACAGGCGCAGCACGCCGTCCGCGAGCTCGCGGACGAGCTGGAGCAACGCGGAGTCGACGTCAAGTACGCGATCCACCCGGTCGCCGGGCGGATGCCGGGTCACATGAACGTGCTGCTCGCGGAGGCGAACGTGCCCTACGACCAGCTGGTCGAGATGGACGACATCAACCCCGAGTTCGAGCGCACGGACGTGGCGCTCGTGATCGGCGCCAACGACGTCACCAACCCGGACGCGCGCACGAACCACGGCAGCCCGATCTACGGCATGCCGATCCTCGACGTCGACAAGGCGCAGAACGTGATCGTGCTCAAGCGGAGCATGCGACCCGGCTTTGCCGGCGTCGACAACCCGCTCTACGGGGTCGCGAACACGCAGATGCTGTTCGGCGACGCCCGCGAGTCGGTCGTCAAGGTCGTCGCGGCCGTCAAGGCCCTCTAAGGCGGGAGGGCCGCACCTCGACTCTCCCGCCCATCGCTCTCTCAGCAGACCCGCCGCCTACTCGTCGACGAGGCCGTCGCAGTCGTTGTCCTTGCCGTCTGCGACCTCCAGGGCGCCCGGGCTGATTGCCGGGTCGGTGTCGTCGCAGTCGGGCTCGCCCCCGGTCGCAGCCCTCGCAGCGGAGAACGCGCATCGCTTCCCTCCTCGTGGCTCGTTGTCGTCGGTTCCGAGGAATCGGCACCAACGGTAGGAGGAGCCGGCGCGGCCGCCTACCGTGGCCACAGGCGATTTCGCCCGGGTGCTAGCACCCCGATCGAGCGGAGGCTGGCCCCCTTGACGTCGTCCCTGCCATCGCAGACAACTTCATCTGACACTCGGACAAGGGAGGCCGGACGATGCACGAGGCCGCTTCGCTCGACAAGCTCCGCCTCGAGGTCGAGGAGCTCCGCGCGTCGCGGGCGCGCGTCGTGGCCAAGGCCGACGGGGAGCGCCGCAGGATCGAGCGCGATCTCCACGACGGCGTGCAGCAGCACCTGGTCGCGCTCGCCGTCAACCTCCAGCTGGCACGGGAGCTTGCCGGCTCCGATCCCACTGCAATGGAGACACTCCTCGAGGAGATCGCGCAAGACGTCCGCGATGCACTCGAGAGCGTGCGCGCGCTAGCACACGACGTGTATCCGCCATTGCTCCTCGACCGCGGGCTCGCTGATGCGCTGCGTGGGGCAGCGGCGGGTGCCGGCATCCCGACCCGAGTCGAGGCGACGACGGACCGGTACCCGCCGGACATCGAGGCGACCGTCTACTTCTGTTGCATCCAGGCGCTTGACACGGTCGAGCGAACCGGACCTGAGACTCGGGCGACCGTGCGCGTCTGGCCCGAGCACGAGTCACTTGTTTTCGAGGTCGTCGTCGAGGGCGACGTTGCCGGGCATGACGAGAGGGAGCGGGGGTCGGCGCTCACCGGCATGAACGACCGGCTGGGCGCCGTCGACGGAAAGCTCAACGTGTCCTCCGAGCCCGAACGCACCCGCGTCCTTGGGACGATTCCGCTCGAACGGTGACTGTGCGCGTCCTCATCGCTGACGACCAGGCGCCGTTCCGCGCGGCCGCCCGCTCCGTGCTCAGCGCCACAGCCGACTTCCAGCTCGTCGGCGAGGCGACGTCGGGAGAGGAGGCCCTGGAGCTCGCGGCATCGTTGGGCCCGGATCTTGTTCTGATGGACATCACGATGTCGGGCATCGGAGGTATCGAGGCAGCGCGTGCGATCTCCGCCGGATACCCCGGGACGGTGACGATCCTGCTCTCCACCTACCGAGAGGAGGACCTGCCGGATGAGGCCCGAACGTGCGGAGCCGCCGCCTATCTACACAAGTCTGACTTCGGCGGGCACGTGTTGCGAGAGCTCTGGGAGAACCGCCGCTACCGAACCTCGGCGAGGTACAGGACAACCGCCATCACGCGCTTATGAATCTCCTTCTCCCAGACGAGACCAAGCTTCAAGAAGATCGAGTGGATCACCTTCTCGACCGAGCGCTCCGAGAGGAAGAGCGTTCGCGCGATCGCAGCGTTGTTTTTGCCCTCCGCCATCTCTCTCAGCACGTCTTGCTCGCGCGGGGTCAGCTCGTCGAGCGGAGACGGTTCCGCTCGGGCCCTGTTCGCCATCAGCACGTCGACGACCTTCGGGTCGACAATCGAGCCGCCCTCGGCGACCGCCCGGATCGCCCCCGCCAGCTGCTCGACGTCCTCGACACGCTCCTTCAGCAGGTAGGCGCGCCGCGCCGAGCCGCCCTCGAGGAGCGCGAGGGCGTAGCGCGGCTCCGAATACTGGCTGAGGACGACGACGCCGACATCCGCGTTCGTCTCGCGGAGGCGGACGGCAGCCTGGATTCCTTCGTCGGCTCCGCCCGGGGGCATCCGGATATCCGTGACGACGACGTCAGGGTGCTCGGCCTCGACCGCGGCGAGCAGCGAGTCGAGATCGGTGCAGACCGCGACGACGTCGAGATCGGGCTGGGTTGCGAGCAGTCGCCGTATCCCCTCGCGGACGAGGTAATGGTCTTCGGCGAGCACCACGCGAATCGGCACCGGCGCCAAGCATACGGCGCGGTCGCGCTCTGCCTAGACATGCGTGCCCGACTGCGTGAACATAGTCACGAGGGACGAGCGACGCCCAGTAGGCAGAGGCGCCTACCGCGCAATTGGAAAGGAGCTGTGGCATGAAACGGATAGTGGTGTTGGGCGTGGTGCTTGCTGTTTCGCTCGCCGGGTGTGGCGGCTCGGGCAAGAAGTCAGCTGCGGATCAAGACGTGCAGCGGCAAGCTGACCTCTACGCCATCGACGAGATCGAGCGGATCTGGCACAAGGCCTCGTCGACACACGACGTCGACCTGATGATGACGATATGGGCTCCCGACGCAACATTGAACCTCGGAACCGAGACGCTCACCGGGAAGGCGGAGATCCGGGACTTCTTCGCGCACAGGGCGGGTCCGTTCAAACCCGAGAATCATTGGGTGTCGGAAACGCCTGCGTACAGGATTCGCACCACGGTCAGCGGTGACAAGGGCACCCTCTACTTCGAGTGTGTGTACGTCGATGTGAAGACAGGCAAGGTCGCCTCCGTGGTGGGGGCAGATCAGAATGTCCAGAAGATCGACGGAAGGTGGCTCATCACGAGCGCCGCAGCGGCAACACCAGCACTCGGGTAACGAGCCCACGGCACGATGGCGCAGTCCGACTCGCTCGGCCGAAAGCCGCTCGCAGCCGGTTCGACGCTCCTCAGCGGAGCTGACAACCCGCTCGTCCGAGCCGTCGGCCGAGTGCCGGTCAAGGTCCGGACGAAGATGCTCGTCGCCTTCGCGGGCATCACAGCCCTGCTCATCGTCGTCGCCGTGCTCGGCCTGCGAGTGCTCGGCCAGGCGAACGCTCGGGTCGAGTCGCTGGGGACGTTGCAGCTGCGGGCGGCGACCTACCAGAGCCTCCAGACTCAGGCGCAGCAGCTCAGGCAGCTGCTGGCATTGCGAGTCGGCGATGATCCGAGCCTGAGGACCTACCTCGGGGGCGGCCCCACATCGGTTCCCGAGGGCCGCAACTGGGCACTCGCCGATCAGGCGATCGCAGCCGCCCTGTCTCAGCTTGGCCCCGCGACCAACGAGACACGGTTTGGGTTTGTCCCACCCCCCGAGGACGAGGCGCGCCTCGTCCGGATCCGCGCGGACTACGGCCGGTTGGCGGAGGCACTCAAGCAAGTCACCGCGCTCGACCGGGCGGGCGCGCCGAGCGCGAAGACAAAGCAACTCCTGACCGCGGCGATCGACGCGGACAACGATCTGGGCGCGCAGACCAACCGGCTCGCGGCGACCACTCGCGCCAAGACGAACGTGCTGATCGCCCAGAACCACAGCTCGTACGCAGCGTCGCGCAACCTGTTCATCGGAGTGGGCGCCGGGAGCATCGCCCTGGCGCTCCTCCTGGGCTTTGTCCTCTCGTGGTCCCTCGTCGGCCCGATCCAGCGGACGGAAACCCGGCTCGCCGAGATCGCGGCGGGCGATTTCTCGAAGCACGTCGAGGTGCCCAACCGCGACGAGCTCGGCGCGCTGGCTGTGAACCTCAATCGGATGAACGACGAGCTCCGCCGACTCTACGGGGAGCTCGAGACCGTCAGCCGGCACAAATCGGAGTTCCTCGCCAACATGTCGCACGAGCTACGAACCCCGCTGAACGCCATCATCGGCTTCTCAGAGCTCCTCCAGCAGCAGCTGGCCGGAGAGCTGAACGAACAGCAGCTCGGCTACGTCGACGACGTTCTCGATGGTGGTCGCCACCTGCTCTCGCTGATCAATGAGATCCTCGACCTGGCGAAGGTAGAGGCGGGCAAGATGGAGCTGGACCTGGCCGCCGTCTCGCTGCGCACAACCCTCGAGAGCGGCTTGACGATGCACGCCGAGCAGGCGGGCCGGACGGGAGTCGTCCTCGGCTTGAGCCTCGATCCTGAAGAGATCACGGTCCAGGCCGACGAGCGGAAGCTGCGCCAGGTCGTCTTCAACCTGCTCTCGAACGCCGTCAAGTTCACGCCGCCGGCAGGCCGCGTCGACATCTCTGCGCGCATGACCGACGGCGTGGTCGAGGTGGCGGTCACCGACAACGGTCCCGGGATCGCCGCGGAGGATCAGGAGCTGATCTTCGAGGAGTTCGGGCAGGCACGCACGGCGGCTTCTGGCATGCCCCACGGGGGGACGGGGCTGGGACTGCCACTGTCGAGAAAGTTCATCGAGCTCCATGGAGGGCACTTGTGGGTGGAGAGCGTTCCCGGAGCAGGCAGCACCTTCCGCTTCACGCTGCCGGTGGAGCAGGGCGTATGACAGAGCGCCCGACGGTCCTCGTCGTCGACGACGTGCCTCAGAACGTTCGCCTGCTCGAGGCTGTCCTCGCGGCGAACGGCTTCGCGGTGACATCCGCGTCCTCCGGCCCGGAGGCGCTGGAACGGGTACGGACGGAGATCCCCGACCTCGTCCTGCTCGACATCCAGATGCGCGGCATGAACGGCTACGAGGTGTGCCGGCGGCTGCGGGAGGATCGGGCGACGGCGTTCCTGCCGGTGGTCATGATCACGTCCAGCGACACCGAGGCTCGGGTGGACGCGATCGAGGCGGGGGCAGACGACTTCGTCACCAAGCCGTTCGATCAGCAGGAAGTGCTCTTGCGGGTTCGCTCGCTCGTCCGTCTCAAGCGCTACCACGACACGATCGAGTCGCAGGCCGCCGAGCTCACGGAGTTGAACCGGACGCTCGAGGCCCGAGTGGAGCAGCAGGTCGAAGAGCTCGAGAGGGTTAGCCGGCTGCGGCGGTTCCTCTCGCCGACGCTCGCGGAGCTCGTCCTCTCGGAGGGCGAGAGCGTGCTCGAGAGCCATCGGCGGGAGATTGCCGTCGTCTTCGCCGACCTGCGCGGCTGGACGAGCTTCAGCGCGACGACGGAGCCGGAGGAAGTGATGGACGTCATCCGCGCCTTCCACGAGGCAATGGGCATGCTGATCGTCGAGTGCGGCGCCCCGGTCGGCTAGTTCGCGGGCGACGGCCTGATG
>Ga0137369_10000952_pt1 | contig 28090 bp, 21 predicted proteins | sample SagtaG_12_FD_104918 | JGI IMG/M metagenome (GOLD analysis project Ga0137369, IMG submission 104918) | Vadose zone soil microbial communities from Sagehorn Ranch, Mendocino, California, USA - Sage1_L_113_16 metaG | ecosystem: Environmental > Terrestrial > Soil > Vadose zone | place: USA... | reverse complement strand
TTATTAGTAGTCTTATAGTAGTCTTAGATTTTGCATTTTGATGAGCCTCATTTTGAGGAATTCATGGAATAATCTATTTTCATAGAATAATGAATTAAGGAAAAAAGAATAAAAATAAGGATATGAGTCTACCGCTTACAAGAAAAGATTTCATGATAGTAAATATGGGCCCTCAGCACCCATCAATGCATGGTGTTCTTCGACTGATCGTTACTCTCGATGGTGAAGATGTTATTGATTGTGAACCCGTATTAGGCTATTTACACAGAGGAATGGAAAAAATCGCGGAAAACAGAACTATTATACAATACTTGCCTTATGTAACACGGTGGGATTATTTAGCTACTATGTTTACAGAAGCTATAACAGTAAATGCACCAGAATTCTTGGAGAATATTCAAATACCCCAAAGAGCCAGCTATATTAGGGTAATTATGTTAGAATTGAGTCGTATAGCTTCTCACTTGTTATGGCTTGGGCCTTTTATGGCGGATCTCGGCGCACAGACTCCTTTTTTCTACATTTTTAGAGAGAGAGAATTGATATATGATCTATTTGAAGCTGCTACGGGTATGCGAATGATGCATAATTACTTCCGCATCGGAGGAGTAGCTGCTGATCTACCTTATGGATGGATGGATAAATGTTTAGATTTCTGTGATTATTTTTTACGAGGAGTTGTTGAATATCAACAACTTATTACACAGAATCCCATTTTTTTAGAACGAGTTGAAGGAGTCGGTTTTATTAGTGGAGAAGAAGCTGTAAATTGGGGCTTGTCGGGACCAATGTTACGAGCTTCTGGAATACAATGGGATCTCCGTAAAATTGACCCTTATGAGTCTTACAATCAATTCGATTGGAAAGTCCAATGGCAAAAAGAAGGGGATTCATTAGCTCGCTATTTAGTACGAATCGGTGAAATGAGGGAATCCATCAAAATTATTCAACAGGCTGTAGAAAAAATTCCTGGAGGCCCTTATGAAAATTTGGAAGCCCGGCGCTTTAAAAGCGCAAAGAATTCAGAATGGAATGATTTTGAATATAGATTTCTTGGGAAAAAACCTTCCCCCAATTTTGAATTATCAAAGCAAGAACTTTATGTAAGAGTAGAAGCTCCAAAAGGTGAATTAGGAATTTATCTGGTAGGAGATGATAGTCTTTTCCCCTGGAGATGGAAAATTCGTCCGCCTGGTTTTATTAATTTACAAATCCTTCCTCAGCTAGTTAAGAAAATGAAATTGGCTGATATCATGACGATATTAGGTAGTATAGATATCATTATGGGGGAAGTTGATCGTTGAAATGATAATAGATAGGGTAGAGGTAGAAACTATCAATTCTTTTTCGAAATCGGAATTATTAAAAGAACTCTATGGACTGATATGGATTCTACCCATTTTGGCCCTCCTAGTGGGAATCACAATAGAAGTACTCGTAATTGTGTGGTTAGAAAGAGAAATATCCGCATCGATACAACAACGTATTGGTCCTGAATATGCGGGCCCCCTGGGACTGCTTCAAGCTATAGCAGATGGAACTAAGCTACTTTTTAAAGAGGATATCCTCCCATCCCGAGGAGATATTCCTTTATTTAGCATTGGACCCTCTATAGCAGTCATATCAATTTTATTAAGTTTTTTAGTTATCCCAAAGGGATATCGTTTTGTTTTAGCCGATCTTAGTATTGGTGTTTTTTTATGGATTGCCATTTCAAGTATTGCTCCTATTGGTCTTCTTATGGCAGGATATAGCTCAAATAATAAATATTCTTTTTCAGGCGGTCTACGAGCTGCTGCTCAATCTATTAGTTAATAAATACCATGAACTTTTTGTGTGCTAGCAATATCTCTACGTGTGATTCGTTAAAATAGGATCTTTTTCCTCTAAAATCCATTGAATATTTATCTTCCTTTTCTTATTCTGTATTCGGGTTGGTAAGTTAAACTAGATAGCTATATGAGTGAAACAAAACAGCTTATTAATTTTGAGTAAAAAAAAATAATCTCATTTCCTACGTACAAGAAAAAAGTGGAAGTAAACATAAGCAGTATAAACTCTTTACCCCAAGGTTGAGATTTTTGGATTAGTCATCATATCTTGAAGCGGGCCAGAATAAAGGATTCGCGATATGGAATTCCATTACTAGAATATTAAAAGTTATTACTATAACTTATAATCATAAGGGGAATCCATCAAAAGTTAGTGAGGGGTTAGGAACACTAAAGTACATAAAGGATTAGTAATGAGGGAATCTAAGGCATTAGAGATTTTTCCTCATAAAAGGAATCATAATAAGGACTTAAAATTGGTGGAAATGATCAAGTAGTACTTTCTTCGGATTCCGATCCAGAGTATGTTCCCATTCACTTGTTAAGGAAATGGCTATCAAGAACGAATTAAACCTTTATTCCTTTTTTCTTTTTAAGTACCCCCTCCCCGGGGAAAGAAGAATAGGACAAAAGATATGGAATGCAATAAAAAATCAAGATCTTGATTTTTTATTTCCTTCCTCTATCCATATTCATACAGAATTCCTCATGAACTAATGCCCAATTCTTTCCATTTATTAATTGCTATAACGAGTGTTTCATTCCAAGATTAAGTTATTACAGAACAAAGAAAAATTCTCATTATATTATAAAGGATGAGATCAATTCGGAAGCGCTTTTTCTTATTCTAGCAGACGGAATTCCTTTGGTCTAATTTAGGACTTTCCAATCGATTTTATCTTACCTAATTCTATCTACGCCCAGGGGGATAATACCGAAACGAAACAGTCCTTTCCTTTTTTCTGATCATAGAGGAGCCGTATGAAGCTAAGGTTTCATGTACGGTTTTGGAATAGCGGTGGGAACTGGTAACGTAATAAGGGAAAGGGAGCTAGCTGCTTCCATATCGCCCCCCCAAAATAACCAAAAAGTTCCAGAGGCATCTTCCATTCATTTCGATTTTGGTCTTTCTGCACCATATTTAGATCTTCCCTTTCTACGATCCGGAATTCCCAGCAAATCCTTGACTCCTCGAATACGATGGGATTTCACACCTGGCGAATCTTTCACTCTACCTCCTCTGACTAAGACTATAGAATGTTCCTGCGAATTATGACCTTCGCCTGGAATGTGAGCAAATATATCATGTCGATTGCTCAACCGTACTTTTGCTATCTTACGTAGAGCTGAATTAGGTTTTTTCGGTGTTCTCGTCGAAACACGCAGGCATACTCCTTGCTTCTGGGGACATTGATCCGAAGCTCGAGTACGGTCCGTGCGCCGTTTTTCTTCTCTACCATGACGAATCAATTGATTTTTTGTAGGCATCTCTCTTTCCTATGTCCTTCCCCCCTTAGCCCTTTCACTAGTGGTTACTCCCGATCCGAAGCACCCCTTTTCCATTCATAGAGAAATCCAATCGTCAAAATCAATAAAAAGGCCATCATGGACCAAGATCCAAACAGATCAATCTTGTTAGGAGGTACTGCCCAAGGAAAAGAAAAGGTGACTTCCGGATCAGGGATAATAAATAAAATAGGAACCGGATAAAATCGTATATCGAAACGACTTCTGGCATCACCGGAGGGATCGGAACCACATTCGTAGGCCGACAATTTTTCTGGATAGGTCGAACTATTGGAAGCAAATGGAAAAGGAACACCGAGTGGAATCAAAGAAACTAGCGGACTGATCACTAAATAGATACAAATAGGTGCAAATTCCGACATCACCAAAGCCCACTTCGTTCTCTCGCTCTCCTCGCGGCGCTCCTTGCTCGCGGAGCGGCATACCGAAAAAAAAGACGCTCAGATGTGGATTCGAACCACTGAAGGATTTCAAGGGCAATGCCCCTTGCTCTTCCCACTGAAACAAGCAAAAAAGGATTTTCAGTCCTTTGCTCTAACCAGCTGAGCTACCAGAACCACTTGCCTAAAGTCTCTTTTCTTCATCTATGAGCATCCTACCTGCAGTGGAGGAGCTTGCTCAAGAACCGAGAGCCGGCCAGGGACTGGACGGCCCTCGTTCGGGAAGGTCTTCTTCGCTATAGACGCCACCAAGAACAAGAAAGGGGCGCTCCGCTCCTAGTCACTAAGTAGTGCTATTCTGTCCGACGGCGGACTCCATCAATCTGAGGTTCTTTCTCTCACGTAATTTCGCCCGCCCGTTCAACTTCCGTGCCGGAGGAAATGGGATTCGAACCCATGATACAATCTTCTTGTATGTCGATTTAGCAAACCAATGCCTTAAGCCACTCAGCCATACCTCCAAGTTGTTGATCGGAATTGGATGTGCCGGGTTGGTTGCCCGAAGATCCACTGCGTAAGCCGTAGCGCGCGTACTCTTCTTTACTGAGCGAGAAAGACTCTATCCAGATCTCCCCAGCGTCCAAGCGAGACCCCATCCAAACCAAATCCGCCACTCGTTGGGCGAGGCCTTGCTTTCTATGAACACCTCACCACTGAATGAGAAACTTAGCCTCCGACCCGACCAAGAGAGAAGACAGGGTCAAGCCGACGCCGCCCTTCCTCACCTGCCTGAATGGAATGAATATCTCCTTCGTCTAGTCGAGAAGGGAAAAAGCCCGGCGGGGAACTGGACCGTGACTCTTCTAAACCATTACATGACGGAGAAGTCCATTCTCGTCATGATCGATCCACGTCCTACCATAGTGCCCGGAGAACCGGGCTTGCTTAGCTTACCAAGCTAGCTTACTAAGCTAAGCGCGAAGGAATTTTTCTAAGATGGCAGAGCTAGCCAGAAGGTAGCCTAGCTTGCTTCTAGAAGATTCTATAGTGATCCACAGGAATCGGCCTCGGGTGACGCCTCCCTAGTCGTCGAAAGATTTCATCCCTCGGTCGTTAAGGAGCAAGAAAACGGATGCGCGTTAGCGCAACGGCTTTCGCGCTAGTTGCTCAATCCGTTGCTTGTTTGGTTCGAGGTTGAGCTCACCCGCCGCCCTACGTCAGTAGTCTTCCTAACTTCTATTCCCTTTTTTTGCTCTAAGGTAAGGTCCTTCAAGAACAGCATTGCGGTCGCAACGGGGCTCTGGGTGAATATTGTCCGCCCGTATGAGCCGGGCTGTGAATATTTATAGGTCGGGGTCTTTACTGAAAAACCACAATACTACACTACAACAATTTGAAGAAATCCGCAAGTGACTATAATTTGAATTCACTAGTCGTGTTGAGTTGAGGCTTATTTCAATATAACAAATCTGCCAATCCCGATATTCCCACATTTCATTCTGGTCCAGTGTCCATTCCTGAATGAAAGAAATGAGCTTTTTTCTGCGCCCCTTCACTCACTTCTGAATGACTCCTTTAGCACTCCCTTTTTTATATAAAAAAATAGAAACAGTTTACCTTTACCATACCTTCCAAGCAAGAGTGTTTTTTGCAAGCTTTTTATAGCCGCTTCCTAGGGCAGGGCAGCAAGTCTCTTATCCATATTGAAAGCAGAAGTTTGAAAGTTTTGATAACAGGTTCTATGAAAAGCTAGCAATCCAGTGAGTTTTCCAAAAGTGAGGCTAACAATAGCTATTAAGTCTACTCTTATGGAGATGATTGAGTGGAAGTTGGATAAGGATTGGAGTCGGATAGGGTGGGAGTAGGTCCAGCCGAGAGGGCCATAGGAGTGGTCCGGACGAGCTTACTCTTAGCCATTGGAAGTAGTTGCTGATGGAAAAGTCAGAGTTGCTTAGGTTTAGTGTTAACTATTAAGTTTTACTCAAAGTTTAAATTCAATCTTTAGAAATCACAACTAGAGGGTTAGTACTTGGATCGAACTCTCGGCTTTGGGGCATTTTTTCTACCTTGGGTGACCCAAGGAGAGAGAGGGATCATCAGTCTGAGCTATGGTTCCTGCATCGAAAGGATTCAAATAACGTACCAGAATATGTACAGAGGCATCTTCTTTATCTCTCTATATGGGAAGAATTACGGTCAAGGACTTACCTTTTCTTTCTGAGCTCATTCTTTTCTTCCCCAGTACTGTGCATTGGATCAATTAGAACTACAAATGTGCTTCATCTTTTGTAGGTTCTGGGATTGCTATTCTATTTGAAAGAGGATGGAACGTTGGACATACGAGTGCCCTTCGAGCGATGGAGGAACCGCCTACACATCCCCTCCCCACCTTAATAGCTCAATTGCAAAAGGAAGAAAAAGAAATCAATCTGACTAACCTCTCTCTCAGCAACATATCAGCTTTCTAGCATGCATATTTGAGAGTTACATTGCAGGAGAAAAGATCAGCTATACTTTTGTTGTTTGAATAAAAAACAATTAGCCACACTTGTTTGAATCCTTTTGTATCAACCCATAATTTAGCATCAGGATCCATGATTCTTTCCTTTGATAAAAATCAATTCTGTCCTCTCGAGCTCCATCATGTACTATTTACTTACAAAGAACCCAGCACAAATTCGGTTCTGGAAGAATAGAACAAACTATGTCGAGCCAAGAGCATCTTCATTACTATGGAAAATGATGGATAGCAAAATCCACAATCGATCATGTCCTTCAAGTCGCACGTTGCTTTCTACCACATCGTTTTAAACGAAGTTTTACCATAGCATTCCTCTAATTTCATTTCAAAGTGGTATAGGGAATTGATCCAATATGGATGGAATCATGAATAGTCATTGGTTTAGTTTAGTATTTTTTATACTAATTCAAACTTGCTATCTGTGGATAAATAAGTATTTATCCGGGGAAGACTCGGCAAGGATCCAATTTATTTAAACCCATATTCTATCATATGAATGAAACATAGTTCGAAAAAGACAAATAGCAAAGTAAATTGAATTTTTAATAGACCACTATGCTAGGCATTGATCCCATTTAATTCATTGCTTTCGTTGTGTTGTGTTACCAACAAACGTACCTTCACTCTTATGCCGCGTGGATTGCTCTCCCTTTGCTTGGCGGTACTTCTCTAGCCAATGACCCAGTGGACTATCCATGTCAAGATCGACCGAGAGGGGTTCAAAATCATTTAAGTTGACAGCCCTCTTGACTGTTTTTATTACCCAATTTGCCGTGATCGGGTGTTTGAAGTGAGTCGGGTTTTCGCACTCTGGGCGATTCGGTTGTCGGAGTCTTAGGTGATTCATCATTCCTTGAAGCATGCTGAAGTCTAGGAGACCGCCTAACATGCGCACCATGGGTGCGTGTGGCTTGGTTTTTGTTGGCCAGCACCTTCCTCCTCAGTGACCCCCCCTTGTGAACCGCTCCTTGGAATAGAGCTCTGAGACGCGTCAGATTGAAGGGCATCTAGGTGGGTGAAGACAAAACATTAAAACATACACACATATCTACCCATTTGCACTAGCAACTGGTCCACAATATGCAAAACTTGTAAGGAGCAGAACGGATTTTTGTTTTGGGATCAACACCGAACTTGAAACTCAACACATGAAAATATAAGAGGGAAGTTTCATAAATCACCTGATTTCTGTGACCTATGGATTCCAAGCTGCCGTTCAACCCTTGATGCCTCATGAGCCATGGCAGATTCCAAACTTGGTGTAACATCATACTCAAACTGAATAAGGTTTGCTTCTGTTTCGAAATCCAGCCCGTCGATCCTCTCAGGAGTAACTTCTTCCATTATGCTGCGGCATACCGGCAACTCTAGCTTCCTGTATACCGGTGCCATCTGGACAAGAAGGCTGGCTAAGTACCGATTCTCAAACTTGCAAGAAGCTCGATCATTATTAATAACCGAAGCATATTCAACAGGCCAAAACCCTCTATCTTTTTGAATCTCCTCCGCCGGGGTAGGGTTGAGAGGACCTTCAATGACAAAGTCAACAGGGGATTTCCAGAGCATTCTCCTCACCCTTTCCCTATTCAACGAAATACCAAACTTCCCCTCGGAATACCACCATTGTCTTTCTTCATCTCCCTCAACCTGATGTGCTCAAGAAACCATACCTACAAAGTTGGACGATCTGTTAGCCAATTGACAAAAACATCGCTGCAGTAACTTGTGCCTTTCCCCAGTTTGGGCTCCGCACCGAAAAAGCACCCATGACTCTTGCTTGAACGGTGCGGAGAAAGGAATAGAACCCGGAACTACTGGATGTGCTTTTTTGACAAGTGCCGACCTCTCCTTTCTGCCAACAAATAATTGCTTGCCGACCGCTTCTATTCCTTAGAGCTTTTAGAGGGCTTGTGTAGCTGACTTGGTAGGAAGGAAGAAAAAACCTCATTCTAAACGTTTTATAGATTCCAGAATTCCTTTTCTGGCGCTTCAATTTGATATGTTGTGGACTCTTGAATTCTATTATATATAGGTAAATCAAGGCGCCAGTCAGCAGCAGTACTGGATGCACAATGACCAACCATACCGATATGTACCGGTCAAAGAGTTTGCCGAATCTTTTCACTCTTGGTAGATCTATGAAAAACGAACTAGCCGTACCATTTGAAAAAAGCAGGAGCCATCCAGCTGCACTGACAACCTCAAAGTACGGCGCGAGTAATAAAAAACTTGGAAAGGCTGTTTTTGGTGTTACTGATGAAGCGGGACTCATTTGTACAAATATTTAAGGCATCTCAGGCGAGTTATCGATATGATGGTCATTAATTCACACCTTTTTCGAACTCGCATAGTAATTTGGATCTGGTAGACATATAGCTTCAATTTTAAGAGAGTAAACAGATTGATACATGTCATGTTTGAATTTTATATCCAGCTAACCCTGATGGCAATAATTACCATGACGTTATTTCTACGCACGAACATGCACCGTGATTCGGTCACCGAGGGGGGGGAGGCATCTAGAAGGGAGCACTTTTCTTATCTATCGTCATGATCATGTTCAACGGGTTCTCTGAGCTTGCGATGACCATCACTAAGCTGCCGGTTTTATTCAAGCAACGCGACCTCTTCTACCCCGCATAGACTTACACTCTCCCTTCATGGATTCTCAAGATCCCCGTCTCATTTATCGAAGTTGGACTTTGGGTTTTCACCATTTATTACGTTATCGGATTTGATGCAAAGGTTTCATGGTAAACGCGGTAAGAATTTGTTAAGTAAGAACCGGAATGTCGTTTTTTTCAAGATAATAATGAGCGCCTTCATTTGTACCATATAAAGAATGATTTAGCGGATTCGAAAGCAAGAGCGTAATTTTCCGTTGTGAACGAAGACTCCCACCTAGCGGTATACCAAGAAGGGCTTATTCAATATATATGAATTTCTTTTTTAACAGACAAGTACGGGCTATTCTTTGTTTGGAAAAGACGATGTCGACAAAGCTTAGTTTTTTAATGAAATAAAAGACATTTGCAAGTGCTGGCTTACACCCGGGGAATTGTCAGTAAATAAGGCGCCAGGAGGTTGTGCAAGCACTAGAAATGACGAGCATGGAGAGGTCAATCTTGGTAGTCAGGGGTGGAAGACCTTATGCGAGATCATTGGTGAGTTATCCATGGTGGGACCAGAAGGAGTGTCGAAGATAGAGCCAAAGGCGATTCTGGATCGACGCTTGGTGAAGAAGAACAATGCCGGTCAAGCTCAAATTCTGGTAGAGTGGTCCAATTTGCCCGAGGGAAGGCTTCGAAAACACACCTATAAAAAGATGAGCCACGGACCAGCAAGAAAACGGATGCGCGTTAGCGCAACGGCTTTCGCGCTAGTTGCTCAATCCGTTGCTTGTTCGGAAGCAAAAGCAAAAGCCCACTTTGGAGCGAATCCCCTTCTTTTTGTTGTAGCTACTCGGTCAGCGAATTGTAACTGGAACTTTTGGAACTGCTTATTCACAAAGCCTTATTTTAGGCAGGCAGCAGTACTGTTTCAGTAGCTACAAGCACCATACCTGTAAGTATCAAATGAATTTCCATTCTTAGGTTGGTTTTCCAGGCGCCTTTGTCGGCATGCATATTGGCTTCTCGGAAATTCATTCTTCTAAACAGGAGGTCTAGAGCCACCTTCCTCTAGGGGGCATCCTCACGATCCTGCTCTTTATCCTTTCTTCTTATCCTCATCTTCCGAATCGTCAAGTGAGCAAGACTACATAATAAGAGAATGCGGGAATGGATCTGAGACTGATGGCTGACCGGCCTACACCCACCGAACCCTTAGCCCTTGCTTCAATTAGAGCAACATACGAATCTGCAGAAGCATCCAATAGCGATTCTTAGAATCAGTTCGGAATGAATGCTATACTTTTTCTTCCCCACTCATCTTATTAAGCCTTTTTCTTAGCCCGCTTAGCTTCCGTGCCCAGATAGACTTTGACTATACTATAAAAGAGAGCTAGATGATCTGTTATCAAGTGAGAAGAAAGGCAGGTCCAGAATGCCGTTGATAGGCCTAAGTCCCTCACCTAGAGTCATCGTCGGATTCGTCGGAGGAAAATCGGTAACCTAACCTACAGGAGTCGAAAATGAAGTAGGTCCAGGTATGATCAAGCTCTGTCGTGAGCCGGTGCTTGAACCGTGGTTGAGGCTGCCGATGCCTCTCACATTAGCGAAAAGACCTCCCGGCCGCTAAAAATAAGGCTAGGCTTGCGAGCCCGCCTTCCCTAATGAGAAAGAAAACTAGAACTATTATAGCCTTGACTATAAGCTGGGAACTCTTTCTGACTAAAGAAAAAAAGGAAGCAAAGCTATATTTCGATCCAAGCCCTAGGTTTGGCTCACGCCCGGAAACCGATAGTACAAGGGTCGGTGGAGGGGACCCTGAGACCTATGGGATGAGATTCTAAGGAGGACTGAGAAGGCAAGACGGATATCAAAGGATTCTCTTCGGTCAGGGCGGCTCTTCAAGACGAATGGTATCGATGCACTGCTCTCAGGCGAGATTGAACACGAAAAAGGTGCATCAAGGCGTGAATAAGGAAGAAGTCACCTTTGTCGGTTTTCAAATTGAGGACCAACTGTGCTCCGAAAGTGAGAGAAGAGATCTGACTCACCGACATCCACATCAAGAGAAACAGACGAAGCAGCTCAAGCAGAGCTAGAAACGGAAGCCGAAGCAGCATCTTCTTCCTTTTTCCATACAGAGAAAGGTGCCTTCGCTTATAAGGCCTTTATTTTCTTTCTTTTATTTGATCAGGATTCCTTAGAATAAATGGGAAGAAAACCGTAGCGAAACGGTTAAACCTTAGCGAAGTATTTTTGGTTCATTACAACCTGATCCTATTCAGAATCAGAGAATAGGAACGAAGTAGCTCGCCTAAAGAGGAACTACAATGATTCTTTACTTCGATCAAGAAAGAGCTTTCTCAATAGAGTTGCTTACTACGAAAAGAAAGATGCCCCACTAGTCTGATTAGATGAATCACTAGCCCTTACTCTCAGTCACTGATTCAAGAACGAATACCGAGACAGCCGTTCCCTTGCCGGTCTACTGCCTGATGGCTTTACATCGCTAAAGAATCTGTAATGGACAGCAAGAACTCTGAATCAAGAAAAGTACCAAATCGATTGGAAATGTACGCTCCTGTGGGAGTCGAACCCACCGCATAGGTGCCTTGTTCTACCGAGAGATGAACTAAGGAGCGGCAACCCCTACATCAGTTCTTTGTACCGCCCGGAAGGGCACGAGAGAAAAAACTAAACCAATAAAAGATCAGACGAGACGGAATTGGTAACGTGAACGTCTTTTCGTCTTCTTGCCTGAGTTTCATATAAAAAAACCTGGCTTTCCAAAAAAAGAAGTACTGATTGAGACAGGCTTTCTTTCCCTTTTCTGATGGCTATCCCTAGTCTATTACTTACAGAATTTCTTGTCTACTGGCTGGAAACTTGAAAGGCTTACCACTGGATCGAAGGCAGAAGAACTTTTAGGATTGGCTAGAGGGGAACTATGAACTACTCCCCCAATCCCATTGGCTGCACGGGAACCCGATGTTATTAGAAAGTCTTCATTCATTCTGAATCTTTTAGAATATCGCTTATTACGGGTATCTTTAAAATTTAATTGACTATATATGTTTCTTTCCATATGAGCTATTCCCTTTGCTTTCAATCTGTCTTGTGCCACTCCAGCTTTCACTCAAGCCATTCTTTGCCTGTCGACCCTCACTCTTCCCCTTGCTTCCTTAGTCTCGAGCATAAAGAAGGCACCGAAAAACAGGTGGGAAAGGAAAGGTATACTTTTCACAGCCGACAAGCTTTCATTTAAGCCCTAAAGAACTAGCTTCCTGGCGGACTTACTCACTCGATCACCGGCTTTCAGAGGATTCCCCCACTTAAGAATAAAGGGGCATAGACTACGAAAGGGCTACGTTCACTTGATGAACGGTAAAAGGTATTCTATTACATAACGAGAGCATACGAGCGGAATACGATACTATAGAGCTTTCCGAAAGTTTGAGCTGAAATTCCAGGGTAATCGCGCCCTTTACTCTATCAAGCTATTGGAATTGGCTGGAACTTTCTATACCAAAAAGGGACGGGCTAGAGGGAGGTTTGATGCAATAGAGATCTTTCATAGATGGATCCCGATATGATCTTATTGATACGAGAATTCCGACTGCCTCAAAGGGCTTTGAGACTGAGACTGATGCATGCACTCTTTTCTTTATCCGTTGAATGATTACACTAGCATCAATCCGCCTTCTTTCGGCTCCTGTTTATGAAAGCTGAGGTTCCATTTGGAGAGCTATTGGATGAACGAATTCTATAGGAAAGAAAGAAGAGTTCTGAGATTGGATCACAGACATAGTGGGCGGTTCTATTCTAAAAGGAAACCCCATTTCATTGATATACGCACTGGTACGAGAAAGCACGAAAAGGTAATGACGAGCGTAGAAGCGAAAGAACAACCTGGTTTGAAACGGAAATCTTTTAGCAGGGGAAGGAGTTCGGCAAGACGACCAAGAATAAGAAAGGGCTTTTTCCTTTACGCGGGGGCGATTTTGAAAGACTTCTATCCTCTTTATTTCGATCACCTCTTGGGGCGCATTCCAATCTTCTTCCAGCGATAGACTGGATTTTTTCATCTTTTTCTCGTCTTGTAGTTGTAGCAGTTTTAGTAAAAAAATAACAAGATTGCACAACCATCTTGTCTTGGCTTGGGCCAAGCATTGGAAATTTTGCGTTCATAAGAACAACCCTCCTCTAACGAATAAGAAAGAACCCTTTTCTATCGAGTTCACCACCTGATAACTCCACAGTTACACTTACTTGTTCGACACTGGATTTCTATCCCTTATAAAGGGAACATCAGCTCTCACAATCCCGTATCCGTCTAACAAAACCACTAATAAAGTTTTAGGGTAGGCACAAAAACTGCATTCCCTTCTAAATCTCTCAAGATAGGGTGTCCTAACCACCCGACAGCTATGAAATCCCCGTTGTCCATTGATCCCGCTCTGAAGAATCCTCCCTTCGCCGGATTATTAGCGATGTCATCAGAAAAAACTTGTTTCTCGGTTTAGACTAAGCTTCCGATAAGAATAGTTGATTGATGTTGAGATATCTTCATTGGATTGGAACAGCTGTTTTGATAGGATTTGGATTTATCGTGGGTTACCGAGATCGCTTCCTGGATGGAAGTCGGGAATGAATCGGAGAGATCTGCAAACCAATGAATGGTGAAAGAGGTAGCTAGAAAAGCTAGCACAACTAGCCGATGTTCGTTTGACGGATGCCGGGCACTTGCTAACGAACGGAAACCAAACTGAACAGTGAAAGATCTTGGGGGTTTAGCCTGCGAGCGAATGGAAGAAAAATAGACATACGGAGCGATCTCCTCCACACGGAATCTGAGGGCATTTGACTCTCTTCCCAATAGTAGACTATTCAAATCTCAGAGTCTTCGGATGCACGTGCTTTGTGAACATTCCATCTCCTGCACAAGACAAACTCAGCTGCTGCCTTGAATGAATGGGAATGGGCTTGTCGGCTGTGAAGACTATCATCTGTAGGCGAGCGAAGCGAAGCCCTAGTTCAATCTAGAGGCCGTCACGAAGGGATCCCTCGGGTCAACAAGCAAGGGATGAGCGCTTTGTTGCTAAAGCGCATACGTTTTCTTGCTGGGTAATTTATAAGAAAGTTTTTGTGTTGTTGATTCCTATTCCTAGGTGTTGTGCTTTTTCCCCTATGCCGCCTATTGGTACTAGTGGAGTAGGATTGGCCTGTAATACAGAACCTATAGGTGGTGTAACCTTTCGCTCAATACTCAAATCTACAATTGATGCATCTGAGGCTGCATCAATCGAGGATACACGACATAAGGAATTGTTAGATCTCCAAACTGAACCTCACCTTCACCAAGCGTGGGTTTCTTTTACTAATTTGGTTCTCTCTATGCGAACCGCCCCTCTTTCTCGTAAGACTGAGGTGTAGGGCTAAAAAAAAACAATAAAAAAGAGTCAAATCGCACCATCTCTAAATGCCCTTTTTTCTCCAGAGGTTGTCGGAATTATTCGAAAAAAATATTGGCTACAATTGAAGAGGTCTTATCAAAAAAATTTCCATTTATACGGGATCTAGGCATAATTAGCAACCCATTCTATATAGAATGATTGATTTTCATTACTTCACAAAATAACATAAAAACAAACAAATTCTATTCTTATAAATAGATCCATATGTTCTACTAAATGGATAAGAGAGATATGGGCTTTCCGCCCAGCTCAAATTGTCTCCTTTTCCTTCTGTTTGGACAAGGAGAGATATGAAATATTTGACTAAGATTGGATTTCATTCCACTTTCCTATTTCTCAACAACAACTTCTCTCATCAGCTATTTCGCGTTTTCAAAGTCATTAATTGTCCCATACCCTATTTTCTATTTCGATTGTATGGCGTAGCGTACGTTATGCAAACAGAATTCTAGGGTTATTATGGAATAAGAAGAATTCTTCCATTCTTTTTCTCTTTGGAGAAAAACCAAACTAAAACTTTTCGAGTTAGCGGAATTCCTAGTAAAAAAAAATCCTGGATTCTTCCACTTAGATGAAACTTAGATGAAATAGCTTAGATGAAATAGTAAGTAATAGTTCCGCTCGTATCCATGGAAATGGGAAAGGAATTATTCCAATAGAACCATGGAACCCCCGAGCGGTTGTGGTTGTACCTGTACTTGCAGGGATACGAAAACTCGCTATTCACTCAGTTTCTGGTCAATAATAAGATTATGTAGGAGAGATGGCCGAGTGGTTCAAGGCGTAGCATTGGAACTGCTATGTAGGCTTTTGTTTACCGAGGGTTCGAATCCACCACTTATTCCTTCCCACCCACAAGGGGGTGCTGCTCAAGCAGCTCAGGAGGCGCCAACCCCACAACCACAGGTAGAAGGAGTTCCAGGTGCGGCGTCCAGATCAGGGACTAGTGGCCCGTCCTGTTCGGATGTAAAGGAAAGATGCAAAACTTTTCTCAAACAGTGGGGAAAGGGCCCCATACGTCAAAGCCAGATAAAGAATCTCCAACAAGATTAGAAATTGGATCGTTCAAGTCCAAAGGATAGAGAATAAATCCTATCCATCATGGTCACCAGAAGATTTTTCATCGAGACAAAACGCTGCTAACGCTGTAGTATTGGAATATTGGGACTACTGCGAGCGGGAAAAAAAGAAAAACCTTCTGTCGACTAGAGTTTGATGTCGATTTATCCACACTTCCATGACTTCTAGAGGAAAGCTAACTGCTTGCTGGCTGGGAGCTGTATGAGCGGTAACGTCCACGTACGGCTCCGTGAGAAGGTGGACGGAAATGGCCTTGTTGTACCTCACTCCCGTCTTCAATGGGGTCTGCTCTTTTTTTTTTGGGAGAGTATGCCAATATGATCTTAATGAGGTGCGGGGCTTTGCATCTGACATTCGTTGGGCTTTCCTCTGCGGGAGCCTGCGTCCCGGCCTTTTTGTGCAATAAACCCCTCCGGCCGAAGACTAGTGATAGGTGGTCCCGCGGAGCTTTCGGAGAAGGGTAGCCTAGTGTGTAAGCACAGCAATGAACCGCGGCGAACCCTCAGACGACCCTTCTAAGATAAGGGGGGAGATCCTCAGTAGTGGTGACCCTTTGACTCTTCCACTGACTTATATATGTACCGAATGCTCATACGGGAAAGTGAACTCCTGGGTCTGGAACCAGGGGGGTTGCTCCGAGAAAAAATCCTTTCTTTCTCGTCCACTCCAGGGGGTGCGGACACACCTGCGCGGATTACGGGTGACGGTTACAAGAATGGCGGGGAAGTGAAGAGTACCCGACGACATTCAGGGATGAATGTAGACCCATCGGGCAGGGATAATCATTCCGGTCCTGGGAGAGGTGGCGACACCAGTCTGAGCTGAGGGAAGCCAGCCAATTGAGTCACTGAAACGACCGCAGGAGGCGCACCCTAAGCCCAGCTTCTCGGAGCTGCTATTGCGAAATACGGCTTCCTTAATATCCAAATTTCAACAAGGGGGCTGGGCTGCTCGCTTTCATAGAAAGGCGACCGGGCCTAGATTAGATGTTCGCCTTTTTATAGAATAGAAAGAGAAGGTAAAGGGGGGCTTTATTGGTAATGGCTGAGGTCCATGAAAGAATCGCTGGAGCACATCAAGCGGGCAGAAGAATGAGATGGCTGATACACAGATATGGGTTTTATTGGCCAAACATGGAAAAAGATTGCAATAAATACGCCCGAGGATGTGAGGCTTGCCAAAGATACAGACCGATTAAAAACCTGTAAGCGGAAGAATTACATGAAATCATTAAACCTTGGCCATTCCGAGATTGGGCAATTGAAACAATTGGAAAAATATATCCTCCTTCCAGCACCTTCTTCTTCTGTGTTGAAGCGTAATAGGAAGAAGCCAAAACATTCTTGAAAGAATCTCCAAATCCCCCTTCCTTGACCTACCGGATACAAGTCAAGTCACACCTGGAACCCAGACGAAATCAGGCGTCTAATAGCCGGGGCTACCCCCATCCACATAACCCCTTATTTTCTCTCCAATGGTAGATTCGAAGAAATTCGCATGCTCATATCGTGCTCTCATCCCACGAACATCCCCAAGAAAATAAAACTCAAAGAGGAGCCATATGCTTCATATATTGATGGTTTCTTGGAGGGATGATGGATCCTAATGCAAACAAGCCGGAACTCTTCCACATAATTTTCAAGGCGACGCTTGGGGCCTTCCATGTTATAGTCAGCCAACTCTATTTTCTCAGGTACCAGAGAAAGAGTAAGAACACCTGCGTTCCAGTATACCATCCTTCCATGCAGTAGTAATCCCCCCTCTAAAAAAGTAAGTTGAGATTCAAAGCATTCCCGTAAGCTAGTAAGTCAATCAAAGCTATAACTCTATTTGTTAGTTTCAGGAAACTGGTACATATTAATAATAATAATATATATCTAAATATTATTATTATTTGGTATTTACCAATTTTAGACTAAGCATAAATTCATTTTGAAAGAAAAGGGAAATCCCCGGAAATAAAGGATTTTTACTACGTTACCCTCAAAAAGTACTCCGGCAGCGTGAGTGAGTACAGGCTCATATTCCTATTTTTTTTCTGACAAGGGAGGGATGCGTAGGATTTCTTACAAGAGAGATCGAAGATAGGGAGGTACTCAATATAATGTGTACTCTTTCAACTGAAGATGACGATTGAACTTTGGTACCGCAGCAAATGATCAAATGGACCGTGGGTACTATACTAAGAGTAGTAACAACTATTCCTTCGCAACTTCGCCCTTCGCACTTACCTTTCGTCCGGTACGTTGTTCAAATCAAATGTTTTTCTGGGATTATGTTGGTGATCTTGAAGGGTTGTGGGAGTATGCATGGGGGCAGTCTGTTGGTGACAACCTGTTGAACTCTGTTTATGCTATTGGTAAGTGTGTGCAAGACTTTATGGCGGATGAGAAGATTCACAAGCCTACGCTGCTTGGGCCGCATTTTGCTTTGCTGGTAAGAAAAATGCAGTAAGTTTGTTTTTTTCCGTCCTGTATTGTTGGTGGGTGATTACAGTATGGCTTTAACTACTAATGTTTGCAATCAAAAGGTTTGGCTGTATGAGCATACTCAAGTGGTAAGTCTACGACTTGGTTGGTATCTGTTTCCTCGATTTAGAAACTGGAAGCTTGAGAACCAGGAGTGAGTTCGTCCCAAGGGTGGGTTCGTGAGATGGATAATGATAGGTTTATCATGCAGCCTTTGTATACGCTGCTGACAGACAGACGAAGAAGCTTTTTTGATGTATAGCAACGTGCGTGAGCCGTGCTAAGCAATCATATTAATATCCTTCGCTACTTATTTTGGATGCTGGTGGCTTATTAACAGCTCTAAACCTTGCAATGATCATGGAGGGCGCGTTTGCAGCGTATTATCCTTGGCCTCATCGTGGAACGAGAATACTTTCACGTGGTGATGAAGACCAAGCTGCTCCAAAATGTAAGTTTGACACTTGTCAGTTTACGGGTTCTAGTTGGTTGGTATGAAAAGTTTTTATTACTTTTCAAACTATAGTGTTTTAAAGGCCTCTTCCCCCCATCTAAAACTTTGATTCTTCAATACAATAACTCAGTAAGAGGTTTACTGATTGCACCGTACCTTTTTTATAAACCTTCTATAGTAACCTAACCCGTTAGCCCGATAGAATTAGAAGGCTATAGAAAAGTGAAGCTTTAAATTCTGACCTAGGAATCGGTTAGCCATACGTTTGATTCATTCTAAAGGTTAGTGAAATGCCGATCGATCCCTCGGTCTACCCACAGTACTCGCAAAGAACAAGTTATGCTGGTTTTGCATCTTATTAGTCTTTATCGATTTCAATGTAAGAAATGTTAGATTTGTTGATGGATGTACACAGATATATAATATACTGGGACTTTCGATACAGAGTGAAATGAACTACCAGCTTTCCAAGGAATCCCGTCGTTCTTCCTTACTAAAAGACTATTGCATGCACCTGCATACGCAGCTAATTCTTTTAAGTAGTTACAACGTTTCCTTCTTTTATATATAGGCATTTCAAGAGGCCCTTCTCATTTTCTTTGAAGGAGTTGCTCTTATTTATCTTCAGGCTGCTTTATCTAAGAAGGATTCTTCTGCTCTTTAAAGGAGGCTCTTTGATTTAGGTTGTTAAGAATAGCAATGTTAGGGGAAAGTAATTCATTGATGTAGCCGACTTTCTTGATGATAGGAATCTACATTCGTTCTCAACGTTAAATCCCGTCTTATCTGCTTAGCCGCCTAGCGGAGTTGCCTGTGTGAGGCATCAAAATAGCCTTCCCAGCGAGTGGATGAATGGAGCGAGAAGAACGCTTTCTTAGAATTGATTTGTTTTATACCCAAGTGAATTGAAGCATTCCGGAACGTCGATCTATAAATCTTCCATGCGTGGATGGATAAGCCTGAAGGTGCTACTAAGTGGTCTAACTCTAATCCCTGGTAACGCTTTCCTATAAGGCCTTTCTTCGGACTCTTTTACTTGGGTGGGACTTCTAAATAAATAGTGGAGACACTGCTGCTACAACTCTATTTCCTCGCTGATGGATTCTTTCCAATCTTCAGAGGGCAGACGACGAGGGCGTATGCGTGTGAACGCTTGGTTCAAGCTCTTCACATAGACATGATCTCGGAAGACTCGTTTTTAGACCGAAGCGATTCTTTGAACCGAGTTCTTTCTCTTTCTTGCGAATGCTGATGGTTGGATTCAATGTTCTGGATCTGGTCCCTTGACCTTAGCGGCCTCGTTCTTTAAAAAAAAAAGAACTACATTCAGTCAGTGACACAGCTATTGACTCAGCTGTGAAGGAATGAATGGCGAATGTTTGCGAGGGAGGAATATGGTAAAAGCTATGCTCAAAAGTAGGTGGTCGACAACATTGGTATCCCTTGCCAACTCTTGACCAGAGATACAAAGCACCTGCAGCTGAGGCATATCTCAGTAGCTTGCAGGAAGAGAAAGATGGACTTAAACACTATAGATCTTCGCGTGATCCGCTTCCCCCAGACCAGCCAATAGAAGAAATAGAAAAGAAAGGCTTTATATACTACATTAGATAGCAAGTGGAAGGATTTGCCAATGCGAAATTTAGTAGTAGGCACTTTCTTAATATCATGCGAACGGAAGGCTGGTATCGATGCCCAGGCTATATATACGCTATTAAATAAATTCTTGGTGTAACGTCAGTCAGCAAAGAAAATCAATAAGAATTTCATAAAGAATGAAAGGCAGGAAACAAGGAGAAGGAAGCTAGCAAACAATATGAAGGAAGACTTTCAAGCCTTATTCGTACTCCACGGGACCACGTATAATAGTTTCTTCTGAATGGAACCGTACCGATCTACTAAACGAAGGTGTTCACGAGAGGGAAGGGCTTATCTTCAAATTCGGTATCAACTGAGCAAATCTCCAAAATGCCTTTCATTCATAACAAAGGAAATGGCACCGAAACAACTTATCTGCAACCCTGACACCAGCAAGCACGGGCAAATTGATCCTCAAAACCAAAGGGCGTTAGCCAAGTCGAGGCTTTTGAAAAGCCTTACCTACAACGCGAGTCTCCTATTTGACTATCAACCATTCTAGTTGAAAAAAATGTTCCCATCAGTGCTGCTACTCGACTTTCTCATCTCCTATTTCTAGTTATCTTACAATTAGAGTAGAGTCAGGTAAAACGAATTGTGAGGATCACTTGCTTACCACTTCAAAAGTAACGAACCACCCACAATTAGAGTTATACTATTCTCAATTTCCCGGTTATTCTAGAAGTTAACTCTTTTAGTTGCGCGGGTAGCTCTCAGGCTTTTATGCTCTTATAGGCAGGCCTATTACTCCAGGCACACTCTTCTCAAACACTACGTTGCTATAGCTATGCTTCCTCAGACTCTGTTTGACTCCCCTCTCAAGCAGGTAAAGAAGCTCTTTCCATTCTTGCCTAGTGACTAAGGATTTTCACACTTGTTGTGTCTAGGCTGCAAAGATTTTATCATAAAACACTAACTGAAGTGTTAGAGGGATTCACTTTCGATAAGAATCCAAAAGCAAGTTCCCTATACTACCTTCTTTCCCTCCTCTGTTTCTGTCTTTAAGAGGCAGTGCATCCGGCAGGAATCGAACCTACTTTTTGACCCATTTTGCCTTTCTAGGTTGGTGGGCGCTTTCACCATTCAGCCATGGATGCTTTAGCGAGTGAACTAGGTTTTTATTTGAGAGCGAACTAGGTTTTTAGCGGTATTCCTTCTCGAGCTTCTATTTCTTCCGTTAAGGGAGATTCGGGAAAAGATGGAATAGGAAGACGTGTTTCCAGAACGAACAAGATACGGGTAGAGAAGGGGAAGTTAGCAAAGTTAGACAAGATTGGAATGGGCATAGGAACATGTATTGATGTACCAGATCGGCTAATGCTCCCAGGTTGATGCGATGTATTCCACCAGTTGACTGGAGACTTTATTATTGGTATATCGATCGGTCCAGCACGGATTGAAATAGGAGCCGGTTCGACAGGAAGCTTTTGAAAACGCAGTGCACCCAGGTAAATAAGGAACAAGATGAATACAGAAGTTAAACGAGCATCCCACACCCGAAAGGTACCCCACATAGGCCTTCCCCGAAACCCCCCAGTCACTAACGTAAACAAAGTAGAAAAAGCACCAATTTCTGTACCGGTTCCGGAAGAGCGAAGAAAAAGGGGATGTTTTGTTAATGGGAACAAGGAACTGTTTATAGCTGTCGCGATATAAATAACTATACTCATCCGAGCCGCAGGAACATGTACATACGAAATACGAGAATTTCCACCTTGTTGAAGATCTGGTGGTGCTACCCGAAGACTTAAATGAATAGCCATCGCTGTTAAGAACAACCGAGATCCAATGAGAATTTGCGCGTAGCTTTTTGTCTTTGACATAAAAAAATAAGGTTGTAATAACGAAACTGACATTTTATTTTTCCTTGCCTTGCAAGTGGAACAAGAAAGACTATATAGTGATTTTGATTCTATAAACAATCAAAGGATTTCGCATGCTTTCCATGGAATGACGGAATTCCCCTTGCTTAGTTTTCGCTCCGCTCGTGCGTGGCACTCCTTGCTTGCGGAGCGGCATATCGGAAAAAGAAGGATTTACTTTCTATACGGGCCCGTCCCCTCTTACCCCTAACTAACGATTATGCTGCTCTCGCCTTTTTGTAATCTTCTCTTTAAAAAATTCACTACTAATTTTTACGACCTCCTTAGTCACCCTATCCACTCTCGTCCTGTTTTCGGGTTCCCTTTCAGGGGATGAGGATATTTCGATGATTTCTCCCTCCGTAGGTGGAAAACGCGTGGGTGAGTAGAGTCTGTGCTTTGCTTTGGGGGGCACCGGCAAGAAGCTTCTCGGCCACCCTACTCTGACTTGATTAGCTACTTACTAGTAACTAGGATCGTTCAAACAGTCAGTCAGCAATGCGTACTTCTTTCCTAGTTGAGTGGATCTGCGTAGCAGAGCCCAATCTTCTACCACAAGCTCTGACCTGACTTGTTGTACTTGATTCACCCACGTAAATAGACAACTGGGATAAGGGCTTTCATCCCATAAAAGAGAAGTGAGTCCGCATGTCGGCAAATGATTTGGAATTGGAACTGGCCACAGAGGAAACCGAAGCCCTAACTCCCCATTCTTTCTATCTTACATCGCCATCGAGCCCTGGCTGTAGAGTCACAGGTTTCTAATCGCAATGGATTTATGTTTTCTTTGGCTTTTCCATTCGCTTCGTTCAACCCTGATCTGGATAGATAGCTCGGCTTCTATTAGCTGAGAATAGTTTTGTCAAGGAAAGGTTTCGCTATACAACAACAATGAACTCACTTCTGATCAAATTGGATGAATCGGTAATCTTTCTCTGTCTTGTGAGAGAGAGTCACTTGCTGTATTGAGAGCGGGTGGGTGACATGCATTAAGCGAAATCAGTTGTTATGTTTTTGATCTTCTTTGCGCGAGAAGACCCTTGACTGAGGAGACGTGTTTGGCTTGGATGATGCCGCTATGCTCCTATTCACTTTCAGAGACCGCTCTGAGTTTGCCGGTTTTGCGGCAACCCTTTCACTAAGAACATTTTCGCCATTAACGAAATGCCACTATTCCACAATGCTTCTTTGATTTATGTGTAGAAGCGGTAGTAGTGAAGAAAATGGAGGGAGAAGAAAGAAAGCGATGTGACACGAGAATAGATCACATCCGACAGCCAGCCATGCCATTAGATAGATCCGCTCTGAGTCTTCTGCAGGATGAGATCCGCTTGGTCTTGTGATAGGGGCTTGAGGAGGAAGAAGAGGGGATTTCTGAAAAAAAGAATGAATCTCCTTATTTATAGGGAACAGGACGTGTGACTTCCTCAAACGAAACGAATGTGGCTTTCGTGATAAGGCAAATCCTTCGTTCGGTACAATCAACATATTGAATCTACGCTCGCTCGGCTCGGTGCTGAATGAACTCCTTCATTGATTCCGGGCTGCTCGTAGGGGGACTGTGAAAGCAAGCGTAGGAGATCTAAATGTGAGTCCGATGGGTTAAAAAGGGAAGCAAGAAAGGGTTCTGATGTGAATTCTTCTTGTTTGTATATCTATCTCAGCCCTTGCTTGAAAACCTAAAAATTGACTTGCATCTTCCCTTATCACACTACACTTTCTCTTCCTTCTTATTCCATTTAACTGAGCTAAGCAACACTTTTTCACGTATTCACCCGAGATATTAGAGAAATTGGTCATATTGATCTGTCGTCTTGTTCTCGATAGGAACTTGCTGCTGTCTTGGTTGGTTTGAGAGCAGGCACTGTCTATATATCCAAAACCGGAGGAGGGTTTGGATCACAGACGATCGGAGATTTTGGATTGAGATGGATGGTTGTGCTTGAAGTTACGAGTCGGGTAATGCTAAGTTGAATCGGCTGATCCGTTTCATCTTCTTTCGGCAAAGGAAGTTGGACTTTAGTTAGCTAAAAAAACTGTACCAGCAGCCTGTCTGTGCCCTTTGAGTCTATAGCCGCCAAATCTCAAGATTCCTTAAGTTTTCGTACGGCTTCTTTTTTCAATGATCGGTGACAATGAATGCTACGAATGTTCGCTTCCACTAATGTCGTCTAAGAATTGTGAGGTGCCCATAGCTTCCCGGAAGAAGAAGAGTCATTGTCGTTTCCTGACCGATATGGATGCACATATTTACCCTCGCCTCGGGAAATACCACCAGTAGAGTCTGCGGAAGGTGTCGTTCAGGAGAGATGCTGGGCTCTAGATATGCGAGTGAGATACCCGCCCTCGGTCATGACCTGGGTTGAAGAAGGAATCTATGTTCTTGGAAGCAAAGAAAGAACTCCGGTATTCCGACCTTAGATTTTTGCTCTGTAGGGGCTACCCTATGGGCTGTTATCTCAAGGCCCTGGTTAGGCTCTTCTTGTTGTCTCTTATAGGCTAAAAAGAATTGTCTCTTGTGGGAGTGCCCGATAAGGATGAAGAGACCTGGTTACTTGAAGGTACCTTTATAAAAGAATAGTGAAAAGGTTACCTAGCCTATGATCCTCCATATCCTCCAGAGATTGACTACGAGCCATACCCAGCGGGATACATATTGCCCAAATTTCACCTAAAAGATGGACCAAAAGAGCATTTGGCGAGGTTCATCGCTCAGCGTGGAGATACTTCTGGAAACAAAAACTTGTTATTGAGGTTTAACCCTCGTCGCTTACCCACATAGCTTTCTCTTGGTATACCTACCTCTGTGCCTCCTAATTCCGTGAAGTCCTGGGAGCATATGTGCGATTTATTCAGGCGGATTCCGACCTTCTAAAGAAAGAAGTCAGTCACTACTGACGACTTGAGGAAATGCATCCAGGAACCGACAGAGAAAGCCCAGGAGTTCATTGCTCGATTCAGACTCTTGGCGATGCAATGTTCGGAGCCTATTCCCATTAAAAAAAAAACAAGTCTCTATTTGCCTAAAAGGATTGCGTTATGAATTTTAAATTCCTCTTGCTCCTGTCGGGATAACGACATTTGCGCAGTTAATAGAACGAGCTTCAGAATTGAAGGATATTATTAAGGAGAAAGAGGTGAAAGCTATCTCATTCCCAAGAATGGCTCAAACTAAGTCGTGACAGACGTTTCCAAAAAGTTTGTACCACAGTAGATGAAGAATAAGGGCAAAGAACATAAAGAGCAAAAGAAGTACAATTTATATCTCGTTCACACTGAAAAGTTGTTTGAAGTTCTTATGTCCTTTGGAGCTCTCGAGTTGCCTGACTCCGATTAAAAACCTTTTCCAGGTGCTGAAAACAATTCCTGCTACTGTCAGTGTCACAGGAGGATGGGTCACGGCACAGGCTATTGTGGAACACTGCTTGATATTATTCAAGATTAGATTGCTAATTAAGAATTAGACTAGTCCCCAGAAGGGTAAAAAAAAAGATCCATTGCCGAATCTGAAAGAGTACAGTCCAGAGACGGGCAAAGCTGTCCAATTGAATGAAGCATAGTGCATCTTTCATTAAGTGAGATTCCAATTCCATCTGTTACGGCTAGGAAGCGGATGAGTGGCCGTATTCGACCACCTCTTTATCTTACGGCTAGTTCCTTGAGATTCGGGATAGTTTTCCATTATATTATGGGAAGGGAGAAAATTGTTTGTTTATCTTCCCTTTTTTTGAACCATTCTTCTTCTCGATAGCCAGATAGCATAAGAATATTGTTACTAAGAAAGCATCAAATCCCTTCTTTCTACGAAGAAGCTAAATAGACTTCAAAAAGAAATTACCTTGCAACAGAAGTTTTTTTTAGTAGTCCACTTTGACTGATAGATCCCAGATCTTCAATTACCAGCCCCAAAAGTGCCACCCTATTTTGGTAAAATAAGATATGCGTAGCGCTTCATATGAACATGCCTCTATCAATTGAGAGGCTCTAACTGAGCTCTTGAATGCTCTTAGGCTACCGTAACGATAAGAATGAATTCCGACGCGAGCATTCCATCTTACAGTAATCCCTTCCTTTTTCCCTATTGATTGATTATCCGATTTGAACCAACAATTCATCCTTATGGAAAAGAAGGGATGCTACTTTCCGTGTCGTGATTACCCACCACTTGTCCTTGTACGCGGTAAAAGATATAGTATGCTTTCTATGAAAGCTCGTAAGATCCGCTGACAAAACAGAAAACCAATTCACTCGCTCAGTCTCTTTGACTAAATGGTTAAAGCACTTAACCGGCTTACCTTTTTCAGCTGCATCGTACCGTGGGTCAAACTCTGTATGTAGATAGAGCCCTTATGCTCCTAATGTAGAGCTGGAACTACAACAGTTACCGTGGAATCCGCGATCACACATGAGTTACAGTTGTTTTTCCGGTGAAGCTAGTACTTTACTTGAGTATACCATACTTTTTGTGTTGGAAACACCATTGTCACACGGGTCTAATAAGAATATTGACTGGCAGGTGAGCTAAAAGCCAACACCTGAGTCAGTCAGTCTTCCACTTCAGTTGCTGGTTGGGTAGGTCAAACCGCGAGTACGAGATAACTCAGAGGCACTGTAATACCAATCGATGTTGGTTGTCAGTCTTCGGCATTGATTTTCCTTGAGCGGAGGAAATGGTGCTTTGTCGATCCGATTTCTCACTTCTTCTCTTACGAGATTTCTAGTTTCATGAAAAGAGCGCTCTTTCTATCAACGCAGGGCTCAGACCTTTTTACAGCAGTTGAATGGGTTTAGCTTAGAATTGAATCATGCCCCCGCAAGATTGGCTGGCCATTGAGGACTTGTTCCGATGAGTTTGAAAGTGCCGGCGAGGCACGGGCTTAGTAAGTGAATCGGCAAGTTGGTCAGAAGTATGAACATGAGAAATACGCAATTTACCAGTAGCAACTTGATCTCGAACGAAATGGAAGTCAATGGCAATGCGCTTCATACGAGAATGGAACACGGGGTTGGCGCAAACATAAGTGGCACTTACATTGTCACAATAGATGACTGGAGTGGGTGAGATTGGAACTTTCAGCTCTTGAAGAAGATTCATGATCCAATTGACTTCAGCGGCAGTGGAGGCAATGGCCCGATATTCGGCTTCGGTGGAGGATCGAGCAACTGTCTTTTGCTTTTTATAACTCCAAGAGATAGGATTGGCTCCAAGGAAAACAACATAAGCTGAAGTGGAAGTTCGATCATTAGGATCACCGGCCCAATCGGCATCTGCAAATGCGTGAAGAGTGCGAGGAGAATTCTTACGGAGCAAGAGACCTTAGTCAAGAGTGCCAACTAGATATCGGAGGAGGCGTTTTACAGCACACCAATGAAGTGTGGATGGGCAATGCATGAACTGAGAGGGCTTGTTGATGGCAAAGGAGACGTCAGGACGAGTCAAAGAGAGATATTGTAAGGACCCAAGAGCTTGACGGTAGAATTTTGGATCAGCCGGTGGCGAGCCATCTGATAATTTAAGCACTTCAGTAGTAGCAATAGGCGTTGAGACAGCCTTGGCATCAGCCATGTTAAGTCGATGCAAGAGGTCACTGATATACTTCCTTTGAGATAAGAACAAGCCATTAGCAGTGTAGTGAGCTTCAACTCCAAGGAAATAAGAAAGCTGGCTTTATAGAGAATCGTTTGGCAAGAATAGAGATAAAAGCATTCACTTCAGCAGCTGCTGCGGATCCAGTGATGATTATATCATCAACATAAACTACTATATAAATAACCGAAGATGGGGAGTGAAGTATAAACAATGAGGAATGTGAGATGCTGAATCCTTCAGATACTAAAAAGGTACGAAGCTCGTTATACCAAGCACGAGGGGCTTGCCGAAGGCCATAAATAGGCTTATGCAACTTGCAAACATAATCCGGAGTAAAAAAGTCTTCAAACCCAGGTGGTTGTTCCATGAATACTTCATCAGTTAAAGAACCCTGCAAGAACGCGTTATTTACATCGAGTTGGCGAATAGGCCAAGCCAACTATTAGTCACAGCAAGAGTAAGCAATTTACCTAGATGCCATTGACTTATTAATATTAATAAAAAACAACATCAACCTCATATCACCTAGAACAAGTCATGGTCTTCTTCAATGAAAGAAAGTCTCATGGTCCACTGGTTCTAGCTTGTAGCTGTAATAGCAAGCCTGTCAGGAAGGTTCTATTAAGCAACCTGTCGAGATGTCGATTTGTTTTCC
>Ga0137369_10000943_pt1 | contig 28174 bp, 27 predicted proteins | sample SagtaG_12_FD_104918 | JGI IMG/M metagenome (GOLD analysis project Ga0137369, IMG submission 104918) | Vadose zone soil microbial communities from Sagehorn Ranch, Mendocino, California, USA - Sage1_L_113_16 metaG | ecosystem: Environmental > Terrestrial > Soil > Vadose zone | place: USA... | reverse complement strand
GCCGACTTTCTCGGGTACCGCACCTGGTACCGAGTCGCCGGCGATCTCGAGTCCGAGGCGACGCCGCTCCTGGCTCTGCACGGCGGTCCAGGCTCCACGCATCACTACTTCGCACCGCTCGACGCGCTCGCGACAGAGCGGCCCGTCGCGGTCTACGACCAGATCGGTTGTGGCGGCTCGGACCGGCCGGACGACATCGAATGGTCCGTGGACGTCTTCCGCGAAGAGGTGGACGCGGTGCGCTCAGAACTGGGCGTCGAGCGGATCCACCTGCTCGGGACGTCCTGGGGCGGCATGCTCGCTCTCGAGCACGTGCTGTCCGGCGCCGAGGGGATCGTTGGCCTCATTCTCAGCTCGACGCTCGCGAGTGTGGATCAATGGGCGGCCGAGCAACTGAAGCTTCGGGATGCGCTTCCGGCCGACGTCGTGGAGGTCTTCGAGCGTCACGAGCGCGCCGGCACGTACGACGATCCCGAGTACAACCAGGCGATGGAGGAGTACTTCGATCTTCACTTCTATCGGGGCCCGAAGCCGCGCCCGGAGCTCGAGCGCATGAACGCGGGTAAAGCCGTCGACGTCTACAAGGCGATGCAAGGGCCGAACGAGTGGACCGTCACAGGGGCCCTTCGCGGCTGGGACGTGCGCAACCGTCTCGGCGAGATCAACGTACCGACGCTAGTAATCCGAGGCCGTCATGACATGAGCACCGACCCGATCTCCGACACGCTGGTAAACGGCATCAAGGGCGCGCGGGAAGTAGTGCTGGAAAACAGCTCGCATACGCCAGTCCTCGAGGAGACGGACAAGTACCTCAAAGCAATCAGCGAGTTCATGCGAGAAGCCGAAACGCATGAAGCAGCGGAGCGGCGGGCTTCGCCCGACGCGTGACCCGCAGCCGGACATGCGCTGGGAAATCATCATGGCCGCGAAGCGGCCGGATTTCCCAGCGTTATGGGGGCGGGAGGATTCGAACCTCCGTAGGCTGAGCCGACGGGTTTACAGCCCGTTCCCTTTGGCCACTCGGGCACACCCCCGGGACGACGGATTGTAGCCGCGGCCTTGGAGACCCTTGGCGCCGCGCCAGGCTTTGCCCGGTGCGGCGTGTGACGCTCGCCGGGAGGAAATCGCCAGAAAGTCATCATGGCCGCGAAACGGCCGGACTTTCTGACGTAAATTGGACTGGTGGAGCGCTTTGACGTCGCGATCGTCGGCGCGGGCCCGGCGGGATCCACGGCTGCCTACCGTCTCGCGCGCGCTCGCGCGCGCGTCTTACTAATAGACAAAGCGCGCTTCCCGCGGGACAAGCCGTGCGGAGGCGGGCTCACGACGCGGGCCGTCCGGCAGCTGCCCTTCTCCGTCGAGCCCGTCGTGGAAGACAGGATCACGCGCATGCGCTGCCGGCTGCGGTACGGGCCGAAGATCGACCGCGAATCGACGCGCGTGCTCTGTCTGATGACCCAGCGCCGCCGGCTCGACGCGTTTCTCGTCGAACAAGCGGTCGCCGCCGGGGCCGAGTTTCGCGACGGCGTTCATGTCACCATCGAGTCCGAAACCGAGTTGCGTCTCGACGGCGAGCCGGTCATGGTCGGCGCGTTGATCGGCGCCGACGGCGCGAACGGGATCACCGCTCGATCGCTTGGCCTCGGCGGCACGATCGTCAACGGCATCGCACTCGAGGGCAACCTTCCGTACGAGGAGCTTCCGGCGGCTGGGTGGCACGGGATGCTCGTGCTCGAGCTCGGCGCCGTGCCCGGAGGCTACGGCTGGATCTTCCCGAAGGGCGACCACGTCAACGTCGGCGTCGGCGGCTGGGGCCACGAAGGTCCGCAGCTGCGCCGCCACCTCCGTGTCCTCTGCGAGCACTACGGCATCGAGTTGCGACGGCTTTCCGATCTCCGCGGGCATCGCCTGCCGATGCGGCGTCCTGGAACCGTGCTTGCCCGTGGGCGTGCGCTCGTGATCGGGGACGCTGCAGGTGCCATCGACCCGGTGTCGGGCGACGGCATGTACGAGGCGCTCGTCACGGCGCGGCTCGCCGCGGAGCACACGCTCGCGTTGCTCGACGGCGCCGCTGAGACGCTCGAGCCCTACGAGTGGGCGGTCCGGCGCGAGCTCGATCCGCTCGCCTCGGCCGGTTGGAGCGCCAAGATCGCGCTCGACCGGTACCCGCGCGCGGCTTTCGCCGTCCTGCGACTCCCTGTCACGTGGCGGGTGATCGAGAAACTCCTGCTGGGCGAGGTGTCCCATCCCGGGGAGGCCCAGGGCGTCGGCCGAGGGGCGATGCAGCTGATCGAGGGTCTCGCGCGCCTGGCACGCAATCCCCACACTTCCGCCGCCTAAAGCGCCCGTAACAAGGCGCCGACTCGGGCGCCGCCGCATAAGGGCCATATGGGCTTTGCCCATGTGGCCGTCTAAACCCGCGCGCTGGGTGCGCCACGGCTTGAACCTGCCTAAAGCGACCGGAAAAACCTGCCGATGGATGGGAGTCCGCCATGGAGCTCAATCCCCTGCTCAGACGCGCCGTTGAACTCGGCGCCAGCGACATCCACCTGAAGGTCGGCCTCCCGCCGATCCTCCGGCGCGACGGCGCGCTCGGCCCTCTCGAGGAGCACGCGATCCTGACGGACAAGGACATGGACTCGTTGATCGAGGTCGTAGGGAAGCGCTCGCCTGAGCGCCTCGAAGCCTTCAAGCAGACGGGTGACCTCGACATCGCGTTCCAGGAGAGCGATCTCCCACGATTCCGCGTCAACGCCTTCAGGCAGCGCGGGCATATCTCGTTCGCGTTCCGCGTCATCCCGAAAGGCATTCCGAACTTCGAAATGCTCGGTCTGCCTCCGGGCATCCAACGACTCGCGGACGGGCATCGCGGGCTCGTGCTCGTGACCGGCGCTACGGGCTCGGGAAAGACGACGACGCTCGCCGCGATGATCGACTACATCAACAGGACGCGGCAGCAGCACATCGTCACGATCGAGGACCCGATCGAGATCGTCCACAGCGACCACTCGTGCATCGTCAACCAGCGTGAAGTGGGGCTCGACACCCCGGACTTCATGGGGGCCCTGCGGCGCGCACTCCGCCAGGACCCCGACGTGATCCTGATCGGCGAGCTGCGCGACGCGGAGACGGCGCAGACGGCGTTGCAGGCTGCCGAGTCGGGCCACCTCGTTTTCTCGACGCTCCACACCGTTGACGCGGCAGAGACGATCGGGCGCATGATCGAGTTCTTCCCCGAAGGGAAGCTGCAGATGGTCCGCTCGATCATGGCGGGCGTCCTACGTGGCGTCGTCAGCCAGCGCCTCTTGCCGCGTATCGACGGCGGCCGCATCGCCGCAGTCGAAGTGATGGTGACCAACACCCGCATCGCCGACCTCATCCGCGACAACCAGACCGAGTCCATCACCGACGCGATAGCAGAGGGCTCGTTCTTCGACATGCAGTCCTTCTCGACAGCGCTCATCGACCTCGTGGTCTCGGGCAAGGTCGACCAGGAGGTCGCCGCGAACGCCGCCACGAATCGGCACGACTTCCTCGTCACGCTCGAGCACTCGCTGAAGCAGCAGAGGGCTGACAACGCCGCGACGGAAAAGCAGACGAAAGCCGACGAAGAACGCGAACGCGAGTCGGAGCACGAGCAGGAGCTCCCGGCGCTTCGTCTCGCCCAAGCCGGAGACTGATGCGCCTCCTCGTCGTTGCGGCCATCGGCCTCGCATTGCTGGCCGGCTCGGCCCGGGCCGCGGGTCCTCCCGTGCTCGGTTTCTCCATCTCTTCCGGCGCACAGGCAGGCCTTGCCCGCGTCTCCCTGCCGAGTGCCTCGGTACCCAATGCGCCCGGCTCGATCTCGATTCCCGTCTCCTTCACCTCTGCGCCTCTGAGCCCTCAGCAAGTGCCGCTCTCCACCCTGCACGTCCTCTGGCAGCAGGCGGGCTCCGCCTACGGGATCCCCTGGCAGGTCCTGGCCTCGATCAACAAGATCGAATCCAACTTCGGCCAGAACATGGGGCCGAGCTCGGCCGGTGCTGTCGGCTGGATGCAGTTCATGCCCTCGACTTGGTTGCGCTGGGGCGTCGACGCGGACGGCGACGGAATCGCAGATCCGTGGAACGCCACCGACGCCATCTACGCTGCCGCCCGCTATCTCGCGGCCGCCGGCGGCCAGACCGACATCGCACGCGGCGTCTTCGCCTACAACCACGCTGACTGGTATGTGCGCGAGGTGCTCGATCTCGCCCAGGTCTACGGCCAAGGGGGGATCACGCAAACCGTCGACCTGCAACAACTGCAGGCAAAGCTCGACGGAGCGCGGCGAGAAATTGTCCGCGCCAACGAGCAGCTTCTGGCCGCACAGGACTCAGAGCAACGGCTCAGGAAGATCGCGCAGGGGCTGCATGCACGAGTGGATGCTGCAGCACTGCTCTCGGATCGTCTCGTCGCAGAGCGGCGGGCGGTTCTGTACGACGTCCGCGTCGATGCGGCCCGCTCGGCAACCGACGCCGCACGCACGAATCTCGAACAGGCGCAGTCCGCGCTCGCGACCGCAAGCCAGAGCGCCCAGGCTCCGTCGTTCGCGCAGGGAGTCGGGACGCTCATGGGGGCCGCCTCCTATCACGGCGACTACGTCTTCCCCGTGGGCGGCGGCCCGCAGTTCGTGTCGGTCGCTCATACCCATCACGACTATCCCGCCGCCGACATCGCGGCGCCGGCCGGTTCCCCCGTGTACGCGATCTCGAACGCGGTCGTAGTCAACGCCTGGCATTCGGCCGATCCGCGCTGCGGCATTGGTATGACGATCCGCACACTCGACGGTCAGGTCTGGACGTACTGCCACCTCGCCTACCTGGATCCCGCTGTCATGGACGGCGTCTCCCTCGCGGCGGGGGCCCAGGTCGGTCTCGTCGGATCGACCGGCCACGCGACCGGGCCGCATCTGCATCTCCAACTTCAGCCTGCGACGTCCTACCCGCAGGATCAGCCCTGGTTCCAGAGCTTCGCAGGCACGGCATTCAGCTGGCAGGACGCGCCGACCGTGCTCGAGTTGCCTGACGCGACGCCTCCTTCGGGTCGGGTTTTCTCCGTCGTCCCCAATTCGAGGGATGCCGTGATCGGTTTCACTCTTGGTGGGGCTTGAGTTCAAGCCGGTTTCTGCCGATTCGCGGAGCATGGCTCTGCGGATAGCCACCCGCTTGCCGCGCCTTGCGATCGTCGGCGTGGTCCTGCTGCTCGCCAGCGCGACTCTCGCTGTCGGCGCAGCGAAGCGTCTGACCGCGGTCCCGAACGGCGCCCCGGCGCCGGTCGCCGTCGCCACGCTGGTCGTCCCGGATGTGTCAGGCCAGGCGTTCGTCTTCGCCAAGGGCACGCTCGAAGACACCGGCTTCGCCTGGCAGGTCATCGGCTCGGTGCACGGCTATGCGGTGAACAACGTCGCCAGCCAGTCACCGCCCGCCGGGACGCGAGTCCGCGATACCGGCGCGCCGACCATCTCCGTCACCCTGAAGCGCACTGCCTATCCCGAGAAGGGCAATCCCGAGGACGTCTCACCGTACGCAGGGACGTCCCTCCAACCCGTCGGGCTCGCGACGACCTCTGTCACCCCCGTTGCGCCGGTTCCCGCTGCTCCCAAGAGAGCGCAGACGAAGCCGGCAACGAAGAAAGCCGAAGCGAAGGTGGCTGCTCCGACGACCAAGCGCCCACCCGCGTTCGTCGTGGCCGGCGCACCGACTGAGCCCCTGAAAGAGATGGCGCTCGCGCAGCGCGCCGAGCTCCTGTCGGCGTGGATCGGCGCCCATCCGAAGACAAAGGCGAACGTCCGCCACTACCTCTATCAGCACAGCTGGATCGTCACCGGCGCCGCGTTCGGCTGGTGGCACGGAGCCGAAGCGCTCCGGAAACTGATCGCCGTCGACCGGATCGCGCAGCAGCGTTGGGGCATCGGAAAGAAGAGCGAGCTCGTCGCCCGCAGTGCGCTCGCGGACGTCGAGGCGAGAACCAAATGATCGAGCGGATCAAGTTGCGTCTCAGGGGAGAGGTTGGCACCACGATCGTGGAGATGCTCACCGTGATGATCATCATGAGCATCGTCTTCGCCGGCATCACATCCGTGTTCGTCGCCGGCTCGAAGGCGGCAGCGGAGCAGGACCGCCGCTTCCAGGCCCAGCTGACGACCCGGTTGGCGCTCGACAAGATCCGCCGCGACATCCATTGCGCCACCGACGTCACGCCGTTTACGACCGATGCCGTGACGCTGAAGATTCCGACGGCTTGCGGCGGTGATGTCAGCTGGTGCACGTTCCTGGTCAGCGGCTACACGAACAGGTACGCCGTCTACCGCCAGCTCGGCACGAGCTGCAGTTCTGCAGGAGCGAAGATCGGCGACTACCTCACGAGCAAGAACAGCTCCCCTCCGATCCTCTTCCCTCTGTTCGCGCACGACGTCGGGTGCGGCTGCCTTGCTTCTCTCCAGGTCGACTTTGCTGTCAGCGTCAAAGGGAGTGCCGTCGGCGCCTACGAGCTGACGGACACGATCTTCCTGCGAAACAGCACGAGGATCTGATGACCCTGGCCTGCCGACTCAGAAACCGCCTGAGGCGCACCCTCGGGGACGAGCGAGGTTTCGCCCTTGTCATCGCGCTCGGTGTGACCGTGGTACTGAGCATGACCGTCGTCACCGTCATCGAGTCGGCGACTTCCAATCAGCGGAGCTCCAAGATGACCAGCGGCCGTTCAGCAGCCTACAACCTCGCCGAGGCGGGACTCAACAACGCGATGTCGGTTTTGCGATTGCCGACGAACAACGCACTCGACAAGTACGTCTTCTGCGCGGATGCCGCGAGTCTCCCGACACTCCCATGCCAACGCACCGACACGTACTCTGCGGGAACGGTCACCTGGTACGGCAACCTCTACCAGAATCCCGCGGCCGGAACCGCGTACTGGGATCTCTTCTCGACCGGCCACGTCCGTAATCCTTTCGGCGGCGCCGACTACCAGAAGACGATTCGCGCGACCATTCCGGTCGTTCCCGTCACCACGCAGCCTCTGAACAATCCGTCGTGGAACTACATCTTCTCGCGTGCACCAGGAACCGGTGTTGCGTTCAGCGGCTGCGACATGACGCTTTCAAACAGCGTGAACGTCACCGCGCCGCTGTACGTCATGGGCAATCTCTGTCTTCAGAACACGGCAAAGATCAGCAAGGGGCCTCTCATCGTGAAGGGCTCCATGGATCAACAGGCGAACGGCAACCAGGTTGGTGCTGCGGGCGCAGACATCAACGAGGCCCACATCGGCAAGGGCTGCCGCTACCGAGCTCAGGTGCAGCACAACCCTTGCGTCTACGGCCTGGGCGGGACGACACCGGTGCGGGACAACGTCTGGGCGACGATCCTCGACGCAACGCCGCCTGCCGTCACGGCGCCGACCGTCTTGTGGAACGACTGGTATCTGAACGCCAGCCCGGGACCGTACTATCCCTGCGCCGCTCCGCAGGCTGGCGATCCGCCCAACCCGGCGTTTGCCTTCGACAACCCTGTCGGCGCGGCGAGCGACTCCGATGCGAACAAGCTCGCCTACAAGAACGACAATCAGGGCGTCGCCAACCTCACCCCCTCCAGCTCGTACAAGTGCGAGACCGTGGGCGGCGAGATCTCCTGGGACTATCCGAACAAGGTCCTGACCCTCTTGGGCACGATCTTCATCGACGGAAGCGCGAAGGTCGACATCGGCGGCGTCGTTCGCTACAAGGGCCAGGCGACGATCTACACGTCGGGAACGGTACTCATCAAGAACACGAGCCTCTGCGGCTACAGCTCCGGGGCGAGCTGCACCGTCGGCGACTGGGACTCGACACAGGATCTGCTCGGCTGGGTGGTCAACGGCAACGGCTCCCTTCCGGCCGACAGCCAGGTGCCCGGCGGTGACGGCGCGCAGTTCGTGAGCGCCTACTTCCAGGGCGCGGTCTATGCGACCAACATCGTCGACATCGGGACGACGTCGATCGTCGACGGCCCGCTCGACGGGTCGACCGTGATCCTCGGGCAGTCGTCCAACTCCACGTTTAGCGGCTTCACCTTTGTGCCGGCGGGGATGCCCGGAAACCCGACCGTGTACGCGCTCGCCCAGGCGCCTCAGATGACAGGCGGGTAGGCTCCTCGGGGGCGTCGCACATGGATTTCGCTCTCGCAGCCATTGCATTCGCCCCCGGCCTGGCAATCGGAAGCTTTCTGAATGTCGTCGCCGCGCGCGTGCCGCTCCGCCGTTCGATCGTCCGGCCCCCCTCGGCCTGCATGTCTTGCGGGGAGCGGATCAGCTGGTACGACAATCTCCCGCTGGTCTCGTATGCCCTGCTGCATGGACGCTGCCGTAACTGCCAGGCCCGCATCCCATTCGTTTATCCCGGCGTCGAGCTCGCCACCGCCCTGCTCGTCGCCGGCTCTGTGCTCGCGTTCGGGCTGACTGCGGAGGCCGCGGTCGCCGCGTTCTTCTGCGCCGTGCTCGTCGCCGTCTCTGCGATCGACCTCGAGCACCGCATCATCCCCAACCGGATCGTCCTGCCCGCGACCGTGATCGTGCTCGTGGCGAACACAGCGCGCGATCTCAGCCCTGAGTGGGCGCTCGCTGCGCTCGGCGCTTCGGGCTTCCTGTTTGCAGCGGCGCTCGCCTACCCGGCCGGAATGGGCATGGGAGACGTGAAGCTGGCTCTTCTGATGGGCGCGGCTCTCGGCCGGACGGTCTCGGCTGCTCTGATGGTCGGGATGTTGGCCGCGCTCGTGCCGAGCCTCGTGCTATTCGCGCGTCACGGCTCGAAGGCCCGCAAGATGGGGATCCCGTTCGGGCCGTTCCTCGCGATCGGCTCGGTCGTTGCCCTCTTCTGGGGCCACGAGATTCTTGACGCGTACTTCTCGACGTTGCGCTAGTGCTGCGGGCCTAGGGCCTGCTCCACGCGACGAGACCGCCGGGGTTCGTCCCCAGGACGGGTATCCAGACCCGAGCGAGCGGCGAACGCAGCAAGTCCCTCATCCAGGGCGATATCGGCCCCTGGAGGGGTGAGGTTGAGGGAGCCGGGATCAAGGGACGGGTGGCTCCTGCCGATACCTCGAACGAGGGATAGATGGACATCGAACGCCCACCGAATCTGCGTACCCCGGGCACCGAGCCCGGATCTGCGACCACGCCCGGTGGCGGGAGTCTCGGCGGGGCGCCGCCGCCGATCAATGCGCTCGCCGAGCTCGTCGCGAACCTGATCGCCGCCACAGGCCTCGTTCCGGCAGACAAGCTGGCAGGAGTTCGAAGCGCCGCTGGCATGGGCTCTTTCGCGCATGCCCTCGTGGAGCAGAACGTGGCTTCCAGCGAGGGACTCGCCCGTACCCTCTCCGCCCGGTACCAGATGCCGCTCGTCGACCTGGCACTGACGGGGGTCGCCGACGACGCAAGTGGCGAGATCGCCCTCCACGTCCTCGAACGCCTGGCCGCTGTGCCGTACGCGATCGAGGACGGGACGCTCAGGGTCGCCGTTGCCGACCCCGGCAACATCCAGGGAATCGACGAGCTCCGGCTGGCTACGCGCTACCCGCTCGAGCTCGGCGTGGCGGCCCGCGACGACATCCTGGTCGAGCTCCGTCGACTGGCTCGTGCCTCGGAAGCGTTCGGCGCCCGCGCCGCCATCGAGGAAGACCTGGCGCTGGAAGTGGAAGAGGAGGAGGCCGACGACCTCGAGGTCGACGACGGCATCTCCGATGCGCCGCTCGTTCGCCTCGTCAACTCCGTGATCTTTCAGGCCGCCGAGGACGGAGCCTCGGACGTCCACTTCGAGCCGTTGGAGGACGCGCTGCTCGTTCGCTTCCGCGTGGACGGCGTGCTGCACGAGGTCCAGCGGATCCCGAAGAGGATGGCCCCCGGCGTCACCACCCGTCTGAAGGTGCTCGCAAAGCTGGACATCGCCGAGCGGCGCAAGCCGCAGGACGGCCGCATCTCGCTCAACGCGGCCGCCGCGGGTCGAACCCTGGACGTCCGTGTCGCGACCCTCCCAACGGTCGAAGGCGAGTCGATCGTCATGCGTCTTCTCGACAAATCGAAGAAGGCGCCGACGCTCCAGGAGCTCGGGATGTCCGACGACATGCGAACGACGCTCGAAGAGCTGATCCGCAAGCCCACCGGCGCCCTGCTCGTCACCGGGCCCACGGGCTCCGGTAAGTCGACCACGCTTTATGCGGCACTCACCGAGATCAACCGACCCGAGATCAACATCATCACGGTGGAGGATCCGGTCGAGTACCGGCTCTCGGGCGTCAACCAGGTGCAGATCAACCAGAAGGCCGGCCTCACGTTCGCGACCGCCCTGCGGTCGATCCTGCGTTCCGACCCCGACGTGGTGATGGTCGGCGAGATCCGCGACGGCGAGACCGCCAAGATCTCGATCGAGGCAGCCCTCACGGGTCACCTCGTCCTGTCGACGCTGCATACAAACGACGCGCCTCAGGCCCTGACGCGCCTGGGCGAGATGGGCGTGGAGCCTTTCCTGATCGGCGCTGCGGTGTCGGCCGTGGTCGCCCAGCGGCTTGCCCGAAAGCTCTGCACGCATTGCTGCGAGATGTACACGCCGTCGGTCGACGAGCTGATGAAGGCGCGAGTTTCCCGCGAGGTGGCGGCGGCCAGCGACGGGATGGTGTTCTACCGCAAGAAGGGCTGCCCCAGGTGCAACCAGACCGGGTACAAAGGCCGGATCGGCGTCTACCAGCTGCTGACCATGAGCGAGCAGCTCGAGACGCTGGCAGTGACCAAGGCGAGCCGCGAAGACATCGAGCGCGCGGCGATCGGCGAGGGCATGCGAACCCTGTGGGACGACGGCCTGGCCAAGGTGGCCGCGGGCCTGACTTCGATCGAAGAGCTCGCCCGCGTCTCTATTTAAGGCCGCAAGATCCGGCCGCTTCGCGGGCCATGATGACTTGCGGCTCACGGCGCTCAGTGAGCAGAGGCGGGCAAAAGCCCGCCTCTGCGGCGGGTGCCTATCGGGATGTGGTCGGTTAGGAAGATCCGAGTTGTCTGCGGCGTCTGGCCTCTAGGTGGGTGTGAATCAGGCCAGTATCTGTTTCAAGCCGTATGGCGTTGAAACCATATGAAGCGGCCCCTCATACTCGCCTTGGCCTGCCTTCTGGTCGTCCTGACCGTGGCAGCCGGGGCAGCCCCCGCGAAGCAGGGGGATACGTGCACCTGGGGCGCCTCGTCAGTGGTGGTCGAGGAAATCAACGGCCAGCTCGTCCAGAGCGAACCAGCCACAACGGGCTGCATTCCTTAAGAGACCAGTCGGCGCGAAGGCGGGCTTTGCCCGACTTCGCTGGAACTGCTCTTCGTCAAGGATCGCGGCGGAAAATCATCATGGCCGCGCAGCGGCCGGATTTTCCGACGTTACTGCGCATGGACGTCACAGCCGAGCACCATCAAGGCCTCGACCGCTTCGGTCATGAATGCCGTCGCCTGGTGGACGTCGGCGAACGTGTAGGGGCCGGGCCGCGACGGCTCGGCGCTACGGCCGCCGGCCGGATAGACCTCGGCCTCGACCACACAGGAGTCGCCGTAGTCGACAGCACGGAGGATCGCTACAGAGCGGCCGTCGCGGCGGGCGTGCCGGACGAAGAGCTCGCGTGCCCCATTGCCCTGGGGGGCTGCGTCCGTCACGTTCCGCGGGCGGCGTTCTGGGCGGCCTGCGCGACGGTCTCCTTGTCGGCAAAACCGCTGATTCTCGCGACGAGCGTTCCGGGACGGATGTAGACGAGCAGGCCTGGATCCGGAAGCAGGCCCAGCACCTCGGTCAGCTTCCCGACCTGGGCTTCGCTGAGGACGTTCAGCGGGACGAATCCGACTCCGGCGATCTTCGCGCCGGCGCGCGCCTCCGCGAAGGCGATGCCGTCCACCTGGGAGTAGGGGTTGTAGAGCGAGACGACCACCGTCTGATGCCGCCCGAGTGCCGTAGCGATTGCGTTGGGGAGTCCCGCAGCGAGCGCGGCAATGACGGCCGACGGTCGTAGCGCCGCCTTCGGGGCCGGCGCGGCGGCCGGCGTGGCCTTCGGCTTGGTGGCCTTTGCCGAGTGCCTCTTCGGGGCCACCGTCGCCTTCTTCAGGCCGGGCCCAAAGGGATGGTGCTTGATCACGTGCGGGGTAGCGACCGAGCTCTCGCGGTGACCCAGCACCGTCATCCCGCCGCCGATGAGCAGGGCCGCGACGAGACCGAGCAGAGCGGCATAGCGAATCGGGGGAGAGAGTGTGAAGGTCACGGAATCTCTATCGGCAGCAAAAGAGGTGACTTGAAAGAGGAAGGGCGCGGTTTCCCGCGCCCTTCGATCCTTCATGTCGCGCTGGGATTAGGTGCAGGCTCCAGCGACGATGTCGGCGCCGGGGCCGTCCTTGTTCCAGACCTTGCCGCCGACCGTGCTGTCGACGCAGTAGGTGACCGAGGTCGCCCTGAAGATGACCAGCTTGGTCGGGACGATCGCCGAGTCATAGGTCTGCAGCAGCGAGACCGTCATCCCCGCATAGCCAGCGGAGTTGGCGGTGCCGGTGTTGTCGGCGTTGTAGGCCTCGACGGCCGGAATCGCGGCGCGAACGTTGGCCTTGGCGGCCGAGTTGTTCGCACGATCCCTGAAGCTCAGGTACGAGGGGATCGCGATCGCGAGCAGGATGCCGAGAATAATGATGACAACGAGAAGCTCGATGAGGGTGAAACCGCTTTCCTCACCGGCCAGACGCTGCCGAATCTTGCTGATCATGAAGTGGTTCTCCTTCCATGGGGAACGAACGAAGTGGCCCGTCAGGCATCGGCCGACTCACCCACGGTGGGTAACCCTCGAAGGGGTGATCGTGCCATTTGCAAACGAGCGCCTATGAGAGGTAAAGGCGGCGCCACGGGCTGCCGATGACTCGTTCGAGTTATGCGGCCGGTCAAATCAATTGATGAGCTCCTAGAGCACATGGTGGCGCGCGATGCGTCAGACCTCCATGTGACCGTTGGGACGCCCCCTGTCATTCGCGTGCGCGGAGAAGTCGAGCGCGTGGACGAGTACGCCCCCCTCACGCCGGAGGACACGCAGGAGCTCCTCTACCGCATCCTGTCGAGCGAGCAGCAGAAGAACTTCGAGATCAAGCGCCAGCTCGACTTCTCGCACTCGATTCCCGGCCTCGCCCGCTTCCGCGTGAACGTCTACTTCCAGCGGGAGTCGATCGGCGCCGCCTTTCGCCTGATCCCGGCCGAGATCAAGACGCTGGAGGAGCTCGGCATCCCTGCCACGCTGCACCAGCTCGCAGAGAAGCCGCGCGGCCTCGTCCTTGTCACCGGCCCGACCGGCTCCGGTAAGTCGACGACGCTCGCGGCGATCATCGACGAGATCAACCGGAACCGTTCTGAGCACATCCTCACGATCGAGGACCCGATCGAGTTCCTCCACCGCCACAAGCGCTGCATCGTCAACCAGCGCGAGATCGGGCCAGATGCGACGAGCTTCGGCGAGGCACTGCGTGCCGCACTCCGCCAGGACCCCGACGTGATCCTCGTGGGCGAAATGCGCGACCTCGAGACGATCTCTACTGCGCTGACCGCCGCGGAGACCGGCCACCTGGTGTTCGGGACACTGCACACACAGAGCGCGCCGTCGACGATCGACCGCATCATCGACGTCTTCCCGGCAGAGCAGCAGGAGCAGATCCGCATTCAGATCGCCAGCTCGCTGCAAGGCGTCGTGACCCAGGCATTGCTTCCGACCGCCGACGGAATGGGGCGAGTTCCCGCGCTCGAGGTCCTGCTCCCTGACGACGCCGTCCGCAACCTCATCCGTCAGGGCAAGGTCGAGCAGGTCTATTCGGTGATGCAGACCAACACCAGCCGCGGCATGCAGACGATGGAGCAGTCGCTCGCGGATCTGATTCAGCGTGGCGTCGTCACGTTCGAGGCGGGCCTCACGCGTTCGAGCCGGCCCGCGCAGCTCATCGGTCTGCTCGAGCGTGCCGGGTTCCCCGTCGAGCTTCCGTCCGATCTCAGCCAGCCGCACGACGAGCAGCCGCTCGCCGGCGGATTGCGCGTCGCGGGAAGTTAGCGATGGACGACCAGTCGCTCTGGAAGAAGGAATTGTCCTTCGGGCGCAAGCCCAAGGACCAGACCGATGCGGACGAGTCGCCGGCAACCGACGAGAAGCCCACGTCCATGTGGAAGAAGGAGCTCTCGTTCAAGCGCAAGCCGAAGGCTGATGCCGTCGAAGGCGACGTCGTCGCGGACACGCCGGCCGAGGAGCCGACCGCCGAGGAACCGAAAGTCGAAGAGCCGGTCGCGGCAGAGCCCGTCGCTGCGGAGCCGGAAGTCGTCGAGGAGACAGTGTGGAAGAAGGAAGTCTCGTTCAGCCGCACGCCGGAGGCCGAGCCGGTCGTCGCCGAGGCGACGACGGACGAGGTCCTGCCGGACGAGCAGGCCACTGACCCGGAGACTGCGCCCGAGGAGACGGTGTGGAAGAAGGAAGTCTCGTTCAGCCGCACGCCCGAGGCTGAGCCGGTCGCCGAGCGGTCGCCCGACGAAGAACCTGTAGTCGAAGAAGAGCCTGTTGCGGACGAAGAGCCCGTTGCCGAGGCCGGGCTCGTTGCCGCCGAGAGCGTCGAGGTCGAGGCTTCCGCCGAACCTTGGGACGCGGCGCCGGCCATGCCACCCGCGCCCGTCGCCGAAGCGCAGGTCGCGAGTGTTTCCGCCCCAACGCCGTCTGAAGTCATCCATCCGCCGGTTGCCGCGGCCGACCTGCCCTCAATAGTCGGCGCGGACGCCCCGAAGGTGCCGTTCTGGAAGAAGGAGCTCTCGCTCGGCGGCAAGAAGGGCGACAAGCCTGTCAAGGAGCGCAAGCAGAAGGCCCCCGTTGCTAAGCCGTCTGAGGTTATTCATCCGCCGGTTGCCGCGGCCGACCTGCCGCCAATAGTCGGCGAGGACGCCCCGAAGATGCCGTTCTGGAAGAAGGAGCTCTCGCTCGGCGGCAAGAAGGGCGACAAGCCTGTCAAGGAGCACAAGCAGAAGGCCCTCAAGGTGAAGGCCGAGCGCGTTCCGAAGACCAAAGAGCCCAAGGAGCCGAAGCAGCCGAAGGAGCGCAAGCAGAAGACGCCGAAGGTCAAGGCAGAGCGTGGCAACGCCAAGGGGCGTCTCACCGGCTTGAAGATCGGCGCGTCTCAGCTCGCGGCGGCGCGCGTCTCGAACAACGGCTCCGCCGAACTGCTGCAGGTCGCACGCGAACCGCTTGCCCCGGGCATCATCGTCGGCGGAGAGCTCCGCGATCCCGACGCGCTCGCCGAGGCCCTCAAGGATTTCTTCACGAAGCACGGCCTGCCTAAGAAGGGCGTGCGGCTCGGGATTGCGAACAACAGGATCGGCGTCCGCACCTTCGAGATCGCCGGGATCGAGGACCAGAAGCAACTTGCCAACGCAATAAGGTTTCGCGCGCAGGAAACGCTGCCGATCCCGATTGACGACGCCGTGCTCGACTATCAGGTGCTCGGCGAAGGTGTCGACGAGGACGGGAAGCCGACCAAGCGCGTTCTGCTCGTCGTCGCGTACCGCGAGCTGATCGACCGCTACGTCGACGCCTGCAAGAAGGCCGGCATCACCCTCGTCGGAATCGACCTCGAGGCTTTCGCCCTGCTGCGTGCCCTGCAGGCGCCGCAGGAGGGTGTCGGCACGGATGCGACAGCCGCCCTCGTCGTGGTCTCGATCGGTCACGAGCGTTCGACCTTTGCTGTCTCGGACGGCCGCGTCTGCGAGTTCACGCGCGTCCTCGAGTGGGGCGGCTCGGCACTGAACGTCGCGATTGCGCGAGCCGTCGACGCAGCGCCGTCCGAAGTCGAGAGCACGAAGCGCGCGCTTTCCCTGATGGACGAGATGGTCCCGGACGGGATCACCGCCGATCAGGCGAAGACGGCGCGCGAGGCGATGCGCAGGGCAATCCAGACGTTCGCGCGCGAGCTCGTGTCCTCGCTCCAGTACTACCAGAACCAACCCGGCTCGCTGGGTATCGGTGAGATCGTCCTGACTGGCGGCACCGCCCATCTTCCCGGGCTCGCAGGCGAGCTCGAGCGCTTGATCGGCGTGCACGTTCGCGTCGGCGATCCGCTGGCGCGTATGAAGGTTTCGAAAAAGGTCGGCCAGCCCGAGCAGATCGGCTCGCTCGCCGTCGCAATCGGGCTCGGGATCGAGGACTAAAGCATGCGCGCCGTCAACCTACTGCCGCGAGACCAAGCGCAGCGCACGATCAAAAAGGAGAGCCTGCCGGTCCTCATCGGCGGCTGCTCCGGGGTTCTGGTCCTTGCCGTCCTCGGCGCGATGTTCATGATGGGCAGCGGCAAGGTCGCAGCGCAGCAGCGGAAGGTCGACGACCTGAACCGCGTCTACCAAGCCCTGCCGCCGCCCCCGGCCGGGCCGTCGGCGGCGCAGCAGCAGCTCGCCGGCGAGCAGAGCGCTCGCGTGAGCGCCCTCAGCACCGCGCTGACAAGCCGCGTCGCCTGGGATCGGGTCTTTCGCGAGTTCTCGCTCGTGCTCCCTGAGGATGTCTGGCTGACCACGCTGAGTGCGAAGTCGCCGATCTCGCCGGTCACGAACACCCCGACGGGCACGGGCACCGGTCCTCCCTCACAGTTCACGATTCAGGGCCGCACCTATTCACACGACGGCGTCGCGCGGCTGCTGTCGCGTCTACAGGTCGTGCCCGATCTGACGAACGTGCAACTGCTGAGCTCGACGCTGTCGAAACTCGGTGGGCAGGACATCGTCGATTTCTCGATCGCCGCAGACATCAAGGTCACCGGAGCCCCGGGCGCATGAAGATCGACATGGGCACGATCGTGAAGCGCTTCAAGGGACTTCACCCTGGAGCGTTGATCGGAATCATGGTCGGCGCGGCCCTCGTCGTCGGCCTTGCCGGCTGGTTCCTGCTCGTGCGCCCGCAGGGTGCAAAGGTCAAGGACCTGAAGGCACAGGCCACGGAGGTTCAGGCGAAGATCGACGCCTACCACCAGCAGGTGGCTGCCGTGCGAGCAGCCCCGAAGATCGAGGTCGCCGATGTCTACCGGCTCGCGAAGGCAATGCCAGACCGAACGGACATGCCCGACCTGCTCCTGGAGCTGAGCCAACTCGCGCGTGACACCGGCATTCGCTTCGACTCGATCTCGCCGCAGCCGATCTCTCCGATCGGCAGCTACACGGTGCTGCCGATCTCCGTCTCGTTCCAGGGCAACTTCTACAACCTGGCGGACTTCCTCTATCGGCTGCGCTCTCTCGTGTCGGTGCGCGCAGGACGCCTCGACGCAACCGGACGCTTGTTCTCCGTCGACACGCTGACGTTCAACGAGAGCACGCTCAAGTTCCCGCAGATCCAGGCCACTCTCGTCATCGACGCATTCGTCTACGGAGCGGGCGCGGCCCCCACAGCGATCCCGACGACTCCGACCACGACGACGACTGCGACGACCACCACTACCACGACTACCGCGACCACGACCGAGACGGCCCCGAGCGGCGCGTCCGCGACAGGAGCTCCCTAATGGCCAAGAAGCACGTCGATCCGCTCAAGGCAAAGCAGAAGAAGCAGAAGATCTTGCTCGCCGTGCTCGGTGTGGCATTCCTCGGGGTGGTCGCGTTCGAGGGGCCCAAGCTCTGGAAGCAGCTGCATCCGCCGCCGCTCCCGCCGCGCGTGATCCCCGCCAACGGAGGGAATCCGGTCGCGGCTGCCCCCACCACCCTCGCCGCACCGACCCTGAGCGGCGCGCAGGAGCCGGGCGCGACGACGACCGACACGACGGGCTCGCTCGTTGCCGCGGGGCCCACGCTTCAGGACGGCCAGCTGGCGTCATTCAGCCGCTTCGCGAGCAAGGACCCGTTCGCGCAGCAGCTCAGCGACGCGCAGAGCTCTTCGTCCTCGTCTTCCGGCGGCTCCTCGAGCGGAGGCTCCGCCGACCCTGGCATTCCGAGCGTGCCCGGCAAGGCCCCGAAGCCGGGCAGTGCGGTCATCTCCGTAAACGGGACGCTCTACACCGTTGCCACGAAGACCGACTTCCCGCAGCCGAGCGCGACCGACCCGACGGTCGTTCCGCTGTTCCACCTCGTCTCGGTGACCGCGCACACGGCGACGATCTCGATCGCCGGGGGCTCATACGCAACCGGAGCGCCGACGGTCACGCTGAAGGAGAACAAGCCCGTGACGTTGATGAACACCGCCGACGGCACGCGTTACACGCTGGTGTTGAAGCCCCTCGGGACGGCGGTTTCCGCGGGCAAGGCGACGAGCGGCGGCGGCAGTACCGGTAACACCGGCACCGGCACGACGCCGACGACGGTCACCCTCCCGCCGGCGGCTCCGTAAAGGAGCTCTAGGCCCCGGTCGACGAGTCGAACGTCGACGACACGCGTGCAAACGTGCGCGTCAGGTCGTCGAGGTTGCGGATGACGACCGTGACCGCCCGCAGCTGATTCCCGGAAGTGGGCGCGTCGAAGTAGAGATACGTGTCGACTCGATAGGAGCGCTGGTCAGCGCCCGTGGTCGTGTAGCTCGGATCGCAGGCATTGGCCGGGACGTTCGCCGGGCACGTGCTCACGGTGGCGACGAGAGCCTTCGGCGCCACCGGGTTAGCCATGTTGGTCTGATAGACGGTGTCCCCGGTATAGGTGGAGTCCGCGATGGCCGAAGTCCACTCGGAGGTCACGAAGACGATGTTGTCGTACTTGAGGCCGCGATAGGCCTCCATCTGCTTGTTCGCCAGGGCCCCGGCGGTAGAGGTTCGGTTAGCCCGGTACAGCGCGGCGTTGCCGGCTGAGAACGCGGCGACGACGGCGAGGATGCCGACGTTCAGCATGACCATTGCCATGAGGAGCTCGAGCATGCCGAAGCCGCTCTCGTCGCGTGCGCGCAGATCCACGTCTCAGCTATCGGCATCCCTCTTTAGAGCCTGAACCCCCCTGCCGATAGCCCTTCAGAGGGACGACTGTGGCTGCATTCTCATATTCCGCGATCAACGCCAACGGCCTCGAGCTGACCGGCGAGCTCCATGCGCCCGACCTGGCGGGGGCGCGAGAGCAGCTGCGTGTCCGTGGTCTGCTGGCCAATACTCTGGACGAGCTTGCCGCTTCAGGCGACGACACTGCTCGGAACGTCTTCAAGAAGGTCAAGCCGAAGACGCTGCAGATCTTCTCGCGGCAGTTCGCGACCATGATCGAGGCCGGCCTGAACGTCGTCGCCGCGCTCGTGATCCTCGAGCAGCAGACCGACGACCAGTATTTCGCCCTCGTGGTCAAGGAACTGCGCGCCGACGTCGAAGGCGGCCTGCTCCTTTCCCAGGCGATGCGCCGGCACCCAAAGATCTTCGACCGTCTGTTCGTCTCGATGGTCGAGGCCGGCGAGGCCGCTGGGATCCTGGACGAGGTGCTCGACCGCGTCGCCTACCAGATCGAGAAGGCGACCCAGATCAAGCGGCGAGTGAAAGGCGCGATGCTCTACCCGACAATGGTGCTGGTCTTCGCGACCCTCGTCCTCACCGGTCTGCTGATGTTCCTCGTTCCGGTGTTCGTGAAGATCTTCGGCCAGCTCGGCGGCGAGCTCCCGACGCTGACGCAGTACGTCGTGGCCATGTCGGACCTCCTCCGGAACAAGTACTACATCATCTTCCCCGGGCTCGGTCTCCTCATCTTTGGCCTCAGGAAGTACAAGAAGACGGAGTCGGGCCGGCAGAAATGGGACCGGATGAAGCTCAAAATCCCGATGAAGATCGGCCAAGTCGTTCTGAAGGTGACGATGGCTCGGTTCTCGCGCACGCTCTCGACGCTCGTCGCCGCAGGCGTGGACATCATTCAAGCCCTCGAGATCACGGGTCAGTCCTCAGGCAACTGGGTGATCGAGGAAGCGCTCGGCGACGTCCGCGTCAAGGTCTCCGAAGGCGTTCCGATCGCTCAGCCCCTCGTCGACAACCCGATCTTTCCCCCGATGGTCAGCCAAATGGTGAAGATCGGCGAGGAGACCGGAGAGCTCGAGAAGATGCTCGGCAAGATCGCCGACTTCTACGAGGACGAGGTCGACGCCGCGATCCAGTCGCTGACGTCGATCGTCGAGCCGCTGATGATGATCCTCGTCGGAATGATGGTCGGCGTCATCGTGATCGCGATGTACCTGCCGATGTTCAAGATGCTCAGCCTCGTCAAATAAACGAGCGAAGTCCGGCTCCGCTTCGCGGAGCCATGATGACTTCGCTCGTGTGGGCGGCAGGGGCTCTTCGGCGGCGAAGCCGCCGAAGTCGTGGATGAAGACGGGCGCGTCGCAGTAGCTGTTCGAGGAGTGCAGGCGCCTCCACACGCGCTTATAGGGTGACGCGCGCGCGAGGAGCGAAATGGCCGGGCAGCGCCGGCCATTTCGCTGCGTTTGGAATAGCGGCGGCAGGACTCGAACCTGCGACACGCGGATTATGATTCCGCTGCTCTAACCAGCTGAGCTACGCCGCCCCGTACGCCCCTATTTTAGCGGCCTGCGGGCCTAGCTCCTGCTAGCTACACTTCTCTCTCCGCGCGGGCCCGGGTCTTGTCTCGGCGTGCGCTTTCCTTCTAATTCGAGACAGAAATGGCCACTGGAGTACGAGACAAAATTACGCTCGCCTGTAACGAGTGCAAGCGGCGGAACTACATGAGCACCAAGTCGAAGCGGAACACGCCCGACCGGCTCGAGGTCCGCAAGTACTGCCGCTGGTGCGGCACCCATACCGCGCACCGGGAGACGCGCTAGATGGCGCGCCAGACCCGTGCGCAGCGCCGCGCGCGCCGGGAGCAGATGGCTCCCGGTAGCGAAGCCGCCCTCCCGGGCGGACCTCCCGCGCCGCCCCGGCGTCCGACGGCACGCGCCGGGGGTCGTCCCGAGCCGGCCCGCGAGCCGAGGGCCGCACGCGGCAGCGGGGTGACAGGGTTCATCGCCGAGTCGTGGGCCGAGCTGAAGAAGGTCGAGTGGCCGACCCAGAACCAGCTGATCCAGGGCGTGGTCGTCGTCCTGATCGCCTGCGTGATCGTCGGCATCTTCCTTTATGCCGCCGACCTCGTCTTCAAGCGCCTGGTCCAGGACGTGCTCATCTAAGCCATGTTCAAGTGGTACGTCATCAACACCTACTCGGGGCACGAGAACAAGGTGAAGACCAATCTCGAGCACCGGATCATGTCCATGAACCAGGCGCCGAAGTTCCGCCGGGTCGTCGTCCCGACCGAGCAGGTCATTGAGACGAAGGAAGGCCAGAAGGTCCAGACGGAGAAGCGCGTGCTGCCGGGCTACGTCCTCGTCAACATGGATATGACCGATGAGGCCTGGACGGTCGTCAAGAACACGCCGGGCGTCACGGGGTTCGTCGGCGCCGGCGCGAAGCCCGTCCCTCTGGCCCAGAACGAGGTCGACCGGATCCTCCACACCGGCCGCGGTGACGGGGAACGACCGCGTGCCCAGGTCGAGTTCTCGCTCGGCGAGTCCGTGAAGGTAACCTCCGGGCCGCTCTCCGACTTCGACGGCGAGGTCGTCGACGTCAACGCCGACCAGCAGAAGCTCAAGGTCCTCGTGGACATCTTCGAGCGGCAGGTTCCGGTGGAGCTGACGTTCGACCAGGTGAAGAAATTAGATTGAATCCCGTGCCTGGGTTCAGCCTGGCTCGGGCGTAACTAAATCAATGGCGAAAAAAGTTCTGACACTCATCAAGCTGCAGATCCCCGGCGGGCAGGCCAACCCGGCGCCGCCGGTCGGTCCTGCGCTCGGCCAGCACGGCGTCAACATCATGGAGTTCTGCAAGGCGTTCAACGCCCAGACCCAGCAAGAGAACGGCCGCATCACCCCGGTGGAGATCACGGTCTACGAGGACCGCTCCTTCGACTTCATCACCAAGACCCCGCCTGCCGCCGTCCTGATCAAGGAGGCGCTGCGGATCGAGAAGGGCTCGGGCGAGCCGAACCGCGAGAAGGTCGGCCGGCTGACCCGCGACCAGGTACGTGCAATCGCCGAGACCAAGATGCCCGACCTGAACGCGCGAACCGTCGATCAGGCGATGCGCATCATCGCGGGCACTGCACAGTCCATGGGCGTCGAAACGGACATTCTCTAGTGGCGCACGGCAAGAACTACAGGAACGCGAAGTCGCTCTTCGACCGCGAGCACGAGTACTCGCCCGCCGAGGCCGTCCGCCTGCTCAAGGAGATGCAGACGGCGAAGTTCGACGAGACCGTCGAGGTGCACTTCCGCCTCGGCCTGAACGTCCGGCACGCCGACGAGCAGCTCCGCGGCACGCTCATGCTCCCGCACGGAACCGGCAAGGAAGCGACGGTCGCCGTCTTCGCCGAAGGCGAGAAGGCCAAGGAGGCGCAGGAGGCAGGCGCCGATGTCGTCGGCTCGGCTGACCTCGCCAAGCGGGTCGAGGAGGGCTTCACCGACTTCGACGTCGCGATCGCCACTCCGGACCAGATGGGGAACGTCGGCAAGCTCGGCCGCATCCTCGGGCCGCGCGGCCTGATGCCCAACCCGAAGACCGGCACGGTGACGATGGACGTCGCGAAAGCAGTCCGCGACGCGAAAGCAGGGAAGCTCGAGTACAGGACGGACCGCGGCGCGTGCGTCCACGTTGCGATCGGCAAGAAGAGCTTCGACCAGCGGCAGCTCGTCGAGAACTACGCGGCACTCCTCGATGAGATCGTGAAAGCGAAGCCGGCGGCGGCGAAAGGCCGTTACATCCGGCAGATCACGCTTGCCACTACCATGAGCCCAGGGATCCGGGTCGACACTCAGAAGACCCGGGGCATCCTCGAAGACTTGGAGGCGTCAGAGCAAGAAGCAGTTCCGGCTTAGTCAATAGCCCGTCCCCTAAGACAGCTGGCAGCTCGAAAGGGCAGAAGCCCAGCCGAGGTGGATCGGTGAAGAGGTTTCCCTCCTTCAGCGAGCCCGCCTGTGCGCGGGCTCGATTCGTTTCGAGGAGGTGAGTACGTGAAGAAAGAGGACAAGGAACGAGTGGTCGCCGAGTTGACCGAGCGGCTCCGCAGCACGGAGACATTGCTCGTGGCGGACTACCGCGGGCTGACCATGCCGCAGATCGACGACCTCCGTTCGAAGCTGATCGAGCACGGGGCGCGTTTTTCCGTCGTCAAGAACACGCTGACGAGGCGCGCGGCCGAAGCCGCCGGGTCGGACACGCTCCTCGCTCTGCTCGAGGGCCCGACCGCGATCGCTTTCCTGGAATCCGACGGGGATCCGGTCGCAGTGGCGAAGGCCCTGGTGGACGCCGCGCGTGAGACCCGGGTGCTGGAGGTCCGCGGGGGCTTGCTCGAGGGCCGGCCGATCGAGGCCGCCGAGATCGACGCCCTCGCGAAGCTGCCGCCGCTCGACGCCCTCCGCAGCCAGGTGCTCGCGGCGGTCATCGGACCGGTCACGGGGATCGTCGCCCTATTCACGGCACCGCTGCAGGACCTGTACGGCCTGATCGACGCCCGCATCGAGCAGCTCGAGGCCCAAGGCGACACGTCAGGAGCGAAGGCAAGTGGCTCAGAGCCACAAGCCGAGCAAACCGCCGAAGAGCCAGCTGCGGAAGCGGAGGCACCCGAGGCCGAGGAGACAAGTGGCTCAGAGCCACAAGCAGGGCAAACCGAAACTGAAACTGAACAGGAGGAGCACTAATGGCCGCTAGCGCGACCGACAAGGTGTTCGACGAGCTCGGCAAGATGACCGTGCTCGAGCTCGTCGAGCTGAAGAAGAAGATCGAGGACGAGTGGGGCATCACCGCTGCCGCTCCGGTCGCGGTTGCCGCGCCGGGAGGCGGGGGCGGCGGCGAGGCTGCCGCGGAGGAGAAATCGGCGTTCGACGTCGTCCTCACGGCTGCGGGTGGCCAGAAGATCCAGGTGATCAAGGTCGTCCGCGCGATCACCGGCCTCGGCTTGAAGGAGGCCAAGGACGTCGTCGACTCGGCCCCGAAGCCGGTCAAGGAGGGCGTGCCTCAGGAGGAGGCCGACGCGCTCAAGGCCCAGCTCGAGGAAGCAGGAGCGACCGTCGAAATCAAATAAGGCCTGGCTGATCGAAGTCCGAGGGGCCGCCGCAAGGCGGCCCCTCACCTGTTTGAGGGGTCTTTGCAGGCAAAGCGCAGGCCTCTAACTGCCGATGCGTCTTCTGGACGACAATCCCCGACTTCGCCCAGGAGGCACCTCCGAATGAAAAGAATTGGAATCCTGCTCGCCATCTTCTGTCTCGGCCTTGTGACCGCCTCACTTGCGATCGCAGAGGCTCCCCCCGGCAAAGGGAAGCCCGAAGGCAAAGGGAAGAAGACCACCACCTCGTCGACAGATCCTGCGGCTTGCAAGCCCAAGATCTCGGTCATCCTCAAGGGCACGTTCGTGTCCGGCGGAGGCACCTCGTTCACGATGAACGTCACGCAGACGAACTTCCACGGACGCGACCTCGTGGGCTCTCCTCTGACGTTGACGGTGGACGACAAGACCACGTACCGCAGGAACGGCCACGCCGAGCTCTCGGACTTCAAGGCAGACGACCGCCTGAACGTCCAGGCTCGCGCCTGCAAGAAGCAGAAGAACGCCCCTCCGACGGCCGAGCCGACAGCGATGCTGGCGAAGCGGGTCACCGGCCATCCGGCGAAAGCCTCGGATTCCGCCGGCACCACGACCACGGCACCAACCCCCTAGGCGAACAGACGTCTCTAAACGCCAGAGGCGCCTTTGTGGCGCCTCTGGCGTTTTCTGGACGGTTTCGATACCATTTCCCCCAGCACTCGGCGGATTCCGCAGGGTTACTCTTGCGCAGGCACGCGCATGTTCGGTACCCTGGCGGGTTGCGCCGCTGTTCCGCATGTCCACGCCCGTCCGCCTGCCGTTCCAGTTCTCGTACCACATTTTTAGAGGAGGCTTCATCTCTTGACGACCCAGGTCGCTGCGCCTAGCGCGCGCACCACTTTCTCGCGCCTCAAGCATGTCCTCGACCTTCCCAACCTGATTGACATCCAGAAGGCCTCGTTTCACTGGTTCCTGGACGAAGGTCTTCGCGAGACGATCGACGACATTTCGCCGATCGAGGACTACACCGGCACTCTCGCCGTCGAGTTCGGGGCTTACAAGTTCGGAGAGCCCCAGTTCTCGATCAAGGAATGCCGTGAGAAGGACCTGACCTACCAGGCTCCGCTCTCGATGACCGTCCGCTTCGTCAACAAGGAGACGGGCGAGATCCGCGAGCAGACGGTCTTCATGGGGGACTTCCCGATGATGACCGAATGGGGCACGTTCATCATCAACGGCACCGAGCGCGTCATCGTGACGCAGCTCGTCCGCAGTCCGGGTGCCTACCTGATGGAGCCCAAGGACGCCACGAAGCAGGTCTTTACGGCGAACCTGATGCCGTCGCGGGGCTCCTGGCTGGAGCTCGAGATCGACAAGAAGGGCATCGTCTACGCCCGCATCGACCGGAAGCGCAAGCTCCCGATCACGACCCTGCTCCGGGCGCTCCCGGACGAGGACCCGACGACGGGCTTCAAGCTCGACACCTCGTCCAACGAGGCGATCCTCAAGCTCTTCAACAACTCGATCTACATCGTCAACACGCTCGAGAAGGATCCCTCCACCCGCGAGGAGGAGGCACTCATCGAGGTGTTCAAGAAGCAGCGCCCGGGTGAGCCGCCGACGCTGGACAACGCGCGGAACCTGCTCAAGGCGCTGTTCTTCGATCCCAAGCGCTACGACCTGACCAAGGTCGGCCGGTACAAGCTCAACCAGCGGCTCCAGGTCAACGTCCCCGACGACACGCGTGTGCTGACGACGGAGGACATCCTCTCGCTCGTCAAGCGGCTCGTCGACCTGCCGACGATGCTCGGCGTCCCGGAGGACTCGAAGGACTACGCGGCCGACGCAATCGTGCTCCACCGCGATCCGATCCGCGCTGAGCTAGACGAGTACGAGCACTTCGGCAACCGCCGGCTGCGCACCGTCGGCGAGTTGATCCAGGAGGCGTTCCGCGTCGGGCTCTACCGGATGGAGCGTGTCGTCCGCGAGCGGATGACGACGGAAGACGTCGACACGATCACGCCGCAGACGATCATCAACATCCGGCCGGTCGTGGCCGCCATGAAGGAGTTCTTCGGCTCCTCGCAGCTATCGCAGTTCATGGACCAGACGAACTCGCTGGCGGGCCTGACCCACCGCCGCCGCCTGTCGGCGCTCGGCGCGGGCGGGCTGACGCGCGAGCGTGCGCCGATCGAGGTGCGCGACGTCCACCCGACCCACTACGGGCGCATGTGCCCGATCGAGACGCCGGAGGGCCCGAACATCGGCCTGATCGGCTCCCTCGCGTCGATGGCGACGGTGTCCGAGTTCGGCTTCATCCAGACCCCGTATCGCAAGGTCGTCGGCGGCAAGGTGACGGACGAGATCATCTATCTCGACGCCGCCGAAGAGGCCCAGTTCACGATCGCGCAGGCGAGTGCGATCGTCGACGAGAAGACCGGCCGCTTCCGCGACAAGCGGGTGCTCTGCCGCTCGCGCGAAGGCGAGGCCGTCACGGCCGACCCGAAGGACATCCAATACATGGACGTCGCGCCTGCACAGATCGTGTCGGTGGCGACTGCGCTGATCCCGTTCCTCGAGCACAACGACGCGAACCGCGCGCTCATGGGCGCCAACATGCAGCGGCAGGCAGTGCCGCTGATGATCGCCCAGGCGCCGATCGTCGGCACCGGCCTTGAGTACAGGGCGGCGATCGACACCGGTGACGTCGTGTTGTCTCACCAGGCCGGCACGGTCGTCGACGTCGACGCGGGGCACATCACCGTCGAGACCAAGGACGGCAAGGACGACTACCCGCTGACCAAGTTCATGCGCTCGAACCAGGGCACGCTGATCCACCACAAGCCGATCGTCTCGCTCGGCGACAAGGTCAAGGCGGAGCAGGTGCTCGCTGACGGCAGCTCGACGGACCAGGGCGAGCTCGCGCTCGGCGCGAACCTGCTCGTGGCCTTCATGCCGTTCGAGGGCTACAACTTCGAGGACGCGATCGTCATCTCGGAGCGGCTCGTCAAGGAGGACGTTCTCTCCTCGATCCACATTCACGAATACGAGATCGACGCCCGCTCGACGAAGCTCGGCGACGAGGAGATCACGCGCGACATTCCGAACCGCTCGGAGGAGTCGCTCAAGGACCTCGACGACCGCGGCGTCGTCCGCATCGGGGCCGAGGTCGGTTCAGGAGACCTGCTCGTCGGCAAGGTCACGCCCAAGGGCGAGACCGAGCTCACGGCCGAGGAGAAGCTGATCCGCGCGATCTTCAAGGAGAAGGCACGCGAGGTGCGCGACACCTCGCTCAAGGTTCCGCACGGCGAGGGCGGCAAGGTCATCGACGTCAAGACGTTCTCGCGCGAGAACGGCGACGACCTGTCCCCCGGCGTGAACGAGCTCGTTCGCGTCTACGTCGCGAAGAAGCGCAAGATCGCGGAGGGCGACAAGCTCGCCGGCCGCCACGGCAACAAGGGCGTGATCTCGAAGATCGTGCCCGAAGAGGACATGCCGTACCTCGAGGATGGCCGCCCGGTGGACGTTGTGCTCAACCCGCTCGGCGTTCCGAGCCGGATGAACATCGGACAGATCCTGGAGACGCATCTCGGCTGGGCCGCGGCGCACGGCGTGTTCGCGAACGGAGACGGCCCCAACGGCATGGCCTCCAAGCCGATCGCGGCCGACAACCCGCATCCCGTCGCGACGCCGGTCTTCGACGGCGCGACGGAGGAGGACGTGGACGAGGCGCTCGTCTCGTGGGTGAACGCGAACCCGGACTCGCCGATCAAGTTCAACGTCGACCAGAACCGACCCGTCGGCCGGAAGGTGTCCGGCAAGGTGCGCCTCTTCAACGGCAAGACCGGCCAGCCCTACGAGTCGAAGGTGACGATCGGCTTCATGTACATCCTGAAGCTGCTGCACCTCGTGGACGACAAGATCCACGCCCGTTCGACCGGCCCGTACTCGCTCGTCACCCAGCAGCCGCTGGGCGGCAAGGCGCAGTTCGGCGGCCAGCGGTTCGGTGAGATGGAGGTGTGGGCGCTCGAGGCCTACGGCGCCGCGTACACGCTGCAGGAGATGCTCACGATCAAGTCCGACGACACGGTCGGGCGCGTGAAGGCGTACGAG
>Ga0137369_10000931_pt1 | contig 28315 bp, 23 predicted proteins | sample SagtaG_12_FD_104918 | JGI IMG/M metagenome (GOLD analysis project Ga0137369, IMG submission 104918) | Vadose zone soil microbial communities from Sagehorn Ranch, Mendocino, California, USA - Sage1_L_113_16 metaG | ecosystem: Environmental > Terrestrial > Soil > Vadose zone | place: USA... | reverse complement strand
GAAGGTCACCGCATTGAGCGCGTTGCGCGTCGGCAGCGGCATCTGGTTGACCTGATCGACGTTGAGCGTGGCGGCGACTGTCGGCGTCTGCGTGTTCACCAGTCCCGAGCTCGCCTCGACGATTACGGTCTCCTCGAGCGTTCCGACTTCGAGGACTCCCTTGACCGACTCCGGAATGCCGGGCTGCAGTCGGATATCGTCGATGAGCGCCGTCTTGAAACCCACCAACGATACGGAGACCGCGTACACGCCAGGATTCAGCGAGGGCACGCTGAAGGCGCCAGTCCCGTCGGTCACCGCATTGAATTTCGTGCTCGTCGCCTTGCTCGTGACGACGACCGTCGCACCCGGAATAACACCGCCGGCCGAATCGACGACGGTGCCGGAAAGCGTAGACGTTGTCTGAGCGAAGGCGATCCCGCACGACCATGCGACGAAAAAGACGGCGACGAGAACGGTCCGGAGGCTGGCTCTCATCGAAACTCCTGTGAAGCGTTGGGACTCGGCGTAATCTACTCGGCCATAAGGAAGTCGTCAACGCGCAGCAACCGTGAGGATCCTGAAACGCCTCACCGTCGAGTGGGTACCGATCGTCGCGGCTGACCGCCGGTGCAGAACTGATCGGTCACACGAAGAGAGCTCCGAATCGGGGGCGCTGGGGTCTGCGCCGCCCCAACGGTGGCGCCGACTCCCTGTTTCCTTCGGGCTGAGGTGGCGCTGCCTCTACCGTTCGGTGGCCAGCAGTTTGCGAACAAACGATCCGGAGGAAGTCAACGCATGGCCTTGATCCTCGCACTCGTCATCGCGCTGATGATTCTGTCGCTGCCGACGTGGCCGTACAGCGCCGCGTGGGGCTACTACCCGAGCGGGGGGTTCGGCGTAGTGCTCCTGATCGTTCTCCTGGTGTTGCTCACGCGCCGCCGCGTCTGACGGGGCGACCGGGCGCGACTCCTGTCGCGCCCGATCCCGCGCAACCAGGGAACGACTCTGGTTCTGCAGCGACGAATGCGTCAACTCGCCCATCGCCTGCCGCGCATCCTTCTGATCGCCGAATTCGCGGTCGTTCTGTCGATGCTCCGCGACATCAGCTACGTCACAACCCACCGTCTCTATATCGATCGCCGGGTCGGCGACACGACCAAATCCAGCGCCGTGGAGCGGTTCGACATCGAAGGCGCGCGCGTGCTGCCGCAAATCGCGGTGCGCGACACCGACCGCATCGCGTTTCGCTCGACGCTCGCGTGGCCGTCCACGCTGCATGTCGACCTGCGGCCCGCCGGCTCGGTCCGCTACGAGATTCGGTGGCACGACGGTGCTTCGACCCGCCAGCTCACGCGTGGTGACACTACGGTGGTCACGCACATCAGCCAGCCGATTCCAGCGGGTTCTGGCCTTGTCGAATTCGATACCCAGGGACCGCTCACCTGGGCAGACCCGCGGCTGGTCAGCAGTCTGCGGATCACCGGGCGCGCTATCGTGTTGACGCTTCTCGCCATCGTGTCCATTGCGATGTCCTGCGGCGGATTCCCCATCGTGGTCGGAGCCACCACGGATCGCATGCTGTGGTTTCGCCGCGCGGCCATTGTCGCGGGCGCCGCATTCGGCATGCTGTCGCTCGAGCTCGGGCTGCGAGCGCTTGGCGATCGCATTCCGGCGAGCATCGCCGCGGAACGGCACGACCTCGGTGAAGTGCGGCGCGATGACCGCTGGGAGGAGACGCGTCGGTACGGCCGCCGGTTCCGTGCGCGCGTCGACGTGGTCAGCGAGTGGCGCTACGGCGACATCGTGCGGATGGGATTCATTCCGCAAGACATCAGCGGCAGTACGATGCACCGTTTCCGGTTCCAGACCGACGACGAGGGGTTCCGGAACGCTCACACGCGGGACCGCATCGACAGCGCCGCGCTCGGCGATTCATTCACCGATGCGATGACGCTCGACGCTCGCGAATCCTGGACGACGCTGCTCGAACGGCAGACAGGCGTGGCGGTCCAGAACTACGGCACTGCCGGGTTTGGCCCGCAGCAGGAGCTTCGCGTGCTCACCGACTACGCCATGCGTCATCGGCCGCGCATGGTCATCCTTGCATACTTCGCGGGCAACGATTTGTTCGACGCCGAGGCGTTCGACGACTTCGATCGGTCGGGTGGCGAGATTCGCCGCGCGGTGCCAGGCTGGCAGATCAAGGACGTCGTCAGCCGCGCGGACACGTGGTTCGTCGTCAGCGCGGCCCGCGCCGCGACGGCGTGGGCGTCACGGCAACAGCGAGCCGAGGCGACGACGACGAGCCCGTTGCCGGCTGGGACCGATGCAATGGTGGCGGCGACGCCCTCGTTCGATCGCGGCATGTTCACGCTGCCGGTCAATGGCCGGCCGCTGCGATGGGCGTTCATGCCCGCCTATCTGAATACGCTCAATTTCTCTCAGGCCGATCTCGCCGCCCGACGCGGGTGGAGGCTGACGCGCCGCGCGCTCACAGAGATGCGTGACGCGGCTCGTGGAGGAGGCGCCGAGCTCGTCGTCTTGTTCCTGCCGTTCAAGGCGCAGGTCTATCTGCCGCTGCTCACGGCGTCGCTACCGGCGCAGGATCTCGCGCGTGCGTTGCGTTTTTACCTGCCCGACCGGCCCACCCCACCGGACGTTTCGACCCTCCTCCAGAATCGTCTCGCGCAGAACGTGATGATGCGGGACTTCTGCGCGAAGGAAGGCATCCGCATGCTGGATATGACCGACGCGCTCGAAGCGCGCGTGCGGACGGGCGAGAACGTGTACTACCCGGACGAATCACATTTCAACGAAACCGGTCACGCCCTCGTCGCCGAAACGCTCGGGCAGTTTCTCGACCGTCGGTAGCGCGGATCGCTGTTCGCCGCACTCAGAACGTGTATCGCAGCCCACTGAACGTGCGCGTGTATTCAATCGGAGCCTCGGCGCGCGTGGCCGAGCCCACGCTCGTATAATGCAGTCCATGCATCGCACCGCAACCCTCGCGACCTTTGCAAGTCTGTGGGCCATGTCTGTAATGGCCCAGCCGCCCGGTCAGCCGCCGCAGCGGCCGACCGCATCCGTCAACACACAGCCGCGCGTCGACGTCCTCGGCATGCCGCGGCCGATCGACATGCACGACACCGTGTGGATCGAAGACCTGACGATGCTGGAAGTGCGCGATGCGATCAAAGCCGGAAAAACCACGGCGTTGATCCTCACGGGCGGCATCGAGGAGAACGGTCCGTACCTGACGACCGGAAAACACAACAACGTGCTGCGCGTCATGGGCGATCCCATCGCGCGCGGCCTCGGCGACGCGCTCGTGGCGCCGATCGTGACGCTCGAACCCGGCAATCCCGAGCGGATCCGCACGCCGGGCACCATCGTCCTGTCCGCCGATACCTACAAGGCCGTCCTGAGCGACATGGCCGTCAGCCTGAAAACGCAGGGCTTCAAGCACATCGTGATGCTCGGCGACAGCGGCGGGAACCAGCGGCCGATGCAGGACGTGGCCGAGGTGTTGAACACGAAGTGGAAGGGCGATCCGTCAGGTGTCCGCGCCTATGCGATCCCGGAGTACTACAACTACGCCGACGTCGAGACCTTCGAACAGGAGACACTCGGCATCCACGAAAAGCTCGAAGGGCTGCACGACGACTACTACATCTCGGCGCTGATCGCCGTGCACGATCCGAACGGCGTGCGCATGCCGGAGCGGATCAAAGCCAATAAGTTCGCGATCAACGGCGTGAGCCTCGCGCCCCTCGAGAAAACAATCGACAACGGCCGGAAGATCGCCGCGTTTCGGACGGAACGGACCGTCGCCGCGATCAGGAAGGCCATCGCCGCCGCAAAGGCGGCCGCGCAATAGCAGAGACCGGGCCGCTCAGCCACTGCGACATCGCCATTATCGGCGCGGGGGCCGCCGGGCTCGCCACGGCCATCTTCGCCGGCCGCTTCAATCGGTCGCGCTCGGTCGCGGTGCTCGACGGCGCGAAAAAGCCCGGCGCGAAAATCCTCGTCAGCGGTGGCGCCCGCTGCAACGTCACCAACACCGTTGTATCCGAACGCGATTTCTGGGGCGGACGCTCGACGGTCGTGAGGCAGGTACTGCGGGCGCTGCCTGTGGCCGACACGATCGAGTTCTTCCGCGGCATCGGTGTTCACCTGCACGAGGAAGCGGACGGAAAGCTCTTCCCCGACTCGAATCGCGCGCGTGATGTCTTGGAGGCCCTGCTTCGCGAGACCGCACGCGTCGGAGCTCGACTCCTGGCCGATCGGCGCGTCCTGCAGATCGAGCGGCGCGACGACGGCTTTCGAATCGTCACGAATCGGGGCGACGTCCGCGCGAAACGGGTCGTCATGGCCACGGGCGGTCTGTCGCTGCCGAAGAGCGGCAGCGACGGCGCCGGGCTCGCCATCGCGATGGCGCTCGGACACACGATCGTCGAGACGACGCCCGCGCTCGCCCCGCTCGTGCTCGACGCCGCCGACACGATGCATCGCGACCTGTCAGGCGTGTCGCAGGATGTGGAGCTCGCCATCTGGACCGAAGGCGCGCTCCAGATCCGGTTGGCCGGCGCGATGTTGTGGACGCACTTCGGCGTCAGCGGCCCCGTCGCGCTGAACGCGTCTCGGCATTGGCTCCGCGCGAGAATCAACGGCCAACAGGCGTCCGTCGCGGTCAACTTTCGTCCGAGCCGCCAGTTCGACGACGTGGACGCGGAATGGGTGAGGCTCGGCCGCGACCGGCCCAAGGCGTCGGTGCTGACCGCGCTGGCGACGATGGTGCCGGCGTCGACTGCCGCGGCGCTCCTGCGCGCGATCGCCCTCGATGGCCAGGTCGACCTCGCCCATCTCTCACGCGACAATCGACGGCGTCTGACGCGAGCGCTCGTGGAATGGCCGCTCCCGGTGGCGGGCACGCGCGGATACGGCTTCGCCGAGGCCACCGCCGGCGGCGTGCCGCTCACAGAAATCGATCCGGCGACGATGGAGTCGCGCGTGTGCGAGGGTTTGTTCCTCGTCGGTGAGATGCTCGATGTGGACGGCAGGATTGGCGGCTTCAATTTTCAGTGGGCTTGGTCGAGCGGTTTCGTTGCCGGGCGGGCGCTCGCTCGCGATTGACAAGCCGCGGGCGCGCGCCATACGCTCCTCGGTGATGCGCCGCGCGTTCCTCTTCTGGGGTTTCAAGTCGTCGCACGAGGTGCTGAAGAACAGCCTCGGCGCGCTCGAGCGCGAGGTCTTGTCGGTGTGCTGGGCGCAGCCCGAGATCAGCGTCCGCGACGCCTGCACCCGATTGGAGTCGGTCGTCGCATACACGACGGTCATGACCACGATGGATCGCCTGTTCAAGAAGGGGCTGTTGACGCGGCGCAAGGTTGGCCGCGCGTTCGTCTACAGCGCCACGGTTACGCGCGAGGAGCTCGAAGGCGCCGTCGCGACCGAGCTGGTCCAGAGTCTGCTGGCCCGCGACGGCGGCGAGCCGCTGCCGATTCTGTCGTCGCTCGTCGATGCTGTGTCCGAGCGGGATCGCGCGCTGCTCGACGAGCTGGAGCGCCTCGTTCGCGCCAAGCGCCGGGCCATTGCCAGGGAGAGCGACAAATGAGCTCGCCCTACTTTTGGCTGCACGGCGCGACACTCGCGCTCGCGTGGTTCTCCGTCGTCAACGTTCTGGCAAGCACCGCGCTCATCGTCTCCGCCGGTGTGTTGTGGGGGCGGCAGTGCACCGCCTCGTCACGCCTCTGGTTCGCGTTGCGAATGTGGCCGGCCGCATTGGCTGTTGTCTTCGTCACGGCGCTGTTCCTGCCTTCCTACTGGAAGTACGAGCCGCGGCAGGTGACCGAGGGATTCGGCGTCACGCTCGCCGCGTGCGCCATTGCCGCGATGACCATCGTCGCAGCGGCGTGCGTTCGCGGCGTGTCAACGTGGCGACGCGCGGCCCGGCGCACACGCGCGTGGATGGCGACCGCGCGGCCGCTGGCGCTGCCGGGCACCAGCATTCCGGCGTTTGCCATCGACGCCGACGCGCCGGTCATGGCGCTGGTGGGCGTCCTTCGTCCGCGGCTGCTGGTCACGCGCGGGTTGATCGATGCCTTGACCGACGACGAGCTGACGGCCAGCGTCGCTCACGAGCTTGGCCATTGCCGCGCCCGGGACAACTTGAAGCGGCTCGCGATGCGATCGGCGCCCGACGTGCTGGCCGGCACGGCCGCGGCCCGCCACCTGGAACGGCGCTGGGCGTCGGCCTCCGAGCATTGCGCCGATCATCGAGCGAGCGATGACAGCGCTGCCGCGCGGTGCGCCCTCGCGTCGGCCCTCGTCAAGGTGGCCCGCCTGACCCCCATGTCGCTGCCGAGCGCGGAACCGATCAGTACCCTCGTCGGCGGCGGCGACATCGCGTCGCGGGTGCATCATCTGCTCGCCGAGCGCGCTCCCGCATCATCTGGCTCGCGCGCACGACCGGCGATGGTTCTCGCGGGCAGCGCGGCTCTCATGGCCGTCACCTACGCACCGGTCCTCCGCGCGGTCCACGACCTGACCGAAGTGCTCGTGCGCTTCCTGCCCTAAATCCAGCTTTTCTTGCTGTCAGCTTTCAGCTCTCGGGCAGCTGAAGCTTGCTTCCAACCTGAACTCTGAAATCTGAACTCTGAAATGCAAACAATTTGACACCGCCACCCGTCTAAGCGCACGATCTCCCCCTAAGGAGATTATGGGAGAGACGCGCAAAGAGCCGGCCGGGGAGCTCCTGCCCGGCACGCTGGACATGTTGATTCTGAAAACGGTCAGCCGCGGCACGATGCACGGCTACGCCATCGTGCAATTCATCCAGCAGGCCTCGCGCGACGTGTTGCGGGTGGAGGAAGGCGCGCTCTATCCCGCGCTGCACCGGCTCGAGGTCCGCGGCCTGCTGCGGTCGGAATGGGGGACGTCGGAGAACAACCGGCGCGCCAAGTACTACCGCCTGACGGCGCTCGGACGCCGCGAGCTCGACGAGGAAGCGGCGTACTGGAGCCGCGTGGCCGCGGCGGTCACGCGCGTCATGCAGACGGCGTAGCCATGCGCTGGCTTCTCAGCGTCTGGCGTCGGCTGCACGCGCTCATCCGAGCGCGACGCCTGGATCGCGATCTCGACGATGAAGTGGCATTCCATCTGGCCATGCGCGCGTCGGAGTATCGCGACTCGGGACTGTCGGATCGCGCCGCAAGCGACCAGGCGCGGCGGCAGTTCGGCAACGTGACGTATTTGAAGGAGCAGACCCGCGACATGTGGACCTTCCCCTCGTTCGAGAGCGTTCGACAGGACGTCCGGTACGCGCTGCGCACTCTGCGGAAAGCGCCGGGGTTCACGCTGGTGGCCGTGTTCGCGCTCGCCGTTGGTATCGGCGGCAATACGGCGATCTTCAGCCTCATCGATGCGATCCGGGTGCGGGCGCTGCCGTACCCGGACGCCGACAGGCTCGTCGAGCTCTGGGGCAACGTCCAGCGCGCCCGCGTGGAGCGGCGCGGGGCGTCGTTTCCGGACTACCAGGACTGGCGCAACCAGTCGCACAGCTTCGAAGACGTCGCCGCATTCGATCAGCAGTGGATGACGCTCGTCGGCGGCGAGGAACCGGAGCGGATCCAAACTGAATTCGTCGCGGCGCCGTACTTCTCGCTCCTTCGCGTGTCCGCCGCGCGCGGCCGCGGGTTTCAACCGGAGGACGACGTCGTCGCAAAGCCGGCGCAGGTGATCGTCCTCAGCGACGCGCTGTGGAAGCGGCGTTTCAGCGCCGATCCGCAAATCGTCGGCCGTACGGTCACGCTGTGCTGCGCCCCGCGTCAGTACACCGTGATCGGCGTGATGCCCGCCGGCTTCAAGGGGATCAGCGACACGGCGGAATTATGGGTGCCGTTCGCGATGTACGCGCCACCGAGCGTAATGGCCGAGCGCGGCACGCGGGGCTTCGCGGCGCTCGCGCGCCTCAAGCCCGGGGTAACGCTCGCGGCGGCGCAAAGCGACCTCGACGCAGTCTCTCGGCGCCTCGAACAGGCCTATCCGAATACGAACGAAAAACGCGCGGTCGAGGTGAGCCCGCTTGCCGTCGAGCTGTTCGGCGACATCCGGCCGGCGCTCCTCACGCTCATGGCCGCCGTCGCCTTTGTGCTGCTCATCGCGTGCGCAAACGTCGCGAACCTGCTTCTCGCGCGATCCGAGGCGCGGCGGCGGGAGATCGCGGTGCGCACGGCGCTCGGCGCCGGCCGCGGCCGGCTGCTGCGGCAGCTCGTCACCGAAAGCTGCGTGCTCACGCTGCTCGGCGCGGCGGCGGGACTCCTGCTTGCGCGCGCATCGGTCGCGGCGCTGCTCGCGCAAAGTCCTGTGGCCTTCCCGAGCTTTGTCACGCCCGGCCTCGACGTGCGCGTCGCCGCGTTCACCATCGCTGTCTCGCTCGCATGTGGCCTCCTCGTCGGTCTCGTGCCGGGCCTGCAGGCGCGGGCGCCCGATCTCAGCAACTCGCTGAAAGAGTCGGCGCGCTCCAGCGGCGGGCGTCAATCGCAGCGCGTGCGCAGCGCGCTCGTCGTCGTCGAAGTGTCGCTGGCGGTCGTCCTGCTGGTCGGCGCCGGCCTGATGATTCGATCGGTTCGCAACCTGGCGGCACTGAATCCAGGGTTCGATCCGCAGTCGGTGTTGACGGTCCACGCCAGCATCCCGAGGATCGCGCCGCCAACACCCGCCCCGGCAGCCGCGGGAGCTCCGGCAGCGACGCCGCCGGCGCCGCGGCCCGTCGTCGAAGGACGCGTGCTCCTCGATCGCCTGCGTGCGATTCCCGGCGTCTCGGCAGCGGCCATCGGCAACGACCTGCCGCTCGACGGCGGCGGCAGCGCGTCGTTTTACGCCGCTGAAGGACAGGCGGCCGTCAACGCGCAGAACATGCCGCGGATTTACGTGCACCGCGTGACGCCGGACTTTTTCGGCACGCTCCGGATCCCGATCGTCAGCGGTCGGACGTTCTCGGAGTCCGAGACTTCCCCCTCATCGCCCGTGGTCATCGTCAGCGAGGGAGTCGTCAAGCGCTTCTGGCCGGGACAGGATCCGATCGGCAAGCGCGTGAAGTTCGGCTCGCTGACCTCGAGCAATCCCTGGATGTCGATTGTCGGCGTGGTGGCCGAGGTGAAGTACCGCGGCCTGCCGCAGAACCCGACCGCCGACCCGGACATCTATCTCCCCTTTGCGGATCGCAATGCGCTCGTCGGCATCGCTCTTCGCACGACGGTTCCACCTTCGTCACTCATCGCAACCGTTCGTTCGGTCGTTCGTGCCTCGGATCCTTCAATTCCCCTGTACGACATCAGGACGATGGAGGAGTCGGTCAGCCGGCAGACATCGCAATCGCGGTTCACGATGTGGCTGATGGGGGTCTTCGCCGCGTGCGCACTGATGCTCGCCGTAGTCGGCATCTACGGCGTGATGTCGTACCTGGTGTCGCAGCGGACGCGCGAAATCGGCATCCGCCTCGCACTCGGCGCCGCCGGCGGCGACATCCTGCGGCTGGTCGTCGGCAACGGCGCGCGCCTGATCGGTGCAGGGATCCTGATCGGGGTCGTTGCGTCGTTCGCGTTGCAGCGGCTGGTATCGACGCTGCTGTTCGGCGTCACGACGGCGGACGCGGCCTCCGGCATCGCCGTCGCGGTCCTGGCTGCCGTCGCGCTCGTGGCCTGCTATCTGCCCGCGCTGCGTGCCACGCGGGTAAACCCACTGGGGGCATTGCGGCAGGATTAGACGGGGGCTGGATTCTTCACAGGTCTTCACACTAGGCTGTACGGCTCGTGGATCTCACGAGCGTGCGGCGCCGGCTCATCCGACTTCTCGTTCTCGTGCTCGTCGCGGGCGGCGCTCCCGCCCCGTCACGTGCGCAACCGCCGGCCGTTTCCGGCCCGCTCACTTTTCAGCAGGCGCTCGATCTCGCGGTGTCACGCAACCTCGGACTCGAGGCCGCGAGGCGGGCGCGGGCGATTCGCGAGGCCGCCATCCGGACCGCCGGCCAGCGGCCGAATCCGAGCGCCAGTTTCGAAGTCACCCGCGACAGCCCGCACGAAGTGTTCGTCTTCGATCTGCCGGTGGAGCTGGGCGGCAAGCGCGCGCGACGCATCGATCTTGCGAAGGAAGAACTGACGCTCGCCGACGTCGACGTGCAGACCGAGATGCGCGCCCTGCGCCGCGAGCTGCGCCAGGCGTTCTACTCGCTCATCGCCGCGGACGAGCGCGCCAGGCTCGCCGACAGCCTGCTCGACATCGCGCGTCGCGTGCGCGACGCGGCACAGGCGCGATTCGAGGCCGGTGCCGTACCACGGCTCGAAGTGCTGCAGGCGGAGCTTGGCGTCACGCGCGCGGACACCGATCTCGACCTGGCGCGAAGCATCCGCGCCGCCGAGCAGGCGCGCCTGAACGGCGTGCTGAATCTGCCGCCCGCGCAGCCGCTCGCGGTATCCGGAACGCTGGCTGATGGCATCGCCCTGATCTCGTATGAGCAGGCGCTGACGCTTGCCAGCGCCTCCAACGTCGATCTGATCGCGCTCGACCGTCAGATCGCGGTCGAGCAGAAGCGCGTCGAGCTGCTGCGCGCCGAGCGAACGCCGACGCCGGTGTTCACCATCAGCGGCCTCTTCGACAATCAGCCGGATTTCACCGTCGGACAGGGCGTCGGCGTCAGCCTCGAGCTGCCGCTGTTCAGCCGCAATCAGGGGCAGATTGCCGAATCGATTGCCACCACCGCGCAGCTCCGAGGCCGCCGTGAGGCGACGCGGCGTACCGTCGAAAACGCCGTCCACGGCACGCTGGCGCGAATCGACGCCGAGCGGCGGCAGGTTGAAGCGTACGAGCAGCGGCTCGTGCCGACGGCGACCGACCTGCAGTCGCTGGCGGAAGAGAGTTATCGCGCCGGACGCACATCGGTGTTGGGGCTGCTGGACGCACAGCGAAGCTTGCGCGATCTCAGGCGCGAGGCGTTGCAGGTGGCGCTCGATCTGCAGTTGACGCTGGCGGAGCTGGAGGAGTTGCTTGGTACGACGATCCGATAGATGGTCCTTCGTCCCTGGGCCTTGGTTCTTGGTCCGTCCTTGGTCCTTGGTCCGTCCTTGGTCCTTGGTCCTTGGTTCTTTTGCGCAGGCTGCGGACCAAGGACCGCGCACGAGGGACGGACGAGGGACCAGGAACCAAGGACAAAGGACAGCGCGGCTGGCCGATCCATTTCGTGTGCTTGTGTTGGCGTGGTTGATCGCCGCGCCCGCGTGCGGCGGCAAAGGCGGCGAGGAAGAAGACGTGAAAGCCGCCGAAGTGCCGACGATCACCGCGGATACCGCGAAGGTGACCCGCCAGTCCATCCTCGACGACCTCGTCATCCGCGGCATCATTACGGCGGTGCCAAACGAAGACGTGAAAGTCAGTGCGCTGGTCGCCGGTCGCGTGAACAGCGTGACCGTCGCCGAGGGCGACACGGTGCGGCAGGGCCAGGCGATCGCCGAGCTCGATCGGCAGCCGCTGCTCGATCAGCGCCGGCAGGCTGCGGCGGCCGTCGAACAGGCGCGGGCGCAAGTGGAGAACGCGCGGGCGAACCTGCAGCGCAATCAGCAACTCTTCGAGCGCGGCATCGCCTCGGGCAAAGAGGTGGAAGATGCGAAGGCGCAGATGGCGGCGGCCCAATCGGCGCTCGAGCAGGCGAACGCCGCGCTGAACACCGCCGAGCGCAACGTCGAGCGGGCCTCGGTCCGATCGCCGATCGCCGGACAGGTGGTCAAGCGGATGGTGAGCGTCGGCGAACAGGTTGACGGCACCGCGGCGCAGCCGATTGCGGAGATTGCCAACACCGATCGCGTGGAGCTTGCCGCCAACGTCCCGTCCGAACACTTGCGGCGAATCAAGACCGGGCAGATTGCGACGGTCGCGACCGACGCGTCGGGCGCGCAACCCTTCACCGGCAGCGTCCTCGCCATCGCGCCCGCCGTCGACACCGCCACCAATGCGGGCCTGGTGCGGATCCGCGTCACCAACGCCGGGCGCGCGCTGAAAGTCGGCATGTTCGCCGAAGCGCGCGTCGAGCTGGATCGCCACGAGGGACTGGTCGTGCCGCCTTCGGCAGTCGTCCGCACGCCGGCGGGTGCGGCCGTGTACGTGCTGACCGGCGACATCGCACAGCGCACGGCGGTGAAGACCGGGCTCGAGAAGCCGGACGCCGTGGAGATTCTCGAGGGCGTGACCGAAGGCCAGACCGTGCTCACCTCGTCGGTGCACGGCCTCGGCGACAAGGCCAAGCTCGGGAAGGCCGGCGCCGCGGACACGCCCGAGAAGCCCGAAAAACAATGAACGTCGCCCATTTCGCACGCGCCAACGCGCGCGCGATCCTGCTCGGCGTCGTCCTCATCACGCTCGCCGGCATCTACTCGATGACCGTGCTGCCGAGCGGCATCTATCCGGAGGTCGAGTTCCCGCGGATCGCGATCATTGCGCACTCCGGAGATCTGTCGCCGCGCATGATGCTCGTCACGGTGACGCGCCAGCTCGAGGAAGCCGCCCGCTCCGTGCTCGGCGTCCGGCGCGTCCGATCGAAAACCATTCGCGGCGCCACGGAGATTTCCGCGCTGTTCAACCCCGATGCGGACATGCAGTACGCCCTGCAGTTGATGCAGGGCAAGATCGACGAGGTCAAACAGGACCTGCCGGCCGGCTCGACGATCGTCGTGGAGCGCATGACGGCGGCGCTCTTTCCGATTCTCAGCTACAACATCACGGGCGATCTGCCGGCCACCGATCTGCGCGACATCGCGATGTTCCAGATCCGGCCGCTGATCAGCCGGATTCCCGGCGTGGCGCGCGTCGAGGTCCTGGCGAGCGACGAGCGGGAGGTCTCGGTCATCGTCGATCCGGAAAAGCTGAACGCCACGAAACTGAGCCTCGACCAGGTGGCGGAAGCGCTGAAGGCCGGCAACCAGGTCGTGTCGGTCGGCCGCCTTCCAAAGGATTACCAGCAGTTTCTGGTCCTGTCGACCTCGGAGCTCACGAGCCTCGACGACGTTCGCCGGGTCGTCGTCGCGTTCCGCAATCAGACGCCGGTCTATGTCGGCGACATCGCGGACGTGCGCGAAGGCGTCGTCGATCGCACGTCGCTCGTCAGCGGGAACGGCAAGCCCGCCGCAGTCGTCACGATCGCGCGGCAGATTCGCGGGAACATTCTGCAGGTCGCCAAGGGGATCGCCGACACGCTGCGCGAACAGGCCGGGTCGGTGCCGCCCGCGGTCCACATTTCGAAGGTGTACGATCTGGCCGGCTTCGTGCGAGACGCCGTGGCGTCGGTCCGCGACGCCATCATCATCGGCAGCGTGCTGGCCGTCTTCGTGCTGCTCGCCTTTCTCCGCGACTGGCGCGCGACGTTCATCGCGGCCACCACGCTGCCACTCACCATCGTCGGCTCGTTCTTCATCCTGCATATCGCGGGAGGCACCATCAATCTCATGTCGATGGGTGGGCTCGCCATCGCCATCGGCCTCGTGATCGACGACGCGATCGTCGTGGTCGAGAACATTTATCGCCATCTCGCGGCCGGCGAAACGGTCGATGCCGCCACGACCAATGGCACGAATGAGCTCGTCGGCGCCGTCGTCGGTTCGACGCTGACCACGGTGGTTGTCTTCGTGCCGCTGGGACTCCTCCAGGGTGCGGTCGGCCAGTTCTTCGCGGCGCTGTCGCTGACACTGTGCGGTGCCGTGCTGCTCTCGCTGCTGTATGCGCTCTTCTTCATCCCGGTGCCGGCCGCACGGTTCTTGAAGGCCCGGCCCGACCGCATCCGACACGACACCGACGGCCGGGTAAAGCCCGCGAAAGCGGACGGCCACGATGACGGCTGGCTCGCACGCCGGTACGAGGCCGGGCTGACCGCCGCGCTCAACCGGCCGATGCTGGTCATCGCGGTCACCGTGCTCGTCGCGGTCGTCGGCGGGCTGCTCTACTTCCGGCTCGAGACCGGGTTTCTGCCGGAAATGGACGAGGGCGGATACGTCATCGACTACTTCACGCCGGCCGGTACGTCGCTCGCGGAAACGGATCGCATGATCAGCCGCGTGGAAGGGGTGCTGGGGCGGACGCCGGAAGTGGCAGGCTGGACGCGGCGCACCGGCACCGAGCTGGGGCTGTTCGCCACCGAGCAGAACAGCGGCGACATCGTGGTGCGGCTCAAGCCGCTGTCACAGCGGTCCCGGAAGGCCGAAGAGATCATCTCCGAGCAGCGCGAGCGGTTCGCGCAGAAAATGCCGGGCATGACGATCGAGTTCGTCCAGCTGCTGCAGGATATGCTCGGCGATCTCGAGGGGAATGCCGAACCGGTCGAGGTCAAAATCTTCGGCGACGACCTGAAGACGCTGCACGAGCTTGCGGGGCGTATCGCCGCCAAATTGAAGGATGTCGACGGGCTCGTGGATCTGGTCGAGCCCCGCATCAGCAATCCCGAGCTCGAGCTGCGGATCGATACGACGCGGGCAGCGAAGGCCGGGCTGACACCGCAGCAGATCTCGACGCAGCTCGCCGATGGCCTGTTGGGAGACGTGGCCACCGACGTCCGACGCGCCGATCGGCTGGTCCATCTGCGCGTGCGGTTTCCCGATGCGCACCGCTTCAATCCGGCGTGGATCCGCGAGTACCCGCTGAACACCACGAGCGGCGCGATCGTGCCGCTCTCCGCGGTGGCCGCCCTCGAGCCCGTCGAGGGACAGGCCCAGCTGCATCGGGAAGATTTGAAGCAGATGGTGCCGATCACGGGGCGGCTGGAAAACCGGGACCTGGGCAGCGCGGTGGCCGACGTCCGGAAAATCCTAGACGCGGAGCGACTGCCGGTCGGCTACAGCTTCGTCATCGGCGGCACCTACGAAACCCAGCAGCAGTCGTTTCGATCGCTGCTCGTCGTCACGTCGGTTGCCGGCCTGCTCGTGTTTGGATTGCTGGTGGCGCAGTTCCGGCGCTTCAGCGCCGCCCTTGTCATCATGTCGGCAGCGCCGTTGTCGCTCGCCGGCGCGTTCAGCCTTCTCCTGCTGACCGGAACCCCGCTGAACGTCTCGTCGTTCATGGGCCTGATCCTGCTGATCGGCCTCATCGTGAAGAACGGCATCATCCTGATCGACTATGCCGACATGCTCGAAAAGGGAGGCGTGCACCGCCGCGATGCGCTGGTCCGCGCGGGCGCCATCCGGCTCAGGCCGATCCTGATGACGACGCTGTGCACGCTATTCGGCTTGCTGCCGCTGGCGCTCGGACTCGGCGCCGGGTCGGAACTTCAGAAGCCGCTGGCGATTGCGGTGATCGGCGGCCTGTCGGTGTCGACGGTCGTCACGCTGGTGTTCGTGCCGACGCTGATATCGCTGCTGCCGCAGCGGAGGGTGGCCAGTGGCCCGCTATGACTCTTTCTTCTTCTTCACTGCCCGCTTCCGAGCCGGCGCCTTGTTGGGCGCCGGCTCGTTGGTGGCCTGCAGTGTGACCAGCCGGGTCGCAAACGTACGGCGGCCATGCTCGTCGAAATCGATCACCGTGTGATGCTCGTTGACCTCGACAAGCGTGCCGGGCCCGTAGGTGGGCTGGACAACGCGGTCGCCCTTCGACCAGTTTTTCATCGCTACCACCGCGGCTCGCGTCGACCGCCGCCGCCGCCACCACGATTACCGCCGTATCCGCCGCCGCCGCCGAATCCGCCTTCGGGCTTCGGCCGGGCTTCGTTGACGGTCAGCGCGCGGCCGCCCATCTGAAACTGATTGAATTCGGACGCCGCCTTCTGCGCCTCTTCGTCGGTCGCCATCTCGACGAACGCAAACCCGCGCGCGCGGCCGGTGGCGGCATCGCGCATCACACGAACCGATTCGACCGTGCCCGCCTTGCTGAACAGCTCCTGCAGCTCCGCCTCGCCCGTGGTGTACGGAAGGTTCCCGACGTAAAGCCTGCGACCCATTACGCTCTCCTCAATAAAGGTGGTGCGCGTCGGCTAAGCAATCACGGGAGGGAACGAGTCGGACTTGAGGCTCGATCTGCTCTCAGCGCGGGCAAAGCTGGCGGGGCTGACCACCAAGGGCGGGTAGTCTATCAACGCGCCTCATCCGAGGCAAGTACGGGCTCAAATCTCGATTTTCGCGCTCTGCTCGTGAGACGCGCCAAAATCGAGATCTGACCCCATAATCGGAGATGCTCGTCGTTCTCGGCTCCGACCGCCTTCTCGCCTCCACGGCCCTCGACGGCAAACGCGTCGGTCTGGTCTGTAATCCCGCCTCGGTCGACCGCGAGCTCCGCCACGTGGCGGACCGCGTCGCCGCGGCCCGCGGGCCACGCCTGACCGCCCTGTTCGGCCCTCAGCACGGCTTCCGGTCCGACGTCCAGGACAACATGATCGAAACCCGGCATGCACAGGACGAGGTCCGCCGCGTGCCGGTGTATTCGCTCTACAGCGAGGTGCGCGAGCCGACGCCGGCCATGCTGCGCGACCTCGATGTGCTGGTGATCGACCTGCAGGACGTTGGCGTCCGCATCTACACCTACATCTACACGATGGCCAACTGCCTCATGGCCGCCCGCAAACAGGGGCTGAAGGTCATCGTCTGCGACCGGCCGAACCCGATTGGCGGAGCGCAGGTCGAGGGTCCGGTGCTCGTGCCCGGGTGGGAGTCGTTCGTCGGCATGTACCCGATTCCGATGCGCCACGGCATGACGATCGGTGAAATCGCGCGCCTGTTCAACGACCATTTCGGGATCGGGGCGGATCTCGAAGTGGTCGCCATGGAGGGCTGGCGCCGCGACTTGTACTTCGACGCCACGGGCCTGACGTGGATCATCTCGTCGCCCAACATTCCAACGTTCGACACGACGACCGTCTATCCGGGCGGCGTACTGTTCGAAGGCACGAACGTATCGGAAGGGCGCGGGACGACGAGACCCTTCGAGCTCGTCGGCGCGCCGTGGGTCGTGGCGGAACGCTTTGCCGACGCCATGAACCGGCGCGACCTTCCCGGGGTGTTCTTCCGCCCAGCGTTGTTCGAGCCAACGTTCCACAAGCACGCCGGGAAAGGCTGTGCGGGGTGCCAGGTGCACGTACGCGACCGCTCTACCTTCCGGCCGGTTGAAAGCGGCGTGGCACTGATTGAAGCCTTCCGGGCTTGCGATCCGGATCAGTTCGCCTGGAAAAGCCCGCCGTACGAGTACGAGTTCGAGAAGATGCCAATCGATTGCCTGGCGGGATCGTCAGAGCTGCGGGAACAGATCGACGCTGATGTGCCGGCACGCGAGATCGCGCGCTCGTGGGAAGCCCCCGTCGAGGCGTTCATGCGGATCCGCGAGCGCTTTCTTCTCTACGGGTCCGGCTGAAACCGGCCGCTTACCCACCCCGACCTACACGACCTACTTGACCTACCCGACCTACGCGCCCCACCCGACCTGCGCGACGTACTTGACCGACCCGACCTACGACCTACTTGATCTTCAGTTTGCGCCCCGCGTCCCGCGCCGCGAGAATCTGCTCCGCGTGCTTGTGCGCGTGCGGTGCGTAGATTTCCAGCCACCGCTCGACGCCGTACGTGAGCTCCTCCGTATGGATACCCGCCCTGGACCAGTCGGCCTCGGTCATCAGGTCCATCAGCTCGCCAGTCGTGCGCCGCGCCGCCTTGAACGCATCGAGTGACGCTTCAATCGGGCGTTTGTCGTAGTGGAGCTTCCGCGCGAACTCGTCCTGGTCGTAGCCGACGATGTGCGGGTTTTCGGTGGCCAGCAGGAGCCGCAGGCGAACGGCAGCCGTCATCTCACTGTCCGCAAGATGGTGCACAACCTCCCGGGCCGACCACTTGCCAGGCGCCAGATGCGTGTCGAGCTCCTCGTCGGTGGCGCCGACGAGCGCCTCGGCGACAACGCGGTAGCCGTCTTTGTACTGCTCGATCAGATTCTTCCGTGTGTTCGTATCCATACAGCGTCTCATTCGAGTATCGAAACGAATTCTTCTTCGTGCCTTCGTGCCTTCGTGATTGCATTTTTAGAATCAGCCGCGCGTCTTTGCGATGCCCGGCGCCGCCGTTTCTTGCGCGTACACCGGCTCGAGGTGGTGCGCGATCAGGTGCGTCCGCAGCTGTTCGAACGCGTCCGACGGCGTGTCGGCATACTGCAAGAGTTCCAGATCCTTTTCCGCGATGGCACCCCATTCCGCCATCGGCTTCAGGTTCAGGACCTGCTGCCAGTAGTCGCGTCCGTAGAGGATGACGCCGATCTTCTTCGACAGCTTGTCGGTCTGCACGAGCGTGAGAATTTCGAAGAGCTCGTCGCATGTGCCGAAGCCGCCCGGGAATATCACCAGCGCCTTCGCGAGATAGGCGAACCAGAATTTGCGCATGAAGAAATAGTGGAACTCGAACCGCAGCCCGTCGGTGATGTACGGGTTGGCGTCCTGCTCGAACGGCAGGCGGATGTTGAGGCCGATCGTCTTGCCGCCGGCTTCGCGCGCCCCGCGATTGGCTGCTTCCATGATTCCCGGTCCCCCCCCGGAGGTGACGACGAACCGGTGATTCTCCGATGGGAGCGTCACGCTCCATGCCGTGAGCAGCCGCGCCACCTCCCGCGCATCCTCGTAGTAGCGCGCCCATTCGACCGCTTTGCGGCTCTTGGTGAGCTCCGCTGCGTATTCGGCAGCGGCGTCGCTCTCACCCCGCGCCCGCAGCGTCCCGAGCGCACGTTCGGCCCGCTCGCGACTGTCGACGCGCGCCGATCCGAAGAACACGACGGTGTCCTGAATCTTCTGCTCCTTGAAGCGCATGAGCGGCTCGAGATACTCCGACAGGATGCGGATCGGCCGCGCTTCGTTGCTCTCGAGGAATTCCGGATAGAGGTACGCGAGCGGCTGCTGCGCCATGAAAACACTGTAACAGACGCCGGGCCTGAAGGCCGTGCGAGTCAACCTCCGTCCCTCCGGCGGGACGCGGTTGCCGGAGGGACGGAGGTTGGCTCGCACAGCTGATGCTATGATTTCGCATTCCCAGGAGGAGCTGCCACCGCATGCGTGCTGCCATCGATCGTGCCGTCGTGCTCGGGCTTGCGCTCTTCGTGCTGTTCACCTTTGGCACCGCTGCGCAACAGCCGCCGTCGACGCCACCAACGCACGCGAAAAGCGCCAGGCGTCTCGTCATCAAGAACGCCATGGTGATCTATGGCAACGCGAAGCCGCCTTACGGACCGATGGACATCGTGGTGCAGGACGGCCTCATCGCCGACATCAGCCCCTCGTCGGACACCTCTGCGCTCACGGCGCGTTCGGGAGCCGACACGGTCATCGATGCCACCGGCAAGTACGTCATGCCGGGCATCGTGAACGCGCACATGCACTGGCACGAGGAGCGTCAGCCCGGCATCGCGCAGCCGATCCAGTACGAGCGAAATCTGTATCTGGCGGCCGGCGTGACGACCGCGCGCGAGGTGGGCGGCGATTTCGACAAATCGAAACGCTGGCAGGCCGAGAGCAACGCGCACAGCATCGTCGCGCCGCGAATCCTGGTGTACCCATTCGTCAGCAAGGCAAAAAGCGGGTCGCCGGCCGAAATCCGCGAGTGGATCCGCGACATCAAACGGCGGGGCGCCGACGGCCTGAAGATCATCGGGATGGACCGCGACCAGCTCGAAGCCATCATGGACGAAGCGCATACGCTCGGACTGCGCACGGCCACGCATATCGCCGTCGAAGAGACCACGGTGAAAGATTACGCCGAGCTCGGCGTCAACTCGATCGAGCACTTCTATGGCGTCGCGGACGCGGCGCTGACGGGCATTCAGCGTTTTCCGCCGGAAATGAACTACGCGAACGAGATCCACCGGTTCGGCCGCGCGGGCGAGCTGTACGCCCAGGCCGACCCGGCGAAGCTGCACGCCATCATCGACCTGATGGTCGAGCGGCACGTCGCCTGGGATCCAACGTTCTCGATCTACGAAGCGAGCCGCGATCTGATTCGCGCGCAGAACCAGCCGTGGTTCAGGGACTACCTGCACCCCTCGATGGAGGAGTACTTCAAAGGCTCGTTCGACAACCATGGTTCGTACTTCATCGGCTGGACGTCGGCGCAGGAAGCGCGCTGGAAGCAGCAGTACCGGATCTGGATGGACGCGGTTCGCGAGTTCGCGAACAAGGGCGGGCTGGTCACCACCGGCGACGATGCCGGGTACATCTATTCGATGTACGGGTTCGGCATCTCGCGCGAGCTGGAACTGCACGAGGAAGCGGGCTTCCATCCGCTCGAAGTCATCGAGCATGGCACGTGGAACGGCGCGCGGCTGATCGGCATGGAAGACCGTCTGGGCAAGGTGCGCGAAGGTTTCATCGCGGATCTGCTGGTCGTCAACGGCAACCCGCTGGACAATCTGAAGCTGCTCAATCCCTACGGCACCGACGTGATGCTGGTGAATGGCAATCCCGCGTCGAGCTATTCGGCGATCGGTCCCAACGACAGGACGCAGAACAGCCACGGCGGCGGCATCGAGTGGACGATCAAGGACGGCATTCCGTACCACGTGCCGACGCTCATGCGCGAGGTCAAGGAGATGGTGTCGCGCGCGCGCGCGCTGCGGGTGCATACGACAGCCGGACAACCGTAGTGCCGTGGCCGCTCCACCCAGCCTCGACGTCGCCATCGTCATCGCCGCGCCGCCGGGGCGGGTGCTGAAAGCCTTCTTCGACGCCGCGGCGTTGCACGCGTGGTGGCAGGTCACACGCTCGGTCACGACGCCGCGGACGCTCGGGGCCTATGCGATCGAGTGGACACCGACCGAGTATCGCGACGAGATCCTCGGCCGGCTCGGCGGGGTGTTCCGCGGCACGGTGATGCAGTTCAATCCGGCGCAGGGCTTCTTCGTGGCGGATGCGTTCTGGCTGCCTCCTGACGGCGATCCGATAGGACCGATGGCCCTCGAAATCGCCCTTGCCGCGGAGGGCAGCAGCGCCACGCGCGTGCGCGTCACGCAGAATGGATTCGACGAAAGTCCCCGGTGGCGGCGGTACTATGAGGTGATTGCCATCGGATGGGAGCGCGCGCTCACCTCGCTCAAAGCGTTGCTCGAACGCTGATTCCGCCACGGCATTCATGTTGAGCTCGATTCGATGGAGCATCGCCATTTAGGAGGTTTGCATGATCCTCGTTCTGCTGCTGTCGATGTGGGCGGAGGCACAGCAACACGAAACGCACGCCGCGGCGGATCGCGCGGCGACGCTCATGACCGGAATCGGGCGGCTCCATCATGGGATTGCGACGAAGAATGCTGAGGCTCAGCGATTCTTCGATCAGGGTCTGACGTTCGTCTACGGCTTCAACCACGACGAAGCGATCCGCTCTTTCAGGCGCGCCGCGGAGCTCGATCCCGCGTCGCCCATGCCGCATTGGGGCATCGCGCTGGCCCTCGGACCAAATATCAACCTCGACGTCGACCCCGAGCGCGAGAAGGCCGCGTACGACGAGGCCCAGCGCGCGAAGTCGCTCGCCGCCAATTCGCCCGCCAACGAACGCGCGTACGTGGAGGCGCTGGCCAAGCGGTACTCGAACGACCCCAAGGCGGACCTGAAAGCGCTGGCGGTGCAATACAAGGATGCGATGCGCGATCTCGCGCGGCAGTATCCCGACGACCTCGACGCGGCCACGTTGTACGCCGAGAGCCTGATGAATCTGCATCCGTGGCAACTCTGGGCGAGGGACGGCACGCCGACCGAAGGCACCCTTGAGATCGTGAGCGTGCTCGAGGGCGTGATCAAGCGGGATTCCGCGCACGTCGGCGCGAACCATTACTACATCCACGCGGTCGAAGCGTCCAAAACCCCCGATCGCGCGCTGCCCAGCGCGAAGCGTCTCGACACGCTGGTGCCGGCCGCCGGACATCTCGTCCACATGCCGGCCCACATCTACATGCGCACCGGCGACTACGAGTCGGCGGTGACGAGCAACGCCAAGGCCGCGGACGTCGACCGCGCGTACATCAAGGCGACGCACGCAGGGGGCGTGTATCCGTTGATGTATTACAACCACAACGTCGACTTCCTCGCGTCAGCCGCGATGATGACGGGGCAATTCGCCGAGGCGAGCCGCGCCGCGGACGAGCTCGTCGCCTCGATCGTTCCCGCAATCGCGCAGATGCCCATGATCGAGCCGTTCGGCGCCAAGAAGCTGCATGTGCTGCTCCGCTTCGCGCGATGGGACGACGTCATGCGGCTGCCCGCCGCCGATTCGAAGCACGCGCTGCTGAATACGCTGTCGCATTTTGGACGCGCTGTGGCCCAGGCCGCGCGAGGGAACGCTGCCGATGCGGAGCGCGAGCGCGCCGCCTATCTCGACGCCAGGAAGGCCCTTCCACCGGACAGCGACTGGGGATTCAACAAAGCGCGCGACATGCTCGCCGTCAGCGACGCCGTGCTCGACGCATGGATTGCGCGGGCGAAGCGTGACGATAATGCCTCGATCGACGCCTGGACGCGCGCGGTGGCGGCGGAAGATCGCCTCAACTACGACGAGCCGCCCGACTGGTTCTATCCCACGCGCGAATCACTGGGCGCCGCGCTGTTCCGGGCGAAGCGCCTCGACGAAGCGGAAAAGGTGTTCCGCGACGATCTGATCCGCAATCCGAAGAACGGCCGATCGCTGTTCGGGCTGTGGCAGACGCTTCGGCTGCAGAACGGCAAGAAGCGGGAGGCCAGGGCGTTCGAGAAGCGATTCAAGGAGGCGTGGAAGCACGCCGACGTGCAACTCGACCTCGATCTGTTCTGAAAGTTACGGGGGAGGGGAAGTCTTCTTTCCATCGGTGTCGAGGAACGTGATGTCCTTGAACGCCGCCAGCTGATCTTTCACCTTCGTATAGTCGCCGACAATCGCAATCACCGAGTTCTCGGATCCGAGGAGAATGGCGGCGGCGCCCTTCACCTGCTCCGGAGTCACCGCGGCGATGCGGCTGCGGAAGGTTTCCAGGTAATCCTTCGACAGGCCGAACACATAGACGGTGTTCAACACGTTGGCCAATCCGCTCTGCGTGGCGGTTTGAACCGGAAAGACACCGCGCAAATAGGATTTCGCGCCCTGCAGCTCGGCGCCGTCGCTGCCTTCGGCGCGCATCTTGTCGATCTCCTTGAACACTTCGGTGAGCGTCGGCCCCGTGACCTCGTTGCGCACGTCGGCGGCGAACCGGTAAAAGCCCGCGTCCGAGAAGCCGGTCAGCGCCGACTGCGGGGAGTACGTGTAGCCCTTCTCCTCGCGGATATTTCGGATGATGCGCGAGTTGAAGGCGCCGCCGAAGACCGTGTTGGCCACCGTCAGCTCGTACCATCGCGGATCGCTCCGCTTGACGGCCACGTTGCCGACCGAGATCGACGACTGAATGCTGTTGGGCCGCTGGACGAAATAGACGTGCCGGCCGGTCAGCGCCGGCGGCGGCGGGAATGTCGCCTTTGGAGTATCGCCGCGCGCCCAGGCGCCGAACGCTTTCTCGGCCGCGGCCGCGATCGCATCGGCATCGACGGCGCCGACGACGATCAGCAGGGCGTTGTTCGGCCGGTAGTGAGCGCGATGGAAGGCTTCGATCTTTGCGCGATCGATCCCCTGCAGCGATGCCTCGGTCTCGGAGGTCCGCGCGTAGGGATGGTCGCCGAAGAGCGCCGCGCGGAACTGGCGGTTCGACAGGAATTGGGGCGAGGCCTTCTGCTGCGCCGCTGTCTGCAGATGCTGCTGCTTGAGAATCGCGATTTCGTCGGCGGGCAACGTCGGGTTCATCGCCACGTCGGCCACGAGGTCGATCAACCGCGATGAAAACTCCGCGAGGCCTCTGGCAGTCAACGAGGAATAGTCCTGCGACACAGCCGCCGACAACGACCCGCCCATCCCGAACATCTCGCGGCGGATCTGACGGCTGTTCTTCGTCTTCGTGCCTTCCTGGATTGCCTCCGCGGTGAAATTCGCCAGGCCGGTCAGCTCGGACGGATCGTTCGCGTATCCGGAAAGGACCGTCAGGGTCACCGTCACCTTGGGGACGGCCGCCTGGCGCGTCACGATGACCCGCAGGCCGTTCGAAAGCGTCCGCTCGACACGCGGCGCGATCTGGAACGGCCGCTCCGGTCCGACGCTGGGCCGTTCGGGCGCCTGCGCAAAGACCACGGAGGCGCCCGCCATCACAACGAACACACCAAACACCACAGAGGTGGAGAGCTTGATCGTGTTCAAGAGCTGCCGGCTCATTTGGCACCCTCCGGCCTGCGGTCGATCGTCGTCCGATTCGTCGGCACGAGGTATTTCTTCGCTGCCTGCTGCACTTCGGCGACCGTCACCTTGTCGAGATCCGTGAGAATTGTGTTGATGCGGTTCGGGTTGTCGTCGTACAGCGCGAGCGCCGCCAGCAGGTCGGCGCGGCCGAACCCTGGAATGATGCCGCCTTCGAGATTCTCGAGGAACAACGAGCGCAGGTTCACCTTCGCCTGCTTGAGCTCGTCTTCGGTAATGCCGTGTTCCTGAATGGCGCTGATCACTTTGTCCACTACCTTCAGGACGTCCGCCCCTTTCAAATCGGGCCGGTAATCGACGCGGAACGTGTAGAGCATCGGGCCGTTGTAATCCCAGTTGTTGCCCAGCCCGTAGTTGAAGCCGCCCGACACGTCCGACGCGATCTGGTTTTCCTTGATGAGCGCCTGATACAGCTTCGCGCTCTCGTCGCTCACGAGGAGCGGATCGAGGAGCGACAAGGCGAAGAACTCGCGCGTCATCCGCTCGGGCAGGTGGTAGCCGAAGGCCACGGCGGGCGTACGGGCAAGCTTGTCGCTCTCCGTGACGAACTTCTCCGTTGTCTGCGGCGGCTCGCTGATGTCCGGGCGCGGCGGCAGCGCCCGCGAGGCGATGCCGCCGAAGTGCTTCTCGGCCAGCTTCATCACTTCGTCCGGCGTCGTGTCGCCGCTCACCACCAGCACGGCGTTGTTCGGCGCGTAATAGGTGTCGAAGAACCTCTTCACATCGTCCAGCGTTGCCGCCTGAAGATGTGAGAGATCGCCGTAGAAGTTGTGCGCGTTGTACCAGTTCGTGTTCGCGTGCTGAGGAAGACCGAGCCACTCGAAGGCGCCGTACGGCTGGTTGAGCACGTTGACGCGAACCTCTTCGCTCACGACGTCCTGCTGGTTCTTCAGGTTCTCCGGACTGATCTTCAGCGAGCGCATGCGATCGGCTTCCAGCCACATCGCGAGATCCAAGGCGTTCGACGGCATCACCTCGAAATAGTTCGTGTGGTCGAACCGTGTCGAACCGTTCAGCACGCCGCCGTTCTCGTTGACGATGCGGACGTGCTCGAATTTGCCGACGTGCTCGGACCCCTGAAACATCAGGTGCTCGAACAGATGGGCGAAGCCGGTGCGATCCTTCGGCTCGATCCGGAACCCGATCCGGTACATCACCTCGACGATGACCACGGGCGCCGCGTGGTTCTCGCTGACCACGACCCGAAGACCGTTCGGCAGCTTCCGATACACCACCGGAACCGAAAAATTGGAGGAGGAACTGGCCGGCTGCGCACCGGGTGTTGCGGCAGCGGACAGCACGAAACAGAGACCGAGTAACATCTCGCGCATACGTCGTGAATCTACCATAGGCGGTTTAGACGACAATGAACGAAGGAAGGATGGCCGGATTGCGCAACGGGAGGCGGACGATCACGCATACGGCTTGATGCCGCGGCTGGCGAACGTCGTCATCAGGCGGCGGCGCAGCTCGTTGGCCACCTTCCCCTGATTGAGCGGCAGCGTCTTGAACTTGACACGGAACGTCGCCGCACCGTCAGCCAGCGACTCGATGCCCACGATATCGAGCGGCGCCATCACGAGCGGACCCCACACCGCGTCCTTTGCCATCGACGCACCGACTTCACGCAGCGTCCCGATTACGCGATCGATGTTTTCGCCGTAACCCACTCTCAGATCGACGACGGCGTAGGCGAACTGCTTGCTGAGGTTCGCCAGCGCCGTGATGGTGCCGTTGGGAAACACCTGCACGGCGCCCTCGCCGTCGCGCAGCACGATGGTCCGCAGGTTGATTTGCTCCACGATACCGGCCACGCCGTTGATGCGCGCGAGATCGCCGATGCGCACCTGATCTTCGAGGATCAGGAAGAACCCCGAAATCACGTCGCGCACCAGGTTCTGCGCGCCGAAGCCGATCGCCAGGCCCGCGATTCCGGCGCCGGTCAGAATCGGCACGATGTCGACCGACAACTCGCGCAGGAGCATCAGAACGGTGACGAATCCAACGGCGGTGGTCACGAGGCTCGTCAGGATGCCGCCGAGCGTCGTCGCGCGCCGCTGCCATTCGAGATCCGTGGCAGCGTGCCTGCGCGAGAGCTTGAACTGAAGGTGCTCGATGGCGAGATTCGCCACGCGGACCACGACGAATGCGCCCGCCAGAATCACGAGCGCATTGATGCCGTGCGTGGCGAACCAGCGCGCGAGCAGACGTGGATCCCAGCGCGACTCGTTGATGCCGAAGCGGGTGAGCGCGAGCGAGATGCTCGCCAGCGCGGCCACGCCGTAGGCCAGGAGCGTCAGCGCGCGAATGAGCTGCTTCGCGCGCGCGTGGACGGCGGCGCGGTTGTCCGCGTCGATGATGTCCAGCGCGTCCAGCAGCCGGTGCACGATCGCGTGCGCAATCCGGACGACGACCGCGGCCATGACGAACGCGAAGACGACCGCCGCGACAGTCGTGTAGCGAATCGACGGAATCACAAACGTTGAATTTTAAGATAGTTCGCGTCGGTGCGCGTGAGATCGGCGCTGATACTCACGAGCACGACCACGGCCCCCGCAGCGACCAGGCCGCGCGCGACCAATTGACGGACGATGAGCGTGCCCGCCGCGTCGACGTTCTCGCCGATGTCGGTGCACACCGGTACGACGCCGCGGTAGATGGCCAGCCGCCGGGCGGTGTCGTCACGGTCGGTGGTCGCGACAATCGGCACGCGCGGCCGCAGCGCCGACAGCCGCCGCGCCGTCCCCCCGCCTCGGGTGACGGCGACAATCGCCTGGGCCTCGCCGCGCTCGGCAAGCGTCACCGCCGCTTCGCAGAGCGCCTGGGCGTGATCGTCGCGCGCCGGACCGCGTCCATCTGCGGCATCCGGCTTCAGCCGGATCTGAAAATCGCTTTCGGGGCTCGACTCGGCGTCGCGGATGATCGCGTCCAGCGTGTGGACGGCCCGGGCCGCGTGCACGCCGATGGCAGTCTCGCCCGCAAGCATGATCCCATCGACGCCATCGTCGACAGCGTCGGCGGCGTCGTTGACTTCCGCGCGCGTCGGGCGCGCGTCCGCGATCATCGATTCGAGCACTTGCGTGGCGACCACGACAGGAATGCCGCTCCGCCGCGCGGCCCGGATGATCTCCTTCTGCGCCCTGGGGACGCGCTCGAGCGGCATCTCCAGGCCGAGATCGCCGCGCGCAACCATCACGGCGTCGCTTGCCGCGAGAATAGCGTCGAGGTGCTCCAGCGCCTGCGGCCGCTCGAGTTTCGCCATCAGCGGAACCGCTCCGCTGTCCGCTTCGGCGATCAACTGCCGCGCGTACTGAAGGTCCGCGGCGGTCTGCACGAAACTGAGCGCCACCATGTCGACGCCGATCGATAGCCCGAACGTCAGGTCCTCGACATCCTTCGGCGTGATCGCGGACGCCGGCAGCGGAACGCCAGGCGCGTTGATGCCCTTGTGTTCACCGATTGTTCCGCCCTCGACGACGGTAGTCCGAATCTCGATGCCGTCGGTCGCCTCGACGCGCAACTCGACGCGGCCATCCGCGAGCAGCAGACGATCGCCAGGACGCACGCTGTGCGCCAGCGCGGCGAACGTGGTCGACAGACGCCCGGGCTCGCCCGCGAAGTCACCCGTGGCGATACGCAGCGTATCGCCGGGGTTGACCTGCAGCGGTTTGTGATCGACGAGCGGGCCGGTCCTGATCTTCGGGCCGCCGAGGTCCTGCAGCACCGCCACCTCGCGACGCGCGCGCGTTGCCGCCGCGCGCACGCGTGCGAATGTCGCGCCATGGGAGTCGTGCGTGCCGTGCGAAAAATTGAGGCGGAAGATGTCGGTGCCGGCAGCGATCAATGCATCGAGCATCTGGTCGGAATCGCTTGCGGGCCCCACCGTCGCGATGATCTTCGTGTGACGGAATTTCATAGGTCAATCGACCGTCGTCGAACGCCGAACGCCGAACGCCGAACGCCGAACGCCGAACGCCGAACGCCGAACGTCGAACGTCGAACGTCGAACGTCGAACGTCGAACGTCGAACGTCGAACGTCGAACGTCGAACG
>Ga0137369_10000913_pt1 | contig 28497 bp, 27 predicted proteins | sample SagtaG_12_FD_104918 | JGI IMG/M metagenome (GOLD analysis project Ga0137369, IMG submission 104918) | Vadose zone soil microbial communities from Sagehorn Ranch, Mendocino, California, USA - Sage1_L_113_16 metaG | ecosystem: Environmental > Terrestrial > Soil > Vadose zone | place: USA... | reverse complement strand
TGTCCAGGCCGTCGGGGCGCGGGCCGACCGCTTCCTCTCCGCTCTCCCCGGCGCCGGCGACGACGTCCTGATCTTCGGGCACGGCCACATGCTCCGGGTGCTGGCCGCCCGCCACCTCGGGCTCGACGCCGGCGAGGCCCGCCACCTGGCCCTCGGCACCGGAACCCTCTCGATCCTCGGGCACGAGCGCGACTGGCCGGCCGTTCACGAATGGAACGTCCCGGCCGGGCTGGTCGCGACGGTGGGGCTGGCCGGGCACGCCGGGGCCGAGCCGCCGGTACAGTAGGCCGCCGTGATCGACTTCACGATCCCGCCCGACCTCGACGAGCTGCGGACACGGGTCGCGGCCTTCGTCCAGGACGAGGTGCTCCCGGTGGAGTCCGGCCTGCCGGAGGAGGCCACCGACGGTGACCTGGCCGCCGTGCTGGGCCTCCTGCGCGAGAAGGCCCGCGCCGGGGGCCTGTGGACGCCGCACCTGCCGACCGAGTGGGGCGGGGTCGGCGTCGGACCGCTCGGGATGGCGCTCGTGTCGCAGGAGTGCGGGGTCTCCGCCCTGGCGTCGCTGGCGCTGAACGCCATGGCCCCCGACGAGGGGAACATGCACCTTCTGCTGCACGCCGGCACGCCGGAGCAGCTGGAGCGCTACCTGCGGCCCCTGGCCGCCGGCGAGACCCGGTCCTGCTTCGCGATGACCGAGCGGGCGGCCGGCGCCGACCCGCTCGGTCTGCGGACGCGCGCGGTGCGCGACGGCGACGAGTGGGTCATCGATGGCGAGAAGTGGTTCATCACCGGCGCGGACGGCGCGGCGTTCGCCATCGTCGTGGCGCTCACCGACCCGCGGGCGGAGAACCCGTACGCGCGCTACTCGCTGCTGCTGGTCGACGCCGGCACGCCGGGATGGAAGGTGGTGCGCCAGGTCCCGGTGATGGGCACGCACGGCCCGGGCGGGCACTGCGAGGTGCTCCTCGACGGCGTGCGGGTCCCGGCGGACGCGCTGCTCGGCGCGCCGGGAGCCGGCTTCCTGCTCTCCCAGGTGCGCCTCGGGCCGGCGCGGCTGGCGCACTGCATGCGCTGGATCGGCGTGGCGCAGCGCGCGCTCGACATCGCCGCCGAGCGGGCCCGCGAGCGCGAGACGTTCGGGGAGCCGCTGGCCAACCGCCAGGCCGTCCAGTGGATGCTCGCCGACAGCGCGATCGAGCTGTACGCCGCGCGGCTGATGGTCCTGCACTCGGCGTGGCTCATCGAGCGTGGCGACGACTCTCGCCAGGAAATCTCGATGGCGAAGGTCCACGTCTCCGAGATCATGGGGAACGTGATCGACCGCGCCATCCAGATCTGCGGGTCGCTCGGCTACTCGAAGGACCTGCCGCTGGAGCGGTTCTACCGCGACGCCCGCGCCGCGCGCATCTACGACGGCCCGAGCGAGATCCACCGGATGGTGATCGCCCGGAACGTCCTGAAGGCCGCCCGCGATCGCGGCACGACCAAGCCGGCCACCGGCGACCTGGCGTGACGCACGCGCCGACCGGCGACCTGTCGCGACCGCTGGTCAATCCGGCGGCGCTCTCGCGGTGGCTCGACGAGACGCTCGGGCCGGGGCCCGAGATCAGCGTCGAGCGCCACCAGGTGGGGCACTCGATCGAGACGTTCTTCGTCATCCGCGGCGAGCACGAGTGGGTACTGCGCCGGCCGCCACGCGGAGCCTTCCTGCCGACCGCCCACGACGTGCTGCGCGAGTTCCGGGTCATCTCGGCGCTCGCCGAGACTCCCGCCCGCGTGCCGCGGCCGGTCGCCGCGTGCGCCGACCCCGAGGTGATCGGGGCGCCCTTCTACCTGGCGGAGCGCGTGCACGGCCCGGTGATCCGGACCGAGGTCCCCGCCGAGTTCGCGTCCGAGGCCGACCGCCGGGCGATCGGCGACGAGGTGATCGACGCGCTGGTCGAGGTGCACGCCGTAGACTGGCGCGCCGCGGGTCTCGAGGGGTTCGGGAAGCCGGCCGGATACCTGGAGCGGCAGCTGCGGCGATGGTCCGGGCAGCTCGAGCTGACCGAGCCGTTCTCGCGGCGCGTGGACGAGGTGCACGAGGCCGCGGACTGGCTGAAGGCGAACCGTCCGGAGTCCGGACCGTCGACCGTGGTCCACGGTGACTACCGCCTTGACAACGCGGCGTTCGCGCCACACCCCCCGGCCCGGCTGCGCGCCATCTTCGACTGGGAGATGTCCACGATCGGCGACCCGCTCGCCGACGTGGGCTGGCTGGTGACGTCCTGGGTCGAGCCGGGTGATCCGGAGGACGCGGTGTTCGGCTCGCTGGCCCAGGTCACGCGGCAGCGGGGCTTCCCGTCGCGCGCCGATCTGGTGGCGCGCTACGAGGAACGGTCGAGCCGCGGGGTGCTTCACCTCGAGTGGTACATGGTGCTGGCGCTGTGGAAGCTGGCCATCCTGCTGGAGGGGTCCTATGCGCGGCACCTCGCCGGGTTGACCGACGACCCGTTCTTCGCGCTGCTGGGCGAGGGCGTCCCCACGCTGGCTCGCCGCGCACTGGAGATCGCTCGCGGTGGCTGAGCCCGCGGGTGCGCCCCGCCTCCGGGCGCTGCTGATCGACTACGGCGGCGTGCTGACCACCGCGATGGGAGAGTCCTTCGCCGAGTTCGCCCGTGAGCACGACATCAAGGCCGAGGCGCTGCTCGACTTCCTGAAGGCCGGCTACGTCGAGGGCGAGGCGGACGATCATCCGGTCAGCCGGGTCGAGACGGGCCGGATGGAGCTCGAGGAGTTCGAGACGCACCTGGCCGAGGCGCTTTCGGTGGGGCGGGCGGAGCCCCTCGACCCGGCCGGCCTGCGCGACCGCCTGTTCGCCGTCCTGCGCCCCGACGACCGGATGCTCGAGGCCGTGCGGCGCCTGCGCGAGGCCGGCGTGAAGGTGGCGCTCGTCTCGAACTCCTGGGGCCCGGCCGGCTACCCGCGGGACGAGCTCGACACGATGTTCGACGCCGTCCTCGTCTCCGGCGAGGTCGGCGTGCGCAAGCCCGACCGGGACATCTTCCTGCTGGCAGCGGAGCGCCTCGGCGTCGAGCCGGCCGCGTGCGTGTTCGTCGACGACATCGGTCCCAACGTCGAGGGCGCGAAGGCCGTCGGAATGCACGGTATCCACCACCGCACCGCGGGCCAGACCCTGGCCGCCCTCGAGCTGCTGTTCGGGGTCCCGCTGGCCGAGGCAGGCGGCTGAGCGAGCCTACGCGGCGGCGGCGAGCAAGGCGTCGACGGCCCGGCGGAGCTCCTGCGGGTCGAGCTGGCCGTAGACCTGATAGCGGATCGTGCCGGACGCGTCGGCGACGAACGTGGCGGGGAGGCCGAAGACGCCGAACCTCGCCGCGATGCGGGCGCTCGGGTCGCTGACGCTCGGGTAGGTCACCGAGAACTCGCGGATGAACTCCCGGGCCGACGCCCGGTCGTCCATGTAGTTCACTCCGATCATGGTGAAGTTCGGACCGCCCAGCTCCTCGAACATGTCCTGGAGCACCGGTTGCTCCGCGCGGCAGGGGGCGCACCAGGACGCCCAGAAGTTCACGACGACGATCCGTCCGGCGTAGTCCGAGGGCTGCACCTCCCCGCCGCGGACCGCCGGCCCCGACAGAGCGGGAAGCGGGGTGGACGCCTCGGACAGGTGTCCGATCGCCGGGCCGCCGCCCCCGCACGCGGAGAGCGTCAGCAGGGCGAGGAGCAGCGAGAGCGACAGCGACCGGTGCACGAATCCCACGCTACACGGCGCGTTCGGGAACCGCGGCTACCCGCCCGTGACCGTGAGTGTGCCGGTCATGGTCGGGTGCACCTCGCAATGGAAGAAGTACTCGCCGGGCTGTGCCTCGAAGACGTACTCGGCCTGCGCCGGGCCCGTGACGATCTCGCCGCGGAACAGCTGTGGCGCGCTGTCGTCGGACCCGTCGAAGACCACCACGTTGTGCGGGACCCCGGCGTCGCGATTGTCGAACACCAGGTGGACCTTCCCGCCCTTCAGGGTGGCCGTCGCCTGCGGCGTCGCGAACTGGATCCCCTTCGCGATCACGGTGTTGGGCGGAGCCTTCGGCGGCGGGGCGCTCGTCTCGGTCTCGGTCGGGCCGGGCCGGGGCTTCTGCCCCTCCACCTTGATGAACCGGATCGTTCCGGTCATGGTCGGGTGGACGTCGCACTGGAAGTGGTAGGACCCGGGACGCTGGGGCGACAGCCGGTAGTCGGCCGTGGCCGGCCCGGTGACCAGGTCGCCGACGAAGACGCTCGTCCCCGATTGGTCCTGCCCCTCGAAGACGTGGATGTTGTGCTGCACGCCGTCGCGGTTGTCGAAGTGGATGGTCGTGTCGACCCCGGCGGCAAGCTCGACGGCCGTCGGGTTGAACGCCAGGGTCTGGGCGACGATCGTCGCCTCGGTGGCGACCTCCTTCTCGGGCTCGGTCCCGATGGCGATGGCCGCGGCTCCGCCGCCCACCACGAGCAGGCCCGCCACCACGAGGAGCGGGAACGACGCCGGGCGCCGGCCGCGCACGCGCCGCCCGATCGAGACGAGCGCGGCGCCGACCAGCACGTTCAACGCCACGAACAGGGCGACGACCGCGGTGATGCCCTTCGAGTACTGGGAGATCGCCAGCAGGATCCGCGACAGCGAGAACACCAGGATCAGCGTCCCGAGGACCGCCGCCGCGGGGATGGCCACCGGCAGCAGGCGGCCGCGCGGAGCGTCTTCCCCCGCGCCCCTCTCGGGCGCCGGCTCCTCGTCCGCCGGCGTGTCGGTCTCGTCGGTCATGACTTCGCTCGCATCCGGTTCAGCTCACGCTCGACGCTCTGCCACTCGACGACGTCGGGCTCGCCGCTCTGCTCCAGGTGGTACCAGCGGAAGAACAGCGTGGCGATGACGCCCCAGAGGATGAATCCGCCGACGATCTTCATCACCAGCCCGGCGACGTGCATGTCGGTCAGTGCCGTGATCCCGCCCAGGCGAGGGAAGGTTCCGTAGATCGGGTACAGCAGCGTGCTGCCGAACGTCAGGAACGACGCCGGCACGGTCGGGATGATCGACTGCAGGAACAGATAGAGCATCTGGGCCGGGTGCGACAGCCGGGGGATCTCGGCGATCGGGGAGAACACCGGCCACCACATGATCAGGGCCGATCCCAGCAGGATCGCGTGGGCCACGAAGTGGGCGAGCTCGGAGCGCACCGTCAGGTCGACGACCGCCGGCCAGTGCGACAGCACCAGCACGAGGTTGAAGATCACGAAGGCGAAGAAGGGCCGCAGCAGCACGCGCGCCACCGGCATGACCGGCCGCAGGAGCGCCCGGGCCAGCCACCCGGGCGTCCCGGCCAGCAGCAGCGGGGCGGCGACGAGCGTGAACAGGATGTGCTGGAGCATGTGCACGCTGTAGAGGTAGCGCTCGGCCAGCTCGTGCACCGGCCACTCGGCCCCGACCAGCACCACCGCGACACCGGCGGTGAACAGCGCGATCTGGCCGCCCGAGGCGGGCCGCTCGCCCGGTTCGACGTGACGCGGGCCATGCCGCGCCAGCGCCAGCAGGTAGAGACCCTCCAGTCCGAGGACCACCACCCAGACGCTGGGGTGCGGATGCCACGTCGGCAGCCCGACGGCGAGCGCCGTCATCCGGTCGTGTGGGGAGGAGACCCTCCCCACCCCCCACCCGTCGGGTCGCGCCGGGGAGCGCTCACCGGCCCCTCATCGCAGGAGGAACGTGGCCAGGACGATGGCGTACACCGAGCCGGCCAGGATGATCCCGGTGACGAACAGGCGGCGCAGCAGGCGGCTGTCGAAGCGAAGGTGCATGAACCACAGCGCGACGAGGGAGAACTTGATCGCCGAGAAGAACACGAGCAGCGCGATCAGCATCCCGTCGGGGATGGCCTGCAGGTAGTAGAGGCCGACCTCTCCCGCCGTGACCACTCCCAGGATGATGGCCACGCGGACGTACTGGCCAACGCTCGGGTGCGGCCGCTGTTCGCCGTGCGCCCCGACCGCCGCGACCTCGGCGCCGACCGATCCGTGCGCGCTCATTCCATCTCCTCGTTCACGCGCTTCCCCCGGGCGACGGGATCAGGTAGACGAGCGTGAAGATCACGATCCAGACCACGTCGACGAAGTGCCAGTACAGGCCGACCATCTCAACGGTTTCGGCGCGACTCTGCGGGATCTTGCCGTCGAGCGACAGGCCGAAGAGCGAGAGCAGCATGATGATCCCGACCGTGACGTGGGCGCCGTGGAATCCGGTCAGCACGAAGAACGCCGTGCTGAAGACGTTGGTGGTCAGCGCCAGGCCCTCGTGCACGAACGTCGTGAACTCGTAGACCTGGCCGGAGATGAACGTCATGCCCAGCAACGCGGTGGCCACCAGCCACGTCCGGCACTTCGCCTGGTCGCCCTCGGCGATGGCGTGCACCGCGAGGACCATCGTCAGCGACGACATCAGCAGGACGAACGACGAGACCGACGTGAACGGGATGTCGTAGACGTCGCCGGGCTTCGGGCCGGAGACCACCCGCCCGCGGTACAGCAGGTAGGTCGAGATCAGCGCCCCGAACAGCAGGCACTCGGAGGCAAGGAAGGTCCACATCGCGACCTTCGTGTTCGACATCCCGGTGCTGGTCGGCGGATGCTCTGCGGCCACCACCTCGTGCGCGCCGATCCCCGTCTCCATGCCGCTCACTCGCTGGCGGGCTCGACGGCCCAGCCGTAGACGCCGGAGAGCAGGATGAATGCGCCGAGCACGATCAACAGAGGCGAGTACAGGAATCCCCAGAAGATCAGCGGCGGGCCGACCGCCGTCATCACCGGGTAGTAGGAGGGCGACGGCATGTGGATCCCGTGCCCGCCGTGGCCGGCTCCGTGCCCGGCGGCGGGATCGTCGTGGCCGTTCGACCCGCCGGCCGGGACCGGGACGACCTTCCCGTGCTCGTCCTCGACGTACTTGCGGTGCCAGAATTCGTCCAGGGCGTGGACCTGGGGGATCTCGGCGAAGTTGTACTCCGGGGTCGGGTTCGGGGTGGTCCACTCGAGGGTCCGTGCGTCCCACGGATCCTGCCCTGACGCCTCGCCGCGCCGGCGCGTGCGCATCACGTTGACGATGAACACCAAGATCGACAGGGCGATCGTGAACGCGCCGATCGTGGCGACGAGGTTCCAGAAGTCGAACCCCAGCCCGCGGGCGTAGGTGTAGATGCGCCGCGGCATCCCCTGCAGGCCAAGGATGTGCATCGGGCCGAACGTCAGGTTCGCCCCCGTGAACATCAGCCAGAAGTGCGTCTTGCCCAGCCGCTCGTTCAGCAGCTTGCCGGTGAACTTCGGCCACCAGTAGTAGATCCCACTGAACAGCCCGAAGATCGCGCCGGCGAACAGCACGTAGTGGAAGTGGGCGACGATGTAGTACGTGTCGGTCTGCTGCGTGTCCGCCGGCACGATGGCGTGCGTCACCCCGGACAGCCCCCCGATGATGAACAGCCCGACGAAGCCGACCGCGAACAGCAGCGGCGTCGTGAACCGGATGGCGCCCTTCCAGAGCGTCGCGATCCAGTTGAAGATCTTCACGCCGGTCGGCACGGCGATGAACATCGTCGACAGCGCAAAGGCGGAGTTCGCCACCGGCCCCAGCCCGGCGGCGAACATGTGGTGCGCCCACACGCCCCAGCCCATGAAGCCGATGGCGATCCCGGAAAACACGACCACCGGGTAGCCGAACAGCGGCTTGCGCGCGAACACCGGCAGGACCTCGGAGACGATGCCCATCGCCGGCAGGACCAGGATGTAGACCTCGGGGTGCCCGAACAGCCAGAACAGGTGCTGCCAGAGCAGCGGGTCTCCGCCGTTGGCGATGTTGTAGAAGTTCGTGTTGAACGTCCGGTCGAAGAACACCTGGAACAGGGCCACGGTGATCACCGGCAGCGCGAACACCAGCAGGAACTGCACCACGAGCGCCATCCAGGTGAACACCGGCATCCGCATCAGCGTCATGCCCGGTGCGCGCATGTTCAGGATCGTGACCAGCAGGTTGATGGCGGAGATCGTGGACGCGAGCCCGAGGATGATCAGCCCGGTGGCGTAGTAGTCCATGCCGTGCCCGGCCAGCTGGCGCCCCAGCGGCTCGTAGCCGAACCAGCCGCCGTCGGGCGCGCCGCCGAGGAAGAACGACGAGTAGAGGTAGATCCCGCCGAACAGGAAGAGCCAGTACGACAGCGCGTTCAGCCGGGGGAACGCGACGTCCCGGGCGCCGATCTGCAGCGGCAGCAGGTAGTTGAAGAACGCCGCCGACAGCGGCATCACCACCAGGAAGATCATGGTGATCCCATGCATCGTGAAGGCCTGGTTGTAGGCGTCGCCCGTCAGCAGGGCGTTCTCCGGCCGGGCCAATTGCGTCCGGATCGCTAGCGCCTCCAGGCCCCCGATGATGAAGAACGCGAACGCGGTGAACCCGTAGAGCAGTCCGATCCGCTTGTGGTCGACCGTGGTGATCCAGGACCACACCCCGGTGGGGGCGATCGGACGGCGCAGGAACCTTCGCCGCGGAACCGGCAGGGCTTCAGTGGTCATTTCAAGCTCTCCAGGTAGGCGACCAGGGCATCGATCTGCTCGTGGGACAGTCCGTAGTCGGGCATCAGCGAACCCGGCTTCACCGCGGGCGGGTCGGCCAGCCACCGCCGCAGGTTCGCCTCGTCATTCTCGAAGATCGAGCCGGCGAACGTCGTCCGGCTGGCGAAGTGGGTCAGGCTCGGCGCGACCACCTGCGATCCCGGCCCGCCCCCCACCGCGTGGCAGCGGATGCAGAGGTTCGGATCGTTGAAGATCGCCATCCCGCGGGCGGCGAGCGATCCCTCGGCGGGCACGGCGGCGTCGGCCTTCTGCTCGTTCACCCATCGGTCGAAGTCCCCGGGCGTGTCGGCGAACAGGCGCAGGCGCATGTTCGCGTGACTCGCGCCGCAGAACTCGACGCATTGCCCGCGATACTCGCCGGGCGTCTCGGCCTCCATGACCAGGTGGTTGACATGGCCGGGCACCACGTCCTGTTTCCCCGCCAGGCGCGGCACCCAGAACGAGTGGATCACGTTGTCGCTCTTCAACGTGAAGTCCACGCGCTTGCCGACCGGAATGTGGATCTCGTTCGCGGTGATCACGCCGAGGTCGGGGTACTCCACCGCCCACCACCACTGCTTGGCCGTGATCGTGACCTGCACGGCGTCCGCCGGGCGCTGGGCCAGGTCGAAGATCGCCCCGACGGTCGGGATGGCGATGCCGGCGAGCAGCAGGGCCGGCGCCAGCGTCCAGGCGATCTCCAGGCGCGTGTTCCCGTGGGTCTGCTCCGGCACGCCGTCGCGGCCCTTGCGGTGACGGAAGCGGAGCAGCGCGAATACCAGCAGGCCCTCGACCAGGAAGAACACCCCGGCGGCGATCCAGAAGACCGGCTTGAACAGGCCGTCGATCTGCCGGGCCACCGGCCCGGCCGGGTCGAGCGTGTCCTGCGGCGCGTTCTTCGCGCAGGCCGCCAGCAGCAGCGCCGCGACCGCCGCGAGGGCGGCGAGCCGTGTCCCCCGGAACGGGTTCCGCATCCCTAGAAGCCCCTATACGAGTGCAGGCCGACGATGAACAGGTTCACGGCGTAGTACGTGACCATCAGCGAGGCGAAGCCTATCAGCGCCAGGACGGCGGCTCGCCGGCCCTTCCAGCCGGCCGTGGCCCGGGCGTGCAGGTACCCGGCGAAGACCACCCAGGTGATGAAGGCCCAGGTCTCCTTCGGGTCCCAGCCCCAGTAGCGGCCCCAGGCCTGCTCGGCCCAGATCGCGCCGGCGATGACCGCGAACGTCCAGATTGGGAACCCGATGGCGATCGTCCGGTACGCGACCCGGTCAATCACCGCGGCCGAGGGCAACCGGCCGCGACGCTCCGTCCGCGTCGGGACCGGCTCGTCGGCGCCGGGTACGAGATCGGGTGGGTTCGCGTCGACCGAGCCGCCCAGGATCGGCGCCGGCTCGCGCGCGGCGAGCTCGGCCCGGACGGCCTCCGCGCGCGCCGCCCGCCGCCCTTCGCGACGGTCCTGGACCAGGAACAGGATCGTGAACAGGCTCCCCAGCGTGAGGAGCGACGACCCGACGATCGCGGAGATGACGTGGACCTTGAGCCAGGAGGAGTTCAGGGCCGGCTGCAGGGGCGCGGGGACCACGTAGAACTGCATCCGGGCCACGGCCATCGTCACGACGGCGAACCCGAGGGCGAACCCACCGAGCGTGCGGACCTTCGATCGCCACTCCACGATCAGCAGGTAGGCGGCCACCACGAGGGCGGCCAGCACCGACGAGTACTCGTACATGTTTCCCCACGGCACTCGGCCGGCGGCCAGCCCCCGGGCCACGATCGAGCCGAGATGCGCGACGAGGGAGACGACCGCGACGGCGCGTGCCGCCACCCAGACCGGGCGCCGGCGGAAGGCCAGGTAGTGGATATAGCCGGCCGCGGCGATCGCGTAGCCCACCAGCGCGGCCGTGAACGCCGAGTCGGACAGCCCCGAGAGCCGCTCAGCGTCCACCGGGCGCCGCTCCCAGGTCGTCCACCAGGCGCGCGAACTCCTCCTCGAACTGCGCCTTGCGCTGCAGGGCGAACCCCCCAACCTCGAGCCGGGTGCCCTCCCCGGCCGGCTCTGCGCGGACCCAGACCTTGCGGCGGGAGCCGTAGAGCGCCGGCAGCAGGCCGACGAGGATCATGACCGCGGCCACCAGCATAATCGGGACCCCCCGGTCGCGCGTCACCTGCAGCACGGTGTACTCGCGCAGCTCGGGGAACGAGAGCGTCAGGCCGTGCACCACGTCGAGCGCCCGTCCCTCGGCCACCGGCGCGTTGGCCAGGAACCGCTCCATCCCGGAGGTGTCCAGTCGCGTCGGGTTCTGCGAGGCCGTCAGGCGCAGGTCGCCGCGGTAGGCGGTCACCAGCAGCACCGGCTCGAACGGCCGGAGCATGGGAGAGGACACGCCGGTGAGGAGGAACCGCTCCAGCGCCCGGCGGTCGGGCCACAACAGGAACTCCAGCCCGACCTGCGGGCGGAGCGACGGCAGCCGGAGCACCCCCCGCCAGGGGAGGGCGTTCTGGTCCACGCCTTCGACCTGGTCGCGGACGAACACTACCGGGCTCGAGGCGACCGTCCGGCCGTCCGCGCGGACCTCGATCACCGGCGCCCAGCCGTACCCGAACTGATAGAGCTTGACGTGGTCCAGCTCCGCGGGATGGTTCACGCGGATGTCCTGGGAGCGGACCAGGTTCCCGTCGGCGTCGAGCAGGTCCGCGTGCGTGACGAAGTCCTTCGGCGTGCCGTCGTCGCGGTACGTCGCCTCGAAGTCGCGCACGTGCACGCCGACCCCGGAGTGGTCCTCGCGGAACAGCGATCCCTCGCGGATGTTGCCGTCGTAGGCCGCGTGGGTCTCGGTCCAGGTGCTTCCCTCGATGATCACCGCCCGTCCGGTGAAGCCGGTGGCCTTCCCGTACACGGCGCCGACCAGGATCAGAAAGAACGCCCAGTGGAAGGCGAGGCTGCCGATCTCCCGAGCCATCCCTTTCTCGGCCGCGAGCATCGGCCCACCTCCGTTCCTTCCGGCTGCGACCCGGAAGCGCCGCCGGCGCAGCACGCGGCGGGCCCGGGAGAGCGCCTCGGCCGGCTCGCCGGGGAGGGTCCGCTCCGCGTGGTGGCGCAGCCCGACTAGGTCCTGGGCGAACTGCGGCCGGGCGCGCAGGTTCCGCGCCAGGGCCCGCGTCCGGGGCAGCAGGCACGTCGCCAGGGAGACCAGCAGCAGCGCGTAGAGCGTGGTGAACCACCACGATCCGTAGACGTCGAAGAGCCCGAGCCGGCGGAAGATCGCCGCGCGCAGCGGGTGATCCCGGACGAGCGCCGCGATGCGATCTTCCGAGACGCCGGTCTGGGGGACGAGGGAGCCGGCCACCGACGCCGCCCCGACCAGCAGCAGGAGGACGAGTGCCGTGCGCATCGAGCGCAGGCTGCGCCAGACGAACGCCAGCGACTCCCGGAACGTGGGGAGGGGACGGCGCGCGCGCTCCACGGCTTCGGCGCTACGGGCCGAACCGGATCAGCGTGTCCACGGCGACCGCGGCGAAGAGCAGCGCGAGGTAGGTGATGGAGTCCCGGAACAGCCTCATCGGGGCGCGACCATCGCGGCGCTGCAGCCGGACCGCGCCGGCGACGAACCAGGCGCCGAGCACGAGCGCGCTGATCCAGTACACCGGTCCCATCCCGGCGGCGGGCACGAGCGCCAGGCTCGTGGCGACCACCAGCACCGAGTAGCCCACGATCTGCCGCGTCGTGCGGCGCACTCCGGCCACCACCGGCAGCATCGGGACGCCCGCCTTCGCGTACTGGCCGGAGAAGCGCAGGGCGAGCGCCCAGAAGTGCGGCGGCGTCCACAGGAAGACGACGGCGAAGAGCACGACCGCGGGAAGCCCGATGCGGCCGGTCACCGCGGCCCATCCAACCAACGCGGGGATGGCCCCGGCCGCGCCGCCGATCACGATGTTCTGCGGCGTCGAGCGCTTCAGCCATAGGGTGTAGACGAACACGTAGAAGGCGAGCGCGGCGGTCGCCAGGAGCGCGGCCGGGAGATTCACCAGCAGCGCCAGCCACACGAACGCCGCCGCGCCGAGAGCGGTCCCGAAGACGAGAGCATGCCCGGGCTCCACCCGATGCGCCGGGAGCGGGCGCCGGCGCGTGCGGGCCATCACGCCGTCGATGTCGCGATCGAGGTACTGGTTCAGCGCGTTCGCGCCGCCGGCCGAGACCGTGCCGCCGACCAGCGTGGCGAGCACGAGCCACGGCGACGGCAGTCCGCGCGCGGCGAGCACCATCGCCGGCACCGTGGTCACCAGCAGCAGCAGGATGATCCGTGGCTTTGTCAGCGCGACGTACGCGCCGATGGTGGCGCGAAGACCGCGCCGAACGGCCAGGGGGGCCTGGGCCGCGATGCTCATCCGTCCACGTGGGGAGGAGACCCTCCCCACCCACCACCCATCAGGCCGATCGACGCGCGGTTCATGGCTGGGCCACCCGCACGCCGGCGGCCGCCGGATCGCGGTCGCCTGCCGATCGCTCACGTCGGCCCCGGACCGGTGCCGTCACGCGCGCGGTGGCAGCGGCCGCGACGAGCGTCGCCCACACGAGCGCCGCCAGCGTGACGTGCGCCACGACCGCCGCGGCGGCGAGACGCGTCCGGACGAGGAATGCGCCGGCGCCGACCTCCAGGATCAGGAGTGCCCCGGCAAGCGCGGCGAAGGCGAACGGGGCGCGGGATACGCCAGCGCCAGCCCGGCCGCGCCGGGCGCGCACCGCGAGCCAGGCAACCAGCGGGACCAGCGCCAGCGCCAGCAGGCGATGGGCGAACTGCAGGATCCGGCCGAACGACCCGAGCGCGGGCAGGATCGAGCCCTCCATCAGCGGCCAGTCGCGAAAGGCCAGGCCGGCGCCCTCGGCCCGCACGGTCGCCCCCACCAGCAGGAGGGCGAAGGCGGCCGCCGCCACGGTGCGCGCCAGCCACACCAGCCCGTCCGCCGGCCCCGGGGACGCGCCGGCCGTGCGCGCGGCGACCGAGGCGCCGACCAGCACGCCGACGAGCGCCATCGCGGTGGCCAGGTGGGCCGTGACCAGCGCGGCGTTCAGCCCGCTGACCACCACGACCCCGCCGAGCGCGGCCTGTGCGACGACGAGCGCCAGCGCCGCGACGGATGTCCACAGGATCCGTGGCTCTCCCCGGTAGCGAGCCACGGCCAGCACCGCCAGCGCGGCGATCAGAGCGATGGACACCGAGGCCGTCAGTCGGTGCCCGTACTCGATCAGCGTGTGGTACTCGAGCGGAGGAACGAGGCGCCCGAGGCAGGACGGCCAGTCGGGACACGCATCGCCGGAGCCGGTGGCCCTGACCAGCGCGCCGACGGCGACGAGCAAGACAGTCGCCACCGTCGCGGCGAGCGTCAGCGCCCGAAGCCCGCGTCCGCCCGTCTGGTACGGTCCCTGGATCGCGGATTCTCGTTCCGACATGCGACGCACAGTATCCCAGCAGCGCCTCCAGACTGCCGTCCTGCCCGTGGCGCTGGTGGTGCTCGCCACGTCGTGCGCCTCGGGCGCCTCGGCCGCTCGGCCGCGCGTGCCGCACCGGCTGGTCCCGGTGGTGGTCTCGACGGACCTCGCGGTCGGCCGGAACCGGCTCCTGCTCGGACGGGTGGACTCCACCAGCGGCGAGCCGGCCGTCCGGGCACCATCCCAGGACACGGACGTGGCGCTGTACGACCTCGCGGTCGCCGAGGGCGATCCGGTCGCCGTCGTCCGGGCCCGGTTCTTCTGGGCCGTCCCCGACCGATACGGGATGTTCCGCGCCGACGTCACGTTCACCGAGGCGGGCCCGTGGGCGGCGGAGCTCCGCCCCCGGGGGGCGCAGACCACCGAGTCCCGGCCTCGCGTGGAGTTCGAGGTGCGCGATGAGAGCCTGACCCTCGAGATCGGCTCGACGGCCCCACGCTCCAAGACCCGCACGCTCGCGGACGTCGGCGGGGACATCGCCCGGCTGACCAGCGACCCTCACCCCGATCCGCGCTTCTACCAGACGTCGATCGCCGGGGCGATGGGCATGGGCGTACCGTTCGTGGTGATCTTCACCTCGCCGGCGCACTGCCTGACCGACCTGTGCCTCCCGGCGCTCCAGCGGGTCAAGGAGGTGGTGGCCGACGTCACCTCGCTGACCGTGATCCACGTGGAGGACTACCTGGATCTCGACTCGCCGACCCCCGACGTGCTCGACCCGGTCCTCGGGCGGTGGGGTCTGACCAGCGACACCTGGGTCTTCGCGGTGACGGCACTGGGAATCGTCCAGGCGAAGTTCGAGGCGTCGTTCGAGCCCGGCGAGCTGTTCCACGAGATCCAGCGCCTGTACGGAGGGTGACGCCCGGGCCGCACCGCGTGCGGCGGCGGACCGTACACTGCGGCCGTGGTGCACGCGCTGCCGTTCTCGATCGGCGAGCCCGGGCCGCGGATGTCGGCGCTCCTTCCGTCGATCGAGGAGGCGATCCGCCTGGGCCTGGAGGAGACCCGCGCGGTGGTCGCGGCGGCCGCGCCGGAGGCCACGCTCCTGGCCGACGAGCTGGAGCGTGCCGTGCTCGCCGGCGGGAAGCGCCTGCGGCCGGTGCTCTGCGTTCTGGCCCACGGGGCGGCCGGAGGGACGGCCGGCACGGAGATCCTGCAGGCGGCGGCAGCGCTCGAGCTGCTGCACGCGTTCGCGCTGGTGCAGGACGACGTGATGGACCGGGCCGAGACACGGCGCGGCGCGACGGCGCTGCACCGCCGGCTGGCGGCGAGCCCGGCGCTCCCGCCGGGGGCCGGCGAGTCGGCAGGGGTCGTCGCCGCCCTGCTGGTGGCCGACCTGGCCCTGCTGGCGGCCGACCGGTTGCTCGACGAATGCGGGTTCCCCCCGGAGCGGATCCTCGCCGCCCGCGGCGAGTACGACCGCGCACGGCTCGATGCGGTGGCCGGGCAGTTCCTCGATGTCGTCCTGCCCGCGGACCCGTCTCTGGACGAGGCCGGCGCGGAGCGGATCGGAGCGTTGAAGAGCGGCCGATACTCGGTGGAGGGGCCCGTCCTGGTCGGCGTGGCCCTGGCCCCGGGCGGCGGGCCGGCGCGGGCGGCTCTTGCCCGCTACGCGGCGGCGCTCGGCCGCGCGTTCCAGATCCGCGACGACGTGCTCGGCGCGTTCGCCGGACCCGAGCTGACCGGCAAGGACGGGGGGGCGGACCTGCGCCACGGCAAGCGGACGGTCGTGCTGACGAAGACGCTGCTCCGGGCCACCGTGGCGGAGCGGCGGTTCCTGGAGGCGCGCGTCGGCACCTCCGGGTTGACCGACGGGGAGGTCGAGCAGGTCCGGGAGGTGATGAGCGACTCGGGCGCCCTGGCCGAGACGCTCACCGCGATCGACGCGCTCATCGCCGAGGCGGTCGCCGCGCTCGACGGGGCGCCGCTCGCGCCGGGCGCCGCCGCCGGCCTCGCCGAGCTCGCCGAGGGCCTGCGGCTCACCCCGACGCGGCCGACGGGGTAGGGTCCTCCGGGGCGGGGGCGCGGCCGGTGCGATGCAGCGCCAGTCCGGAGAGGGCCTCGAGGACGACCCGGTGGGCCAGGCGAGCGGTGATCTCGGCGACGTCGTAAGGCGGGGAGACCTCGACCACCTCCATGCCGGCGAAGCCGCGCGCCGCCGCCAGCCGCCGCACCGCCCGCAGCAGTTGGCGGGCGGTCATCCCACCCGGCTCGGGTGTCCCGGTGCCGGGAGCCGCCGAGGGATCGACGACGTCGATGTCCACCGACAGGAACAGGTGGTCGCAGCGGGCGAGCATCTCGAGCGTCTCCTCGATCACCGGGCCGATGCCACGATCCTCGACCACGTCCATCCGGAACCAGCGCAGGCCCCGCTCGCGCGCCCAGGCGAACTCCTCGGGGAACGGCCAGTAGCCGCGCAGGCCGATCTGGACGACGTGCTCGCCGCGCACCCAGCCCTCCTCCACCAGGTAGCGCAGCGGCGTGCCGTGCGAGTAGCGCACCTCCCAGACGTCCTCGGCGTCGTCGGCGTGCGCGTCGAAATGGACGATGCCCACGGTCGCCGGACGGAGGGCCTCCGCCACCGCCGAGACGTCCGGGTAGGCGATGGCGTGGTCGCCGCCGAGGACCACCGGCACGGCGCCGGCGGCGACGATCTCGCCGACGGTCTCACGGATGCGGTCGCGGTTGTAGAGCGCGTCCGCCGGGCGGACCGGGACGTCCCCGTAATCCACGACCGACAGGACGGTGTACGGGTCGAGGCCGAGGTCCATGTGGTGGTCCGACGGAGGCGACCCACCGCCGTAGTCGGCGGTGCGGATCGCCCGCGGGCCGAACCGCGCCCCGGGCCGGTAGCTCGTCGTCTCGTCGGTCGGCGCGCCGACGATCGCCACGTCCACCCCCGCCAGGCCGGACGGCTCCAGGACGAGCCGGAGCTTCGAGAACGTCGGCCCGGCGGCGTACGAGGGCTCGTGCGCCCGGTTCACTCGCACACCCGGCGAGGGGCGCTTGTCACCCATCGAGCATCGAGCGGCTACCCGGCAATCCGCGGCGGGCGCAGCGGCGCCGCGGCGCGGCGCTCGACCTCGGAGGCGACGTCGCGGTCCGCCAGCCAGCTCTCGACGGCCTCGAGCCAGCGCTCCGGCGCCTCGAGCTGGGGGATGTGCCCGACGTCGTCGATGACCGTCAGGTGGAAGTCGGGGCGCAGGCGGTGCAGCCGGTGGGCCGCCGCCAGGGGGACCAGTCGATCCGCGGCGCCGTGGACGACGAGCGCCGGGGCCGGCACCGCCCGCGCCGCGCGCCAGGGCGCGGCCGGGAAGAGGGTCGCGTAGACGACGGAGCGCGTCGCCCGCAGGAAGGCCGGCACGGCGTGCCCCATCTGCGCCCGTTCCCGCGCCAGCGCCACGTGGGCCTCGCGGACCTCGGGGGCGATCCGAGAGGGGTCCTGCGTGCACAGGCGGAGGGTCTCGTCCATCAGGCGCTCCGGGCCGAGCCTGCGGTACCGGGACCGCGCGAACCACTCGCCGAAGCCGGGGATGAACTGCGCGGCGAACAGGGCGACGACGCGCGGGTCGGAGGGGGTGCGGCGGACGAGTGGCAGCGCGGGGTCGGTCAGGATCAGGCCGGCCACGGTGCGGTCACCCACGGCGGCCTCGAGCATGGCGATCGAGCCGCCCATGGAGTTCCCGGCCAGCAGCACCGGCCGGCCGACCACCCGGTGGATGAACCGGTGGACGAGGAGCCGGTTGGCGTGCGGGGTGGCCGAGCGGTCGTCGAGCGGCGTGCGCCCGAACCCGGCCAGGTCGAGCGCGTACACCGGTCCCCGCTCGGCGAGCGCCGGTCCGACGGCCATCCAGTTCAAGAGCGACCCGCCCAGTCCGTGGACGAGCACCCAGGGGATGCCGAGTTCAGGCCCGTCCCACCGGACGTAGTGCGTCCGGCCGTCGAGGTCCAGCCATCGCGGCGGCGGGACGAACGCGCGGGGCGCGGTGTCGGTGCGCACGGCCGCGAGCGTACACCGCGTTCCCGCGGCGCCAGGGGTTGGGGCGAGCGAACCCCCCGATGAGAACGGGGGGGTGGGAACGGTCGGCTACACTTGCCGAACATGGCCTCTCGCGCTTCCGATCCGGGTGCGGTTCTGGCCATCGGCGGGGCGGAGGACAAGCTCAAGGATCGGGTGATCCTCGGCAGGTTCATCCAGCTCGCCGGGGGCGAGGGCGCCCGGATCGCGGTCGTCAGCACCGCCTCGTCGCTCGGCGACGAGGCCACGGAGCTCTACCGGGCGCTGTTCCGGCAGGCGGGGGCCGGCGAGGTGGCCGGGATGCGGCCCACCACGCGCGCGGAGGCGAACGACCCCTCGCTCGCCCGGATGGTGCGGGCCGCCTCGGGCGTCTTCCTGACCGGCGGCAACCAGCTGCGGCTGTCGAGCGTGGTGGCCGGCACGCTGCTCGGACGGGAGCTCCTCGCCGCGCACCGCCGCGGCGCCGTGATCGCCGGCACCTCGGCGGGATCGAGCGCGCTCAGCACGCACATGGTGGCCTTCGGGGCCTCGGGCGCCACGCCGAAGCACCGCATGGTCCAGGTGGCCTCGGGCCTGGGCATCGTCACGAACGTGATCATCGACCAGCACTTCGAGCAACGGAACCGCCTCGGGCGGCTGCTCTCGGCGATCGCGCAGTCGCCGAACCTGCTGGGCGTCGGCCTTGACGAGGACACCGCTGCGCTGTTCGAGGGCGACGAGCTCGAGGCGCTCGGCAAGGGGGCCGTGACGATCGTCGACGGCTCGGACATCGTGACCGATGCGTTCTTCACCAAGGGCCACCGGCCGATGATGGTGTCCGGCGCGGTGATCCATTCGCTCCCGGGAGGATGGCGATATGACCTGGTGGAGCGCCGCCTGGTGTCGCGCGACGTGGGGACGGTCTCTCCCGACGCGCAGCGCTGGGCGGGGCAGCGGGTCCGGCGCCAGGTCCGGGAGCTCGCCGCCGAGGGCGCCGACGACCGGGCCCCGATCCGCGCGGCTCGCCGCCGGGCGCAGGTGAAGGAGGAGGCCTCGGAGTGAGCCCGCCCCGGGCGTCGGTGGCCGGGGCGCCCTCGAAGCGGACGAAGGCGCGCCCCGCGCCGCCCGAGCAGACGAAGGCGCGTCCGGCGCCCGATCTGCGCATCCTGGAGATGCGCGTCTACCGCGGCCCGAACTACTGGTCCTACGAGCCGGCGGTGCGCATGCTCGTCGACCTCGGCTCGCTCGAGGCCTTCCCGTCGAACACGATCCCTGGCTTCAACGAGGCCCTGACCGAGCTGCTTCCGGGCCTCGCCGACCACCACTGCTCGCTTGGGCGCCGAGGCGGGTTCCTGGGGCGCCTGCGCGACGGCACCTGGGCCGGCCACGTCGCCGAGCACGTCGCGCTGGAGCTGCAGCGCGAGACCGGCGCCGAGATCCGGCGCGGCAAGACGCGCAGCGCGGACGAGCCGGGCCGCTACAACGTCATCTACGGCTATCAGGAGGAGGCCGTCGCGGCGGAGGCCGGGAAGCTCGCCGTCCGGCTGGTCAACCACCTGGTCCGCGCCGAGCGGGGATTCGACTACCGCGCGTCGCTGGAAGCGCTGATCCGGCTGGCGCAGCGCTCGGCGTTCGGCCCCTCCACGCAGGCCCTGGTGGACGAGGCCCTGGCGCGCGACATCCCCTACATCCGGCTGAACGAGTACTCGCTCGTGCAGCTCGGACAGGGTGTCCACCAGAAGCGCATCCGGGCCACGATGACCTCGACGACGCCCTCGATCGCGGTCGACATCGCGAGCGACAAGAAGCTGACAAACCGCCTCCTGGCGGCGGCCGGGCTTCCGGTCCCACGGTCGGTGGTGGTCACGGGCGAGGACGAGGCGGTGGCGGCCGCGCGGCGGATCGGGTTCCCGCTGGTGACGAAGCCGCTGGACGGGAACCACGGCCGCGGCGTGTCGCTCGACATCCGCGACCTGGAGGGAGTCCGGAAGGGGTTCGCCCTGGCGCGCTCGGAGACGCGAAGCGGCCGGGTGGTGGTCGAGTCCTACGTGGACGGCAACGACTACCGGGTGCTGGTCGTCGGCGGGAACATGGTCGCCGTCGCCCAGCGCGTCCCGGCCAACGTGACCGGCGACGGCACGCGGACCGTCGCCGACCTCGTGGAGGAGGCGAACGCCGACCCGCGGCGCGGGATCGGCCACGAGAAGGTCCTGACCCGGATCACGGTCGACGCCGAGTCCCTGGAGATCGTCCGCCACCAGGGCTTCGGGCTGGACGACGTCCCGCCGAAGGGCGAGATGGTCAAGCTGAAACTGACCGGGAACATGTCCACCGGCGGCATCTCGATCGACCGGACCGACGAGGCACACCCCGACAACGTCGAGATCGCCGAAGAGGCCGCGCGGGTGGTTGGCCTCGACGTCGCCGGGATCGACTTCATCGCCCCGGACATCTCGCGTCCGGTGCGCGAGACCGGCGGCGCGATCGTCGAGGTGAACGCGGCACCGGGCTTTCGGATGCACACCCATCCAACCGAGGGCGAGCCGCAGTACGTGGCCAAGCCGGTGATCGATCTGCTCTTTCCGCCGGGCTCGGCGTCGCGCATCCCGATCGTCGCGGTAACCGGCTCGAACGGGAAGACGACGACGACGCGGATCATCGCGCACGTATTCAAGGGGATGGGGCGGAAGGTCGGGATGACCTCGACCGACGGCATCTACATCGACGAGCGGCTGGTGAAGAAGGCCGACGCCTCGGGCCCGAAGTCGGCGCAGATGGTGCTGCAGAACCCCCGCGTGGATTTCGCGGTGTTCGAGGTCGCCCGTGGCGGGATCCTGCGCGAGGGCCTCGGCTACGGCCGCAACGACGTGGCGGTGGTGATGAACGTCACCGGCGATCACATGGGGCTCGGGGAGGTGAAGACGCTCCGGCAGCTGGCGGCGGTGAAGCGGGTGATCGTCGAGGCGGTGCCCCGCGACGGCCAGGCCGTCCTGAACGCCGACGACCCGTTGGTGGCCGAGATGCGCAAGCATTGCTCCGGCTCGATCGTGTTCTTCACGATGAAGCCGCCGAGCGAGCTGGTGGAGCGACACGTCCGCCGCGGCGGCGCGGCCGTGGTGCTCGGCGAGGGCACGCACGGCGAGATGATCGTGATCCGCCACGGCCGCCGGGCGATGCCGCTCGCCTACACGCACCTCCTGCCGGCCACGTTCGGCGGGAAGGCGCGCATGAACGTCCAGAACGCGCTGGCCGCGGCCGGCGCGGCCTATGCGGCCGGCGCGCACCTGCACGACATCCGGCAGGGCCTGCGCACGTTCTCGACGTCCTACTACCAGGCTCCCGGCCGCCTGAACCTGTTCGAGCTCGATCGGGTGAGGGTGCTGGTGGACTACGCGCACAACCCCGCGGCGATGCAGGCGCTCGGCGACTTCGTGGATCACATGACCACCGGCGGCGACGGCTGGCAGGCGAACCTGCGCGTCGGGGTGATCGCCACCCCGGGGGACCGGCGCGACCAGGACATGCGCCAGGTGGGCCGGATCGCCGCCCGCTACTTCGACGAGATCATCGTCCGCGAGGACCACAACCCGCGCGGGCGCCAGCGTGGGGAGACGGCGGCGCTGGTGGCCGAGGGCATCCGCCAGTCGATGCGCAAGGGCGCCCGCTGCGGGGCGGTGGACGTCATCGTCGACGAGATGGAAGCCACCCGCGCCGCGCTCGACCGCAGCCGCCCGGGCGACCTGGTCGTGCTCTGCATCGACTACGCCACCGAGGTGTGGCGCGAGCTGCAGGCGCGCCTGGAGGCCTCCACCGAGGCCGTCGGCGCCATACCGCCCGGCGCCGCGGTAATCGGCGACGGCCGCGCCACCGGCGAGCCCCCGACCGGCGACCCCGACATCGTCCCGGACCTCCTGGATTCTGATATCGAATAAGCGCTCTGGTGATAGCGTAACTGCTATCATGGTGCGGTGGAGAGCGCGATGGTGCTTCGCACTGCCCGGCGGCGCGCCGGCCTCACGCAGCGGAAGCTGGCGTCGATCGCCGCCGTGCCGCAGTCGGTGGTCGCGCGGATCGAGTCGGGCGGGGTGGTGCCGCGGGTCGACACCCTCGACCGTCTGCTCGAGGCGTGTGGGGAGGGCCTGGAGTCCGTTCCGCGGCCGGGTATCGGCGCCGACCGAACTCTTGCCTGGGAGCTCCTCGAGCTCTCGATCCCCGAACGACTTCGTCGGTTGGTCGAGTCGAGCCGCGCTGCCGCACGCCTCTCGGGAAGGGCAGCCTCGCGTTGACCGATGCGGACTGGGATCCACTCAGCGCGCTGGCGACACTGGTGCGGCACCGCGTTCGCTTCGTCGTCATCGGAGGGTTCGCCGCCAACATCCTGGGCTCGCCGATGCTCACCCAGGACACGGACATCTGTTACTCGCGGGATCCGGAGAACCTGGAGCGCCTGGCGTTGGCCCTGCTCGAGCTCCGGGCGCGCCTCCGCGGCCCCGGCGTGCCCGAGGATCTCCCCTTCAAGCTGGATGCGACGACGCTCGCGAACGGCGACCACTTCACGTTCATGACCAGCGCGGGACCGCTCGACATCCTCGGGACGCTCGCCGGCGTCTCGGGGTTCGACGAGCTCGACCGTGCGGCGGATGACGTGGAGATCGCGGTGGGACTGGTCGTCCGGGTCCCCGCTCTCGATGACCTCATCCGGATGAAGCGGGCGGCCGGCCGGCCCAAGGATCGATTGGCGGTGGAGGAACTCGGGGCTCTGCGCGACGTGCGGGCCCAACGGGCCGAGGAGGAACGACAGCGCCGCCGGGCTCAGGGGAGAGGGCCGGAGTCCGACGCCGCGGGCGGTTCCTCGGGCGGGCCCTCGGCGGGCTGACCCTTCCCGCGTCGGGAGATCCTCCGCCGCGCGCGGCGGGCCTGTTCCTTCGCCCTGTCCAGCAGCGAACGGGCCCAGGCATACTCGGAGGCGAGCACGGCCAGACCGGCGATCACCACCAGGATCCCCGGCCCCGGGAGGACGAGCATCGCGAGACCGGCCGCCACCAGCGCGAACCCGACCGCGGTCACCGCGACGCGCCTGCCGCTGCGTCCGATGAAGCGAACGACCTCACGGAACGGGATGGTCACCGGACCTCCCCGGTGATCGTCGTGGCGCCGTCCGCACCGTAGCGCGTGCGGACCACGCGCGGAATCCGCTCCAGGAAGTCCCGCGCCGTGTCGAGCAACCAGGGCAGGTCAGCCGGCGGCAGGCGCCGGCAGTAGAGCAGCGCGCGCGAGCCGTTGACCTCGAGACCGTCCAGGGTCGGGCGGTCGAGCAGCCACTGCATCAGGCGCTGGTCGAACAGCGCGAACGCGAACTCCCGGTCGGCGGCCTTCGTCACGTAGGCCCGGTTGAACGCCTCGAGGTCGAGGTCCACGTCGTGGGTCAGCACCTTGTCGATCAGGCGCGCGCGATCCTCACGGATGGCGGCCGCCCGGGGGATCGTGACCGGCAGGTCGACCAGCACCACGGAGTTCCTCCGGGCCCGCCGCAGCGGGATCAGGAGGACGTATCCCTTCGTGTCCCACCAGCGCAGGTCGGCCTCGACGACCGCCGCACCACGCCAGGCCCCGGTGACCACGTTCGCAGCGCGGCGCCCGTCTCCCACGCCGAACAGCCTGAAGTCGGCGTCGGTGACCGCCGTCCCCGGCCCGAGGCCCTGCAGCAGGGCGGCCGTACCGATGCGGCGGGCGATACGCATGAGCAGGCCCGAGGCTCGGAACGGCGACGGCCGCGCGTCCCGGCGCGCGTGGGTCAGGCCGTTGGCGGCGGCGAAGCGACCGATGGCCGTGGCCCGCCGGTCGGTCCGGACCAGCCAGGCCACCGCGCCGAACACGACCGCGGCCGCGAGCAGGGCCGGCACCACGGGGCTCACCTGTCCGAGCACCACGACGAGCGCGAGCAGGACGAACCCGCCGATCCCCGCGACGTAGGAAGCGATCGGCCGGGGCAGCACCCAATACGCCAGCGCGATCAGGCCGGCGCCGATCAGGAGCGCCAGGATCGCCATGATGACGCCGCCCCCAGGGAGCTCGATCACCTCGACCCCGAGTGGGCCGGTCACCGGGCGCTCCGGGCGAGGCTCGCTGGACGCGACGTGGCCGGGCGCCGGGCCCGGCGGGCCAGGGCCCTGACGCGCGCGGGGGTCAGGCGGGCCGCCCCGCGCCGCGCCAGCCAGGCGAACACCTGCGGGCGCATCCCGAGCGCCGTCACCGCGACGACGTCGCCGTGCCGCGAGGCGCGCAGGGTCCGGCGGAGGGCGGCCAGCTCGTCCGGATAGACGGATACGGCGTCGGCGCCGCCGTCGAGGGCGCCGTCGCGCATCAGGGCGATCAGCTCGTCGCGGTCGCGCCCCCGGAGGTAGCGCAGCAGTTCCGCCACTCCGACGTGGTCGGAGCCTCGCCCGGCCAGGTAGCCCATCCCGGTGACGATATCGGGCGCGCGGTCGCCGGCGGTGGCGATCGTGAGCCAGATCTCCCCGCCCGGCGGCCGCAGGCCGCGGCACACCTCGATCAGGCCCGTCAGGCCCGCCTCGTTGTGCGCGTAGTCGATGACCACGACGCGGCCGTCGAGCTCCCACAGGTTCATCCGCCCGGGGTTGCGCTCCGGGTCGAGGACGAACGTCTTCAGCCCGCGGACGATCGCCTCTCGCGGCAGGCCCACGCCGATCGCGGCCGCCGTGGCCGCCCGCGGGTTGGCGACGTTGATCGACGAGACGCCGGCGATGGTCATCGGCACGTCCTCCACCGGCACGAGGGTGTGCACCCGGCTGTCCTGGAGCATCGCGATCTCGCCGTCGACGACGGTCATCGCCCGGCCGCCCTCGTCCAGGCTGGCGCGCACCCAGGGGTTGTCCGCCGAGAGGGCGAACGCGAACGGCCGGGCCGGCGAGAGCCGTCGCATCGAGATCACCCGCGGGTCGTCCGCGTTCAGCACCGTCCAGCCGTCGGGGCGGGTGATCCGGACGATCGCCGCCTTGACCTCTGCCAGCTGGTCGAGCGTCTCGATCCCGTGGAGCCCGAGGTGGTCGGCCGAAACGTTCGTCACCACCGAGACGTCGTTGTGCGCGGTCCCGATCCCGCGCAGCAGGATCCCGCCGCGGGCGGTCTCGGTGATCGCCAGCTGCACGCCCGGCTGTGAGAGCGCCAGGCCGGCGCCGCCGTACCCCGAGTAATCGCCCTCCTCGACCAGCTCGTCGTTCAGGTAGACACCGTCGGTGCAGGCGTGGGCGGTGGTGAGCCCTGCCGCCCGGCCGAGGTGCGATAGCAAGCGTGTCACGGTGGTCTTGCCGTTCGTGCCGGTCACTGCGATCACCGGGATCCGCGGGACCGGGACCGACGGGCGGGGGCCGGGATCCGTGCGCGACGCCTCGGCGGCCAGCCGGGCGACCAGCCCCTCCACATCCGCTCGGCCGGAGGCGGCGCGGTCGAGGAGACGCACCAGCGCCGTGCCGGTGGCCTCGGCGATGCCGCGCCGGCGCCAGGGGAAGGCGATGACGAACTCGTCGGGCAGGGCACCGGCCCGCCAGCGCACCGCGACCCGGATGCCCTGGGCCCGCGCCAGCCGGCGCAGGAGGTGGGCGGCCAGCAGCGAGACGAACCGCCGGCGCCGGTCGCTGCCGGGCGCTCCCGGCGAGAGCGGCCCGGACGCCTTTCTTGCATGGGGGGTCCGCTCGCCGGAGGCGGTCGAGTCGCTCGATGCCCGGGGCGAGCCACCCCCCCAATCCCCCCGGGCCGCGGCGGCCGCGCCCGCCGCGCGCGCCTCGGAGAGCGCCAGCCAGCCGGGCACCGCCAGGGTGAGCTTGACCGCCGGCCGGGTGAAGTAGAGGTTCGGCCCGTCGAGGACCCGCAGCTCGACCAGGCGCGCCGCCGGCATGCCCGGGATGGTAGCGCGGGGGTCCTTCACCTTGGGGGGTTCGCTCACCGGACGTGGTCGGGACGATCGCTCCCCATGACGAGCCACCCCCGCAGACCCCCCGCCTATACTGCGCGCCGATGGACGCCCGGGCGCTGCTGCCGATCGTCGAACGCGGGTACGAGCGCTACCTCGAATCGCTCCGCGCGATGGTGAACGTCGACTGCGGGTCCTTCTCTCCCGATGGCGTCGATGCGGTGGCCGACCAGTGCGAGGCGCGCTTCCGGGACGGCGGCTGGACGGTGGAGCGCATCCCGCACCGGCCCGCCCCCGGTGCGCACCGCCTGGGGGACTGCGTCGTCGGAATGCTGGGCGGGGACCGCCCCGCCGCCCGGGGCGGCGTCCGCTTCCTGCTCGCGGCGCACACCGACACGGTGTTCCCTGAGGGAACGGCCGCGGCGCGGCCGTTCCGCGTCGACGGGGACCGCGCCACCGGGCCGGGCGTGAACGACTGCAAGGGTGGCCTGATCGCCGGCTTCCACGCGGTGGAGGCCCTGCTGGAGGCCGGGTTCCGCGACTTCGCGTCGGTCACGTTCGTCTGCAACCCGGACGAGGAGGTGGGGTCGCCCTTCTCCACGCCGATCATCCGCGAGCGGGCCGGTGAGGCCGACGTCGCGCTCGTCCTGGAGGCCGGCCGCGAGAGCGGCGCCATCGTCTCGGCGCGCAAGGGGGTCGGCGTGGCGAAGGTGGAGGTGCGCGGCCGCTCCGCGCACGCCGGCGTGAATCCCGACCGGGGGCGGAGCGCGATCGTCTCGGCGGCGCGCCTGGTCCTGGAGATCGTGGCGCTCAACGGGCGGTGGGAGGGCGTGACGCTGAACCCGGGGGTCATCGCCGGCGGGACGCGGGCGAACGTGGTCGCGGAGCGCTGCATCGTGGACGTCGACGTGCGCTCCCAGACGGTGGCCGGGTTCGAGGCCGCCCAGGCGGCCCTGGAGGCGGTCGTCGGCGACCCGGGCGACGGGATCGACGCCGCGATGAAGTGGCTCCAGGACCACGGGCCGATGGAGCGCACCGTGGCTTCGGCGCGTCTGGTGGCCGCCGCGGTCGCGGTGGCCGCCGAGCTGGGCTTCGACTTGGTCGACGTGGCGACCGGCGGCGCCTCCGACGGCAACACCACCGCGGCGGCGGGCGTCCCGACGCTCGACGGCCTCGGCCCGATCGGGGGTGACCCGCACGCGGCCGAGGAGTGGCTCGACCTGTCCTCGGTCGTCCCGCGCGTGACGATGCTCGCCGGCCTGATCGCCCGAGTGGCGGCCGGCACCGCCGGCTGATCCGACCATGGCCCTGACCATCGGCGACCTGATCGCGGAGGGGGCTGATCGGATCCGGCGTTCGCCCCACATCGACCACTGGCAGGAGGAGGCGGCGCGGTTCGACGCCGAGGCCTTCCTGGCCAGCGTGACCGACGTCGGCGATCCCGCGGCGGTCGTGCCGGCGCGCGCCGTGCGCCGGTTCGAGCGGATGGTGGACCGGCGGGTGCGCGGAGAGCCCGCCGCCCGGATCCTGGGCTCCGTCGACTTCCTCGACCTCGAGGTCCGGGTCCGCGACGGCGCGTTCTTCCCCCGCATCTCCAGCGAGACCATGACGCGGGAGGCCGCGCGCCGGCTGCGCGGCCGGCGCCGGCCGGTGCACGTGGACCTCGCGACGGGGGTCGGCCCGGTTGCCCTGGGCGTGGCTCATCTCGTGCCCGCCGCCGAGGTGCACGGTGTGGACATCCTCCCCGCGGCGGTCGAGGGCGCGCGGGCGAACGCCCGCCGGCTCGGCCTGCGTGGCGCGCGGTTCCACCTCGGCGACCTGTTCGCCCCGCTCCCCCCCAGGCTGCGCGGCCGCACGGACGCGATCACGATCCACCCGCCGTACATCGGCGAGGGTGAGGTGGAGGACCAACCGCAGGAGATCACCGCGTACGAGCCGGCCGTCACGCTCACGGACTTCTCGCCCGACGGCCTGGGGATGGTGCGCCGGGTGGCGGCGGAGGCTCCCGGGTGGCTCCGGCCGAACGGCTGGCTGCTGATCGAGGTCGGCACCGACCTGGGGCGCCGGGCGGCGGGGATCCTGCGTCGTGCCGGCTACCGCGACGTCGAGACGGTGGCCGACGAGTACGGCATCACCCGGACGGCGATCGGGCGGAGGCCTCGCCGCGCGCCCTGACGCCGCCGCCCCGGGTGTCGTCACCGGCGTGGTAGGACCAGAGCGCCGGGACGGTGAGCGGCAGGAGCGCCGCGCCGGCCACGCAGGCGAGCCCACCGGAGACCACCGAGAACACCGGAGTGACGAGCGCCGCGACCGCGCCCGCCTCGAAGTCCCCGAGCCGCGGCCCGCCGGTCACCACCAGGATGTGGATCGCCGAGATCCGGCCGCGCAGCGCGTCGGGCACGGCGGTCTGCAGGATCGTGCTCCGGAAGACGGCGCTGAGCACGTCGGCGGCGCTCG